>LNAP01001988.1_pt1 | contig 20987 bp, 16 predicted proteins | sample 602601 | NCBI WGS metagenome assembly LNAP01 (sample SAMN02440304, study PRJNA202911) | soil metagenome | biome: Subtropical and temperate rainforests or woodlands; isolation source: soil samples (1 kg each in a 20% v/v slurry with milli Q water) were... ...
GGGCTTGACGGTGTCGAGCTGCTTTTTCTTGGCCTTCATGATGTTGGGCAAGGTGACGTAGCGGGGCTCGTTCAGGCGCAGGTCGGTGGTGATGACGGCAGGCAGCGTCAAGGCCAGGGTTTCCAGGCCGCCGTCGACTTCGCGGGTGACGCTGACGCTGTCGGCCGTGAGTTCGACCTTGCTGGCAAAGGTGGCCTGGGGCAGGTCGGCCAGGGCTGCGAGCATCTGGCCGGTCTGGTTGGCGTCGTCGTCGATGGCTTGTTTGCCCAGGATGATGAGGCCGGGTTGTTCCTTGTCGACCAGGGCCTTCAAGAGCTTGGCGACGGCCAGGGGCTGCAGGTCGGCGTCGGTTTCCACCAGGATGGCGCGGTCGGCACCGATGGCCATGGCGGTGCGCAGGGTTTCCTGGCACTGGGCCACGCCGCAGCTCACCGCAATGACTTCGGTGACCAGGCCTTTTTCTTTCAGGCGCACGGCTTCTTCGACGGCGATTTCGTCAAAGGGGTTCATGCTCATCTTGACGTTGGCGGTGTCCACGCCCGTGCCGTCCGATTTGACGCGGACCTTGACGTTGTAGTCCACCACGCGTTTGACTGGGACCAAGACCTTCATTGCCGTGCCTTCTTCTTTCAAAACCATATCTAGTAAAAACGGGCTGCAGCGCTGATCGGTAAAGCGCTTGCAACTATCATTTTTTGACTGCCGAAGAGAAAATGCCGCTGGCGCGCAACACCAGTCGGTTGTTGTCGCCATACAGGGCGCAGGAGCAAAAACGCAGACGCCCGTGGTTCTTGTCGATCGTGACCTTGACCACCAGCCATTCACCGAGTTGGCCCGAACCAATGAAGTCAATGTTCAGGCTGACCGTGCCAAGAAGCATTGAGGGCTCGCCCGCACCCAGCAGGTTGAATCCCACGGCATAGTCCACCAGCGTGGCCAACATCCCGCCGTGCACTGCCCCAAATCGATTGGCGTGCTGGGACAGGGCCAGGCAGCCAATGTCCCACAGCCCTTCTTCGTTTTGCCGAGCGTAGATAGGGCCCACCGTTTCCATGAAGGCCTCGCCCAGAATCGCCGTGAAGCCTGCGGGCACCTTGCTAGGTGGCGCAAGCACGGCGAGGGGTTGCGTTGCTTCCAATACTTCCGACATATACATCCTTGCTCTAAGCTTGCTCAGCAAATGTTGCCAGCACGGCCTGGCGCTTTTGCAGCCACCAACCATAGGGGGCAGGCCAGTGGGCAAAATCACGCGCCACCAGGGCCTGGCGCGCATGCAGCGGCCAATTGGGGTTGTACAAAATCTCGCGCCCCACAGCGATCAGGTCGGCCTGGTCTTTTTCAAGAATGCTTTCGGCCTGCTCTGGCTCGACGATCAAGCCCACGGCCATGGTCAAAATGCCGGCCTGCTGGCGAATGGCTTCGGCATAAGGCACCTGGTAGCCCAGCGAGCGAGGCAAGCGGTTTCCTGCCGTGGACAAGCCGGAAATGCCGCCGGAAGAGCAATCGATCACGTCCACGCCCGCAGCGCGCAAGGCCCGTGCAAAGACGATGGTGTCTTCCAGCGTGTAGCCGCCATCGGCGCCGTCCACCGCCGAGACACGGCACATCAGTGGCAAATGCGCCGGCCAGACGGCCCGCACCGCCCGCACCACCTCGAGCGGAAATGCCATGCGCTTTTCCAAGTCGCCGCCGTAGGCGTCCGTTCTGGTGTTGGCCAGGGGCGAGAGAAACTGGTGGAGCAAATAGCCGTGGGCGCAGTGCAGCTCCAGCAACTGAAAGCCCGCCTGCAGCGCGCGGCGCGCGGCCGCCTGCCACTGCAGGAGCATGGCCTGCAACTCGTCCACCGTCAGCGCGGACGGCACGGCCATGCCCGGACCCGTGGCGATGGCCGAGGGAGCGACCGTCGGCCAGGGCACTTCGCCCCTGGCTTTTTCCTTGTCCGTCAAAACCCCATACCCCTCCCAGGGGCGCTGAAGCGAGCCTTTGCGCCCGGCATGGCCGATCTGCAGGGCAGGTACGGCACCTTGGGAGGCGATGAATTCGGCAATCTTGGCCAAAGGCGCGATTTGCTCGTCGTTCCACAGGCCCAGGTCGCCATAGGTGCCACGGCCTTGGGGCGTAATGGCCGCCGTCTCGACCATGACCATGCCCGCGCCGCCCTGGGCAAACTTGCCGTAGGTGACGGTGTGCCAATCGTTGGCCATGCCGTTGGTGGCGGAGTATTGGCTCATGGGGCTGACCACGATGCGGTTGGGCAGCACCACGTCCCTGAGTGGCTGCGAAGAAAAAAGACGTGCATTCATGGTGTTTTCTGGCGGCGCCATCACGCGCCCGCCCCTGTAGAGACAGCGGCTGCACGGGTGCGCAGGACATGCTTCAATATTTTTCCGGATGCTGTTTTGGGCAGTGAATCGACCACGAACAATTGCTCCGGGAATTTCTGCCGCGCCAAGTGCTTGGTGTCCAGGTATTCGGCCATCTGGGCGAGCGCCATGTCCTTGCCCGGTTTCAGCACCACGTAGGCGCAGGGTGTCTCGCCCAGGCGCGCATGGGGCATGGCGACCACGGCGGCCTCCAGCACATCGGGGTGCGCATGGAGCAAGTCCTCGACTTCCTTGGGGCTGAGGTTTTCACCGCCCCGGATGATGAGGTCCTTTTTGCGGCCCGTCACCGTGATGAAGCCGTCTTCAGAGAGCCGCCCCAAATCACCGGTGCGGAAAAATCCCTGCGCATCAAATGCGTCCTGGGTATCGGCCGCCCGCGAATAAGCCAGCATGACTTCAGGGCCGCGCACCACGATCTCGCCGATTTTGCCCACACCCAGGGTTTCGCCCGTTTCAGGATCGACGATGCGCACGTCATTGTTGAAGACTTTGCCATCGGTGACGGCACCGCGCTCCTGGTCGGCGGCGTTGTTGATGCCCAGCGTCACGGTGGGCGATTCGCTGCTGCCGTACACGCGGCAGACTAGGCAGTTCGGCATGGCCCGGCTGGCGCGCAACACTAGGTCCGGTGGCACCGGCGCCCCCCCGCTGGCAAACAACCTGAATGAAGGAAGGCGTGCGCCCGAGCTTTCGACTGCGGCCGTAAGCTCGGCCAGAAACGGCGTAGCACCCACCGTTATCGTCGCCTCTTCAGCCTGGATCAGCGCAATCGCCTGCTGGGCATCCCAGCGCTCCATAAGCACCACCTTGATGCCCCGGAAAAACACATACTCCAGCGCATAGGTGTAGCCAGTGATGTGGGTGACCGGCGAGGGCATGATGACCACATCGCTGTCCGTCGTGTGCCAAAAATCGGTGACGGCCTGCAATTCGGCCATCAGAGTGTTGTGGCTGTGCAAGACGCCTTTGGGGCGCCCAGTGGTACCGCTGGTATATAGCACCAGTTTCAGGTCATCGGGCGCGGCCTCGTTGCCCACCCAGGGAGCGCTGCCCATGCCCAGGTTCTCGTACGTATTCGCGCCTGCTGCCGCTTCGGTTCCACGCACCGTCATCACCAGCGGCCTGGCCCCGCCTTCATCGGCAATGCGGCGCAGCATGTCAAGGTAGTCAATGCTGCGAAATTGCTGCGGGACAAAGATCACTTTGGCTTGGCAGTCGCTCAGAATGAAACCTACCTCTGCATCGCGGTAGATGGGCACGATCGGATTAACAGCCCACCCACCGAGACTGGCGGCCAGGTTAATCACCATGCTTTCCCACCAGTTGGGCAATTGGAAGCTTATGACATCGCCCTTTTGCAGACCCAGGTCGCGCAAACCCGCAGCCAGGCGCCGCGCATCGGCCAGCAGGAAGGCATAGCTCAGGCGCCGATCACCTTCGACCACGGCGACCATGTCAGGCATCTGCAGGGCCCGCAACTGCGCGAAATCGGTCGTGGTCTTGTTCATCCAGGCGCCGTTGGCCTTGTAGGCCTGGGCCGCCGGGCCATGGGTTAGCTGGTTCCACTCTGTGGCGTTCATTTTTGTCTCCTGTCACCGAAACGGGTCAATTGAGGCCATTTCGAATGATCTTCATGTAAGTCTCGACCACAGCATCGGGCAGCTTCTTGCGCTTCTTTCCCTTGATGTGGCAAAGATAGAGGTAGCTGCGAGCGGCCTGAAAAAGGTACGCCAGGGTTTCCAGCTCCTCGGTGGCGAAATTCTTGATTTCGCCTTTTTCCACGCTGCGGCTGAGCGACTTGACGTAGCGGTCGGTCAGCAACTTCATGTGCGCCGCGTGGGCGACCGGTGCCGCCACTTCGGCCTCGTTCAAGACACGGAAAAACCAGGGATTCAGGCGCAGGTATTCAAAAAAGGCCCTGAAGCCGCGCTCTTCCACTTCAAAGAAGGTTTGGGAGCCTTTCACCTTGTTGCCGATAAAGAGAACCATGTCTTCGCCGACATGGGGCAGCAGCACGTCAAACAGCGCCTGCCGGGACTCGAAATAGAGATAGAAAGTGCCCTGAGCGATGCCGGCCTCATCGGTGATGCGGCCAATGGACGCCTCAGCGTAGCCAAAGACACCCACCACCTTCGCTGCCGCCTCGAAGATTTTCTTTTTCAAGTTCTCAGCCCGCTCCTGGCGCGTAAAACGCTTGGAGGTAACTTTTTTTGCTGCAGTTTTTGGGTTTTTTGTTTCTTCCAGAAGCATGCTGGGCCCTCTATTTTTAGTTTTTAAATGGCGAGGTATTTTTCGGCGATCTGGGGGTTGGCGTCGTACTCTTGCCAGGTTCCCGAAAAAACAACCTGCCCGGTGTCCATCACATACACATACTCACTGCAGGAACGGGCGAACCAGACGTTCTGCTCCGCCACCATGAGTGCAATGCCCTCTTGAATGCACGCTTTTTTGATCTGCTCCGCCATTTGCGCCACGATCAGCGGAGCGACCCCTTCAGTGGGCTCATCCAGTAAAAGATACTGGGGCCTGGCCACCATACCGCGGGCCACGGCCAGAATCTGCTGCTGTCCGCCACTGAGTTCGGTTCCCTTGCGCGCCCTCAAGTCCGAGAGCAGCGGAAACAGCGTGCAGCTTTGTTCCACGCCATGGCACGCGTGGCCCGGTCGGGCGCCGTGCTGTGCGATTTCCAGATTTTCTTCCACCGTCAGGTGCGGAAAAATGCGCCGGTCTTCTGGCACAAAGGCAATACCGCTGCGGATGCGCTCGTGGGTGGGCATGTGCGTGAAAGACTCTCCATCCAGGGACACCTCACCGCGAACGGTAGGGCCGCCCCCCACGATACTCTTGAGCATGGTGCTTTTGCCCGCGCCATTGCGCCCCAATACCGCCACGCCCTGGCGTGGTTTGATCTTCAGGCTCACATTGTTGAGAGCCAGGCTATCGCCATAGTAGGCACTGACATTTTGTAATTCAAGCATATCAATGTCCCAGGTAAACCTCGCGAACCAACGGTGACGCTTTCACTTCTTCGGGCGAGCCCGAAGCAATCACCTCTCCGTAGTTGAGCACCGTGACATGATCTGCCAATGCGAACACCACGCTCATGTCATGCTCCGTCAGCAGGATGGACATTGACAGCTCTTTGGAGATCCTGGACAGCAGTTCTACCGCCGCAATGCGGTCGCCAGGCGACATCCCAGCCATCGGCTCGTCCAGCAGCAGCATTCGGGGTTTTAGCGCCAGGGTCATGGCCAGCTCCAGGCGCTTACGCTCACCGTAAGCCAGAACACCTGCCTGTTCACGGGTGCGCGATGCCAGCCCCACTTGGCCCAAAATCTCCATGCATTCATCCAACACGGCAGAGGAGCGCGCTATCTTGAGTGAGCCAAGCAGGTTGCCCCTCTTGCAGGCCTCGCGGCTTTCGATGGCCAGGGCCATGTTGTCCATGACGCACTCTTCGCCAAACACGCGCGCGACCTGAAAGGTGCGGCCGATGCCGCTGCGCACACGGGCGTAGCCCGGTACCCGGCTCACATCACGGTCTTCAAATTTCACCTCGCCTTCGCTCGCAAAGACTTCACCGCTCAACACCTTGAAGAGGGTTGTCTTGCCCGCGCCGTTGGGGCCAATCACGGCATGGGTGGTGCCAGGCATCACATCGAGCGACACATTTTTTAGCACCTTGATGGCGCCATAGTTTTTGAACACGCCCTTGGCTTGCATGGTGGGTTGGCTGTGCGCTGTCATTGCTTCACCCCGTTTTCTGTCGAAAATGCAGGCGCCTCTTCCTGCACCTGCTTCTTGAACCAGACCTGCTTCAAACGCACCAGTCCGCCTGCAATACCACCAGGGAACACCAGCACGACAAAGAGCAGCGTCGTTCCAATCACGACTTCAGACAAGCCGATAATGTTGCGCGTCGAGTGCTCCAGCCCCAGGAATACCAGCACACCTGCCACCGGGCCCCAGAAAATGGCCGTCCCTCCCAGCAGGCAGAAAAGAATCGGCAAGGCCGAGAAGCTCCAGTGCGCTACCTCGGGGGTGAGCAACTGCGCCAAGGGTGCATACATGGCGCCCGCAAAGCCGGCACCAATGCCACTGAGGGAAAACGCAATCAGGCGCGACTGATGGATGTTGACACCCAGAAATGCAGCCCGGTCGGGCTCCTGGCGAATGGCAGCCAACTGGCGACCAAACTGGCTGTGCCAAATCACCCAGGCGCCACACAGCAGTAGCATGGACAGCACCAGAATGAAATAGAACATGTTATTGCCATCGGTCAGGTTCACTGCGCCCATGCCGGGCACTTCGATCAGTGGTCGCTGGATGCCGGTTAAACCATCTTCACGGCCAAACCACGATGACTTGGCAATCAGGATGTGCAGCAGCTCGGCAAACGCCAAAGTCAGAATGGCAAAGTAATTGCCGCTTGAGCGGCGCAGGGCCACCATGCCGATTACTGCCGCCAACACGCCGCCGGCAATGCCACCGGCAGCAATGGCGATAAAGATGGACCCCTCCGGCCAGTTGCGCAGGATCAGCCCACTGGAATAAGCGCCGATGGCGAAATAGGCGGCATGGCCAAAACTTACCATGCCCGACAGGCCGGAGATCGTGTTGAAGCTCAGCGCAAACACGATATGCACCAAGGCAACACCCGCCAGAAAGATCAGGCCCTTGTCTGCCCAGAGCGGCACCGCAAGGAAGGCCACCAACAACAAGGCCCCCAGCATCAGATCGGTGCCCTTGTTTTTGTTGAAATCTATGGGTTTCATCGTAAGCCCCTCATCAAGCCCTGCGGGCGCACCAAAAGAATGGCAGCCAAGGCCACGAAGAAGAACAGGCCGGGTACGTCGGGGACGAGACGGTCACCGATAGAAGTGATCAGCCCCAGCAGAATGGACGCAATGAACGCTCCGCGAATGTTTCCCAAGCCCCCAACAATGAGCGCCCCGAAAGCCTGAATGATGAGCGCGCTGCCCATGTCTGGCGACAAGCTTTGGTTGACCGATAGCAAGGCGCCCGCCAAGCCTGCCAACGCAAATCCGGCAATCACCGTCCAGATCAAAACGGCATTCACATTGATGCCCACCCAATTGGCCATCAGCGGATCGATAGCTACCGACTGCACACGTTTTCCGATGCCTGTGCGGTGCAGGAAATAGTCCATCACTAAAAACACGACCACACCGCAGGCAATCACAAACAAAATGAAACTGGGTGCCACGAAGTTCCCGAACGTCACGGCACCCGCAAGCTCCTGGGGAGGCGCCACGCTCAGAAAATCAATGCCCCAGATCAACTTCACCACGCCCTGACAAAGAATCATCAAGGCATAGGTCGCGATCAACGAATACGCTTCGCTGACCTTTTGCAGTCGCCTGAAGACAAATTTTTCAACCAATGCACCAAGCAACCCCACAGAGACTGCACACGCCATCGCTATGAGCAAAAAGATCCAAATTGAATCTGCATTGAGCTTTGCCCCGATGGTGTAAGAAAGATAGGCCCCGATCATCAGGAATCCGCCGTGCGCAAAGTTGAGCACGTGCAGAATCCCAAAAACCAGTGAAAGGCCCGCCGCCGTGAGGAATACCGTCATTCCCCACGACAGACCGTTGAGCAACGTGAGAGCTACCTGGTCCATGGATCATCCAGTCAGACTTTGACGAACTTGAAAGCGAGTGGTTTGCCTGGTGTCGGTGGATCGACGAAGTCTTCGCCAGCCATCTTCACGTACTCCAGCACCTCGAATCCCGCGGACGCGGTTTTTGATCCGCGCAGGCGGTACATCAGCACCGGCTTGATGGCCTGGTGGTCTTCCTTGCGGAAGTAACGCGGACCACAGACCGTGTCGAACTTGATGCTCTCCAGCGCCTTGATGACCGCTTGCGTTTCCGTGGTGCCTGCTTCCTGAATGGCTTTGGCATACGCCATCACGGCAGCGTGCCCTTCACCCACCCAGCCATTGGCATAGGAGTCATTGGTGCGCTTCTTGTACTCATTGAAGACGGCGTTGCTCATGGGCAGATTTTCGAAGGCACCCGAGTACCAATGCGTTCCGCACCACATGTCCGGCAGTTCTTGCTTCATGGCCTTGGCCACCACGAATTCATTGGCCGAATCGACGATGACCTTGGCTTTCTTGAAGAAGCCATAGGGGTTGGCTTGCTTGAAGAGGGTGACCGCGTCACCCCCATACACCGAGACGAAGAAACCTTCGGCAGGCAGGCCCATGGCCGTGCCAATGACGTTGCGATAGTCGGTCGCCCCATACTGCGTCTTGAGTGCTGGGGTGATGGTCGGGTTCTTTTTCACTACCGACGGGTAGTACTCCCGCAGCCCTTCTTCGAAACAGTTCCACGTGGTTCGTCCGTACTCGTGGTCTGGAATCACGCCCGACCAACCAGTGACTGTGGGATACCGCTCCGCAATGCCCCGCGCCATAAAACGCAGCTTCATGTACGGGTTGTCTGTCACACGGAAGTAATGACGATTGAAGTTCTCCTTGGTAAGTTTGTCCGAGTGGGCGGCGCAGGTGATCAGCACGGCCTTTTCCTGCTCCAGCATAGCCGTCAGCGCCAAGGCGACGGCACTGGAAACCACCCCCATCTGCAGATTGACGCCACTGCCGGCGAGCTCTCGTGAGGCCACGGTGGCGTCGGCAGGCTTGGCCTTGTCGTCGCGGACCACTAGCTCCAGCTTTCGGCCATTCACACCGCCCGCCTGGTTGATCTGATCAACTGCGATCTCAGCGCCCAGCAACATCGGTTGACCTAGGGGCGCTTGCGCACCAGTAAGTGATGAAATGAAGCCGATCTTGATGGTTTCACTGGCTTGAGCATGTGCAAGTCCACTGAGCAAGGTACTCGATCCGGCGATGGCTGCGCCGGCTCCAGCTCCAGCCATCTTTACAAGGTTTCTACGATTGATTTGCATATCTGTCTCCTTTAGTTTTCCTACCGTCTACACAAATGGCGATGCGATATTTATCCGACTATCACGCTGTCGCAATATCTCCTGATCCACCGAAAGCGGTCCAGCCGCCGTCCACTGGCAAAACTGCCCCAGTCACGAACGAGGCCCAGTCCGACACCAGAAACGCGGCCGCGTTGGCGATTTCTGCAGGTTCACCGAGTCGCTGCATGGGCGTGCGCCCGGTGATGCGCTTTTCATCCAGCTTTCCGCGCTCAAGCACTTGTTCGACCATCGGGGTAGCGATATAGCCGGGAGCGATGCAATTGACACGGATGCCGCTGTCTCCCCATTCGCAGGCCAGCGACTTGGTCATCAGGGCCACGCCGGCTTTGGCAGCGCCGTAAGCATTGCGGCGCGGAAAACCGCCCAGCGCCGTGACGGAAGCGATGGTGATGATGGCGCCGCTGGAATGTGGCAACATGCGCTTGCCCGCCTCGCGGCACACTAGGTAAGTGCCGCGCATGCTCACATCCAGTACACGTTGCCAGGTGCCGATGTCCTGCTCCACCGTGGGAACCATCTGGTCTGCAATGCCTGCGCAGCACACCGCAATGTCCAGGCGGCCTTGGGGCGACGCGCGATCCACCATCCGCACCACGTCCTCTTCACTGCACACATCGGCACGCACGTAGGCGTCTTCAAATCCTGCGGGCGCCGTTGCTGCCAGATCGGCGACCACCACAGCGGCGCCGAGCTGTTTGAATCGTTCGGCCACCGCAAAACCGATACCGCTGGCGCCACCCGTAACCAAGGCCGTTTTTCCGGCCAGCGAAATTGTGTTAGTCTGATTCGTCATTGCTTTGTCATCCACTTGTAGATGTTGTTGCGCTGGATGGCGGACGAGCCGCCGATGATGGGAAGTCCCAGGGCATCACGCACATAACGCTCTACGTCAAAGTCCTTGACGTAGCCGTATGCACCAAAGATGGTCTGGCACTCCAGGGCAATGCTCTTTCCGGCTTCGGTCGCAAAGAGCTTGGCCATGGACGTTTCGCCGGTGCACGGCAGATGCTGGTCTGCCAGGCTCGCAGCGTGGTACAGCATGAGGCGAGCCGCATGCAGTTGCGTCTTCATCTCAGCCAGCTTGTGCTGGATCGATTGGTAGTTTCCGATGGCTTTTCCGAATTGCTGGCGCTCGCCCGCATAGGCCCAGGCGTCCGCCAGTGCGGCGGCGCCGATGCCCAGGGACATAGCAGCCACTTCGAGCTTTTCCACATCCAGACCAGACCCCACCACCATGGGCCACGCTTTATTCCAGGCTTCTTCTCCACCGACGATGGCATCGAGCGACAGCTCTACACCGTCAAATGTCACATCTGTGGTCGGAAACCCCTTCAGGCCCAAACCGTCAATGCGCTCGATCAGCACGCCCGGGTGCGTGGGCGGTATCAGCAGCAGTGTCAGGTTGTGGTAGCGCTCTTCCTCAGGTCCGGTGCGAACCAAGGTGTAGATGTAATCGCTCTCGCCGGCACCAGTACAGAAGCGCTTGGCACCGTTGACGATGATCTTGTCACCTACCCGCTGCGCACGGGTGCGGACACTGGCCAGGTCAGAGCCCACGTCGGGCTCAGTCCACCCGTAAGCAAAGATCATCGTGCCATCGACCACGCGGGGAAGTATTTTGGCCTTCTGCTTTTCGGAAGCACACTCCACCATGTTCATGCCGGCATAGCAGGCCGCATTTATGTACGGAATGGCGACTGCCAAGCTGCGTTTGGCAAGTTCCTCAATCACTACCATGGTGGCGACGATATTGCGACCCAGGCCACCATATTCTTCAGGAACCGTCAGCCCCAGTACACCCAGCCCGGCCAGCTTGCGAAACACTTCCCGTGGAAAGGTGTTCGTCTTGTCCCACTGGGCAACCAAATCCCGCGGCATTTCCTTTTCCACGAACCTTTGCAGCGTTTCGCGCAAAGTGCGGATGTCTTCGTTTTCGGCGAAATTCACTGGATCTACTTTCTTTTGGCTAATGGCTCATTCGCCAGTGAAAACCGGGGGACGCTTTTCACGGAACGCGTTGACTGCTTCTTGGTGGTCCTTGGTCGTGTTGGACAGCGACTCGTAAGCCAGGCACGCATCCATGGCGGAATGAGCGAGCTGTTTGAGGCCGATGTTGGTGGACATCTTGGTCCAACGGATGGCCTTGATGGCACCCTTGTTGAGGCGATCGGCAAAGGCATCGACGCGTGCATCCAACTCTTCGGGCGGTACGGCATGATTGATCAGCCCCATGCCCGCAGCCTGCTCTGCCGTCATCAGATCCCCGGTGAGCAGAAATTCCTTGGCGCGGGCATAGCCAATGAGCTGCGGCCAGATCACTGCCCCACCGTCACCGGCCACGAAGCCAACGCTTACATGGGGGTCACCAATCTTGGCCTTGGTGGAGGCAAAAATCACGTCGCAGAACAAGGCAAGCGTTGCGCCTAGGCCGGTGGCATGGCCATTGACCTTGGCAATGACTGGCTTCTCACAGTCGAGTAATGAATAGACGATCTGCTTGGCTTCACGGGCTGTTTTTTCGAAGCGACTTGGGACATCGATGGCACTCTGCATCCACTCGATATCACCCCCAGCGCAGAACGCGCGGCCAGCCCCCGTAACAACAATCAGATCGGAATCTGGATCGCGCGAGCAGTCAACAAAGACTTTCGAAAGCTCCTCATGCATCAGTTCGTCCACCGCATTCAGCACGTCTGGACGATTGAAGGTCACGTAAAGGACGCGGTCACGGCGAGAGAAACTGATGGTTTTGTACTGATCGAAATTCATTCTTGTACTCCTGTAGGGTTTGTCACAGACCGGCGTTGGTCCACTTGTAGATGTTGTTGCGCTGAATGGCTGAGGAGCCGCCCATAATCGGAATCAGCAGTGCGTCACGTACATAGCGCTCCACGGCAACCTCCTTCACGTAGCCATAGGCGCCGTAGATCGTTTGGCATTCCAGCGCAATGGCTTTGGCCGCCTCAGCGGCAAAAAGCTTGGTCATGGATGTCTCGACCGCGCAGCGCTTATGCTGATTTGCCAGACCGGCCGCGTGGTACAGCATCAACTTGGCCGCATGCAGTTGGGTCTTCATGTCGGCCAATTTGTGGCGGATGGATTGGTACTCTCCGATCAACTTGGCGAATTGTTTGCGCTCATGGGCATAGGTCCAGGCATCTTCGAATGCCGCCGTGGCTACGCCAGTGGCGACGGCAGCCACTTCAAGCTTCTCAACATCCAACCCCGAACCAATCAGCATGTCCCATCCGTGGTTCCAGCCGTCGTCGCCACCGAAGATCTGGCTGGCAGGAATTTCGACATTGTCGAAAGTAACGTCCGTGGTCGCCGCCCCCTTCATGCCCATGCTATTGATGCGCGTGACGGTTACGCCCCGCGTGTCCGGTGGGATCAGCACCATTGACAGGTTTCGGTAACGATCGTTCTCGTCGCCAGTGCGTACCAGCGTGAAGATGTAATCGCAGATTTCTGCACCTGAGCAAAAACGCTTGGCTCCGTTGACTACCACCTTGTCTCCAACGCGGTGGGCACGGGTCTTGACACTGGCCAGGTCGGCGCCGACATCGGGCTCTGTCCAGCCGTAAGCGAACATTAAAGTACCGTCCACCACGCGAGGCAGAAGGGTGCGCTGTTGCTCTTTCGAGCCGAACTCAACAAGGTTCATCCCGGCATAGCAGGCTGCCATGATGTAGGGCACCGAAACGGCCAGGCTTCTGCGTGACAGCTCTTCGATGACAACCATCGTGGACACGATGTCACGCCCCGCGCCGCCATATTCCTCCGGCACCGTGAGGCCCATTACGCCCAACGAAGCCAGGCGTTTGAACACGTCGCGCGGAAACTCGTTGTCACTATCCCATCTGGCTGCGGCCTCGCGCGGCATTTCCTTTTCCACGAAGCGCCTGAGCATGTCGCGCAACTGCGTGATTTCCTGCGTGTTTGCGTAATCCACTGGGGTCCTTCCTGTTGATCAATGGAGTGACCATATTTGCAAATGAACAATGAGTCAACAGTCAGTAATGAGTGATTGATCATATTTTAGGGAAAACACTTAGAACGAAGCACGACAACGCAACGTGCGCCTTGGCATGCTTTGCAAATTCCACGCTTGCATGGGGAGCTGCATACAGCGATCCAGGGGGCAAGGCCAATACGCAAGGGGATGTTTGCTTGCGGAACGCCTGTCTGTGGGGAACCAAATGCGTTGGCTGCGACGACTACTCTTCGAGCCAACGATTCGCTGTTCCTGCCGCAGCCGAGCAGACATTCACGGGACGCAGGACCGATCGAAACAGGTCAAATGCGTGAACTCTTTGGCCAAAGAAGGACATGTTCAACTGATAGGCATCCGTCGGCGAAGTCAACAATAATCACGAACGTCCGCCGTTTACTTCAGATGAAACTTTGCCTTGTCCAAACCGGCGCGCACCAATGACCGCGATGCAGCAACTACCGTGAATTCGGTTATCCGCATCGATCGGCAGTAACCGCTGCGGATCTGCCGTTCGGAAGTATGAAGATTGCTGCCTGCCGCCGCTCGCGCCGGCCTGGAGTACCTGACCAGCTACCTCAACGCGCCAGAGCTAGTTTCATCTTCCCAGACGTCATCCAGCCGCCAGTGCTTGCGTGCGGCACGCGGCGCGCGACGACGGCGGTGTTCCGACGGCGTGGCGCCTGTTTCGCGAAGGAAGACCTTGCGGAATGCCCGCACGTCGGCGTATCCGCAGGCATGAGCGATGTCTGCGACATCCTTCAATGTGACTTCCAGCAGCATCTGCGCACGCTGCATGCGCAGGTGTGTCAGGTATTCCAGGGGTGTTTTTCCCAGATCGCGTGTGAAGTGGCGTAGCAGCGTGCGACTGCTGGTCGATACCGCGCGTGCAATGTCTTCCATGCGCACGGGCTGATCGATGTTCAGCCGCATCCATTCGATGGCTTTGCGCAGAATTGAGTCACCTGTTTTTGCGATCAGTCCCTGGCTGGCCATGTCCGTCATCAGCAACTGACGTTCGCTGTCGAACAGCAACATGTTGGCGAGGGTGCTGGCGAGGTCCGTGGCGCCAAGGCTGGCGAGCATGCGACAGGTCAGTTCGACCTGCTGCGAGGGTGTGGTGCCGCACAGAACGCGCTGATCGAGTGTGAAGGGCGCGGCATGCGCGAGCCGCACATCGGGAAAATCACGCGCGAACCAGGCTTCGTGCGTCCACGGCACCGAGACCGTGCAGTGATTCAGGATGCCGGCGCCGGCCAGCAGCCATACGCCTGTGCCTGTTGCCACGACCAGATCACCGGCGGCATGACGCGCTGCAATCCATGCGCGCGCATCGCCATGCCCAGCCACAATTTTGCGGGCATGCGGCACGCTGCGCGCATGCAGGGGCGGAACGACAAGCGCGCGCGGGCTAGGCCACGGTTGCGGGATGTCCTCCTCGTGCGCCGGTCCATACAACGCCAGGTGGGCAGGCTGAAGGACGACAGGCTCGCCCTTGGCATCGATCAGCCGCCAGCGCACGGGCGGATTGCGCTGGCTGCCCGTGCGCATGCGCGCGATGCGGTTGGCTGTGAACAGGGTATCAATGGTGGTGAACAAGGCACCAGCCATGCAGTTGTCCAGCAGCATTAGATCAATCAATAGCGTCATGCGGATTCAGGGACTGGCGGATCTGGCCCCCCGATTGTCGCAGTTGCACCTTCTCGACAGAAAGGGGCGGTAATACGATCCGCTCCACTGAAGAACACTCACACGCAAGGAGACCGGAATGGATCGCAGAGCATTTAATAGCCTTATGGGTTTGGGCGCAATGGGCTTGGCGCTGCCCGCGCGCGCTGCAGGTCCGTACCCGGATCGGCCCATCACTCTCATCGTGCCCTACCCTGCGGGCGGACCTTCGGATACCGGGGCGCGGCGTCTCTCCGTCGCACTGGGCCAGAAGCTAGGTCAGCCGGTGGTGGTGGATAACATCGCCGGTGCCGGCGGCTCGATCGGTGCACAAAAGCTGTTGCGCAGCCCGCCCAATGGTCTGGCGGTCTTCTACGGTTCGCCCAACGAAACCCTGCTGGCGCCACTGATCAACCCGGCAATCCAGTACAAGTCGAACGAATTCCGCATGGCGTGTTTGTCCACCGTCACCCCTTATGTGCTGGTGGGCCGCGCTGCACTGCCTGCCAACACCATCGACGAACTGGTGAAGCTGGGCCGTTCGAGCGAGAAGCCGCTGAGCTTCGGCAGCGTGGGTGTGGGCTCGCAACAACATCTGGCCGGCGAAAGCATCAAGGAGCGCTCGGGCATGAATATGCTGCACGTTCCGTACAAAGGTGCATCACCTGTCATGAGTGACCTGCTGGGCGGCCAGATCGACCTGGCCGTGATGACGTTCAGCGGCGGCACGCTGGACCAGATTAAGTCAGGCAAGCTCAAGAGCCTGGGTGTGCTGTCAAGCAAACGCGACGCTCTGGCACCGAACCTGCCGACGATCAATGAAGGCGAATACCTGAAGGATGTGTCATTCTTCTCGTGGGGTGGCATTTTTGTCGTGGCGAAAACGCCTGCGCCCCTCATCGAGCGCCTGAATACCGACCTGAACGCCGTCAATGCGCTGCCTGAAGTGCGGGCCTCGGCAGAGGCTGCTGGCTCGCGCGTGCCGGATCGGATGACGCTGACGGAATGCGACCAGTTCTATCAGGGCGAAATCGCCAAGTTCCAGAAGATCGCCAAGACGGTGAACTTGACCACCTGATTGCCGCTACTGTTTTTCTGGAGCCCGCCATGATTCATGACGCCAAGCATTATTTCGCCTACATGCAGCGTCACACCGATGCGCTGGTGGCGATTCGCCGCGACATTCACCAGCATCCCGAGCTGGGCTTCGAGGAGCACCGCACCAGCGAACTGGTCGCGCAGCACCTCGAGCGCTGGGGCTATCGTGTCGAACGCGGTATCGCTGGCACGGGTGTCGTCGGGCAACTGGTGTGCGGCGATGGGCCGCGCCGCCTTGGCTTGCGTGCCGACATGGATGCGCTGCCGATCGACGAAAAAACCGGCGTTCCTTATGCCAGTGTGCATGCCGGCATCATGCATGCCTGTGGCCACGACGGTCACACGGCGATGCTGCTGGGTGCTGCACAGTATCTGGCAGAAACCCGCCATTTCAACGGCACGCTGAACCTGATCTTCCAGCCCGCCGAAGAGGGCATGGGCGGCGCGCGGCGCATGATCGCGGAAGGGCTGTTCGAGCGCTATCCCTGTGATGCGATCTATGCGCTGCACAACATGCCTGGATACCCAGAGCGGCAGCTGGTGTTTCGCGATGGCGCGACCATGGCCTCATCGGACTACGCCACCATTGTCGTGTCGGGTGTGGGCGGTCACGGTGCGCATCCGCATCGCTGCGCCGATCCCATCGTGGCGGCGGCATCCATTGTCATGACCATGCAGACCATCGTGGCACGCAATGTGCCGCCGATGCAGATGGCGGTAGTGACAGTGGGCGCGATCCATGGCGGAAAAGCCAACAACGTGGTGCCGGATACCGTCACCCTGGAGGTGAGCGTGCGTGCGCTCGACCGCGATGTGCGAGCCCTTCTGGAACAGCGCATAAAAGCGCTGGTCGTCGCGCAGGCGGAGAGTTATGGCGTAAAGGCCATCGTGGATTACCGCCAGGGCTTTCCGGTGCTCGTTAATACCGACGAGGCAACAGCTTTTGCACGTCAGGTTGCGCTGCAGCTGGTAGGCGAGTCGCAAGTCACGCTTGAGGGGCCGCCGCGCTCGGGTAGCGAGGACTTTGCGTTCATGCTTGAGCACTGTCCGGGTTCGTATCTTTTTCTCGGTGCCGGTATGGGAGAGGAGGTCTGCATGGTGCACAACCCAACATACAACTTCAACGACGCTCTACTGCCGACCGGGGCCGCGTACTGGTCATGTCTGACAGAGCGCTTCCTTGCCGCAGCCTGAGCTCTGTCCGAGCCGGTCAGCCGGTTTTGCAGCCGACTTCGAAAAATGAAAACCCGAGCTACGACTTCATCGAAGAATGCCTGGCATCCACGCAAAAACATCTACATGAGCCCATGTGAAGCAGCGGGACATGCCTTGTTCAAGTGGATCTATCTTTGAAGCGGAACTCGCCCCTTTCCCAGCGATGGCCTTGGGGGATGTTTTGCTGAATTTCTTCAGCGCGAGAGGGCCTAGAATCCATCGCCAACCTCCCCAATTAGCACCGATAACTCTTGAGCACTGAAGCGTTACCCACTGACCACCGGCCCGCTCTGGGTCCGAGAAGTCGGGTGCCGTCGCATCTTTCGAGATTTGCTGAATGGACTGGTACGCGGGGCGTTTCGAGCATTGGCTTGGCCCTTGTGCGACTGATACCGGACCCTTCGTTCGAGGCACTGCTGGGAGGGCTGCTCCGGTTCATTAGCTACCGGGACACTCTCCAATTGCTCCAAGCCTGGGCACCCGAGCGCAAGCTCCTGCGCCAACTCGCGCAGCTATCCGAGCACTTGGTCGATTTCCCACAAATCGACCTCCCCCTCACCTCCCAACCGATCCATCAGCAATTTCCTGGTGAGATGGAACTGAACTACTTAGCGGTTCAGTTCTCAACGCGACGCTCGCCGGGCCTGTCTGCCAGAGAGCAGCTGCAGATCACATGTCTGCGAACCTGGCTTCTGCTGAGAGCACTCGAGTTCGCCGAAGTGGAGCATTGCCCGGACCGCAGTCTCAGACATCTGAGCACTCAGCTCAGGATGGCACTGGATGACCGCGACAGCGGCCAGAAACTGGCCTGGTTCTTGGCGGTTCTTGAGCCGGCGCTCACCGTGCAAGGGTTCGAACTGGCGCTCCGACGCAATCTACACAAAGCGGAGGCATCAGCGGCAGGTAAGGCCACGACCGCCGAGACCATCAGGTCGCTTCAGGCGCTGCTCGACAATCGTCGCCGGCCGGAACCGTGTAATCAGAATTTCGATTGGGGGTCGGTATTCGCGGCCCTTGGGAGCGGCCTGGTCTCGCAGGCCGATGCATCTGACTTCGTCATGGACGATCTTCAAGCCGACGGCTCACTGTACTTGCCAGCGGACGAGGAGGAGGAAGAGTTACGATTTCAAGAGGCGGACGTCGGCGTGGACGACACGCCGCCGGAGGTAATTCGAGAATCACGGGGCATCGTCTTCCAAAGCCAGGAGGATCAGCAGTATTTGCCGTTTGCCTGGAATCGGCTGCGCGCCGACGAGTTGACTGCGCTCAAGATCGTCATCGGCGAGCGTCTACTCTCTCCAAATCCAGCCGATCGGCTACTCGCGGCCGTTACGTTCCTTGCCTTAGTCACACGGCGGTCAATGGAAACCATCGAATCGCTGCCACTCGCCTCGGTCAACGGCGAAGAGTGGCAGCTCGACCCGGCCGAGGGACGGCTGCATCGCCTACCGTCGCGTCGTGCTGTGCGTTGGCGCGCCGACGACGTGACACGGACATGGATTCATCCGCTGGCTGATGGATGGGTGTTACAGTTGCATCCGCCTATGTTGGGCGTGCTCCAGTCCGCCAGTCAACAACACCCCGAGGCCCGGTCCGTCGGTCAGCTCTGGACCGGTCAAGATATTTCTCTGGCCTCTGCATTCAACCGATGGTGCAGTGCGTCTCCGGATCTGGCCCGGGTCAGTTCCGGGTTGCTGGTTCGATTGTCCGAGCAGGCCGCCTTCGAGCAAACGCTGGACCCCACATTCGCCCGCCTCGTCACCAGCCCTTCTCGAGCGGGCATTGCAGGGGCGGGCGCCTACCCGTCCTGGTCACACGGTCAGGTTGCCCAGACGATGAACCTAATGTGCAAGTCGTTCGCGACCATGGCGTTAGCGGACCCGAACCGCAACGGCCTGGGCAGTGAGCTGGATCCAGATGACGGCATGCTGGCTGCGGCGATGGCTCAGGCACGGGAGCAACTGTGCGCCTTGGCCGGCGAACCCACGCGCTGGTTGGAGTACCACAACCACATGGTCGCCTACGGCGTGCTCATGTTGCTGGCGGCCACCGGAGCACGCCCGGTAAACTCTGTTTTTCAAACCTCCAAGCAGCTTGACTTGTCCCTGGGCCAGATTTACCTGGAAGACAAGGTCGTACGCTCAGGTCAGGATGGTACGTCGGGGCGTCTCGTGCCCTTGGTGTCGGCCGTTACTGAGTTTCTGACTCATGTTTATTTCCCGTACTTGCGCCATCTAGCCGACGAGATTCGTCCACGGCTACCCGCGTTCGCCAACGAACTGGACCAACAGGCCAACGGCAGCGGCAGCGATGTGCTCCCCCTCTTCTTTCTGCTCAGAAGCAGACCCGAATTCGACTGGCTGGAGGTGAGCGAATCATCGCTGCACAGCCTCGGGCTGCTGACTTGGCCTTTGCCACTGAATTTGTTTCGGCACCGGCTCGCGAGCCGGCTGCGCACAATGGGGCTTGATCCAGAGCTAATCGATGCCCAACTGGGCCATGCCGAGGCAGGCTCCGAAACCTTTAGCGATACCTCGCCGCGTTGTTGGGATACTGAACAGGCGGTCTGGCGTCGCGCCTTGGAGCAGTCATTCGATCGGCTGTCCATCCTGCCGCCGGTGCTGGCCCGGCCTACTGTCAATTCTCTGCGGCTCCCGCCTGGCTACCAGCCCTTTCCGGACGAAAGCCTGTTTGGCCGCCAAGCCCGCGCTCGGGAGCGGGCGGCACGTCGATCCGCGGCGGCACAACGAGCATTCGAAGAAATCCGAACGTTCGTAGGGACGCGGCCGGTGGATGCCATTGCGCCGCAGGAATGGGAGCGGCTAGGACGCCAGATGCTGCTCACAGACAATAATCTGCGCCAGCCCAATGCGTCGGTCCGCTACCAAGTCTATGAGGATTACCTACAGAGCGAATGGCGAAGCGAAGGGCGCCGCCCCCGGCTGCGCAAATGGTTGGCACAGTTGCCGCGGCCGCAATCTACGTTCCGCGCTGATGTGATTGGCGTCACTGGCCGGCTGGATGCCGTTCGCGATGCGCTCGACAAAGTGCATGGGCAACTGACCTTCCCGCTCTCCAAGCGCCTGGCCGCGATCTTGGCGGCGCTAGACCTGTGCGTGATCGGTCGCGTTACCGCCTTAGAAGTCGTGCAAGCACTGGCCCACGCCGACACCGAGCGAGTCCGCCTCATCATTTTCGAGCAGAAGGCCTACGCCGAGTACTCCGAAGTCCTGACCAAAGTCGAATCGCCCCCGGTGCTGCGCTATGCGCTGCCTTCGCGCAGCGCCCGACTCGCGGACCGAGCCCTGTCCGCAGGCAAGCAACTGGACGCCTTCAAGGAACTCCCGCCAGAACTGGTTGGCGTCGCACGGGCAGCGAGATTGTCCAGCGGGTCCACCCCCGTCATCGACGAATTGCTGCAATGGCTGACACAGCAGGTCGAGCAGGAAAACGCCCGGTGCCTGCCTGGCGTGGTGACTGCCGTACTGGCTGCCCGGCTCACCTGCTATGCCCTTCCGTGGGAGGACTGGATGCGAGTGCGTAGCAGCCAGGCGCGCCGCCCACTCAGCCCCGACCGCTTACCTCAAGAACCGAGCGACGAAGATTTCGGGGACTCGGTCGTCATCCACCGATCGCCAATCGGATTGGTG
>LNAP01010422.1_pt1 | contig 20980 bp, 21 predicted proteins | sample 602601 | NCBI WGS metagenome assembly LNAP01 (sample SAMN02440304, study PRJNA202911) | soil metagenome | biome: Subtropical and temperate rainforests or woodlands; isolation source: soil samples (1 kg each in a 20% v/v slurry with milli Q water) were... ...
TGCGCCACGGCATAGGGCCAGGAGAGATAACTGAACCCGCCTTTCTTCTCGACATGCTCATTGACGTTGATCGCGTTCAGGCGCGCAAAGTAGTTGTCGATATCAGTGACGTTTGACATGGTGAAACTCCAGGGTTGAGAAACAAAAACGCCCAGTGAGCCGAAGCTCAACCGGGCGTGGTGAGGGGGATGGGATGGATGGGAGTGAATCGGTGGGCAGGTGACCGCTAAAGCAACCCTCGCTCCGCGAAGCTGACAATGCCGCCCCGCGTGACGATGAAGTGGTCCAGCACGCGCACGTCCACCAGCGCCAGCGCAGACTTCAGGGTCTGCGTCAGCGCCAGGTCGGCGCGCGACGGCTCGGCCTTGCCACTGGGATGGTTGTGGCACAGGATCACGCCCGCAGCGCTGCGGGCCAGGGCCTCGATCAGCACCTCACGGGGGTAGACCGAGGTCTGGGTCAGCGTGCCCCGGAACATCTCCAGGGTCACGATGACCCGGTTCTGGGCGTCCAGGAACACGACGGCAAACACCTCGTGCGGGCGGTCGCCCAGCAGCAGGCGCAGATAGTCGCGCACCGCATCGGGCGATGCCAGGGCATCGGCTTCGCGGGCCTCGCACTCCAGCAGCTCCAGGGCTTGCTGAACCACCTGGGCGCGGGTGTAGAGCATGGAAGGAGTGGTGGTGGGCAGGGTGGTGGGCGTGTTCATGCGGACACCCCCATGACTTCGGTGGTCTGGGCACTGGCCAGCTCGGGCACCAGGAAGTCCATCGCCTTCTGTGCCAGCGACGCGGCGCTGAACACCAGTCGCTTGTCGTTCCTGAGCGCCTGCAGCCACGAAGCGATGTAGCTGGCATGGTGCAGCTGTCCCTGCAGGCCACAGTGGCTGGACAGGAAGGCCGACCCCATCTCGGCCACCAGCTCCTCGAAGGCATAGGCCTCGATATGCTGACGGTTGGCCAAGGCCCGGCTGCAGCGGCTCGGATGCCCGGTCCAGTGCGTGAGCTCATGCAGGGCCGTGCTGTAGTACCGCTCGAAATTCACAAAGAACTCGACCGGTGGCATCTGGATCCGATCCAGGCTGGGGCTGTAGAAGGCCCGGCTGCCGCCATGCTGGATCACGGCACCCAGCAGCGCCTCGGCCGCCGCGTAGGCGTCGCCCTCCGGCTGCGAGGCTTGCGGCCAGGTCAGGTGGGCGGGCAGGCCCTCGACCTGGGCCTCGTTGAACACCGTGAACGAGCGCAGCAGCGGAATGACCTTGCGCGACGGCTCATCGTTGGCTGCCTGGAAGCGGCCCGCAGTGATGCCATCAGGGGCACCACCAGGGACATCGTCCCGCTCCAGCAGCTTGAAGAACACGATGCGCGTACCGGACTCACCCCGGCGGACATGGGCGCCCAGGCTGTGCGCCTGCTGAAACGTCAGCCAGCGATTGGTGGGGTAGCCCGCAGCGATCTGGCGCAGATTGAGCAGCAGGACATTGATACCCCGATAGCGCCGGCTGGTGGTCAGGTTCGCAGGCATCAGGCTGCCATGCTCCCGGTCCCAGGGGCAGGCCCAGGGCGTTGTGCCGGCTTCGAGCGCGGCAATGATCTGGTTCGTGACCTCGGCGTAGAGATCGACCGTGGAACGGTTGAACTTGCGCATGATGGACTCCAGAAACAAAAAAGCCCCGGCGGTAGACGCACGGGGCTGGGTTGAAAACAGCGAAGGGTTGTTGGGGCGCTCAGGCAGTGCGCAGGCGTCCGGCCATGGCCTCCCAGGACTGGCGCGTGAAGCGCATGAGGCGACCGCCGACCTGGGCGCCAGCGCCTTGCGCTGCTTGGGCCAACACGCTGAGCGCATCGACAGCGCCATCGAGCTTGCGGTCGGACAGCACCAGCTGCACCGCTGGGTGAACCAGATACTGGCTCAGCGCCAGAGCCAGCACAGTGCCGACCAGCCACAGCAGAAAGCTGAGGAACAGGCCCAGCGCAGCGGCCTCGATGACCCAGGCACAGGCAGTGGCCAGGGCCACGCCCACGGCGATGTCACCGCAAAGCGCGGCGACGGTCCGGATAACAGTGTTGCGACGTGAAGACATGGGAAACCTCGACAAAGGATTGAACACGGGAAGTAGCGAGATGCGAAACCGCAGGGTGTTCCACAGGCTCGGTTGGCGATAGCGCCGAAAGTGACGCGCACGGCGATGGCGGGCCATGGTCAGACTGCCAGGCGGATGTAGCCGGGGTGATAGTGATGGCCCTCGATGTAGCCAAAGGCCTTCTTTGCCAGCGAGGTGCCCACGCTGGTCAGCAAGCCCGCAAAGGTGGCTGCCATGACACCGGAGAAAGTGCCCCAATGAATAGCCAGGGTCAGCAGCGTCACGGCCACGTCGATGGCCATGTCGTGGCGCAACAGCCGCAGCATGGTGCGGCGCTTGAGCTTGATGAAGATGAAGACAAGGCCCAGGAAGATGGCCAGACCGGTTTCGAACATGAGGTACTCCTTGAACGTTGATGAAATGCCTTTGCGGCAGATAGACCGCAAAGACAAGGCAGACGCACGACGCAGACCCGGACGAAGAACGGGTCTGAGAAATGGTCACGCAACGCATACAGCCCGGCGGCTTGCCGCCGGGGGATTCAAGGAGTGGGAAGTGAAACAAAAAGGAGTCTCTTGCCACGGGGGGAGAAGAGACTCCTTATGGGAGGGCAAAAGCAAAAGCCGAAGTGCCCCCGGTCAATCTATTGACCCCGGACAGAGGGTCCACGCGGTCGTTTACAGGGACGCCATGCCGTAGTCGCAAAATTTTTTAGAAAAAATTTGCAGGCTGAATCAGCTGTCTTGAGTGAAATGGCTCGGCTCTGATTCTGTTGACCGGCACCGCCTGCTCTGACAGAGTATGAGCAAACCGAGAGGGCAAGAGTTATGTCAGACAGTTCGAACTCCCGCGCGCGCAAGGCCACCGAATCAATCAAGCGCGGAGCCGAGGCCACTGCCAACGGCGTCTATCTGGTCACAGACCTTGTGGCGCGCAACGATGGCCGGATCGCAGATGGTGCACAGGCGGTCACGGGTGTTGTCGGATCTGGTCTCGATAAGGCTGGTAAAGGTCTGGCATCGGCCAGTCAACAGGCGAGCCAGGTGCTGCATGGCAATGCCAGTCGTGCTGCCGAACGAGTGCGCGAAACCATCACCGGATCTGGATCGGCTGGGACAGCGCGCAAGGCTGCGGGCGCCTTTGCGGGGTTTGCCACGAAGGCGCTTGTGCATGCTGCTGGCTTGGCTGCTGGCGCCGCCGCAGCGGGTGGCAAGGCCGTCGCTGCCACCGGGCGACTGGCAGAAAGGTCTGCCCCTGCGGTCGGTGGCACAGCCGGTGGATTGGTGCGAGGGGCCGCCAGCATGGCTTCGAACACTGTGGATTCGCTGGCACTGCCCGCCTCTCGCATCGGGGAGATGCGTGAGCAATTGCGCACGCTCGGCCATATGGAGATGGCGCGGTCAGAGCAGCGCATGCAGGCCATCGAGTCGGCCCAGAAACGCCGGCGCAAAGATGAACTTCTGGACCTGCTGGTCGTAGCAGGTGTCACCTTGTCTCAGGTACTGCGCGACCCTGCTAGCGTGCCAGAGAACGTTCAGAAGGCCTTTGCACTGGCCTACCCGGACCTGGCCCAGACTCAAACCTTCTCAGACGCTGTTGCGCGAATGTCCAGCGACGAGCTGGTTGGGCTGGTCTCCGGCGTCAAAGGAAAACTGTTTGAGCTGGAATTGGTAGACCACCTTAACAGCGGCGGCTTGCCCGACGGCTACCATGCAGAAATTGCAGGTTCGGCAACCCAGCCTGGCTGGGATATTCTGGTTCTTGACGAGCACGGCCAGGTCAGCGAGCTGTTGCAAGCCAAAGCCACGGAGTCGGTCCAATACGTGCAGGAAGCTCTGCAGCGCTACCCCGATATCGACGTCACGACGACCACCGAGGTACATGCCCAGCTAACGGCTCTTGGCTTGGCCGAAAACGTGCATGGCAGCGGTATCAGCGAGGCAGCGCTGCAGGCTAAAGTGGATGCGGCAGCAGCAGCCCATAGCAATGCGGCATTCGATGCAAGCGACTTTGTGCCTTCCAGCATCGGGCTGGCAGTGATTGCCCTGTCGGTTTTTATGAAGAAGGGTGCTTCGCTGCGCGAGAAGGGGGAGCACTTTGGTCAGCGCTCTGCCAAGGCGGGTGTCTCTGCCGGGGTGGGTAAGGTGGCACTGGTTGCCACGCAGACTTGGTGGATTGCGCTCATCGGCGGCGTTGCCACGAGCTGGCTGGCCGAAAGAGGACAGGGGAAGCGTGAGCAGTACGAGGCGCTCAAGACGGCGCTGGAGGTCATGCAGGAGCGGCAGATGATCTTGTTGTCACACCCCGCGTAATCGACATTGCACAGCCCACTCCTACCGACTGTGCAAATCTGTTTCTGCTGGCGAGGCCTTCCGTTGCAATCCCGCTCGCTGTAAGTCGCTTATTTGGCGCAGGGGAAATCCTGAAAGACACCTTTGCCGCATTTGAATAACTGACCAGTTCTACGGTTTGGGTTGGAGAAGTATTCATCTGCAGCCTTTTGCACCGCAACGTGGCTTGGTACGCCCTGGATTTCCAATGTTTTTTTTCTTTCGGCTACGGTTGCTAATGCAGCGGGGTCATAGACAGATAGATCGGGATTAAGTACTGGGTATTGCCGCTCCACGTTGGCCAGTGCCGCTTCATATAAACTCTGTGCACTGGGGTATGTGCTAGTGGCGGGCGAGGGGATTGTCCAGGATTGCGCCGCTGGGGTGGTATTAGTTTGCGGTGGTGGTTGGTAGCTTGAAGTGGTGCGCTCGGATGGATTCAGGAAGAAAAAAGCAGCGCTACCGGCAACGAAAAGCAGGGTAAAACCCGTTAGTGTCTTCCACGAGTTTTTCCTGTATTTAGGATATTCTGGGGATTCGGTGATACTTTTTGTAATCAACCAGCTTATTAGTATGGTTAGGCCTTGAAGTACGAATAAAAACTTGGTGAAAACCATCACCATAGTCCACAAAGTCCAAGCTGCTACCGCGACAACACTGCCGCGTTTCCTAAAGAGCAGTCCAGCAACGATGACCGTGATCAGAATTGCGAACTGGTAGAGAAATACATCTGCACTCACTTGTTCCCCCCCGTTTTTATGTCAGTGGTCACCCGACCACGTTGGTCGAGTTTCCCCGCGCCCGCAACGCCTCATAAAGCTGCGCAGGCCCCAGCAAGATGGCTTTGAGCCCAGTGCGCACGCGCTCGCTGTCCAGCGCCTGTTTGCTCATGCTGGTGTAGGCATCGAAGGCGTCGATGATGGCGTCGGTGAGCGCACTGTCCAGATCGGGTGAATTGTCAAACTGGCCCTTGCTGTTGTTGCTGGCCTGCTGCACCAGGATGTCGGACTCCAGCAGCTTTCCCTTCACGTGGTTCACATAGACCAGCTTGTCGTCGTCAGTCAGCTCACCTTCAAACAGGTCGTTTACCTTGGCCACGATCTCCGACAGCAGCACTTTCATCTTGTCCTGCACCGCGCCCGCGCCGGTGTCGGTCAGGGGCTGCAGCTTGTAGTCGCCGTCGCTGTCGTGCAGCGTCAGGCTGCGCTGGCCTTGCTCCTTCAGCCGGTGGTGGGTCAGCACCACCTTGGACAGGTCCACCCCCTCGCGCTCGCGGCCGAAGTCCAGCAGGGGCAGCAGGCGCTTGAAGAACAGGGCGCGCTTTTCGATGGCGGTGTTGCCATAGTCGAACACCTGCCCCAGGAAGGCGTACACGCGCACAAAGGTGCCCAGGTCGCGTTTGAACAGGGTCAGGGCCGCCAGTTCATCCTTGGCGGCCTGCGCTGCCGGGCCATCGGAAATGGCGCTGCCCTCTGCGTCCTGCAGGTTCTGTAGCGCCGCCTTGTAGCGTTTGAGCAGCCGGTCGGCCACGGGCTCGATGGCGGCCACCAGCATGGCCTGCGTGGCCTTGGGGTTCATTTCAGCCAGCACCACGCGCTCGACCTCGAACTCGTCATAGTGGCCCGAGGCATCGAGCTTGGCGCGCAGGTCGTACACCAGGTGGGGGTCGGTCACCCCGGCCAGCTCGGCGGTTTCGTAATAGGTCTTGAACGCGGCCAGCACGTCATCGGGCTCGTTCACAAAGTCGAGTATGTACGTGGTGTCCTTCACGCCGAAGGGGCCGCTGTAGGCACGGTTCAGGCGGCTCAGCGTCTGCACCGCTTGAATGCCGCCCAGGCGCTTGTCCACGTACATGCCGCACAAGAGCGGCTGGTCAAACCCGGTCTGGAACTTGTTGGCCACCAGCAGGATTTGGTATTCGTCGGTGGCAAACGCCTCGCGCATGTCCCGACCCTTGAGGTGGGGGTTGAGCGTCGTGCTGTTTTCCGTCACCGGGTCGGGCAGGCTCTGCGGGTCGTTCACCTCGCCCGAGAACGCCACCAGCGTGCCCAGAGCGTAGCCGTTGTCCTGGATGTAGCCCTGCATGGCCAGCTGCCAGCGCACCGCCTCCTGGCGGCTGCCCACCACCACCATGGCCTTGGCGTGGCCGCTCAGCAGGGGCTGCACGTTCTCGCGGAACACCGCCACCTTCTGGCTGATGTTGTAGGGGTGCAGGCGCACCCAGCGCATCAGGCCCTTCATGGCCTCGCTGCGCTCGACCTGCTTCTCGTCCCACTCCTTGCCCTCGTTCGCCAGCTTGAAGGCCAGCTTGTAGGGCGTGTAGTTCTTCAGTACGTCGAGGATGAAGCCCTCCTCGATGGCCTGGCGCATGCTGTAGATGTGGAACGGTGCGGGCAGGTTGCCTGGCCCGGCGGGCTGCTCGGGGTTGGGGCGGCGGCCAAACAGCTCCAGTGTTTTGGATTTGGGCGTGGCGGTGAAGGCCACATACGTGATGCCGGTGTCGTTGGCGCGGGCTGCCATCTGCGCAGCCAGCAGGTCTTCGGTGCCTACTTCGCCCCCGTCGGCCAGATCTTTCAGTTCTTCGGCGCTCAGCAACTGCTTGAGCTTGGACGCCGCCTCGCCCGTCTGGCTGCTGTGCGCCTCGTCGGCGATCACGGCAAAGCGCTTGCCCTGCGTGGCGGCCAGCTCTTGCACCGCCTTGAGGGCGAACGGGAAGGTCTGAATCGTGCAGACCACAATCTTCTTGCTGCCGCCCAGCGCTTCGGCCAGCTCACCGCTCTTGCTGCCGCCCTCGCCCTTGATGGTGGCCACCACGCCCTTGGTGCGCTCAAAGTCGAAGATGGCCTCCTGCAACTGCGCATCCAGAACGTTGCGATCGCTCACCACCAGCACGCTGTCGAACAGCTTGTGGTTCTGAGCGTCGTGCAGATCGGCCAGAAAGTGCGCCGTCCAGGCAATCGAATTGGTTTTGCCCGATCCCGCGCTGTGCTGGATCAGGTACTTGTGTCCGGCGCCCTCGGCCAGCACCGCCGCCTGCAGCTTGCGCGTGGCGTCGAGCTGGTGGTAGCGCGGGAAGATGAAGCCCGTCACGTTCTTTTTGCTGTCGCGCTGGGTGACGAGGTAGCGGCCGATGATCTCCAGCCAGCTGTCGCGCTGCCACACCTGCTCCCACAGGTAGGCGGTGCGATGCCCTGCGGGGTTGGGCGGGTTGCCCGCGCCGCCGTGGTCGCCCTGGTTGAAGGGCAGAAAGCGCGTGGCGGGCCCAAGCAGGCGCGTGGCCATCATCACCGTCGGCAAAGTGGACCAGCGCACCCCGCGGAAAGTCCAGCAACGGCTCGGCAAACGGCCGGCCCTTGGGTTTGGGGATGCGGTCAAAGCGGTACTGGTCCACCGCCGCGTTCATGTCCTGCGTGAAGTCGGTTTTGATTTCCGCCGTGGCCACGGGGATGCCGTTCAAGAACAGCACCAGGTCGATGATGTCGTCATGCCCGGTGCGGCACTGCCGCACCACGCGCAGGCGGTTGGCGGCGTAGCGCGCCTGCAGGTCGGGGTTCATCGCCAGCGCGGGCTTGAACTGCGCGAGCTTGAGCGGGCTCTTGAGCCCCAGCAGGTCGATGCCCACGCGCAGCACTTCGAGCGTGCCCCGGTCGTCCAGCGCCTTGCGCAGGCGGTCCAGCAGCATGGCCGGGGCAGCGGCGCCGTGGTTCTTGGCCAGCGCCTCCCAGGCTTGCGGCTGGGTGGCCTGCACCCAGGCCAGCAGGTCGGCGGGGTACAGCGCGCGCGCCGTGTCGTAGCCGCTGGCGTCGCCCTCGGTGCCTGGTTCCCCGTAGAGCCAGCCATTGGCTGCAAGGTAGTTGCAGATGTCCACCTCGAACGCGATTTCGTTGTGCAGTGCCATGGAAATTTTGAGTAAAACAGGGCTCTAGCGCTTACCAGACAAGCGCAGACAGCTATGAAATTGATAGTCGATCACCGTGCAGACGCTCACGCCAACCCCCATTCAGGGTGCTCGGCGTTCAGCCAGCGAAGCGTGTGGCCCAGCAGCTTGTCTGCGGCCTGCAGGCAGGCGTGCAGGGTGGCGTCGGCAATGGGGTCGCCCTCGTAGTCGTTCACATTGCGCTGGCGGCGCAGGGCGTCGAGCACGATCAGGTCGGGCTTGGGCACGCCCAGGGTCTGGTCCAGCGTCTGGATGGCCGTCTGGTGGTGGCCGGGCTGGCTGGTGGAGGTGCGCCAGCCGTTGGCCCACAGGCCCAGCATGGCGCACTGCATGATGCATTTGTAGGCCGCGTCAAAGCGGTTGCTGGCGCTGATTTGCTCCACCCGCGCATCGGCCAGGTTCTGCCGCGCTGCCTGCAGCAGCTTGGCCATGGCCGGCGGGTCAGGCGGCTGCGCCTGCAGGCGGCCAATGGCCTGCAAGTTGCTCAAGCTCATGGTCGTCTCCCTTGATCCACAGTTTGGGTTTGCGCAGCACGTCGCGCACAAAGGCATCGCCCGCACGGGCCTTGTCGGCCAGCTCTTGCGGTGCCCAGACCACCGGGTTCACCTCGCGCCCCAGCTGCTCGTGCAGCGGGTACAGCGCCTGCACCACGGCCACAAAATCGATGCTGCCCACCAGCAGCACATCCACATCGCTGTGCTGGGTGGCGCTGCCGCTGGCCAGCGAGCCATACACAAACGCCAGCGCGATCTGCCCCGCCAGCGGCTCCAGCGCCGTGCGCAGCGCGGGCACCACGCCATGCGTCTTGCGGAACATGGCAGAGAGCTCGGGGAACAGGGGGTGCTGCACATTGGCGCTGTAGCGCGCCTGGTTGCCCTGGTCGGTGCGCAGCAACAGCCCCGCCTGGGCCAGCTTGCCCAGCTCGCGCCCCAGCGTGCCTGCATGACTGCCAGTCAGCCGCGCCAGCTCGCGCAGGTGCAGGCTGTGCCCCGGCTGCAGCAGCAGCGCCGCCAGCACCTGCTGGCGCTGGGCGGGGAACAGCAGGTTCATGGCGTCCTGTGTGTTGCTCATAAGGCGACGATTGTTGCCTTTAAGGCTTCATGGGGCAAGTAGGTGGGGTGGATTTGAAGTGAAATTGGCCTCAAGCGCTTACTGCATATGCGCTAGCAGCTATGAAATCAGGAGTATCTGCGTCGCCCGTCAGCCCGCGCACATCAATCTGGCCGGTGACGGCGGCGGAGATCAGGGCGGTGCGGCGTTCTTGCATGAGGGTGATGGCGGTGCGGGCTTCGGCAACCAATACGTCGATTCTTCTTGTGGCCGTTTCCAAAAAAGCGGAAATCTCCTTGCGATTCGATTCAGGTGGTAGCGGAATCTCGAATCCATATAGGTTTGACACAGTCAATTGATTGATGGTGGACGTGAGAAAAGCACCAGACTGGAACTCGAATAGTTGTGAATTGAGTACCCATCTGAGGTAGCTGTTCAAGGGGCTGCGAAACACAGTCATGAATGCGCCAAATGCCACTCCGGCCGACCGTTGATCAATGAGAGCATTTTTCCCAATCAGGGCACGACTTCCATTTCGTGAGCAGATAAGGATGTCGCCTTCTTGTGTGATGGCCTTTTCGGGAATGTTCATAACAACATAGACGTTATCGTCATAGACAATTTGCCCGCCTTGAACATTGGATGATCTCAACACTAGGGTTCCCGATTCGCTGTCAGTTACGTCTTGAGGGTCGTAAGTCAGCCCAATAAACGCAACGCCAAGATACTTAAGTCGTTTCACCTCCCAATGCGCCGGCACTTCCCCCAGCCACTCCACGCCCGAGTCCTTCATCGGCACGTTCGGGTCCAGCCCCTTGGTCACGGCGTGGGAGATGACGGCCTGGCGCTTTTCCTGCAGCAGCGCGATCAGCTTTTCCTGCTCAGCCACCAGCGCGTCGATCTTGGCGGTTTCGCGGTCGAGGAAGGTGGCGATGGCGGTTTGTTCGGGTTCGGTCGGTAGGGGCAAAGGCAACCGCGCAAGCTCGGATGCATTGATAGCCGGGTAGCTGACGCCGACCGACCGGGCGATGACCTCGCTCACGAATCCTTCTGCATGGCAGGCATATCCGAGGAAGCCACTTTCAATGCGCCGAGGGCGCAAAACTGCGAACCCTGTGGACGCAATCATGTTCGCCGGCAGACTTTTGACCTGAGCAATCGCACGTAGATACGTGCGAACTGTGGAAATCAGCACATCGCCTTCACGAACCACACGGCGAGCGCGCGAAGGCGCATTACCAAAAGGCAAGGTAGTGGTTTCGGTGATGCCCTGTCCAGCTTGCACGCCAGAGATTTCAACGTATTCAATTTCGTAGTCTTCGGGCGTGCTTTCCAACAGCACTTCGTCGTTGCAAGAGGCAATAGTGTTTAGACGCGCCACCTCCCAATGCCCCGGCACCTCCCCCAACCACTCCACCCCACTGTCCTTGTACTCCGGATATCGCGGAAAACTCATGCCGACAGCCCCTTGATCATGTCCAGGATACGGTCGGTGGTCTGCTTCAGTTCGGCATCAATCTCGGCCAGCGGGCGCGGCGGCTTGAACACGTAGAAGTGCCGGTTGAACGGGATTTCGTAGCCCACCTTGGTTTTGTCGGGGTCGATCCAGGCGTCGGGGGCGTGGGGCAGCACTTCGCGCTTGAAGTACTCGCCCACGTCTTCGGCGAGCGGCACGTTTTCGGTGTCGCGCAGGCTGGCGTCGGGCTGGGGCTTGCCTTTTTGCTTGCCTTTCTGGCCCAGCACGATCTGGCCGTTTTCATCGCGCAGCGGGCGCTCGACGGTGATGCTGTGGTAGCCAAAGGCTTCGTTGTCGAAGATGCGGCTGATGGGGGTGCCGTCGTCGTCCTGCGCCTCCACAAAATCGCCAAACAGGCGGGTAATGCGCTCGATGTGGGCGTCGCTCAGTTCTTTGCGCTTTGACCCGAGGCTTTTGCGCATCTTCTGCCACATGCCGCTGGCGTCAATCAGCTGCACCTTGCCCTTGCGCGCTTCGGGCTTGCGGTTGCTGATGATCCAGACGTAGGTGCTGATGCCGGTGTTGTAGAACATGTCGGTGGGCAGGCCCACGATGGCTTCGCACAGGTCGTTCTCCAGCACGTAGCGGCGAATTTCGGATTCGCCCGAACCCGCGCCGCCGGTAAAGAGGGGCGAGCCATTGAGCACGATGCCGAAGCGGCTGCCGCCCTCGGCCGCCGGGCGCATTTTGCTCAGCAGGTGCAGCAGGAACAGCATAGAGCCATCCGACACCCGGGGCAGGCCGGGGCCAAAGCGGCCGTTGTAGCCCTGTTGCTCATGCTCTTTGCGCACTTCTTTTTCGACCTTTTTCCACTCCACGCCAAACGGTGGGTTGGACAGCATGTAGTCGAATTTCTTGTGCCCGTGGCCGTCGTCGCTGAGCGTGTTGCCAAAAGCGATGTTGCCCACGTCCTGGCCCTTGATGAGCATGTCGGCCTTGCAGATGGCGTACGACTCGGGGTTGAGCTCCTGGCCAAACACGGTGAGGCGCGCCTGCGGGTTGTGCTCGGCCAGGTATTCGCCCGCCACGCTGAGCATACCGCCCGTTCCCGCTGTGGGGTCGTAAATGGTGCGCACCACGCCGGGCTTGCTGAGGATGGCGTCATCCTCAATGAAGATCAGGTTGACCATCAGCCGGATGACTTCACGCGGGGTGAAGTGCTCCCCGGCGGTCTCGTTGCTGATTTCGGCGAACTTGCGGATCAGCTCCTCAAACACCAGGCCCATTTGCATGTTGCTGACCTGCAGGTCGATCTGGGTGAACTTTTCTGCCACCTGGTAGAGCAGCCCGGCCTTGGCCAAGCGCTCGACCTGGGTGTGAAATTCAAAACGCTCAAACACATCGCGCACGGCGGGCGAGAAAGCCTGCACGTAGCTGAACAGGTTCTGCGCGATGTGGTCGGGGTCGCCCAGCAGCTTTTTGAGATCGAGCGTCGAGGTGTTGTAGAAGCTCTGGCCCGCCTTGCGCAGCAAAAAGGGCTCGGGGTTGACGCCCAGCTTTTCCTTGTCGGCCAGCTCGGCCAGCACGGCGGGCTTGGTCGCTTCGAGCACGCAGTCGAGGCGGCGCAGCACGGTGAAGGGCAGGATGACCTTGCCGTAGTCGGATTGCTTGTAGTCACCGCGCAGCAGGTCGGCGACGGACCAGATGAAGGCGGAGAGGGTTTGTTGGTTCATGCCCGGACAGTTCTATTGTTCTTTGAATGCACCAAGTGTGTGCGAAGGTCAGGTCTGCATCGTAGCTGAGGGGTTATATTTAATAAATGGTTAGGCCTCGTTTCAACTTCATGCTGCGATTGCTCGATCGGAATCCCGATCGGGTTCCGATGTCGCACCTGGGGGCCTACATTCAAGAGTTCGCCGCGCTGCTTGGCGAGGAGAATAAGCCGATATTTAAGGGAATCAAGAAGGCGAGCACTGGCTGTTTGGCTGAGGTGCCCGTCGAGCGGACGCATTACAGCCGCGCCCGCATCGTCCAAGCCAAGAACGATGAAAACAGTAAGCCGGGGCGTCATCTGCGCGCGATCGAGGCTCTTATGGGCCGCGACGCCATCAAGGAAGCACAGATTGTGGACGAAGTGGGCAATGTCATACACGTGCTCTTCGGTATCGTGCCTGAAGACAATCCTTCGGCAGAGCGCCTGTACCAGGAGAGCACTGTGGATGGGTGGGTGACCGGTCTAGTTGGCGCCGATGACTCCATGCATCTCTACGTTCGTGACCACTTCGACCGCGATCTCAAGCTAGTCGTGCGCGATGAGGAGCTGGCTAGGAGCATCCTCACTCACTTTCGCTCGGGTACCGTGCGGCTGTGTGTGCGCGGAACTTGGTTGCGCACAGAAAACGGCTGGTCGCCCGATGCCAGTAAGTGCACCGTGCAGAGCTTCGAGCCCCTCATTGACACGCCGTTTGGCGAAGTACTAGCTGCTGCGGCACGGGTGCCTGGCAACGGCTGGGCTGAATCCGAAGATCCGATTGCTGACTGGGCAAACATCAGAGGTATCCATTGAAAACGCTGCCAAAGGTCATCGTCGTGGACGCGAACTTCATCATCGCGTACTGCAGCAGCAAAACGATTCCGGATGACCGCGCACGGATCGAGCACTTCATCGAACGCGTTGAAAAAGCGAAGGCAAAAGTGGTGTTCCCCATGGTCGCCATCGCCGAATTTCTCGTGGGCGCAGACTTGGCCGGCATTGAATTCTTAAACACGCTGGATCGCAAGGCGCACATTCACATGGCCGACTTCAATCGCGCAGCCGCCTTCGAACTGGCGCAGATAGACCGCGCCGCAATTGGCTCGCGTGACAAGAAAGACGAGTCTGAAGAACCTTGGCAGAAAATCAAGACCGATCGCCAGATCGTGGCTATCGGAAAGGCTCAGGGCGCGCAGCTCGCAATCAGCAACGATAAGAACGTTCGGAACAACGCCCTTCGCGTGAATATTCAGGCGATGACAATTCAGGAGTTGACGTTGCCAGAAAGCGCGCGCCAGATGCACCTTGTGCCCCCGCCGGCCAAGAGCATTCAGAAGGCGAGCCTAAGCCGAACCAGTTGACGGTGATCAAACGGAGTCCTCAGCTCAGCGGGCTCCGAAAGTGTAGAAAGCACATACTCTTTCGCTGCACAACGGTCAATCCAGGTGCACCTGAGCATGCCCGATTTGAGTCGAACTAAGGCGGTGACGATGGACAAGTCCCGACCGAAAATGACGGCCGCCCTGGTAAACTGACCGGCAGCATCAGACTGACAGCGGCCCTTCGCCGTCACTGGTTGAACAACGGCAGCCGACCCTGAGCTGACGTTGGGCAACACGATCCAAAAGCGGCAGTTCAGCCGCTACCCGCTGCCTGACAGTCCAAACGTGCTGTCTGAGTGCGCGGTCCTTGTCTAGTCGCGAGCTATAGTTTGTCTCGTTGACGCCTGCCGGGTTTCGCGAGTTTCTTATACCTGGATGTTTAATCAGGCAGCCGCCTGCAAACCTATGCTGCAAGCCACTTCCAGGAGAATCCAATGTCCAGAATATCCCGCACGGTCCAGTTTGTCCCGCAGGTTTTGCGGGATACATCACGTTAGGACGCACGAAAATGTCAGACGGCTACTGGTGGCTCCCCAGCTTGACGACGGCTGCTGTCCTTTCAGCCATTGCGTGGCTCTCCCGCGAGTGGATCGGTGCGCGTTTAACTAAGTCGATACAGCATGAGTTCGACCGCAAGCTTGAGCAGCTCCGCGCCGACCTGCGCGAGAGCGAAGAAAAGCTCAAGGCACGCATTCGTGAGAAGGAAGGTGAGATCGCAGCACTGCGAAGCGGCGCGCTCTCCGCCCTGGCCAGCAGGCACGCGGCGTTAGACAAGCGGCGGCTGGTGGCCGTTGACCAGCTTTGGGACGCATTTAACGCATTGGCACCGGCTCGCGGTTTGGCAACTAGCATGGGATTTATCAAGTTCGAATCTGCCGCAGAGCTTGCAGAACGCGATCCGAAGGCACGCGAGTTCTTCTCGATGATCGGCGGCGGCTTGGACATGAGCAAACTCGATCAAAGCGCTGCGGATAAAGCGCGTCCATTTCTCACCCCAATGGTATGGGCCGTATACCTCGCTATACGCGCGATAGCAATGCACAGTGCGATGCGGTGGATGGTACTGAAGGGCGGTCTCGGGAAAATGGACTACGGAGACGCCGACGCGATTCGTGCCTTGGTGGTCAAGATTCTTCCGCACTACGAAGACTATCTTAAGGAGCATGGGCCGGCCGTTTATTACTACGCCCTGCAAGCGCTAGAAGAGCGCTTGCTTACCGAACTGAATACGATGATGAACGGGGCAGAGATGGACAAAGCCAGCCTGACGCAGGCTGCGGAAATTATTAAAGCAGCGGGTGAACTCCAGCGATCAACATTGGAGGCGAGCGGTGCGTCCTAACAAGTCTGTCAACGCGGACGCCCAAGGTCGTTCCGCAGCTTCGCCTCGCCGCTCCATGGTCGCCGGTTACGTCCGACGTTGGGCGTCACAACATGGCACCTGAACCCAGTTCAACATACCTAGCTTGGTGGGGCGCAGGCCTTTCCACAGTGCTTGCGCTGGTCAAACTATGGGAGCTGTGGCAGAACCGCTTTCGCGTCGAGGTAGGAGGCAATTTCACAAGCAGTGAAAGCATCGGGAACGAAGTCCTGGTTCGCAATCTATCCAGTCGTCCAATCATCATCACGTATTGGGAGCTTCTCTACTGTTCCGGGCGATGGCCATGCAGAAAGTTTGAGCCTTTTGAAAGCGCGGAGTATGACGACGGAGACTACAAGCTAGATCCTCATGCCACTCGAATGCTTACCTTTGCCGATGCGAACCACTTTGTAACAAGTCCCAAGGCGTTGAAGGATCGTCGGATTTATATCCGCCTGCATTTCGCTGGCAGAAGATCAATGCTCGAGCTATTGCACGCGTGACGCCCAACACTTTAATCAACCGGACATGCCCCGGCAAGCCGGGTCATGCCGGTTATCTCAAACTTTGAGTGGCTGCTCCTGGCCGACACCTGCCCCACATCAATCGACCGCGAACGGCAGGTAACGCTGCGTTGCTACCCTTCGGTCGGAAGCTTTCGACGGCAGCAATGGGCCGTAATCGCTTATTGCCACTGAATGCTCGCTATAAACTCCCCCCGTGTGCACCAACTTCACGCCCACCCAACGGCCCGAGTGGGTCAAAAAGACACTGGGCGTTGATCTGCCAGTTGGCTACCCGGCGGAGTCTTACCCCAGCTTCCCCGCACCCTTGGTGGTCAAGAGCCATCAATCCGGCCGTGTGGCCTGTGGGCTGGCCCGTTTCGGGTTGATTCCACCCTGGGCCAAGGACCGGACGATTGCCCGGCACACATACAACGCCCGCAGTGAAACCGTGGCTGATAAGCCCAGTTTTCGGCATGCCTGGCGCCAGCGGCAATACGGCCTGGTACTGGTCGATCACTTCTATGAGCCCAGTTACGAATCGGGTAAAGCGGTGCGCTGGAAGATCGAACTGGCCTCAGGCGATCCGTTCGGCATTGCCTGCCTGTGGGAGCGCTGGACGGACCCGGCCTCGGGCGAGTTGGTGGTCAGCTTTGCCATGCTGACGGTGAATGCCGACGAGCACCCGGTAATGAAACAGTTTCACAAGCCCCAGGATGAAAAACGTACCCCGGTGATCATCGCGCCCCAATGGCACGATGCCTGGCTGAGTGCCGATGTGCCGCAAGCAGCCGCGCTGATGAACTGGCAGCTGATGCCTGAACTGGTGGCCAGTCCGGCCCTCTCCATCATGACGGCACCGAAGACCCTGGCACCCTGATCCCGGTGTGTGCTTCGGTGGGATTCTTGGGGCTTTTCTGGGTGCTGGGTTTATATCCAGTATATTTGGGCATGCGAACCCACCTCGATACCATCCCCATTCCTGTGTGGGTGCCTGACACCCGCGTCTGGCTGGAGATGTGCGCCTGGAAGGTGCCGGCGGGGTTCCCATCGCCGGCCGCCGACCACACACGCAAGCGCATTGACCTCAACGAGCACCTGATTCTGAACCGGGAGGCCACCTTCATCTTTCGGGTGAAGGGGGACTCTATGACCGGTATCGGGATCTACGAGGGGGATGAATTGCTGGTGGACCGCTCGATTGAGGCACGGCACGGCAACATTGTGTTGGCGGTGCTGAACGGCGATTTCACCGTCAAGCGGCTCTACCAACGTGGTGGTGTCGTCAAGCTGTTGGCCGAGAACCCGCTTTACCCTCCGATCGTGATCAAGGAGGGTGAGGAGCTGGTGATCTGGGGCGTGGTGACCCGCAATCTGCACAAGCTGTATTGATGCATCCCATGACGCTGCCCGCTGCTTTGACCCCGCCGCATTCGATAGACCCCGCATCGCTGGCGGCCTTGCCGCGCACCTCGGGGGTCTATGTGTTCAAGGGGGAGGGCGCATTGCCGATCTATATCGGCAAAAGCGTGGACATCCGCAGCCGTGTGCTGTCCCATTTGCGAGCCGCGGACGAGGCGGAGATGATCGCGCAGTGCCGGCGCGTGGAATACATCGAGACCGCCGGCGAATTCGGGGCGCTGCTGCTGGAAGCCCGCTTGATCAAGCAACTGAGCCCCCTGTTCAACATTCGACTGCGGCGGGTGAGAAACCTGTGCTCCATCCAGCTCTCGGACCTGTCGGGGGCTGTCACCCCTGAAATCGTCACGGGCAAGGATGTGGCCGTCGGGCAGACCGAGGGGCTGTACGGTCTCTTCAGTTCCGTACGTGCCGCCCAGAGCAAACTGCGTGAGCTGGCCGACCAGCACATGCTTTGCCAGGGTTTGCTGGGGCTGGAGAAGATCGGCCAACGGGGCTGCTTTGGTCTGCAAGTCAGAACCTGCCTGGGGGCCTGTGTCGGCAAGGAAGACCGCCACGCGCATGACCGCCGCCTGCTGTCAGCATTGGAAGATTGGAAGGTCTATGCCTGGCCTTTCACGGGTGCGGTGGACTTGATCGAGCAACGCGGCGACTGGGTGGAGCGGCACCGCATACAGGACTGGCGCTACCTTGGCACCTGGTGCTCCAGAACACAACAGCTTGCCCGGCACGAGCAACTGGCCTTTGACCTGGACACCTACAAGATCCTGGTCAAGCCGATCATGCTGGGCACGGCAAGGATCGAGCCAGTATGAGGCAGCAGTTGGCACTGGTTGATTGCAACAACTTCTATGTGAGTTGCGAGCGCCTGTTTCGGCCTGACCTGCTCAAGATTCCCCTGGTGGTGCTGTCGAATAACGATGGCTGCGTGGTCTCGCGTTCCAACGAGGCCAAGGCATTGGGCGTGAAGATGGGGCAGCCCTGGTTTGAATGCCAAGCTCTGGCCGAGCAGCATGGCATCCTGGGCATGAGCAGCAACTATGCGCTGTATGCCGACATCTCCAACCGGGTGATGGCCATCGTGGCCGCCTTCTCACCACGGCACGAGGTGTATTCAATTGATGAGTGCTTTGCGGACCTGACCGGAATCCCCAAGGTGCGGGATGTGAGCTATGCCATACGCGAGCGGGTAGGGCGGTGGACAGGCATCCCCGTGTGTGTCGGCATCGGCCCCACCAAGACCCTGGCCAAGCTGGCCAACTACGTGGCCAAGAAGCACCCGCGTTCCAAAGGGGTCTTCAACTACAACGCGCTGACCGAGGAGCAGAAAACCCGGCTGCTGCAGCGCATCCCGGTGGAAGACCTGTGGGGCGTGGGCCGCAAACTCACCCAGCGACTGGCGTTGCATGGGGTGCGCACCGTGCAGGACCTGCGGGTGGCGCACATACCGACCCTGCGCGCCGAGTTCGGGGTGGTGATGGAAAAGACCCAGCGGGAATTGCAGGAAACGCCGTGCATTGAACTGCAAGAAGTGCAGCCCGACCGACAGCAGATCATCTCCAGCCGGTCATTCGGCAGCATGGTGACCGAGCTGCCGGCGCTGAAAGACGCACTGTCCACCTTCGTGGCCAATGCCTGCGCCAAATTGCGGGCCCAAAACAGCCACGCCTCGGTGATTCAGGTCTTCATGCAGACGAACCGTTTCCGCCAAGACTTGCCCCAGTACATGCCCTGCCTGGCCGTTCCCCTGACCTATCCGACCCACGACAGCCTGGAAGTCAACCGCTGGGCTGCTTTCTTGTGCGAGCGCATGTACAAGCCGGGTTACCAGTACAAGAAGGCGGGCGTCATGCTCAGCGAAATCACGCCCGCCAGCCAGCGCCAAGGCGACCTGCTGGAGCCAGGCCCCGCCATCAACGACCGGTTGATGCAGGCGCTGGATACGCTGAACCAGCGGTTTGGGCGCGGGACAGTGAAGGTCTCAACCCAGGGCGCCTACCAAGGCTGGCAAATGGAAATCGCCGAACTACACCACTTGCTGGGAGGAAATGCCGGGGGTGTGAGAAGGTCTGGGCGCAGGCGCGAAGCTGTGTTTAATCTGCCTATTTTTTAGGCAATTCGCTTAAAATATAGGCATGACTGCCCACACGCTCATGACCGCCAAACAAGCCCGATTCATCGACGAGTATCTCGTGGATGCGAACGGCACGCAGGCCGCCATTCGGGCTGGATATGGGGCGGCGGGCGCCCGGGTGGCGGCGCACCGGCTGCTAACGAATGTAGCCATTTCCAGCGCTATAGAGGCCCGCCAGCGGGTAGATGCCACCCGCCTATCTGTGGATCGAGAAAAAGTTCTACAGCGGCTTCTGGAGGCCTTTGAACTTGCCCGTGAATTGGGGCAACCAGCAGCAATGGTGTCGGCAGCCAGGGAGTTGGGGCGCTTGATGGGCTTTTATGCCCCATCGAAAGTGGAAGCCAAAGTCGATACGTTAGATCGCCACGGAAACGAGGATTTCCAGCGTATGACTGACTGTGAGTTGATGTCGATCATCGCCCGGAGTGAGGCGTCGCCGGTCTAGCCAAGTGGACATGAAGCCCACTTTTTTGGTCAGTTTGAGCTATTTCAAAATTTAAAAAAATGCTGAAAGTCAAACTGGAGAAAAAAAAGTGGGCATGAGGCCCACTTGTCGATTCAAGCCAACGGCTAAAGATTCCGCGTCGTCGGCCCTTGCAGGGGTTAGTTTTTTTCAATGCGATAGGACGTCTTGCCATCTTTTATGGATGACTTTAACGTCAAAATGCCTAGACTGGTATCCACTGGCCGACCGACAACCGAACGGAGGGCGCGACCCAAAGAGGTCGGGATGCGCGGGTCTCGTGCTTTCAAGCGGCCCAGTGCCTCGATCAAATGGCTGGCCCATTCCGTCGGGGGAGCGGTTGGCGATGGCATCTGGTTGATGACGTCGTTTACGAAAAACGGCTTCGTTTGGAACTGCTCAAGTAGGCAGGTCAACGCAGCTGCGTCTGCCTGCGCTGTTCCAGAGTTCGCCAGAGCGCTATCAATCGCATCCTGCACGTCACTCGCACCAGCCCACATCAAGCTTTGGCGCACCATCCTGTCCCAGTCAACAAACCGGGTTTTTGGTGTCAGTTGCTTCGGCTCCTTGAGGTAGCCCCACACGACTCCGATCACATCACGGATGACCTGGTCACGGATAGAAAAGACATATTGGCACAGGTCTGTGTTCTTGAATTGCCTCTGATGAGGGCGCACTGTTTTGGCGTCCAGCCATACAGGAAGCCATCGTGTGGCTTCATCGGCTCCGAGCGATATGTTGTTCCCGGTTAGCACCCAAAGCGTGTTGGTGGGTGCTTCGATTTCGCGGGATTCTCCGAGAAGACGACCCCTGATGGTGGGTGCGGTGATGGCGCGCGCCAACGTGCCTGACTGAAAAGTAATGCCGTCTGTCAGGTTGTCAAGAACGACCATTGAGGGCGAGTTCTTGAGGATCGAAATAACCCGCTTTTCGGCCTCAGTCTCATCACCTTCCGGGAAGCTCACCACTGGCATTTCGCGTCCGGCCGTTACCAAGTGGATCACGCGTGCCAGCGTCGTCTTTCCGCTGGACTGTATGTGTGCCATCAATGCGAACCCAGGTGCAATCGGAAGCACGCGCCGCTGAATGGCAGTGAACAGCATGGCCAAC
>LNAP01003650.1_pt1 | contig 20979 bp, 17 predicted proteins | sample 602601 | NCBI WGS metagenome assembly LNAP01 (sample SAMN02440304, study PRJNA202911) | soil metagenome | biome: Subtropical and temperate rainforests or woodlands; isolation source: soil samples (1 kg each in a 20% v/v slurry with milli Q water) were... ...
CCGGCCGCGCTTTGCATATACAGATAGATGCCGTAGCTCATGGGCGCCTGGCTGTCTTTCGTGACGAGCATGATGGTGGCCGACAGCTCCACCGCCGCGGTCACGAAGCTTGTCACGAAGCCCGCCAGCATGCCGCCTGCCATCAACGGCACCACCACGCGCCGTATCGTGCTCATGCGGGTGGCACCCAGCGACTGCGCCGCTTCTTCCAGCGAGACGTTGATCTGCTGCAGCGACGCCACGCAGGAGCGCAGCGCGTAGGGCAGCCGCCGGACCGAATACGCAATCATGATGATGATCCACGACGAGGTCAGCAAGGTGCCGGTGCCGGGCAGTTCGATGCCGCGGAATGTGCGCAGGAAGCCGATGGCCAGCACGATGCCGGGGATCGCCAGCGCCGCAGAGGCCATGAAATCCAGCCATTGGCGCGCCGGCAGTCGGGTACGCAGCATCAGATAGGCAATGGCGGTGCCCAGGATCACATCCACGCCCGCGGCCAGGCCGCAATAGAGCAAGGTGTTCGCGATCATGCCCTGCGATTCGGAGAACACCGCCGAGTAGTGCGCCAGCGTGTAGCCGTCGGGCAGGGGCGCGAAGCTCCAGACGCTGGCAAGCGACAGTAGGAGCACGCCCATGTGCGGCGACAGCACCAGCAGCAGCACCAGGATGATCCATCCGTAAGCCAGCACGCTTTCCATCGGCCCCAGTTTGCGCTTCTGGATGCTGTTGCCGCCCTTTTGCAGCGTGGAATAGTCGCGGCCCTTGAGGACGCGCGCGGACAGCCACAGCGCCAGGATCGAGAACGCGATCATGATCACGCTGATCACGTAGCCCAGCGGATCTTCCAGCCCTACCTGGGTGATGCGCAGATAGGCTTGCGGGGCCAGCATGTTCGTCGTGCCCAGCACCAGCGGCGTGCCCAGGTCATCGAACACCTTCACGAACACCAGCGACGTGCCGGCCACGTAACCCGGCAGCGCCAGCGGGAAGATCACGCGGCGGAACAGCCGGAACCCGCGCGATCCCAGGTTGAAGGCCGCTTCTTCCATGGCGCCGTCGATGTTGCGCAGCGCCACCACCAGGTTCATCAGGATGAACGGGAAGTAGTGCAGCGCTTCCACGAAAATGACGCCATTCAAGCCTTCCATGAACGGGATCGTGAATTCGAACCAGTCGTTCAGCAACAGGTTGACGCTGCCCGAGCGGCCGAAGATCAACTGCATCGCGACCGCGCCCACGAAGGGCGGCATGATCAGCGGCAGCACGCCCAGCGTCTGGATGATCAGCGCGCCCCGGAACTCGAAGCGCACCGTGAAGTAGGCCAGGGGCACGGCGATCAAGGACGCCAGCAGTGCCGACCAGCCCGCCACGTACAGGCTGTTGAAGAACGCTTCCTTCATCAGCGGCTGGTTGAAGAACGCGCCGAAGTGGCCCATCGTGAGGCTGCCGTCAGCGTTCACGAAGGCACTGTAGAACACCGTGCCCACGGGCACGGCCAGGAACAGCAGCAAAAAGCCGAATACCAGCAGCGCCGTCAATACGGGGCCGGCGGGCAGGCGTGAGTGGCCCGAAGAATTCATCGAGATTCCCGAAATCGTTGCCAGGGACCGCGGCGGGGCGGACAGGAACGGTCCCGTCCGTCCCACGCGCGTGGTGCGGGTTACAGCGCCGCGGCCTGTTTAGCCAGCTTGACGGCTTCTTCGTAGTTGGCCTTGGACTTGCCGTTCCATTCGCCTTCCAGCTGGGTGATCTGCTGGTTCACGGCGGCGTCCTTTTTGTTGCCCGCGAAGATCGCCAGGAAGGCGGGGTCGGCGGCTTGCTTGCCGTCCACCAGCGGGGCCCAGGTCAGTTTGCGCGCCTGGGCCAGCAGCTCGGCGGCGCGGCCGCTCTTGGCTTTGTCGCCCAGTTTGGCCTCGGCGTCGTAGATGGCCTTGGTGGCAGCCTGCAGTTCCTTCAGCCGAAACGTGACGGTCTGGTCGTACAGCGATTGCACGACGTAGTAGCGCGTCTGCGACAGGTCGGCGTTGAACTGCACCTTGCTGCGCTTTGCGATCTCGGCCGGGTCCGGGTAGCCTGCCGGAATCTTGCCGGCCAGCGCCGAATACGGCAGCACGGGCAGCCGCGAGATCTTCGGCTCAAGCAGAAGCTCCTGGCCCGCCTGGCTGAGCGTGAAGGCGATGAACTTCTTGCCTTCCTCGGTGTTCTTCGCGCCCGCGATCAACGCGATGTTGGCCGGCACGATGGCGGTTTCGGAGGGGTAGACGAACTCCACAGGGAACTTGGAATACTTGCTGGACAGGCCGAAGAAATCGATGACCGGACCGGCGCCGAACTGGCCGTTGTTGACCCCGTCCGGCACGCCGAACGAGCGCTCGGTGACGGCGCTGCTGTTGCCGGACATGCGCAGCAATGTGCTCCAGCCTTCATCCCAGCCTTCGCCCTGCAGGATGGTTTCGACCGTCAGGTGCATCGTGCCCGAGCGCGACGGCGATGTGATACCGACGTGGCCGAACCACTTCGGCGACAGCAGGTCCTTCCATTCCACCGGCGCGGGGATCTTGTGCGCAGCGATATAGCGCGTGTTGTAGACGATGCCGTAGCCCGCCAGCGCCTGCCCCAGGTACATGCCCCCCGGGTCATTGATGGGGTAGTTGCCGATCTTGTCCGGCACGTCTTTGTTCGCCACGTCCGATGACTTGGCCAGCAGCTTGTCGCGGCCCAGCACCTCGAACGCGTCGGGCGCGCTGGCCCAGAACACTTCGGGACGTTGGCCCGCCGGGGTTTCACGCACGTAGGCGATGCCCGACACCGTATTCTTGTTCAGGATTTCCAGCGTGATGCCCGGGTTGGCCTTCTCGAAGGCGCTCTTGTAAGCCTGAGTCAGGTCTTTGGGGAACGACGTGATCACCGTGACGGTGCCGGCCAGGGCGGGCGCCGCGCAGGCGGCCAACAGCGCGCCTGCAAGGGCTGTGCGCATTGCATGCATGGTTTGTCTCCGTGGTTTTAGATTTGTTCGGAGACAGTAATGTTTGCCCTGCTACGCGTCCAATCAGAAATTTTGATACGCGCCATCAGTGCGGGCGCCTTGATGCGGGGGCTTCGATGCCGGCGCCCGCGGCCCGATGCTATGCGGTCGTGGAGATGCCGCTGCTCTTCGCGGCGCGGGCCTGCTGCGACATCACCTGGGCGATCTGCCCTTGGATCTGCACGGCTTGGGCGTTCAGCGCCAGGAGCTGCTGCGCCTTCATTTCGTCGGACATCCCGCTGGCCTTGACCTTGGCGATCTGGTCCATGACCCGCTTCAATTGCTTCTGCAGCGCCTTGATCTGGCGGGTGTATTCATCGTCGTTGTCCGTTTCTTCGCTGGCGCTGGCGCTGCCGACCTTCAGGCCCCCCGCGCTACCGAGGCGGATCTTGCCGTCCGGGCTGAGCGAACTGGCTTCGCCGTCGGCCGGTTTGGCCTCCTTGTTGGCCTGGATCCGCTCGGCCCACAGGTCGGCCAGCGGGTTGTTCCGAGAGATGCCATTGATGGGCGTGGTTGCCATGTTTGCTCCTGCTGCCAGGTTGGATTTCGGGGTTTCCACTAATACGGCATTCTGGCGGCGAACTTAAACGTTGCCGCCCCTTCGCGGCCCCATTTACACTGGCGCCCGCTCATACCCAACACCTATTTTGGGAAACCCATGTCCAATTCCTACTTTCCGCGCTGGCGCCTGGCGGACGACGCCGAGCCGGGCGTCATCATCGCGCCCGATGAACGGTTGTCGTGGCCCAAGAACATCGCCATGGGCGCGCAGCACGTGGTGGCCATGTTCGGTTCCACCGTGCTGGCGCCGCTGCTGATGGGTTTCGACCCTAATGTCGCCATCCTGATGTCCGGCATCGGCACCCTGATCTTCTTTCTATTCGTCGGCGGCCGGGTGCCCAGCTACCTGGGTTCCAGCTTTGCCTTCATCGGCGGGGTGATCGCGGTCACCGGCTACGCCGGCGGCGGCGCCAACGCCAATATCGGTGTCGCCCTAGGCGCCATCATCGCCTGCGGCCTGGCCTATACGTTGATTGGCGTCATCGTGTGGATCGTCAACGCGCGCGCCGGAGGCGGCGCCAATTGGATCGACGCGTTGATGCCGCCGGTCGTGACCGGCGCGGTCGTGGCCGTGATCGGCCTGAATCTGGCGCCCATCGCCGCCAAGGGCGCCATGGGCACATCCGGGTTCGACGCCTTCATGGCGCTGGTGACCATCGTCTGCGTGGGCGGCATCGCCGTTTACACGAAGGGCATGGTCCAGCGCCTGCTGATCCTGGTCGGCCTGATCCTGGCTTGCGTGGTGTACGCGGTGCTGGCCAACGGCATGGGCATGGGCAAGCCCATCGACTTCTCCGGCGTGGCGGCTGCCGCCTGGATCGGCCTGCCGCATTTCGCCGCGCCGGTCTTCAAGGCCGAGGCGATGGGCCTGATCGTGCCGGTCGCCATCATCCTGGTGGCCGAAAACCTCGGACACGTGAAGGCGGTCAGCGCCATGACGGGCCAAGACCTGGACCGCTATCTGGGCCGCGCGTTCGTGGGCGACGGCGTGGCCACGATGGTCTCGGGCGCCGTGGGCGGCACCGGCGTCACGACGTACGCCGAAAACATCGGCGTGATGGCCGTCACCCGCATCTATTCCACGCTGGTGTTCGTGGTGGCGGCGCTGATCGCCGTGGTGCTGGGCTTTTCGCCCAAGTTCGGTGCGTTGATCCAGACCATCCCCGCGCCCGTCCTGGGCGGCATGTCGGTCGTGGTGTTCGGCCTGATCGCCATCGCCGGCGCACGCATCTGGGTCGTCAACCAGGTGGATTTCAGCGACAACCGCAACCTGATCGTGGCGGCGGTCACGCTGGTGCTTGGCGCGGGCGACTTCACCATCAAGCTGGGCGACTTCATGTTGGGCGGCATCGGCACCGCCACCTTCGGCGCGATCATCCTGTACGCCTTGCTGCGCCGCAAGAAGCCCGCGGCGGCGGCCTGATCCCGGCGGGGCGACGCCCCGCGCGGGAAGGCCATGGCGGCGACGAGCCTCGGGAATACAAAAAAACTATCAGCAAGTATCTTTTACGCAACGGCCTGGCGTGCGCGTCAGGCGCCGTTGCTGGATAAGCAAAGGGATCTTTAGGGAAAGCGCCTGTTTTAGCGGGTTATAGCGGTGAAATGCGCCGAAAAGCACGTTTTCTGCCGTGGCTTGCAATTCCCGTGGACTTTGACCACAATATGACCTTGATTGCCCCGGTTCCGACCCGAGCCGGGGTTTTGTTTTGGTCGTCCGCGCCGCAGGCTCTGCCCAAAAGGCACCAAGCCGCATGCGCGCGCCCGGGTAACGACCTTCACCGAGAACGCTCCGTCGGGGCGTTTTTCTACTTTTGTTTGGGAAACGACATGTCTGCCATTCCTTTGACCGTGCGCGGGGCCGAGCGCTTGCAAGAAGAGCTCCAGCGGCTGAAAACCGTGGACGCGATCGCCGAAGCGCGTGCGCAGGGTGATCTGTCGGAAAATGCCGAATACGATGCCGCTCGCGAGCGCCAAGGTTTCATCGAGGGCCGGATTGCCGAACTCGAAGGTACGCTTTCCAATGCCCATCTGATCGACCCGTCTTCCCTGGAAGCCGAAGGCCGCGCCGTGTTTGGCGCTACCGTCGACATCGAGGACCTGGACTCGGGCGACCGCGTGACGTACCAAATCGTCGGCGACGTTGAAGCCGACATCAAGTCGAACCTGATTTCCGTGTCCAGTCCGGTGGCGCGCGCGCTGATCGGCAAGAGCGAAGGCGATGTCGTCGAGGTCAAGGCCCCGGCTGGCGTTCGCGAGTATGAAGTTCTGGGCGTGCGTTACATCTAACGCATCAACCCAAGCAGTTAGCTGTCAAAACACCATAAACCGAACGCTGCGTTCGTCTGGATTCCGCGGTACATTCGCGGATCGCTATGGTGGACCGGGCGCGTAAAGCGCCCGTTTTTGTGCCCGGCCTTACCTTTTCGTCGTCTTGCGGCTGGTGCCGCTGCGTGCCCCGGCCCGAAGGCTGAGCGCACTGCCGGCGCGGCGAGGAATGCCGTGGCTGCTGTCGGTGGCGCGTTTGTTGCTGGGGCGCATGGGCTTGCCGTTCTTATTCAGCTGGTCCTGCGGCACGAAGCGGGTTTTGGCCGGTTTGGGCTCTTCGGACTCGCTGCGGCGCGGACGCTTGCCAAGTGTCTTGCCTTCGGCGGCCAGCTTCTTGGGCGTGTACGGCTCCGAGGCGCGGCGCTTGGCCGGGGCTTCGGGCTCTCTGGCGGCCAGTGCGGCGGGCTTGACGTTGCCGGCCAGCGGGCGGAAAAGAATCAGGGTCTTGCCCAGGTGATGCACCGGGGCGCAAGACAGAGTGTCGCAAATCGTCGACAACATGGTGTCGCGGGCCTCGCGGTCGTCGCCACCGGCGCGTACCTTGATCAGGCCGTGCGAAGACAGTGCCAGGTCGATTTCCTTGAGCACGGCTTCGGTCAGGCCGTTGTCGCCAATCAGGACGACGGGGCGCAGGGGGTGGGCGGCGGACCGAAGGTCGCTGCGCTCACGAGAGGTAAGTTCTAATATAGGCATGCGTGGAATTGTACGGTAATGGCCAAGAATAAATTCTCTAAAGACTGGATTCACCAGCACATCAACGATCCCTATGTGAAGCTGGCGCAACAGAAGGGCTATCGGGCCCGGGGCGCTTTCAAGCTGATCGAGCTTCTGGACAACGAAAAGTTGCTCCGCCGGGGAGACCTGGTCGTCGATCTGGGTTCGTCGCCCGGCAGCTGGTCCCAAGTGGTGCGAGAGCGCCTGACGGGGCCGGGCGGCATCGTGGACGGACGTATTATCGCGCTGGACATGCTTCCCATGGAGCCCATCGCGGGCGTCGAATTCATCCAGGGCGACTTCCGCGAAGATGAAGTTCTGAAACAATTGGAAGACATGGTCGGATCGCACGCCGTGGACCTTGTTATTTCAGACATGGCCCCCAACTTGTCAGGCGTGGGGATTGCCGACGCCGCGCGCATCCAGCATGTGTGCGACCTGGCGATGGAATTTTCCCGCGCTCACCTCAAGCCCGACGGCGTGCTGATCGTCAAGGCTTTCCACGGCAGCGGTTTTTCGCAGATCGTGCAAAGCTTCAAGCAGCACTTCAAGCGGGTGGTCGAGCGCAAGCCGAAGGCATCAAGGGCCAAGTCCTCTGAAACCTTTCTGGTTGCCCGCGATCTGAAGTAACCCCGGGCCGGGGTATGTTTCTCCGGAACCCCAAAAAAACGCTACCTGCTTGGCGAGACAACGACCTAAAAAATCACGAATCAGACGTAAATACACGGGCCCCAGGGATCCCAGGACGCAATCGGGTCCAACAGGGTAGAATGGGCTATTGACATACTTGTGACTGTGCCATATGCGGGTGCGCGGTCGCCGGTCGGAATCGAAAGCAGGAGATCGACCTTGAATAATTCATTTTCCAAAGTCGCTGTCTGGATGGTGATAGCCCTTGTGCTATTTACCGTCTTCAAACAGTTCGACGGACGCGCTCAGACCCAGGACGGCGTGACCTACACGCAGTTCATGGACGACGCCAAGGCGGGACGTATCCGCAAGGTCGACGTTCAGGGCGACGTGCTGTACGTCACCCCGGACGCGGGCCGCGCCTATACGTTGACTTCGCCGGGCGACCTCTGGATGGTCTCCGATCTGTTGAAGTACGGCGTGCAGGTGTCGGGCAAGCCGCGCGAAGAGCAATCGCTGCTGATGAGCATCTTCGTGTCGTGGTTCCCCATGCTGCTGTTGATCGGCGTCTGGGTGTTCTTCATGCGACAGATGCAGGGCGGCGGCAGGGGCGGTGCGTTCAGCTTCGGCAAATCGCGCGCCCGCATGCTTGACGAAAACACCAACCAGATCACCTTCGCGGACGTCGCCGGTTGCGACGAAGCCAAGGAAGACGTCCAGGAACTGGTCGACTTCCTGCGCGACCCCAGCAAGTTCCAGAAGCTGGGCGGTCGTATCCCGCGCGGCGTGCTGATGGTCGGTTCGCCCGGTACCGGCAAGACGCTGCTGGCCAAGGCCATCGCCGGTGAAGCCAAGGTGCCGTTCTTCAGCATCTCGGGTTCGGACTTCGTTGAAATGTTCGTCGGCGTGGGCGCGGCCCGTGTCCGCGACATGTTCGAAAACGCCAAGAAGCACGCGCCTTGCATCATCTTCATCGACGAAATCGATGCGGTGGGCCGTCAGCGCGGCGCCGGCCTGGGTGGCGGCAATGATGAACGCGAACAGACCCTGAACCAGATGCTGGTTGAAATGGACGGCTTTGAATCCGGCCAGGGCGTCATCGTGATCGCCGCAACCAACCGTCCCGACGTGCTGGATCCGGCGCTGCTGCGTCCGGGCCGTTTCGACCGCCAAGTGGTTGTGCCGCTGCCCGATATCCGTGGCCGCGAGCAGATCCTGAAGGTCCACATGCGCAAGGTTCCGCTGTCGCCTAACGTCGACGCGACCATCCTGGCGCGCGGCTGCCCCGGTTTTTCGGGCGCCGACCTGGCCAACCTGGTCAACGAGGCCGCCCTGTTCGCCGCGCGCCGCAATGGCCGCACGGTGGATATGTCCGACTTCGAAAAGGCCAAGGACAAGATCATCATGGGCGCCGAACGCCGCTCGATCGTCATGCCCGAAGAGGAACGCAAGAACACCGCGTACCACGAGTCCGGCCACGCGATCGTTGCACGCCTGCTGCCCAAGACCGATCCGGTTCACAAGGTCACCATCATCCCGCGTGGCCGTGCGCTGGGCGTGACGATGCAGTTGCCTGAAACCGACCGCTACAGCATGGACAAGGGCCGCTTGCTGTCCACCATCGCCGTGCTGTTCGGCGGCCGCATCGCCGAAGAACTCTTCATGGACCAGATGACGACGGGCGCCTCGAACGACTTCGAACGCGCCACCGCCATCGCCCGCGATATCGTTACGCGCTACGGCATGACCGACGAACTGGGCCCCATGGTCTACGCCGAGAACGAAGGCGAAGTGTTCCTGGGCCGCAGCGTCACCAAGACCACGCACATGTCCGAAGCCACCATGCAAAAGGTGGACACCGAGATCCGCCGCATCATCGACGAGCAATACCAAGTCGCGCGGAAGATCCTGGAAGACAATCGCGACAAGGTCGAAGTGATGACGTCCGCGCTGCTCGAATGGGAAACCATCGACGCCGACCAGATCAACGACATCATCGAGGGCCGTCCTCCGCGTCCCCCGAAAACGCCGCAAGGCCCGTCCGATTCGACCGACACGCCTCCCAGCACCGGTCTGGCGGCTGGCGGCAGCACGGCTGCAGCAGTCTGAGGTTTTTTGTCCTGAGTTATGGCAAATAACTTCCTTTGCGGGCGCTTCGAGTTTGATCTCGAGCGCCCGCTTGTCATGGGTATCGTCAATGTCACGCCGGATTCCTTTTCCGACGGCGGCCAGCACGACGATACGGACTCCGCGGTGGCGCATGCGCGCCAACTCATCGAAGAAGGCGCCCAGATCCTGGACCTGGGCGGCGAGTCCACGCGCCCCGGCGCGCAGCCGGTGTCGGTGGCCGACGAATTGAGCCGGTTGTTGCCCGTGATCGAAGCGCTGCGCGACTGCGGCGTGCCCTTGTCCATCGATACCTTCAAGCCGGAAGTCATGCGCGCCACGCTGGATGCGGGCGCCGACATGATCAACGACATCTACGGATTCAGGCAGCCCGGCGCCATCGAGGCCGTGTCGCAATCGCGTTGCGGGCTATGCGTGATGCACATGAAGGGCGAGCCCCGCACGATGCAGGCCAGCCCCCCGGAGTACACCGATTTGATCGGAGAGATCGGCCTGTTCCTGGGCGCGCGGGCGCAAAAGCTGCGCGCGGCGTGGGTTGATCCCCGCCGTATCGTGCTGGACCCGGGGTTCGGTTTCGGCAAAACCGCAGACCAGAATTTTCAATTATTGCGCCGGCTATCCAGCCTGCGCAGCACGGGTTATCCATTGCTGATCGGCCTGTCGCGCAAGACCATGATCGGCCAGGCCACTGGCCGGCCGGTCGGCGACAGGCTGTCCGGCAGCATTGCCGCTGCCCTTGCCTGTGTGTCCCGGGGGGCCTCCATCGTGCGCGTGCACGATGTGGCCGCCACCGTGGATGCCCTTAAGGTATGGCACGCGGCCGAACAAGGAGCAATCAGTTCATGATTCGACGCAAGTATTTTGGTACGGATGGAGTGCGCGGAGAAGTCGGCGGTCCGGTGATCAACGCCGAATTCGCTCTGCGCCTGGGCTATGCGGCTGGCCGTGTGCTGGCGCGCGAGCACGCCGTGCGCGGCGGCACGCGTCCGCAGGTCGTGATCGGCAAGGACACCCGTATTTCGGGCTACATGCTGGAATCCGCCCTGGAAGCGGGCTTGTCCGCCGCAGGCATCGACGTGCTGCTGGCCGGCCCCATCCCGACGCCCGCCGTGGCCTACCTGACCCGGGCGCTGCGCCTGGTGGCGGGCATTGTCATCAGCGCTTCGCACAATCCGTACCAGGACAACGGCATCAAGTTCTTCTCGGCTCAAGGCATGAAGCTGCCCGACGAGATCGAGGCTGATATCGAAGCCGCCCTGGACGAGCCGCTGGGCTGCGTCGCCTCCGAGGGCCTGGGGCGCGCGCGCCGTATGTCCGATGCGCAGGGCCGGTACATCGAATTCTGCAAGAGCACGTTCCCCAACGATCTCGACCTGAACGGCATGACGATCGTGGTGGATGCGGCCCACGGCGCCGCTTACAACATCGCTCCCCACGTGTTCCGGGAATTGGGCGCCGAAGTGCATGCCATCGGCGTACATCCGGATGGCTTCAACATCAACAAGGGCGTGGGTGCCTTGCACCCCGAGATGCTGGCTAAGGAAGTGAAGGCCCGCGGCGCGCAGTTGGGCATCGCGCTGGACGGCGATGCCGACCGCCTGCAGGTGGTGGACGGCGAAGGCCGCATCTACAACGGCGACGAGCTGCTGTACGCCATCGTTCGCGAACGCATGCAGCGCAACAAGGTGGATGGCGTGGTGGGCACGCTGATGACCAACTTCGGCTTCGAACGCGAAATGGAACGCCTGGGCGTGGGCTTTGAGCGCGCCAACGTGGGCGACCGCTACGTGCTGGAGCAGATGCAATCGCGCGGCTGGCTGTACGGCGGCGAAAGCTCTGGCCACCTGCTGTGCCTGGATTGCCATTCCACCGGCGACGGCATCATCGCCGCCCTGCAGGTATTGACCGCGCTGCGCCGCAACAACGCGTCGATGGCCGAGTGGGTGGGCGATCTGCGCATGTATCCGCAGAAGATGATCAATGTGCCGCTGGCGCCTGGCCAGGACTGGAAAACCCATGCCGGCCTGACGGCTGCGCGCAAGGCGGTCGAGGCTGAACTGGGCGGCCGCGGCCGTATCCTGATCCGCGCTTCGGGCACTGAACCGAAGCTTCGGTTGATGGTGGAAGCCGAGGATGAATCCCTTGCCGTTTCCTGCGCCGAGAAGCTTGCCGCCAGCCTGCAATAGGCCCGACAAGTCGACCGGGGACGAAAGCCACCCACCGTTAGCGGGGGTGGCTTTTGTGTATTCGCGCCCTGGCGTTCAATTGTAAAGTTTTGTCGAGATTTGCCTAAAGTTGACCCATCTTCCCCGAACTAAACTTCATAGTCACGTAACATATTGGTCAAGTCTTTGACATACAGGGCGTCCACACTGACTGGACTCTCTAGGAGCTTCGCGCAATGCTGGAACTAGCACGCATCAACCCAAGCCGTAATCCCGCCGAACCGTTCACGGGCCTCACCCCGAAGGTGCTGGCGGTCGGACTGGCGCGCACGGCTGAAGAAATCGAGCAGATTCAGCGTCTGCGCTACGACGTCTTCACTGAGGATATGGGGGTCGTGTTTCCGGACGCCCAAGACGGTATCGAACATGATCGTTTCGATCCCTTCTGCGAACACCTGATGGTCCGCGAAATGGACACGGGCCGGATTGTCGGCACGTACCGGATCCTGACGCCTGAAAAGGCGCGGGAGGCGGGCGGGTACTACTCGCAATCCGAATTCGATCTGTCCGGCCTGGGCGCGATCCGCGACAACTTGGTCGAAGTCGGCCGTTCGTGTACGCACGCCGACTACCGTAACGGCGCGGTCATCATGCTGCTGTGGTCCGGCCTGGCCGAATACCTGCGGCGCGGCGGTTACGAATACGTGCTGGGCTGCGCAAGCGTCAGCCTGCGCGACGACGGCGTCACCGCCGCGGAAGTCTGGCGCACGATCTCCAAGCACCTGCCGCTTGAGAACGAACCACGCGTGGTGCCCCTGCACCGGTATCCGGTGGAAAAGCTGAACAGCACGTTGCCTGCCCGCGTGCCGCCGCTGATCAAGGGTTACCTGAAGCTGGGCGCCAAAGTATGCGGCGAACCCGCCTGGGACCCGGATTTCAACGCCGCGGACTTCCCGGTGTTGCTGAAAATGGAACGCATGGACGAGCGTTACCGCCGTCACTTCGGTCTGGATCAACCCGCGGCCCTCAACGGCCAGCGCTGATCATCATGCGCCGCCTGATCCGCCGTATGAAGATCAGACTGATACGGCGGGCCACGCGGCCCTTGCGCATGGAGCTAAAACGGCTTCATCGCGAGACGGATTTGTCGCCGTTCTAATAAAAAAACGGGCGATGGCTTTGCGGCCATCGCCCGTTTTCCCGTGCGCGCCGGTTCAGCGCGCCGGGATCAAAATTCCAGCACTTCGAACGAAAAACCGACCTTGTTCCATTCCGCTTCTTCCGCGCGCAGCGTGAAGTCGCTTAACGGGTGCTGGGCCAGCCATTCGCGGTTGACGCGCACGACGATGGAGTTGTCGCGGACCGAGGCGGTCAGCGGCAGCGGTTCGATCTCGCCGCGGCGGCGGAACAGCAGGACCGCCAGGCGCAGGCTAAGGATGGCCTTCCATTGGGGACGCGTGCGGATCAGCGGTTCCAGCTTGGTCAGCTTGCCCTGATGACCCAGCGCCAGCAATGCCAGCAACTGCTGATCGGCGCGCGAAAAGCCCGGCATATCGGCGTTTTCCAGCACGTACGCGGTGTGCTTGTGATACGCGTTGTGCGCGATCGACAGGCCCACTTCGTGCAGGTCGGCCGCCCAGCCCAGGGCCGGGCGTAGCTCGGCGCGCTCCGGGCCCTCGGGGAACATGGCGTCGAACAGCGTCAGCGCGGCGTGGCGCACGCGACGGGCCTGGTTCAGATCGACGTGGTAGCGCTTCATGAACTGGCGCACCGATTCGTCGCGCTTATCATGCTCGTCGTCACGCCCCAGAAGGTCGTACAACACGCCCAGGCGCAGCGCGCCGTCGCCGGTGTGCATGACCTCGATGCCGAGTTCATCGAACAGCGCCGTCATGATGGCCAGTCCGCCGGGCAACACGTCGGACCGTTCGATCTTGATGCCGGGCAGTTCGGACGGGATGACCCGGCCGGAACGCACGATGCGGTCTTTCAGCTTGGCCAGGCCCGCGCGGGTAATGCCGCGGTCGGAAAAGCGGCTTTCCGTCAGGATCGCGAACAGCGCCTTGGCGGTGCCGGAAGAGCCATAGGCTTCTTTCCAACCCATTTTGCGGTACTGCTTGGCGATGACTTCGATCTCGCGCCGCGCGGCCAGTTCGGCCTGTTTCATCTGGTGCGCATCCACCACGCCGTCCGAGAAGAACTGGCGGCTGTAGCTGACGCAACCCATGTACAACGACGACATCAGGCCGGGTTCGTGTCCTTTGCCAATAATGACTTCGGTGGAGCCGCCGCCGATGTCGATGACCAGCCGCTTGTTGGGCGACGGGGGCAGGGTGTGGACCACGCCCGAGAAGATCAGGCGGGCCTCTTCGCGGCCGGCAATGACCTCGATGGGAAAGCCCAGGGCGGCTTCGGCGCGCGGCAGGAAGTCCCGCGTGTTGCGGGCAACCCGGAAAGTATTGGTGGCGACCGCGCGAACGCGATTGGGGTGGAAGCTGCGCAGGCGGTCGCCAAAGCGCTCCAGGACGGCGATGGCGCGCTCGATGGCGTCGTCGCCAAGGCGTTTCTCGGCGTCAAGGCCGGCGGCAAGCCGGACGGTTTCCTTGAGACGATCGATCTGGTAGATCTGGGGCGTACCGTCCTGTTGAACGATGCGTCCGATGGAGAGGCGGAAGCTGTTGGACCCGAGGTCCACCGCGGCCAGAAGTTGATCCATGCGGCTCGTAATATAGGCTTTGAGGTGGCCTGATTATAGAGACCCCATGTGACAGTGCCCTGAGCTACGGGTTTTCGCTTATGGAACATGGGCTTGCGAGAAAAGGCCTGTGCGCTATATGTCCCGAATTTGGCGTACGCTACGGAATTGCCGCTGTGTCATAGAACCGTCACTTATTTGCAGTAAAACTCCACGCTCCCCCTACGTATGGAATCCGGTATGCCCACACGCCCGCCTGGCGAGCCCTTGCTCATGAATCGTGAGTTGTCGCTGCTCAAATTCAACGACCGTGTGCTGGCGATGGCGGAAAATCCGAAGACGCCTTTGCTGGAACGGCTGCGCTACGTGTGTATCGTCAGTTCCAATCTGGACGAATTCTTCGAAATCCGGATCTCCAGCCTGAAAGAGCAGCAGCGCCAGTCTCCCAATTTGGTCGGCCCGGACGGCATGACGCCTGACCAGGCGTTCGAAAACGTCCAGCAAGCCGTGCACGCCCTGGTGGCGCGCCAGTACAACCTGCTGAACGACGAGATCCTGCCGGCCATGCAGGCCGAAGGCATCACGCTGCATCACGCGTCGGAATGGAACGCCGAGCAGCAGCAGTGGGCGCGCGACGTGTTCAACCGCGACGTGATGCCGCTGCTGACCCCGATCGGGCTTGACCCGGCGCACCCGTTTCCCCGGGTCTACAACAAGAGCCTGAATTTCATCGTGTCGCTGGCGGGCGCGGATGCGTTTGGCCGTCAGGCGTCGATCGCCGTGGTGCAGGCGCCGCGCGCGCTGCCGCGCCTGATCAAGATGCCGCCCGCGCTGTCCGGCCACCCCGAGGGCTTCATCCTGCTGACGTCCTTGCTGCGGGCCTTCGTGGGCGAACTGTTCCCGGGGCTGGAGATGCTGGGCTGCTACCAGTGGCGGGTCACGCGTAATAGCGACCTGTTCGTGGACGAGGAAGAAGTCACCAATCTGCGCCATGCGCTGCAGGGCGAGTTGTCGCAACGCAATTTCGGCGCTGCCGTGCGGCTGGAAATCGACAAGCTGACGCCCGTCGAGCTGGAAACCTTTCTGCAACGCGAATTCTCGCTGACCGCCCAGGACACCTACCGCGTGCCAGGGCCGGTGAACCTGTCGCGCCTGATGCAGTTGTGCAATTCGGACCTGCGTCCCGACCTGCTGTTTCCTGATTACCGTGCCCCGGTGCCGGCGCCGTTTGACCGCGTGGGCGACAAGCCGTCCGAGCTGTTCGAGGCCGTGGCCGAGCAGGACCGGCTGCTGCACCACCCGTACCAGTCGTTCCAGCCCGTCATCGATTTCCTGACGGCTGCCGCGCTGGACCCCGACGTGATGGCCATCAAGCAGACCATCTACCGCACCGGCGAGGATTCCGAGCTGATGAAGATCCTGCTGGCGGCCGCGCGTGCCGGCAAGGAAGTCACGGTGGTGGTGGAACTGATGGCGCGCTTTGACGAGCAGACCAACATCAATTGGGCGTCCAAGCTGGAAGAGGTGGGGGCGCACGTGGTGTATGGGGTCGTCGCGCACAAGACGCATGCCAAGATGGCGGTGGTGCTACGCCGCGAGAACGGCCGTCTGCGCCGCTATGCCCACCTGGGCACGGGCAACTACCACCCGCGCACGGCCAGGCTGTACACCGACTTCGGGCTACTGACCGCGGACCCGAAACTGTGCGAAGACATGGACAAGGTCTTCGCGCAACTGACCGGGCTGGGGGCGCGCCGCTCGCTCAAGGCGCTGATGCAGTCGCCTTTCACCATGCATGACGGCATGGTGGCGTTGATCCGCGCCGAGGCCCGGGCGGCCAAGGCCGGCAAGCGTGCCCGCATCATGGCCAAGATGAACTCGCTGCTGGAAGAGCAGGTCATCGAAGAACTCTATAAGGCCAGCCAGGCCGGCGTGAAAATCGACTTGATCGTGCGCGGCGTGTGCGCGTTGCGCGCGGGCGTACCCGGGCTGTCCGAGAACATCCGGGTGCGTTCCATCGTGGGCCGCTTCCTGGAGCATTCGCGGGTGTTCTATTTCTACGCGGACGGCGAGGAAACGGTTTACCTGTCGTCGGCCGACTGGATGGACCGCAATTTCTTCCGCCGTGTGGAAATCGCCTTCCCGATCTACGACAAGACCTTGAAGAAGCGCGTCATCGACGAGGCGTTCACTTACGCGCTTCGTGATAACCAATTGGCATGGCAACAGCAGCCTGATGGCGATTACGCCAGGGTCAAGAGCCGTCGCGAGCCCTTCAACCTGCATCTGTACCTGATGCAGAAACTGGGCGTGTAACGCCTTGGCCTGTCATACAGGGAATTGTCCCTGAATATCGCGGCCGCCCCGGTTTCCAGGGCGGCCGCGGTGTTTTCGGGGATGAAAACGGTGTCGTATGAAGCGTATGTGACTGTCACTATCCTGTCACGTTGGGCTTCTAAGATGCGAGGGTCGCTGAAAGACAGGCACCGAAAAAGCCTGACCAGACTCCTCCAACGAGCACAGAAGGAACCCTGATGTTCAAACGTGTCTTCAAGCAAGTTTCCCTGGGCGTCGCGCTGAGCGCCGCCGTGTTTGCCGTCCAGGCCGCCGATGTTACCGGCGCCGGCGCATCGTTCCCGTACCCGATCTACGCCAAGTGGGCGTCCGACTACAAGGCTGCCACCAACAACGCGGTCAACTACCAGTCGATCGGTTCCGGCGGCGGCCAGCAGCAGATCATCGCCAAGACCGTCGATTTCGGCGCCTCGGACGATCCCATGAAGGCAGCTGACCTCGAAAAGAACGGCCTGCTGCAATTCCCGGCCGTGATCGGCGGCACCGTGGCGGTTGTGAACGTCGACGGCGTTGCGCCGGGCAAGCTGAAGCTGTCGGGCCCCGTGCTGGCCGACATCTTCCTGGGCAAGATCAAGAAGTGGGACGACAGCGCCATCAAGGCGTTGAACCCCGACGTCAAGCTGCCCTCGGCCGACATCATCGTCGTGCACCGTTCGGACGGCTCGGGCACCACCTTCGGCTGGACCAACTACCTGTCCAAGGTGTCGGCTGACTGGAAGTCGCAAGTCGGTGAAGGCAAGGCCGTCAAGTGGCCCACCGGCCAGGGCGGCAAGGGCAACGAAGGCGTCGCCGCCTACGTCGGCCAGCTGAAGAACTCGATCGGCTACGTGGAATACGCCTACGCCAAGCAGAACAAGCTGGCCTGGACGCAGTTGCAAAACAAGGCTGGCAAGTTCGTCCAGCCGGAGCAGAAGGCATTCGCTGCCGCGGCCGCCAACGCCGACTGGAAGAGCGCGCCGGGCATGGGCGTGGTCCTGACCGACGAGCCGGGCGACGATTCGTGGCCCGTCACCGCCGCAACCTTCATCCTGATCCACAAGTCGCAAGACAAGCCGGCTCAGGGCAAGGCCGTGCTGGAGTTCTTCGACTGGGCGTTCAAGAACGGCGCCAAGTCGGCTGAAACGATGGACTACGTGCCGCTGCCGGAAGCCGTTACCAAGGAAATTCGCGCTGCTTGGGGCGAAGTGAAGGCTGCCGACGGCAAGGCCGTCTGGAAGTAAATGGGTAAAGCGCGGGAAGGAGCCCGCTAAGCAAGCGGCTCCCCAACGCGCGCAACCCGTCAAGCAGCCGCCCCTGGTTTTCTGCCAGCAGAAGATAAGGGGCGGTCTGCCGCAAGACCTCCCGTTGTTCCCCCAGGTTACCTAAGGAAAGTCCATCCATGAGCGCGGTAATGGATAATAGTGTGCCGCTTTCGCCCAGCGTGGCGGACTCCGTGACTACCGGCACGCCTTCGCCTATGAAGCAAAATAAAAATGCGCTGATGGATGCGCTTTTCAAGAATCTGACCCGCCTGTTCGCCTTCCTGGTGTTCATTCTGCTGGCGGCGATTCTCGTATCCCTGATTTACGGCAGCCGTGAATCGCTGGCCAAGTACGGCCTGTCGTTCCTGTGGCTGAACGATTGGGACCCCGTCAACCAGAACTATGGCGCCGTGGTGCCGATCATCGGCACGCTGCTGACCTCGGCCATCGCGCTGATCATCGCGGTGCCGGTGTCGTTCGGCATCGCCATCTTCCTGACCGAACTGTCGCCGACCTGGCTGCGCCGCCCGTTGGGCACTGCAGTGGAAATGCTGGCGGCGATCCCGTCGATCATCTACGGGATGTGGGGCCTGTTCGTTTTCGTGCCGGTGTTCCAGCAGTACGTGCAGCCGTTCCTGATCGCCACCCTGGGCAGCGTGCCCGTCATTGGCGGCATCTTCGCGGGTCCGCCGTTCGGCATCGGCATCTTCACGGCCGGCCTGATCCTGTCCATCATGATCATCCCGTTCATCGCCGCGGTGATGCGCGACGTGTTTGAACTGGTGCCCGCGATGCTGAAGGAATCGGCCTACGGCCTGGGCAGCACGACCTGGGAAGTGATGTGGCGCGTGGTACTGCCGTTCACCAAGTCGGGCGTCATCGGCGGCATCATGCTGGGCCTGGGGCGCGCGCTGGGCGAGACGATGGCCGTGACGTTCGTGATCGGCAACGCCTTCAAATGGTCGGGCTCGCTGTTCTCTCCGGGCAACTCGATCGCGTCGGCCCTGGCCAACGAATTCAATGAAGCGGGCGGCATCCAGAAGTCGGCGTTGCTGGAACTGGGCCTGATCCTGTTCCTGATCACGACGATCGTGCTGGCCCTGGCCAAGGTCCTGCTGGTTCGCCTGTCCGCCGGCGAAGGCAAGAAAACCTGACCCGCCGCGAGCACAAGGAAAAGATCATGGCTGTATCCGTACTCAATATGCAGAATGGCATCTACCGCCGGCGCCGCGTGGTCAACCGCATCATGCTTGCGGTGTCCCTCGGAACGCTGGGGTTCGGCCTGTTCTGGCTGTTCTGGATCATTCTGACGCTGCTGACCAAGGGCGCGCCTGCGCTGTCGTACACGCTGTTCACCGAGATCACCCCGCCGCCCGGGCAAACCGGCGGCCTGATCAACGCGATCTTCGGCAGCGTGGTGATGGCGGGCGTGGGCACGCTGATCGGCACGCCGGTGGGCATCCTGGCCGGCACCTACCTGGCCGAATACGGCCAGCGCGGCTGGCTGGCGCCCGCGACGCGCTTCCTGAACGACGTGCTGCTGTCGGCGCCGTCGATCATCATCGGCCTGTTCATCTATGCCGTGTATGTGGCGCAGGTGGGGCACTACTCCGGCTGGGCCGGCGCGCTTGCGCTGTCGATCCTGGTGATTCCGGTGGTGGTGCGCACGACCGACAACATGCTGCTGCTGGTGCCCAACAGCCTGCGCGAAGCCGCGGCGGCGCTGGGTTGCCCCAAGTGGCGCATGATCACGCTGGTGTGCTATCGCGCCGCCAAGACCGGCATCATCACCGGCGTGCTGTTGGCCATTGCCCGGATCTCGGGCGAGACCGCGCCGCTGCTGTTCACCGCGCTGTCCAACCAGTTCATGTCGTTCAACATGAATGCGCCGATGGCCAACCTGCCGGTCGTGATCTACCAATACGCCGCCAGCCCCTTCAAGGACTGGAATGACCTGGCCTGGGCAGGGGCCACGCTGATTACGTTGCTGGTGCTGGGCATCAACATCATTGCCCGCAACATGTTCCGCAAGTAAAGATCGCTGTGCCGGCGCGCATGGCGCGCCGGAGCCAAGGGAAGAGAAATGGAAAACACCGCTACCGCCGTCAAGAACAAGATCGAGGTCAAGAACCTGAACTTCTACTACGGCAAGTTCCATGCGATCCGCAATGTGAACATGTAGGTCACGGCCTTCATCGGCCCGTCGGGCTGCGGCAAGTCGACACTTCTGCGCACGTTCAACCGCATGTTCGAGCTGTACCCCGGCCAGCGCGCCGAGGGCGAAATCATGCTGGACGGCGAAAACCTGCTGACCACCAAGACCGATATTTCGCTGATCCGCGCCAAGGTCGGCATGGTGTTCCAGAAGCCCACGCCGTTCCCGATGAGCATCTACGACAACATCTCCTTCGGCGTGCGTCTGTTTGAACGCCTGTCCAAGGGCGAGATGGACGAACGCGTGGAGTGGGCGCTGAGCAAGGCTGCGCTGTGGAACGAAGTGAAGGATAAGCTGCACCAAAGCGGCAACAGCCTGTCGGGCGGCCAGCAACAGCGCCTGTGCATCGCGCGCGGCGTGGCGATCAAGCCCGAAGTGCTGCTGCTGGACGAACCGTGCTCGGCGCTGGACCCCATTTCCACCGCCAAGATCGAAGAGCTGATCGCCGAACTGAAGAACGACTACACGGTCGTGATCGTGACGCACAACATGCAGCAGGCCGCCCGTTGCTCGGATTACACCGCCTACATGTACCTGGGCGAGCTGATGGAATTTGGCCAGACCGACCAGATTTTCGTGAAGCCGTCGCGCAAGGAAACCGAGGACTACATCACGGGCCGTTTCGGCTGATCGCATACCGGATCGCCCCTTGATGCAAAACGGCGCGCCTGGCTGGCGCGCCGTTTTGCATTGGGCTGACCGGGATCGGTATGCGCCAGAAGCCGTAATTATTTAGGCTTGAACCATATGGGTGTCAACCAGGGGATAGCCGGGAGGGGTGGGGCGAATGGCGTCGCAGGCGGGGTGATTCCCCGGCCGGGCGGGATTCTGGTATAGTTGCCACCCTTCGGGGCGTAGCGCAGCCTGGTAGCGCATCTGCTTTGGGAGCAGAGGGTCGTGAGTTCGAATCCCACCGCCCCGACCAA
>LNAP01006374.1_pt1 | contig 20966 bp, 19 predicted proteins | sample 602601 | NCBI WGS metagenome assembly LNAP01 (sample SAMN02440304, study PRJNA202911) | soil metagenome | biome: Subtropical and temperate rainforests or woodlands; isolation source: soil samples (1 kg each in a 20% v/v slurry with milli Q water) were... ...
TTCTAGTGAGCACTTGATTTCATTGTGCTTGTGACCGAAGTCACTATGCACTCGCATCAAGCGCCCACACTTATCGGTTGTTTAATTGTTAAAGAGCGGCACTGCTAAATTCGGTACTACTTACTGCCTGCCCACTTCGCTGCGCCGCTTTCGCTGGCGCTGCGTTGTTTGCAGCAGAGAAACGAGATTATGAAGAAGTTTTTATCGCTTGTCAAGTCAGCGTCACATCCTTCGTTTCGCTTTCCCGCCTGCGACCTCTTCAGGTCTGCCTCTCTTTAGCAGCTATCGAAATATCAGGGTTAACCCTAAGTTTTCGGCAACTGCCAAGCCTGAAACTATAACACGACTTTTGCAGATTATGCAACCGGCTCTTGCCTAATTTGCATCCTATCTTGCAACCCCGCAACCTTTGGCTTTCGCTTCTGGCGCAGCCCTGAAATCCAGGGGCCGGTTACTGCTCAGGTGGCTGGCGATATCAGGGTAAACCCTTTATTTGAATCACCAGCCAAGCCCAAGACTATAGCACGATTTTTGCGAATTGCGCAACTGGCCTCGGCCTGATTTGCTGCAATCTCTGCAATAACCACCGGGCTTTCATTTCTGATCCCCTGGCGGCAGGCCGGCTGGGTTACCCGTGCTGACCTGTTGCGCTTGCTTGGCTTCGCGTCTCGAAAACTGCCCGAATCGCGAAGGAGCGAGACTATAGCACGGAATTTTGCTTGCGCCAGGAAGGTGACACCTATTTTTCAAAGAGATGAAGATTTCGGGGGACGCATAGCGTAATCGAGCCACCATGCGCTCCACTGCCTACATATAGAGGGCCGGACCATACGGCGTTCAAGCCACCCTCACCTCACGTCCGCAAGAATCGTTCGGCATCGGAGAAGCCTCTATATATACAGGGAGCACTCCACAGGGAAAGACCTCTGCCAGCTAGAAGGCACCGGCCATCCCCCTTCCCGTCTCCCTATATAGAGTCGCGCGTCACTGGTTTGCCACATGCCCGACGACTAGAGTCTGAGCTCCGTCGTCTCCTTGATCTGCTGAAGCGCGAAGAACGAGCGCATGTCGACCACGGCAGGGTGGCGCATCAGCGTGTCCATGGCAAAGCGGGAGAAATGCGCCAAGTCGGCGACCTGTATGCGCAGCAGGTAGTCCATGTCGCCAGACATGGCGTAACACTCGACCACTTCCGGCCAGAGCTGCACATCCCGGGCGAAGTCGCTCATGGGCGCATGGCTGGATCCGCTGTGCTTGTTCAAGCGGATGTTGACGTAGGCAAGCAGACCCAAGCCTACCTTACCGGCGTCGATCAGAGCGACGTACTTCTTGATGAAACCCTTCTCTTCCAGGCGCCGCACCCTTCGCAGGCAGGGACTGGGCGATAGCGACACCCGGTCGGCCAGCTCCTGGTTGCTCAGACGCCCGTCCCGCTGCAATTCGGCCAGAATCCGTACATCTGTCCTATCTAGCTCAATGTCAGACATTTTCAGCCCTTAATGTTTTCCATACGGCAATATTATTGCTCAATCTACCTGCTTTCGCGACATGTTTGCAATTGTCTGCCCGTCGTTCCTTCCTACAATCTCCGTCTAGACTTGAAGAACAAGTCGTGCTGAAAAACGATGCAAGGGAGCAGACTTATGAGCAGCGCTTTCCAACCCTGGGACAACCCGATGGGTACCGCCGGGTTCGAGTTCATTGAATATGCCGCGCCGGACCCCGCCGCGCTGCGTAAGGTGTTCGAACTGCTGGGCTTCAAGGCCATCGCCAAACACCGCCATAAGGATGTGACCCTATACCGCCAAGGCGGCGTGAACTTCCTGATCAACGCCGAGCCGGATTCCTTCGCCCAGCGTTTCGCGCGCCTGCATGGCCCGTCGATCTGTGCGATCGGTTTTCGCGTGCAGGACGCCAACGCCGCCTACAAGCGCGCACTGGAACTGGGAGCTTGGGGTTTCGATTCCCACAGCGGCCCGATGGAACTGAATATCCCTGCGATCAAGGGCATCGGCGATTCGCTGATCTATCTGGTGGACCGCTGGAGCGGCAAGGACGGCCACGGCGGCATTGGTGACATCAGCATCTATGACGTGGACTTCGTGCCCGTGGATCCCCAGAACGCCCAGGCCGACCTGCATCACCGCGGCGCCGGCCTGACGCTGGTGGACCACCTGACGCACAACGTGCACAAGGGCCGCATGGCTGAGTGGGCGGAGTTCTACGAACGCCTCTTCAACTTCCGCGAAGTGCGTTACTTCGACATCGAAGGCAAGGTGACGGGCGTGAAGTCCAAGGCCATGACCTCGCCTTGCGGCAACATCCGCATTCCGATCAACGAGGAAGGCACCGAGGAGAAGGGCCAGATCCAGGAATACCTGGACCTGTACCGCGGCGAAGGCATCCAGCACATCGCCATGTCCACGGAAGACATCTACGGCACCATCGAAGCGTTGCGCCAGAACGGCGTGGTGTTCCTGGATACGCCGGAAACCTACTATGAACTGCTGGACCGCCGCCTGCCGAACCATGGCGAGGACGTGGCGCGCCTGCAGAAGAACCGCATCCTGCTGGACGGCGCCCCCGGCGGCGGCCTGCTGCTGCAGATCTTCACGGAAAACCAGATCGGCCCGATCTTCTTCGAGATCATCCAGCGCAAGGGCAACGATGGATTTGGCGAAGGCAATTTCAAGGCCCTGTTCGAATCGATCGAGTTGGACCAGATGCGCCGCGGCGTGGTGAAGACTGTCGAATAAAGACTTCCCCCGCCAGCGCCCGGTGCTCAGCATCGGCGCTGGCTTTGAAACCTCACCTCTGGTGAGGTTTTTTTTTGCCTGCTACTTCTGCAGCCTGTCCTGGAACTGTTTGCGGAATTTGGTGACCTTGGGTGCGATCACGAACTGGCAATAGCCTTGCTCGGGATGCAGGGCGAAGTAGTTGCTGTGGTAGTCCTCGGCCTGCCAGAACGTGGCCGGTGCCAACACACGGGTCACGATGGGCGCGTCATAGACTTTCTGCGCGTCGACCTCGGCGATGACGGCTTGCGCCTGCTCGCGCTGCGTTTCGTTCTGCCAGAAGATGGCGGATTCATATTGCGGACCGACGTCGTTGCCCTGGCGCCCAGGGGTGGTGGGATCGTGGGTCGCGAAGAACACGCGCAGCAAATCGCTGTAGGACAGTTCGGCGGGGTCGAACTCGATGCGGGCCACTTCGATGTGCCCGGTGTTCTTCCCGCAGACCTGTTCGTAGCTGGGGTTGTCCACATGGCCGCCGCTGTAGCCGGGCAGCACGCTCTTAACGCCGCGCAGCTCGGTGAACACCGCTTCGACGCACCAGAAGCAGCCACCGCCGAGTACGGCGACTTCGTTGCCCGGAGAGGGTTGTTCTGCCATGACGATTCCTTCCTGATAGACGGCCGCGGACTGCGGCCAAGCGCCCCCGGGCTTGCATGCGCGGGGCGCGAGAGAACTAGACTACTGCTTGGGTGGCGCCAACGACAAGATCCATTCGGCCAGCGCGCGGGCATCGTCCGGGCTGACCTGGGTTTGCGCGGGCATGGGCACGGCACCCCAGGCGCCGCGGCCGCCGCCGCGGATCTTGCCTGCCAGGTAGTCGACCATGGCGTCGCCCTGCCCCGCATAGCGTTCGGCCACGCTCTTGAGCGGCGGCCCCACGCGCTTGGCTTCGACCTGGTGGCAGGCCATACAGGCCTTGTTCTTGGCCAGGTCCAACCCGGTGGTTTGCGCTTGCGCCGCCCCCACGCCCAGGACGCAGGCGGCGGCCAACAACAGACTACTCTTCAAATGCATCGGTAACGGCCCCACGGCTCGCGGTGCTGGCGAGCTTGCCGAATTTGGCAAGCACACCGCGTGTATAACGTGGCCGGGGCTGCACCCAGGCCTGGCGACGAGCCGCCATTTCTTCGTCGCTGATATTGAGCTGCAACAGCAGCTTGTGGGCATCGATGGTAACCGAATCGCCCTCGCGGATCAGCGCGATGGGACCGCCCACGAATGCTTCCGGCGCGACATGGCCCACGACCATGCCCCAGGTGCCGCCGGAAAAGCGTCCATCGGTGATCAGCCCTACCGTTTCGCCCAGCCCCTGGCCAACCAGCGCGGAGGTAGGCGCGAGCATCTCGCGCATACCGGGACCGCCCTTCGGTCCTTCGTAGCGTATGACCACCACATCGCCATCGCGGATCTCACGCGCCATGATGGCGGCCATGGCGTCATCCTCGGAATCGAAGACGCGCGCCGGGCCCGTGATGACTGGGTTCTTCAGGCCGGTGATCTTGGCAACGCAGCCCTCGGGCGAGAGATTGCCTTTCAAGATGGCGAGATGGCCCTGCGGATACAGCGCGCGGTCCAACGGCATGATGACGTCCTGGTCCGCCCTGGGCGCATCGGGCACACCCGCCAGGGTCTCGGCGATGGTCTTGCCGGTGATGGTGATGCAGTCAGCATGCAGCAAGCCCGCATTGAGCAGCAGCTTCATGACTTGCGGGATGCCGCCGGCGCGATGCAGGTCGGTGGCGACATACTTGCCAGACGGTTTCAGGTCGCACAGCACCGGCACGCGCTTGCGGATGCGCTCAAAGTCGTCGATGGTCCACGGCACTTCCGCAGCATGCGCAATCGCCAGGAAGTGCAGCACGGCATTGGTGGAGCCGCCCGTGGCCATGATGACCGACACCGCATTTTCGATGGACTCGCGCGTGATGATGTCGCGCGGGCGCAGCCCTTTCCTGACCGCCTCGACCAGCACGCGCGCCGACTCGGCCGCGGAGGCGACCTTTTCGTCGTCCTCGTTGGCCATGGTACTGGAGTACGGCAGGCTCATGCCCATGGCTTCGAACGCGGAGCTCATGGTGTTGGCGGTGTACATGCCGCCACAGGATCCCGACCCCGGAATCGCGCATTTCTCTATCTGCTTGAAGTCTTCTTCGGGCATGCGGCCCATGGTGTATTCGCCCACCGCCTCGAAGACGGAGACGATGGTGAGGTCGTTGCCCTTGTAGTGGCCCGGCTTGATGGTGCCGCCATAGACATAGATGCCGGGCACATTGGTACGCGCCAGCGCGATCATGCCGCCCGGCATGTTCTTGTCGCAACCGCCGATCACCACCACGCCGTCCATCCACTGCCCTTGCGCCGCGGTCTCGATGCAGTCGGCGATGACTTCGCGGGACACCAATGAATACTTCATGCCCTCGGTGCCCATGGACATGCCGTCCGAAATGGTGGGCGTGCCAAACACCTGGGGATTGGCGCGAGAGGCGCGGATGGCCTCGATGGCGGCGTCGGCCAGGCGCTGCAGGCCGCTATTGCATGGCGTGATCGTCGAATGGCCGTTGGCCACGCCGATCATGGGATTCTCGAAGTCGGCTTCCTGATAGCCCAGCGCGTAGTACATGGCGCGGTTGGGTGCGCGCGCGACACCGTGGGTGATGTGGCGGGAACGTTCATTGTGCGGCATGGTCTGTCTCCTGTCGGCCGCCGGGGCTCGGACATGACGACCGCCCCGGGGGAAGCTGGCTCGCTTGCGTGCGAATCTTCAATGCTCGCCGGTTATTATCATTCAACTTCATTGTGTCGGGCAGAACATGCTGCAATATCCCCAATTTGATCCCGTCGCCCTGCAGATCGGGCCGCTAGCCATCCATTGGTACGGACTGATGTACCTGGTGGGCTTTGCCCTGGTGTACCTGCTGGGACGCCGGCGCATCACCAGTGGCCACACCACATCGCTGAACGTGAAGGACCTGGAAGACCTGATCTTCTATAGCGTGCTGGGCGTGGTGGTGGGCGGACGGCTGGGCTATGTGCTGTTCTACAAGCCGTCCTATTACCTGTCCCATCCGCTGGAAGTGGCGTACCTGTGGCAGGGCGGCATGTCGTTCCATGGCGGCCTGATCGGGGTGATCGTGGTGATGCTGTTGTTCGCACGCAAGAAGAAGCTGCCGTTCTTCGCGGTCAGCGATTTCATCGCGCCGCTGATTCCGCTGGGGCTGGGCTTCGGCCGCCTGGGCAACTTCATCAATGGCGAGCTCTGGGGCCGGCCCACCGACGTGCCGTGGGCCATGGTGTTTCCGGGCAGCGGCGACGGCCTGGCGCGCCACCCCTCGCAGCTCTATGAGCTGGGCCTGGAAGGCATTGTGCTGTTTGCGCTGCTGTGGTGGTTTTCGAGCAAGCCGCGCCCGTTGGGACAGGTGAGCGGGCTCTTCCTGATGGGTTACGGAACGTTCCGCTTCCTGGTGGAATTCACCCGCGAGCCGGACAATTTCCTGGGCCTGCTCGCGGGCGGTTTGAGCATGGGACAGTGGCTGTCCGTGCCGATGGTCGCCCTGGGCGCCATCATGTTCAGCCTTACTGCAAAACGATCGTCCCGTTGACCGCGATGCTGACCGTGACGTTGCCCGATTGCAGCGGCACGTCCGAGCTGTAGCCACCCGAGGCGTCCTTGGACATGGCCGCGGCTCCCATCATGCGCGGCATCGGCACCGGGCCGCCGGAACCGCCCAGTTCCAGCTTGGACAGGCGGTAGCCCGAGAAACCGAAGGCGTTGGCCGCAGCCAGCGCGCGGTCCTTGAAGGCTTGCGCGGCTTCCTTGAGCAGCTTGCGCTCTTCGGCTTCGCGCACTTCGCGCGACAGCAGGAAGCCGATGTTGGAGATGGCGGTCTTGTCGGACAGCTTGGAAGCCAATGCGGCGGCGGCTTCGAAGTCCTTGGATTCGAGGATCACTTCGCCCTGGCCGCGCCAGGAACCGATCTTGCCTTTGCTGGAAGTGTTCGGCCAGACGTTGTAGCTGCCAGTGCGCACTTCCACGCCCTTGACGTCACGCGCGCGCTTGACCACGTCATCCAGAGCGGCGCTCAGCTTCTTGCCCGCGGTGGGCTGGTCGGGCGCCTCGACTTCGGCGGACAGGGAAATTCGGACCGTGTCCTGCTTGACCTCGGAAGACGCATTGGCCTGCAGAGTCAGCTCCGGCGCACGGCTGGCGGCCGCTTCGGTAGCGGCTGCGGGCGCCTGGGTCTGCGCATGCGCGATCGGCGCAGCGCTCAGGGCGGCCACGGTTGCGCACGCCGCGCCGAGTTTGGTCAGCGAGAAAACAGGGTGTTTGAACATGGACTGGTCCTAGGAGGGAGGACGAAGGGGGAGTGGTGAGGCGCCCGGGGCGGACCTGCTCTCATGGCAGGCCCGCTGGGATAGATGCCCCGCCTGTGCCGTCAAGGCCGGCATCTCGAACCCTGAGGTTCAAGGTGGTCGCGTTCCGAAGAGCGTCGGGTTCGTCTACGGGAGACGATCACTCCAGCTCTGCACTCCCGCAACCAATATGCCAAAAGACATAGGTTCAGAGAATGTATGGCCTAGTCACGGACACGGCAGGGACAAACTGAAAATACTTGAATACTGCTTTATGAACGGTTAGAGCAGTTTTTCCTGACCCGACAAGGCGTCATCGAGTACTGCGTTCATGTCCTCAATTCTACGCTTGAAGTCGCCGACCGCCAAACCGCCCAGGGGACCATCGGGCGCTTTCATGGCGAGCAGTTCGCCAGCGACCTGCAAAGCGGCCATCACGGCGATGCGTTCGTTGCTGGAGACCTTGCCCGTGCCCTGGATGCGCAGCATCAGTTGGTCCACATGACGCACGGCGGCCAGCAGCGTCGGCTTCTCTTCGGCGGAACACGCCAGGGAATAGTCGCGCCCCAGTATGGTGACATCTACGCGTTCCATCAGTGTTGCTCTCCAGACGGTGCGCCCGGCAGGCGGGCCAGCACGGCGTCAATGCGCTCGCGGGCCGATGCGGCGGCCACGCGCAAGCGCTGTAATTCGGTGTCGCGGGTCTGCAGGCTGCCTTGAAATTCGCTTTCACGGGCAGAGAAACGCGATTCGAGCGACTGGCGCTCGGAGGTTTCGCGGGCCAGTTGTTCACGCAGCGAGACTTCAGCCTGCTGGGCTTGCTCGAGCATGGCGGTGACCGCGCCGTCATGATCCTGAAGCTTGCTCTGCAGCGTGACGATCTCGGCTTCGCGCTCGGCGGCGCGTTGCTTGAGCACACGCTGCTCAGCTTCGGTGTCATTCAGGCGTTGGCGCAACGCGTCACGCTCTGCGTGGAGTTGGCGGGTGCGTTGCACCAGTTGCCCAATGCGGGCGGCGAGTTGGTCTAGATCTTGCAGCATGGGCGCTATCGTAAACCATCCTGGGTTGAAGGGGGTCTCTTCACGCAAGGTGAGAAACCCGGCAATATTCAGTAGGATTTATCCCGCACTCATTCAAAGGCCACGCATCCGGCCGATCCTGCTTTCGTCTTTCTTTCTATAAACTTTCACTTAGCTTTCAAAAAGCCCTCAAACTTCCTGGCCCGTTACAACTCGGGGTCGGGAGTTCCCGAATTTTAGGGAAAACCCCAGCCTTTCACCGACCTTACAGGGTTTGCAGCGTGGCGGGCGTCCATTACCATTCGCCCTTTCAAGAATCCCAGCCTTACCTTTCATAAGAACAAACGGCACCCCGAAGTGCCTTTTTTGTGCCTGTCACTCGCCTGTCGGCGGGATGGCCACAGACCTTTTTTATCTACATGCTGTAAACAGGAGCCAACCAATCATGCAGCTACGCAATCGACAGGACTTCTGGTCGGGGGTGATGTTCATCGCCCTTGGACTGGGATTCGCCTGGCAGGCCAGCAGCTACCAAATGGGTACTGCCGCCCGAATGGGCCCAGGGTATTTTCCTTTCTGGCTAGGCATTGTTCTCGCATTGCTGGGCGCCATCGTGCTGCTTGGCTCGATGTCCAAGAAGGCGCACGACACCCACGTCGACAAGTTCGACTGGCGCATCGTGTTCCTGGTGGTCGGATCGGTCGTGCTCTACGGCTTCATCCTCAAGCTGCTGGGCATCTACATTTCGGTATTCGTTCTGGTTGTCGTCAGCAGCCTGGCCAGCCACGAGTTCAGTCTGAAGGTCGCCGTCGCCAACGGTATCTTCCTGGTGCTGTTCTCGTATCTGGCGTTCGTCAAGGGGCTGGGGCTGATTTTCCCGCTGTGGCCGTCGTTTCTGGGCATGAACTAAGGAGCACCCGGTCATGGAATTGTTTGACAACCTGATGTTGGGCTTCTCGGTGGCGTTTACGCCCGAGAACCTGCTTTATGCACTGCTGGGCTGCATCCTGGGCACGCTGATCGGCGTGCTGCCGGGCATCGGCCCCGTCCCGACCATCGCAATGCTGCTGCCGATCACCTACGTGCTGCCCCCGGTGGCCGGCCTGATCATGCTGGCAGGCATCTACTACGGCGCCCAATACGGCGGTTCCACCACGGCAATTCTCGTGGCATTGCCGGGGGAGACATCCGCGGTGGTGACCGTGCTGGACGGCCACCAGATGGCCCGCAACGGCCGCGCTGGCGCCGCACTGGCAATCGCTGCGCTGGGTTCGTTCTTCGCAGGCTGCGTGGCCACGCTGCTGCTGGCCGCCTTCGCGCCTCCGCTGGCTGAAGTCGCGTTCAAGTTCGGCCCCGCCGAGTACTTCTCGCTGATGTGCCTGGGCCTGGTCGGCGCCGTGGTGCTGGCTTCGGGTTCGCTGCCCAAGGCCATCGCGATGATCCTGCTGGGCCTGCTGCTGGGCATGGTCGGCACCGACGTGAACTCGGGCGTTGCCCGCTTCGACTTCGGCATCCCCGAACTGCAGGACGGCATCGACTTCGCCATCGTGGCCATGGGCGTGTTCGGCTTCGCCGAAATCATGACCAACCTCGAGCAGAAGGAAAACCGCGTCGACATCACCGACAAGATCGGCTCGCTGTATCCCAACAAGCAGGAATTCAAGGAAGCCGCTCCCGCCGTGCTGCGCGGCACGGCCCTGGGTTCGGCCCTGGGCATCCTGCCGGGCGGTGGCGCCGTGTTGTCGTCGTTCGCTTCCTACACGCTGGAAAAGAAGATCTCGAAGAATCCGGAACGCTTCGGCAAGGGCCACCCGGCCGGCCTGGCTGGTCCGGAATCGGCGAACAACGCTGCGGCCCAGACCTCGTTCATCCCGCTGCTGACCCTGGGTATCCCGGGCAACGCCGTGATGGCGCTGATGGTCGGCGCGATGACCATCCACAACATCCAGCCCGGCCCGCAAGTCATGACGAGCCACCCGGAGCTGTTCTGGGGCCTGATCGCCTCGATGTGGATCGGCAACCTGATGCCTGCCGCTGATCGGCCTGTGGGTCAAGCTGCTGAAGGTGCCCTACCGCATCCTGTTCCCGGCGATTCTGGTGTTCTGCACGATCGGGGTGTACTCGTTGAACTACAACACGTTCGACATCTTCACCACGGCCATCTTCGGCATCATCGGCTACGTCTGGTCCAAGCTGAAGTGCGAAGGCGCACCGCTGCTGCTGGGCCTGGTGCTGGGTCCCATGATGGAAGAGAACTTCCGTCGCGCCCTGCTGCTGTCGCGCGGCGACTTCACGACCTTCGTGACGCGTCCGCTGTCGGCCTCGCTGCTGGCCGTCGCCGTCTTCCTGGTGATCCTGGTGGCCCTGCCCGCGATCCGCAAGAAGCGCGAAGAGACCTTCGTCGAAGAAGAGTAAAGCGCGGCCTGCCGCCCTGCGGCAGTCTCGCCCTGAAAACCCCCGGGTTCCGCCCGGGGGTTTTTCTTTGCGCGCGTGGAATCCAGTCCGACAAACGCTACGGATCGATACTACCCAATACGAATTATGTTCAAACGCAGTTCGCGTACGTTAAGCTAGGGGTTTACCCCACGCGACGATTCGAGATGAATTTCAACTGGAACAACCCCTATCCCACCACGCGGCACCCGGTGTTCGCGCGCAATGTGGTTGCTACCTCGCAGCCGCTTGCCGCCCAGGCGGGCCTGCGGATCCTGGCGCAAGGCGGCAATGCCGTCGACGCGGCGATCGCCGCGGCCGCCACGCTAGCCCTGACGGAGCCGGTCAGCAATGGGCTGGGATCGGATTGTTTCGCCATCGTCTGGGACGGCTCCAAACTGCATGGGCTGAATGCCTCGGGCACGGCGCCGGCCGGCTGGAACCTGGATTACTTCCGGCGCAAGCATCAGGGCGCCATCCCGGCCCGGGGCTGGGACAGCGTGACGGTGCCGGGCTGCGTGGCCGGCTGGGCCGCCCTGCATGAAAAACTGGGCCGCCTGGCCTATGCCGACGTGCTGGCGCCCGCCATCGAGTACGCCGAGCGCGGCTTTGCCGTGTCGCCCATCGTGCAGCAGAAATGGGCGGCGCAAACCGATGTCCTGCAGCCGCAGCCGGGCTTCGCCGAGCATTTCCTGCCGCGCGGGCGCGCGCCGCAGGTCGGGGAACACTTCGTGCTGCAAGGCGCGGCCGCCACGCTCAAGCGCATCGCGGCCAGCGGCGGCAGGGACTTCTACGAAGGCGAAACCGCCCATAAGCTGGTGGCGCATGCGCAGGCCCACGACGCCGCCCTGACGCTGGCCGACCTGCGCGATTACGCGCCGCAATGGGTCACGCCAATCAGCCAGACATATCGCGGCCACACGTTGCATCAGATTCCACCCAACGGCCAGGGCATCGCCGCCTTGATCGCCCTGGGCATCCTGCAGAACTTCGACGTGGCGGCCCGCCCGGTGGACCATCCCGAAACTCAGCACCTGTTGATCGAGGCGATGAAGCTGGCCTTCGCCGACGTCTACGAGCATGTGGCCGACGCGCGCCATATGCGCGTCACGCCCGAACAGATGCTGGCCGCGGACTATCTGGCGCAGCGTGCGCGCCTGATCGACCCCAACGCGGCGCAGGCTCCAGCCAGCGGCCATGCACCGCGCGGCGGCACCGTCTATCTCACCGCGGCCGACAAGTGCGGCATGATGGTCAGCTTCATCCAGTCGAACTACATGGGTTTTGGCTCCGGCGTGGTGGTGCCGGGCACTGGCGTCAGCCTGCAGAACCGCGGGCATTGCTTCAGCACCGATCCCGGCCATCCCAATGCGGTGGCGGGCGGCAAGCGCCCCTTCCACACCATCATCCCCGGTTTCCTGATGCGCAATGGCGCCCCCGTGATGAGTTTCGGGGTCATGGGAGGGAATATGCAGCCCCAGGGGCAGGTGCAGGCGCTGGTACGCATGCTGGACTATGGGCAGCAGCCGCAAGCCGCCTGCGACGCGCCTCGCTGGAAATGGAATCACGGGCGGTCACTGGACGTGGAGGTCGGCCTGGCCCCGGCGGTCGCCGAGGGACTGCGCGCCCGCGGCCACGTGCTTGAAAGCATGGCGGATCCCTACATGGATTTCGGATCGGGGCAATTCATCTGGCGCCTGGGCGACCCGGCCGTGGACGGATATGTCAGCGCCAGCGACAGCCGGCGCGACGGACTCGCCGCGGGCTTTTGATTGCGTTAAGGTTAGGGCCTGTTTACAGGCGCCAGCGCCCCTGATGGCCCTAACTTCATAAAGCGGAGTTCCCTGCATGGCAACGATCGGTACCAAGAGCTACGACGCTGTCGTAGCCCAGAAAGTCACTTTCCTCGGTTTGGGCGTGATGGGCCTGCCCATGGCGGGCCATCTGGCGCGCGCGGGACACGATGTCACGGTCTACAACCGCTCGCCCGCCAAGGCGCAGGCCTGGGTCGCCGAGTTCGGCGGCAAGAGCGCGGCCACGCCGCGCGAAGCCGTGGCCGGCGCGCAAATCGTGTTCGCCTGCGTGGGCAATGACGATGACCTGCGCAGCGTCGTGCTGGGACCGGACGGCGCCTTCGCCGGCATGACGCCGGGTGCGGTCTTCGTCGACCACACCACCGCGTCCGCCGACGTGGCGCGCGAGCTCTATGCGCAAGCCAAGGACCTGGGCCTGAATTTCATCGACGCCCCGGTTTCGGGTGGACAGGCGGGCGCGGTCAATGGCGTGCTGACCATCATGTGCGGCGGCGAGCAAGCCGTGTTCGATGCGATCAAGCCCGTGGCGCAGTCTTTCGGCCGCGCCGTCACGTTGGTGGGCCCCCCGGGGGCTGGCCAGTTGGCCAAGATGGTCAACCAGATCTGCATCGCGGGCGTGGTGCAGGGGCTGTCCGAAGCCATCGCTTTCGGCCAGGCGGCCGACCTGGACATGAAACTCGTGCTGGACGTGATCAGCAAGGGCGCGGCGCAGAGCTGGCAGATGGAGAATCGCGGCGGCACCATGGTCGACGACAAGTTCGAGTTCGGCTTCGCGGTGGACTGGATGCGCAAGGACCTGGGCCTGGTGCTGGCCGAAGCCCGCCACAATGGCGCGCGCCTGCCCCTGACTGCGCTGGTGGACCAGTTCTATGGCGACGTCCAGAAGATGGGCGGCAGCCGCTGGGATACTTCCAGCCTGATCAAGCGCCTGCGCGACTGAGCCCTGCCCTCTCGCGGCAAGAAAAAAGGCGAGCCGCAAGGCTCGCCTTTGTTTTGGACGCCAGCGCTTACGCGGCCAGGCTGTCCTGTTGCGCGGCAGGCAGCAGCGCATCGATGCGCTGCTTGGCCTGCGCGATGCCTTCCAGCGCAGCCACTTCGCCCATGGCCATGCCTTCGGCGGCGATGAAGTTCACGTCGCTCATGCCCAGGAAGGCCAGCATCTGGCGCAGGTAAGGCGTCAGCGTATCCGAAGGCGTGCCTTCGGCCTTGCCGCCGCGGGCAGTCAGCACGAACACCTGCTTGCCCTTGACCAGCCCTTCCGGCACGCCTTCGGCGGTATAGCGGAAGGTGACGCCGGCGCGGGCCAGATGGTCGAGATAGCTCTTGAACTGCGCGGGCATGTTGAAGTTGTAGACCGGAACGGCGAAGACGATGCGATCGGCCTCCATCACTTCGGCGACCAGCGTGTCGCTCATCTCGACCAGCCGTTGCTGATCCACGCTGCGGGCATCGGCCGGGGTAAACAGCGCGCCGGCAGTGTTGCCGTCGAAGTACGGGATGGGTTGCGCGCCAAGGTCACGGACCTTGATGGCCGCGGCCGGATTGGACGCCTTGACGCGGTTGATCAGGTGATCGGCCAATTGCTTGCTGTTGGAACGATCGCCGAGAATAGAGGAAAGGATAACCAGGGTCTTCATTGCAAATTTCTCCAGTGAGGGCCCGCTCGCTGCGGGCGGTCAGGATCCGTAGGCTTTGATCAGATCCCGAGTGCATGGCGTCACTGTAGACGGCTTAATTGTTCACATAAATAGGGTTATGATTAACTATACGTTCCAGGAATAGAACAATCATGCAAGATCTCAATGACCTCTATTACTTCTCCCAAGTGGTCGAACAGGGAGGTTTCAGCGCGGCGGCCAGGGCGCTGGACATCCCGAAATCCCGCTTGTCGCGCCGGATCTCGCACCTGGAGGAAAGCCTGGGCGTGCGCTTGCTGCAACGCACGACGCGCCGCTTGCGCCTGACCTCGGCCGGCGAACGCTATCTGCACTATTGCCGTGAAATGGCCGCCTCGGCGCGCGCGGCGGACGACGCCATGCGGCAATTGCAGGCGGAGCCCACCGGTCCCGTGATCGTGAGCTGCCCGGTGTCCATCGCCCAGGACGTGCTGTCGCCGCTGCTGCCCGAGTTCCTGGACGCCTGGCCCGCCGTGTCGGTGCAGTTGCTGGTGACCAACCGCCGTGTGGACCTGATCCGCGAAGGCGTGGACCTGGCCCTGCGTGTGCGCACCAAGCTCGACACGGACGCCGAGCTGGTCGTGCGCCACTTCGGCACGGCGCGCGGCACGCTGGTCGCCAGTCCCAGCTACCTGCAGCGCCACGGCACGCCCGACACGCCGCAGGATCTCGCCACGCACACCACGCTGAGCTTCAGCGATCCGCAAAACGAGGTGCGCTGGCCGTTGCGCAACGACAAGGGCGAAGAGGTGCAGGTGGAATTGAAGCCGCAGCTGTCCTGCAACGACTTCATCGTGCTGACCGAAGCCGCAGTGCGCGGCCGCGGCATCGCCCTGCTGCCTTCGATCGCCACGCATGAACAGCTGCGACGCGGCCAGCTGGTGCAGGTCCTGCCGCAATGGCAGTCGCCCGAAGGCATCGTGCATTGCATCTATCCGTCGCGGCGGGGCATGATGCCCGCCGTGCGCGCCCTGCTCGATTTCCTGTCGGAGCGCCTGCCCGCCATGTACCAAAGGCTGGAAAAGGCCCCGCTGCCTCCGGCTCAGTAGCCGCGCGAGCGGTCTACCACGCCAGTGATGGATTCGCCGCGCTGTAGCTGCGCAACCTTGTCCGCGATCTGCCGGATGCTTTCGTCGCGCAAGGTGCGCGCCGCGATATGCGGCGTGACGTGCACGCGCGCATCGCGCCAGAACGCATGGTCCTTGGGCAAGGGCTCGGTGTGGAAGACGTCCAGCGTGGCGCCGTCGATCTCGCCTTCTTCAAGCATCTGCACCAGGTCGTCCTCGACCAGATGTTCGCCGCGGCCCACGTTGACCAGATGCGCATGCGGCAGAAGCTGCGACAGCGTGTTGCGATTGAGGATGCCGATGGTGTCCGGCGTGAGCGGCAGCACGTTCACCAGGAAGCGCGTGCGGGCCAGGAATGCCGGCAAGGCGGCCTCGCCCGCAAAGGATTCCACGCCGGAGATGTCGCGCGGCGACCGCGACCAGCCGGCCACGGGATAGCCGAATTGGGCCAGGATCTGCGCCACGCGCGCGCCCACCTGCCCCAGCCCCAGCACGCCCACCGGCCAGTCCGCCTGCCGCGTGCCTTCGCGGGTGTCCCAGTGCTGCCGCGCCTGGGCCTGATCGAAGGCTTCGAAGTCGCGCGAGACGCGCAGCAGCGCATACAGCGCGTACTCGGCCATCTGCACCGACATGCCCGCGTCCTCCAGGCGGACGATACGCACATGCGGCGGAATCTCCGGCATCTTCAGCAAGGCGTCGACGCCGGCACCCAGGTTGAACAGCGTCGTCAGGCCGGTCTCGTGCGCGAAGAGCTCTGCCGGCGGACGCCAGACCAGGGCGGCCTGCGCGCCCGAGGGCGGGCCATCCGGATTCCACACGGAAATTCGACAGCCAGGCATGGCGGCTTCCAGGAGCGGAACCCAGGCGGCGGGATCATGATGGGGGCAGGCGAAGAGTATGTGCATGATGACTCTGTGTACAGGCTCGGGAAGCCTCCAGCATGAGGGATGCCGCCCCACAAATCAAACGGCCCGGCAGATGCCGGGCCGTGCTCAGGCTGAGGGCAGCCGCGCTCAGGCCGCCTGCGGCACTTCGGGCTTGCTCTTGTCCTTGTTCTTGTTGCGGCGCAGGAATGCCCACACCTGCAGGAAGATCAGCAAGGCACTTGCGCCGATGAACCAGGCGCTGATCGGGCGCTCCACGAATACCGCCAGGTCGCCGCGCGACAGCAACAGCGCACGGCGGAAGTTCTCTTCGACCATCGGCCCCAGCACGAAGCCGAGCAGGATGGGCGCGACGGAAAACTCCAGGGTCATCAGGATGGCGCCGATCACGCCGAACGCCAGCACTTCCCATATCTGGAAGAGGCTGTTCTGCGTGCTGAACACGCCCACCGCAATGAAGAACAGCGCCGACGGGAACAGATAGCGGTACGGCACCTGCAGCAGTTTCACCCACACGCCGATCAGCGGCACGTTCAGCACCATGAGCAGCACGTTACCCACCCAGAAGCTGGCGATCAGGCCCCAGAAGATGTCCGGATGCTCGGTGATCAGCTGCGGGCCGGGCTGGATGCCCTGGATCAGCAGCGCCCCCAGGATCAGCGCCATCACCGCGTCGCCGGGGATGCCCAGGCTCATCGTGGGGATGAAATCGACCTGCGTCTTGGAGTGCGACGAGGCTTCGGGCGACGCCACGCCGGCGATCATGCCGGTGCCGAATTTTTCGGGCGTCCTGGATATCTTGCGTTCCAGCGCATAGGCCACGAAGGTGGTGATGGTGGGACCGGTGCCGGGCATGGCGCCAAACAGCGTACCCACCGCCGTGCCGCGGACCATGGGCCAGAAAGCTGTCTTGAGCTCCTGCTTGCTGGGCCGCATGTCGCGCAGGCGCAGCTTGGCGCCGCTGCCGATGATGGTCATGCGGTTGACGCTCATCAGGAAGTCGGCCACGCCGAACAGGCCCATGGAAATCGCCACCAGCTCCAGGCCGTCGGACAGGTCCAGCAGACCGAACGAAAAGCGGATGGTGCCGGTGTTCACGTCCGTACCGACCACGCCGCACATCAGGCCGAACAAGGTCATTGCCACGCCCTTGAGCGGCGAACCGCGCGACATCGTGGCGCCGGCCAGCAGGCCCAGCAGCATGATCGAGAAGATCTCGGTCGGACCGAACTTGAACGCGACTTCCACCAGCAACGGCGACGCGAAGATCATGACGATGATCCCCACCGATGCGGCGAAGAACGAACAGATCATCGTGATGCCCAGCGCTGTTCCGCCCTTGCCCTGCTTGGTCAGCGGATAGCCATCCAGGCAGGTGACCGCATGCGGCGGATGCGAAGGCAGGTTCAGCAGAATCGCGCCGATGGCGCCGCCGTACTGCGAACCATAGAAAATGCCGGCCAGCATCAGGATGGCGGGCACCGGATGCATCACGTAGGTCAACGGCAGCAGAATGGAAATGGCCGACAGCGCGCCCATGCCGGGCAGCACGCCGATGAGGTTGCCCACCAGCACGCCGAAGAACGACCACATCAGGTTATGCCACTGGAAGGCGCAGAGGTCCATCAAGGATTGGGAAATCATGACGCTTCAACCCCAGCGAAACAGCGGAAGCTGCAGCTGCAGCGCCCACCAGAAGACGACGACCGCGATGGCGGTCATGGCGACCGAAAGCAGGATGGCCTGCTTGATCGTGTTCTTGCGGTCGCCCAGCGCAGAGATGAATACGATGGCGAACGTGGCGGGCAGCAAACCGCCGTAATGGCCCAGCAACAGGAAGGCCAGGATGCCCAGCAGGATGCAGGCGCCGCCGCGGAAATCCGGCAGTCCATGGCCATGGCCGTCACCGGGCGGCGGCGCGGACGATTCGCCCGAGCGCGCCGAGATTGCGATCAGCACGCCGGTCAGCGCCAGCAGGCCGCCGAGCGCCGCGGGGAAGAAACCGGGTCCCATGTGGCTCAAGGAACCGATGTGATAGTCGGTCCCGCCGTAGATTGCCCCCAGTCCGATGAGGACCATCAGCGCTCCGCCGTAATAGTCCTTTCTATTGATTGTCTTTTGCACTTCATCCTCCTTCGTGGTGCGGCCGCGCGCCTGCCCGGGATGCGCGCTCGAAGCGAGCGCCACCCGGTGCCTGGCGACAGGCCCGGACGCAGATTACGGAAGGAAGCTGCTAATCCGCTTTCTGTGCGCTGTCGCGTTCCTGAATTCGGGGGTTATCCCTGAACGGAAGCCGCGGATGAAAGCAGAAATGCGGAAAAGTTATTGATCGCCCTTGAGCTCGACATCGAGCGAGCGCGGATACTGCGAGACCGTGGATGCGAGCGGCAGCCACAGCACGGAGGCCAATCCGACGCCCCCCTGGGCGTTCGATTCGCCGTCACGCAGCTCGATGTCGCCGTCGTTGCGGCGGGCATAGGCGCGGGCGATCGCCAGCCCCAGGCCCGACCCTGACGAGGCGACCGGCTTGTCCGTGCCTACGCGTTCGAAACGCGCGAAAGCGCGCTGGCGCAGTATCGGGTCCAGCCCCGGCCCATTATCGGAAACGGCGACCTCGGCGCGATTGTCGCGGCAGCAAACGGACACGGTGATGCGCGCGCCCGCGGGCGCGTAATGGATGGCGTTGTGCACCAGGTTCGACAGCGCCTCGTGCAGCTCGGCCTCGTTGCCCGAGACTGGCGCGGGGATTTCCAGCCCCTCTTCGGATCCGGCCTGCACCCAGCCCAGGTCCTGCTGCTTTTCGTGCGCCAGCGGCAGGTATTGCAGCACCACCTCGCGCGACACGGCGTTCATGTCCAGCAACTGCCGCGGCAACTGATCGGCCTGATTGGCGTGGGCCAGGGACAGCAATTGCTCCGTCAGACGGCGCGTGCGGCCCAGTTGGTCGACGATGCCACGCAGGCCTTCCTGCGCGCGGGCGGGATCACGCTCGCGCAGGGCGTACTGGGCCTGGGTCAGCATGATGGCCAGCGGTGTGCGCAGCTGATGGGAGGCATCGGCCAGGAATTGCGATTGTTCATCGAGAACGCGGCGATAGCGGGCAATGTGGTGATTGACCGCATCGACCAGCGGCGCCACTTCGCTGGGCACGCGCGAGGCGTCCAACGGCGTCAGGTCGTCGGGGCGGCGCGCCCGGATATCGTTGCGCAACCGGCGCAGCGGCTTCAGCGCCCACGACACGCCCCACCACACCAGCAGCGCCACCAGCGCCAGCATGCGCGTGTCGCGCAGAATTTCCTGGCGCCGCGCGTTGTTCTCGGCTTCGATGCGCTTGCCGGTGCTTTCAGCCACGACCACCAGCACCTGGCGATGCTGCCCCTGGTAATACAGGTCCCGCACCACCGCGACGACCCGCACGGGATCATTGCGATAGACGCTGTCGTAGAAGATAGGCTGGCTGTTGGAACGCGGCCAGCTGGGCGGACGCGGCATTTCCGGCATGCCCAGCAGCGTCTTGCCCGGGGTCGTGGGCACCGCGGCCCCGTCCGGCAGGGGCGGGTCGATCTCTTCGATGCGAAAGTACTTGCGCAGGCCCGCGCGGGACTCGAGCATCACCTGCGCATATAGCGGCGTGGCGACCTGCAGATTGCCGTCAGGCGTGAATTCCAGGCTGCTTTCCAGCACCCGGGCCGGCTCCACCAAGGCGCTGTCGTAGGCTTCGTTGGTGATCTCGGCCAGGGTGCGGTAGTCGTTCACGCTGTCCACCACCAGCAGCATGATCACGCCCGGCAGCAGCAGAATGATCAGCAGCGCGCGGATACCCACGCGCGGCAGCTCGGATAGCCGCAGCCTCACTCAGGATTCCGCGGACTCGCTGGCAACGCTTTCCAGCATGTAGCCCAGCCCGCGCACGGTGACGATGCGCACGTCGCTGCCGGCCAGCTTCTTGCGCAGCCGGTGCAGCACGACCTCAATGGCGTCCGGATTGGCTTCGCTGTCGTGAGTGAAAACCTTGCCGAACAGCTGGGACTTGTCCACCGGATAGCCGCTGCGGGTCAGCAAGGCGGCCAGGGCGGCATGTTCGCGCGGGGTCAGGAACAACAGCGAGCCGTCCAGGGTGAAGGCGCGGCTTTCGCTGTCGTAGGACAGCGAACCGCATTGCAGGCGCGGATGCTGGCGACCGCGGCTGCGGCGCACCAGCGCGGTCAGGCGCGCTTCCAGTTCCTCGAGCGCGAAGGGCTTGGTCAGGAAGTCGTCCGCGCCCAGGTTCAGGCCGCGCACGCGATCCTGCAGGGCGCCCTGGGCGGTCAGCAGCAGCACGGGGGTGCGGTCGTCGCGGTTGCGCATTTCGCGCAGCACCACCAGTCCGTGCTTGTCGGGCAGGCGCAGGTCCATGACGATGGCGTCGTACTCGGTGCCCGCCATGAAAGCTTCGGCGGTACGGGCGTCGGCCGCGTGATCCGGCACGAACCCGCTCTGGGCGAGCGCGCGCATCAACCAGGACGCCATGTCCCGTTCGTCTTCAACCAACAATATGCGCATGACCGTCCGTTCCTTCTGGCAGATTGTCTGCCGCCCGTTGCCCGTGCACCCGTTGGCGCAGGTAGCGGGTTTCGTGATGGCGCCGGAAGAGGATAGCCGACAGCTCGTTCAGCGCCTGGGTGTAGACATCGCGCTTGAACTCGATCACGGCATCCAGGGGCACCCAATACTGGCTCCAGCGCCAGGCATCGAATTCCGGATGCTGCGTCGCGCGCAAGCACACATCGCTGTCACGTCCGACCAGGCGCAACAAGAACCAAATCTGCTTTTGTCCTTTATAGTGGCCGCGCCACTCACGCCGGACGAAGTGATCGGGCACGTTATAACGTAACCAATCGCGTGTACGCCCCAAAATACGGACATGCTCGGGCTTCAAGCCCACCTCT
>LNAP01004825.1_pt1 | contig 20952 bp, 21 predicted proteins | sample 602601 | NCBI WGS metagenome assembly LNAP01 (sample SAMN02440304, study PRJNA202911) | soil metagenome | biome: Subtropical and temperate rainforests or woodlands; isolation source: soil samples (1 kg each in a 20% v/v slurry with milli Q water) were... ...
GACTCTTGGAGGGCATGGTGCCGGCGATTGCGCGCCCCCCGATTCCAGCGACCACTTGACTGGCTGCGGCTGTTGCTTCTCGCCGGTATACTCCTCATCCTTGCCGCATTTGCCGTCGCCGAGGCCCTCGGCCCGCCCGGAATGATTTTCAGTGAATTCTCAGGTAGCGAGCCCTTGTTCGCAGGTTTGGCCATCGTCCTCTTCATTGCAAAGATCGGGCGGCAGCAGATCTATGGCGACTGGCTGCTGTGTGGTGCCATTTATGCCGGGGTCGGCGTCTCACTGTTGTCGAGAGGCAGCTCGTCGGAGGCCTGGTCTCTCGTGGCGTTCTGCCTGTGCCTTGTCACGTCCGGTGCCGCGCGGATCTGGGTCGGCCTTTGCGCCGATCCGCCGGCAGCCGGAGCCTGGCTCGTAGCATCGGGCGGCATTGGCATGCTCGGCAGCCTTGCGGCAGCTGTCGCTGAAGTTTGGGAATTGCCGCTGTCGCCTCTCAGCGTCGCCGCGACAGACCTCTCGCTGCTGGCAATTGCCGTCGCCGGGTTCGGCCTGACGTTGCGAGACAGCAAATGATCGCGGGTGGAAACCCCATACTGATAGGCATCCGGCCTCCGAAGTGGAAGCGCCAGCAATCCACGAGGTCGTGACCCAGATGTCCTTGAAGTCCATAGCCGTCTTTGTCGATTCCAGCGCCGCCGGCATCAGCCGCGCCACCTACGCGGTGAGGTTGGCCCTCCAGCACGGAGCCCACCTCATCGGAATTTTCGCGGCGCCCTTGGACTGGCAGGGCAATCCGGCGGAATCCTATGTCCGTGGCCATGACGCGATCCACGCCCTGATCGAGCGACACAAGGAAGAGGAAAGACGAGCGGCCGCCGCGGCAGGTTCGGCGTTCCAGAACGCGACCGACCGGGATGACATTAGTTTCGAGTTCCGCATTCTTCCTGCGGATGAGACCGGCGAGCAGGCGCTGCTCCATTCCCTGCATACTGACCTTGCAATCGTTGGCCGTCCCGCGCCTGGCGGCCTGCCCCGAAACTGGTCGGCGGAGAAGCTGTTGCTTGCAACGGGCGTACCGTTCCTGATCGTGCCTGATAACTGGCACGGCAGCACGGTGGCCGAACGGATTCTCGTTGGCTGGAACGCCAGCCGCGAGGCGCGACGCGCGATTTCCGATGCGCGCCCGTTGCTGACAACAGCACGGGAGGTCTTCATCGTTGTTGTCGATGCTCCAACCAACACGCGCCTTGGGGAAGAACCGGGTGCGGATATCGGGCATTATCTGAGCCGGCACGGCGCTCAAGTCACCGTCGAGCGGATCGACACTGACGGCCGATCAGTCGCTCAGGCCCTTCTGGACCACGCCATCCATGTCGGCGCCGACCTCATCGCTCTTGGTGCCTATAGCCATAGCAGAGCCAGTGAAATCGTCTTCGGTGGCGTGACACGAACGTTGCTTTATCGGTCTCCGCTGCCGCTTTTCATGGCGCACTAGTCAGGACGCGGTCTGTGCGACGAGCTGGGTACTTGGGCGACGAACCGCTGCCGGCATCCCACGTCAATTCGAGGCGGTGGCCTCAACGTCGAACCTAGTGGATTGATCGAGACGGAAGAATCCGTTTGTTGATCCCGTTTGTTCCCTGTTGTGGTCCACTGGCGCATGCGCGATGGGATCACTTTCACCCTTGAGATGCGCGGCGACGGCTCGTCGTCCTGGTCATGGATCGCAACACGCCGCAGAAGGGTCTTCACGACCTTGAAGTCAGGACTATCGCGATAACTCGCGTGTGAGAAAGTCATGCAGACGTTGAGCCGCAGACGAATCCGGGAGAGGACCGCGCAACACGCTCATTTCCAGCTCCTGGATAAACGGAAGCCCTTCGCGCTGGCTAACGATCCGCAGTGATGGCGGCACGCTGCACCGTGGAAGTCCAGCGACCGCAACGCCTGCTTCCACCACTGCGATCAGCCCGGCCAGGCTCGCGCTCGAATAAGCCACGCGGTAAGCGCGCGCTGCTCCGTTGAGGGCTTCCAGGACACGGCTATGTGCGGGGCCGCAACCAGCTTCGAACAGAGCAATAGGAAGTGGGTCGGATTCCCAGGCGATGTGATTGTGTGAAGCGACCCAAACCAAAGGTTCGCGCCGCTGTACGTCGAAGGTCTGGCTCGGCATGCGCGTGACGATCGCCAGATCGATCCGACCATTCTGGATGGCAGTCACGAGGTGGCGCGAGGCTTCGCAGATCAGTTCGACCGCTACCAGCGGATGCTCGGCAGCAAACTGCGCGAGGACCGGCGGAAGAAACTGAGCCACGTAATCCTCGGGCACGCCAAGGCGCACGCAGCCCACCTCGTCCGGCCGCGTGATTGCTGCCCTGGCTTCATCGCTTAAGCGCAGCAGCTTTCGGGCATGGATCAGCAATTCCTCGCCGGCGGCGTTCGGTCTGGCGGCCTGCGGACCACGCGCCAGAAGTTCGCGACCGATCGACTGCTCAAGCCGCTGCATCTGCATGCTGACGGCCGATTGGCTACGACCAACCAACGGCGCAGCGTTCGAGAAGCTGCCGCTTTCGACAACGGCAACAAAGGTTTTGAGCAGGTCGAGGTCGAGCGGTTGAGGCATCTCATTATTAGATTATCGGATAATGATTCTGAAAGCTATTCGCTTTCCTGAACCTCTCGTGCCTGTCACATTTGCCGCGTCACCCCCGTGAGAACCATCAGAGGTCTATTGATGTCAGGACCGTTTCCACTTGCTTCACTGTCTGAAGATATCGACTCGCCCAAAGGATGGTGGGTCGTGGGCAGCGTGCATGTGCTGACGGCCGTGACGTTCGGATCGGCCTATGCGTTCTCGGCGGTATTCCCCGGCCTCTCGACAGAGTTCGGGGCGTTGCGCGGCGAAATAGCGCTCGTCTTCTCCCTATCTGCTTTCCTGTTCTATTCGTTGGGTGCGGTCGCAGGTCCTCTTGCCGATCGATGGTCGTCACGCGGTTTGATCGTGGCCGGATTGATTGCGATGATTGCCGGCTATGCCGGGGCGAGCCGGGCGCACTCGCTCGTCTCGTTGTATGTTTGGTATGGTACAGGGGTTGGGCTCGGGATCGGTCTGTCTTACGTTCCAGCCCTCGGGGCTGTGCAGTCCTGGTTCGTCCGCAAGCGTAGCCGGGCATCGGGGATCGCGACGGCCGGGCTTGGTCTCGGCACGCTCACGCTGCCTTTCGCTATCGCCCACGCCGTGCCCGATCTGGGTTGGCGCGGGTGCTTTCTGGTGCTGGCGAGCATTATCGCCGCCATTGGCCTGCCGGCGGCCATGTTCGTTCGCAAGCGGCAGGATGCCGAAACTCCTTCAGGCTCCCGGCTATCGGATTACCCGAGCCCTGTCTCCGCATGGCGCAATGGCAGGTTTCGTCTTTTCTACGCCATGCTCATCCTGGCATCATTCTGCACCTTCATCCCTTATGTCCATATTGTCCCGGCAGCACGCGACATGGGCCTGTCGCTCGAAAGCGGAACGATGCTGATTGGTCTCATAGGGATCGGCAACATTTTCGGGCGCTTTGTGCTTGCGGGCCTGGGCGACCGTATCGGCTCCTTGCGGCTGCTCGCGTTCCTGACCTTTGCCGTCTCTGGCTCTTTCATTCTGTGGGCTCTGGCTGGCGGGATGGTCATGCTCGCTGTGTTCGCGATCGTGTTCGGCATGAGTTATGGCGGCTGCGTCGGGCTTTACCCGGCCGTGGCGTCCGATCTCTTCGGCACCCGTCACATCGGGGCGATGCTCGGCTATCTCTACACGGCGGTGGGTGTGGCGGCTTTGCTGGGGCCAACCCTCACGGGTTTCATCTTCGACAGCACTGGAAGCTATCTCGGTCCTATCGTGTTCAGCGCCGCTGCCGCCGTTGCGGCCGGACTTCTGACGTTGCGACTTCGAGGCAATTAGATCTTGGCACGCAGCGTGCGCAGATATCGTTCAACGCTGCTGGAAGGCCAACCGAACACCGGGGCCGACATAGACCGTTCCGATGATTTTGCCCTCCCAGCGGCCGAAACTGCTATTGCCTCGCAACCATCAGCCGAACGAACCGGCCAAGCGCGATCATCGTGGTACATGCTCGCTGATGGCGACGAAGATAGTGCTTAGTGGATTGCATGCAATGCCTGGAACCCTCTGTTCCTGGCGGCGATGATGGCTTCGGGGTCCGCTCGCCAGATGAAGGGCTTCGGGGTCTGGTTGTGTTCGCCGATGAAGCGGTTGATGGCGGCCTGGAGATCGACGACGGATCGGAAGACGCCATTCTGCAGCCGGCGGCGGGTCAAGATGGCGAAGAAGCCCTCCACCGCGTTTAGCCACGAACTGGACGTGGGTGTGAAGTGGAAGGTCCAGCGCGGATGGCGATTAAGCCAAGCCCGCACCTTCTCGTGCTTATGGGCGGCGTAGTTGTCGAGGATGACGTGGACCAGCCTGCCGGGCGGGACGTCGCGCTCGATGGCGTTGAGGAAGCGGATGAACTCCTGATGCCGATGGCGCTGCATGATGCGTCCGAACACCGCGCCGGTCAGGACATCACGCGCAGCGAACAGCGTGGTGGTGCCGTTGCGCTTGTAATCGTGGGTCAGGGTGGTGCCACGGCCCTTCTTCAGCGGCAGCCCGGGTTGGGTGCGGTCGAGCGCCTGCATTTGCGACTTCTCGTCAATGCTCAGTACCAGGGCATGGGCCGGCGGGTTGACGTAGAGCCCGACGACATCGTGCAGCTTCTCGGCAAAGGCGGGATCGTTGGAGAGCTTGAACTGCCGCCAGCGATGGGGTGCCAGGCCATGGGCCTTCCAGATCTTCTGCACGGTGGAGACCGCCAGCCCTGCGACCTTAGTCATGGCCCGCGCCGTCCAGTGGGTGGCCTCGTGGGGCGGCGGCTTCAGCGTCAGCGTTACCACGGCGGCGGCCTTGTCCTGCGCCACCGGGGCCTTGCCCGGCGGCCGCGTCTTGTCGCGCAGCAACCCTTCGACTCCCTCCGCCATGAACCGCGCCTGCCAGCGCCAGACGGTAGTCTTCGCCGTGCCGGTCTCGGCCATGATGGCGTGGGTGCCGATGCCGTCGGCGCTCATGAGCACGATCCGGGCGCGCCAGACATGCTTCTGCGGAGTGTTGCGATCCGCGACCAGGGCGTCAAGCCGCCGCCGGTCCGCATCGCCGAGAGTGATCGTGATCCCGTTGCGCATGCGCCAGACAAGCACAGGCCGGCGTCAAACGGAATCCGCCAACGGACTCTTCCGTCTCGGTCGATCCACTAGCAGCCGGCCACCGAAACCCGCGAAAGTTCCCTCCCTCAAATTCAACCCTGTGGTTCGAGACCACGCATCTTTACTGTCCGATGTGGGTCCTTCGGAATGGCTCGCAACATCGGCAGTCGCCCATTCCCACTTCCGGTCATCTGCAAACCGGTCCCGTGCTGCCCCGCAGGACAAGCTCAACCGGCAGCACCGTGTCGTCCGCCCTGTCATCTCCACCGATCCGGTCCAGCAGGCGCTGCGCCGCCTGGCGGCCGATTGCCTCGCGGGGTTGGCGGATGGTGGAGAGCGCGGGTGTCATATGCGATACGAACTCGATATCGTCGAACCCCATGACCGAGACATCGCACGGCACCATCACCCCATGGTGCTGGACCTCGCCGATGAAACCGCAGGCCATCGCGTCGCTGGCCAGAAACACCGCGGTCGGGCGCTCGGCGGGTGCCAGCGCCAGCCATTCCTCGCCGGCGCGGCGGCCCGAGGCGAGGCTGAAATCGCCGGCAAACACCTGGGGCGGGGGCAGACCCCGCGCCGCCAGCGCCTGTTTGGTGCCGGCCAGACGGGCGAGGGTCAGTACATTGCCGGGCGGCCCCGCGACATGGGCGATCCGCCGGTGGCCGAGATCGGCGAGGTGGTTCACCGCCATCATGGCCGCCTGCCGGTTGTCGATCTTCACCCGTGGCGCGGCAAAGCCGGGAATCCATTCGCAGGCGAGCACCACCGGCATGCGGGGTGACAGCCCTTCGGAGGGCAGGGAGCCGTCGAGCACGATCAGCCCATCGGCCCGGCTTGGCTCGGCATAGCGCAGGATCGAGTTGCCGCCTTCCGCCCGCGTGTCGGACACCAGAAGATTATAGCCGGCCGGCGCCAGCACCGAGGCGATGCCGGAAAGGATCTGCGAGAAGAACGGGTTCGACAGGTTCGGCACCAGCGCCACGATACTGCCGGTGCGCCGATGCCGCAGATTGCGGGCCGCCTGGTTGAGCCGATAGCCGGTCGCGCGGATGGCCTCCTCAACCAGCCGGCGGGTTTCCGCGCTGACGATCTGCGGGTTCGACAGGACGCGACTGACCGTGGCGGTGGAAACGCCGGCAAGCCGCGCCACATCCCCAATCTTCGGCCTCTGGTGCTGCATGGCCTCTCCTTAGCCGCGCCTCAGGGCGGATAGCAATCGCCCGGGCACGTCCTGGGGAACCGGCGTGATTGCCTGCCGAATTCCTCTTGCAACCGATTACATAACCCCGTTACGCTGTTTGCAACCGATTACAAGAAACATAACGGTTGATCGGCAAAAGCCGATTGGGGAGGAAGTATGCGTACCATCAAGGGGCCTGGCCTCTTCCTGGCGCAGTTCATCGGCGCGGATGCGCCGTTCGACAGCTGGGATTCCATCACGCGCTGGGCGGCTGATTGCGGCTATTTCGGCGTGCAGGTGCCAACCAACGACGCTCGTATTCTCGACCTCGACCGCGCCGCCGCCTCGCGCGACTGGTGCGAGGAATGGGCGGGGCGCGGCGCCGCCAATGGCGTCGTGGTCACCGAGCTGTCGACCCATCTGCAGGGACAACTGGTCGCAGTGCATCCCGCCTATGACGCCATGTTCGATGCCTTCGCGCCTTCTTCCGTGCACGGCAACCCGCCGGCGCGGCAGAAATGGGCGGTCGACCAGGTACGCAAGGCGCTGACCGCCTCGAAGAATCTCGGCCTCACCGCCATGGTCAGTTTCTCCGGCGCGCTCGCCTGGCCCTATGTCTATCCGTGGCCGCAGCGCCCTGCCGGGCTGATCGAGGAGGCCTTCGACGAACTGGCGCGCCGCTGGCGCCCGATCCTCGATCATGCCGAGGATTGCGGCGTCGACATCTGCTTTGAGATCCATCCCGGCGAAGATCTGCACGACGGCGATACGTTCGAGATGTTCCTCGACCGCATGGACAATCACCCGCGCGCCAAAATGCTCTACGACCCCTCGCACTACGTGTTGCAGCAGCTCGATTATCTCGACCATCTCGACATTTATGCCGAGCGCATCGGCATGTTCCACGTCAAGGACGCCGAGTTCAACCCGACCGGCCGCAAGGGCGTCTATGGCGGTTACCAGCCTTGGCTCAACCGCGCCGGGCGCTTCCGCAGCCTGGGCGACGGGCAGGTCGATTTCGGCGCGATCTTCTCGAAGCTCGCCGCCATGAACTTCGACGGTTGGGCGGTGGTCGAGTGGGAATGCTGCCTCAAGCATCCCGAAGACGGTGCGCGCGAGGGCGCGGCTTTCGTGAAGAGCCACATCATCCGCGTCACCGAGCGCGCCTTTGATGATTTCGCCGCCTCCGGCACTGACCGCGCCGCCAATCGCCGCCTGCTGGGGCTGGAGCGATGAGCGCGCCGATCCGTCTGGGCATGGTCGGTGGTGGTGAAGGCGCCTTCATCGGCGGCGTGCACCGTATCGCCGCGCGGCTCGATGGGCAGTTCCAGCTGGTTGCCGGTGCGTTGTCGTCGACGCCGGAGAAGGCCCGCGCCTCGGCACAGGCTCTGGGAATCGCCCGCGGCTATGACAGCTTCCAGGCAATGGCGGAGGGTGAGGCGGGGCGCGAGGACGGCATCGAGGCGGTGGCGATCGTCACGCCAAACCACATGCATGCCGGCCCGGCGATCGAATTCCTCAAGCGCGGCATCCATGTGATCTGCGACAAGCCGCTGACCGCCACCATGGAAGAGGCGCGCCAGCTTGCCGAGGCTGCCAAGCAGTCCAAAGCGCTATTTATCCTCACCCACAACTACACCGGCTATCCGATGGTCCGGCAGGCCCGCGCCATGGTGGCGGCGGGCGAACTCGGCGGCATCCGGCTGGTGCAGGTGGAATATGTGCAGGAATGGCTGACCGAAGCGGCCGAGAACCAGGGCTCCAGGCAGGCCGAATGGCGCACCGATCCGGCGCGCTCGGGCGCGGGCGGCGCCACCGGCGACATCGGCACTCACGCCTATAACCTCGCCGGCTTCGTCTCCGGCCTGGTGCCGCAGGCGCTGGCGGCGGATTTGTCGATCTTCGTGCCGGGCCGCGTGCTCGACGACAATGCCCATGTGCTACTGCGGTATGAGGGCGGCGCGCGGGGCACGCTCTGGGCCAGCCAGGTGGCGCCGGGCAATGAGAACGGGCTGCGCCTGCGCATCTATGGCGAGAAGGGCGGGCTGGAATGGGCGCAGGAGGATCCGAATCGGCTGTGGTTCACTCCCTTCGGCGAATCCAAGCGACTAATCACCCGCAACGGCGCCGGCGCCGGCGCGGACGCCGCGCGTGTTTCCCGCACCCCACCGGGCCACCCGGAAGGCTATCTTGAGGCCTTCGCCAATATCTACACTGAGGCCGCGCGGGTGATCCGCGCGCATCAGGCCGGGGATAGCCCGCCGATCGGCACCCTTTATCCGACGCTGTCGGACGGGCTGGCCGGGATGCGTTTCGTCGAGGCTTGCGTGCAGTCCTCCAAGCGCGACGCCGGCTGGGTGACGTTATGAGCTCCACCGCGAGCCCGGTGCTGGAACTGCGCGACGTTCGCAAGAGTTTCGGGCCGATCGAAATCCTGCACGGCGTCGACTTCGCTCTCCATGCCGGCGAGGTCCACGCCCTGATCGGCGAGAATGGCGCCGGCAAGTCGACGATCATGAAGATTCTCGGCGGCTTCCTGCCGGCAAGCGACGGACAGGTGCTGCTCGATGGCCGGCCCGCGCCCTACGCCAGCGGCGCGGAGGCCGAGGCGGCGGGCGTGGTGGTGATCCATCAGGAGTTCAACCTCGCCCCGGACCTCACCGTGAGCGAGAATATCTGGCTCGGGCGCGAACTCGGGCGGGTGTTCCTCGACCATCGCGCCATGCGTGTGGGCGCGCGGGAATTGCTGGACCAGCTCGACAGCGCGATCTCCCCGGATGCGCGCATCCGCGATCTTCCGGTGTCGGATAGGCAAATGGTGGAGATCGCCAAGGCCCTGTCGCGCAATGCGCGGGTGCTGATCATGGACGAGCCTTCCGCGGTGCTGACCCATAGGGAAGTCGAGGTACTGTTTCGCCAGATCGACCGGCTGCGCGAGCAGGGCGTGGCGCTGCTCTACACCTCGCACCGGCTGGAGGAGGTCACGCGCCTCGCCGACCGCATCACCGTGCTGCGCGACGGCGCGGTGGTGCGCCGGGCGCTTCGAGGCGAGCTGACGGAAGACGGCATGGCGACCGCCATGGTCGGCCGTGACCTTCAGGACATCTACCCCGCCCGCCGCCATTCCACCGGCGAGGTGGCGCTGGAAGTGCGCGGCCTCTCGGTGCCTCCGCTGGTGCAGGACATTTCCTTCACGCTGCGCCAAGGCGAGGTGCTGGGAATTTCGGGTCTCGTCGGTTCTGGCCGCACCGAACTCGCGGAAGGGTTGGTGGGCCTGCGCCCCGCCACCGGCGAGGTCTTGCGAAATGGCGTGCCCGCCCACATCCGCTCGGTGCGCGAGGCCGCCATGCATGGCATGGCCTATCTGACCGAGGACCGGAAGGAACACGGCCTTCTCCTCGACAAGACCTTGCGGGAGAATCTGACGCTGTCGACCCTATCGCGCTTCGGCACGCCGTTCCTTTCCAATGAGCGGGAAGAGGCCGCGCTGACACAGGCGATCAGCGATTTCGACATTCGTGCCCCGCGCCGGGACATGGCAGTGGGCAATTTGTCGGGCGGCAACCAGCAGAAGCTGCTGCTGGCCAAGACCATGCTGTCGAACCCGGAAATCGTGATCATCGACGAGCCCACCCGCGGCATCGATGTCGGCACCAAGAGCCAGATCTACGCTTTCATCAATGCGCTGGCGGCCGAGGGCCGCAGTGTCATCGTCATTTCATCCGACATGCCCGAAATTCTCGGCCTATCCGACCGCGTGCTCGTCATGCGGCAGGGCCGCATCGCCGGTGAACTGGCGGGCGGGGACATCTCGGAGACTGCCGTCGTGCGGCTGGTGATGGGCACGGCCAAGGAAATGCTACCTGAGGAAATGTCCGATGTCTGACGCCGCCCTGCGCCCCGCCGGTACCCTGCGGCTTCCCGGCCTGTCGGCGCTGGGCCCACTGCTGGCGCTCATCCTTCTGGTCGTGCTCGGCGCGTTCCTGAACGACAACTTCCTCTCGCAGGGCAACGTTACCAACGTGCTGGCGCGCTCCGCCTTCATCGGCATGATCGCGGTGGGCATGACGTTCGTCATCACCTCCGGGGGGCTCGACCTGTCGGTCGGCTCGATGGCCGCGTTCATCGCCGGCGTGATGATCCTCGCCATGAATGCATTGCTGCCCTCCATGGGCGTTGGCATACCGCTGATCCTCACCGGCATGGCCATCGCGCTGGGGGTCGGCCTGCTCGCCGGGCTGGCCAACGGCCTTCTGGTCACGCAGGCACGGATCGAACCCTTCATCGTGACTTTGGGCACGATGGGCATCTTCCGCTCGCTCGTCACCTGGCTGGCCGATGGCGGGACGATCAGCCTTGATTTCGCGGTGCGCCAGCTCTACCGGCCGGTCTATTATTCCGGCCTGTTCGGCATCGCCTGGCCGATCCTGGTCTTTGCGGCAGTCGCCGTCGCCGGCCAGCTCGCCATGCGCCACACCCGTTTCGGGCGCTACTGCGAGGCGATCGGTTCCAACGACAAGGTCGCGCGCTACTCGGCGGTAGGCGTCGATGGCATAAGGCTGGCGACCTATGTGCTGCTCGGCCTGCTCGTCGGGCTCGCCACCATCATGTACGTGCCCCGTCTCGGCTCGGCCTCGGGCTCCACCGGCATGCTGTGGGAGCTCGAGGCGATCGCGGCCGTCATCATCGGCGGCACCGCGCTCAAGGGCGGCTACGGGCGAGTTTGGGGCACCGTGGTAGGCGTGCTCATCCTCAGCCTGATCGACAACATCTTGAATTTGGCCGACCTCGTCTCGCCCTACCTCAACGGTGCGATACAGGGCGTCATCATCGTTCTCGCTGTCGTTCTGCAGCGTGGAAAATCATCCGCCTGAGAGCGGAAACATGGGAGGAAACACTATGGAACGCAGGACATTCCTGGCCACTTCGCTGGCCACGTCCGCCGCTGCCGCGACGCTCGCCGCCGGCCTTGCGACGCCCGCGCAAGCGCAGGGCAAGAAGGTGGTGATCGGTGTCTCGATCCCTTCGGCAACCCATGGCTTCATGGGTGGGCTGAACTGGCACGCGCAGGAGACCATCAAGCGGCTCAAGGCGACCTATCCCAATCTCGAATTCGTGCTGGCAACGGCAGGTGCGGTTGGCAAGCAGGTCAATGACATCGAGGACATGATGGCCACGCGCAACATCGATGCGCTGGTGGTGCTGCCGTTCGAATCCGAGCCGCTGACCAGCCCGGTCAAGGCGGTGAAGGACGCGGGCAAGTGGGTCACGGTGGTAGATCGCGGCCTGGCGCAGCCTGGCATCGAGGATCTCTATGTTGCCGGCGACAACACTGCCTTCGGTCGCGTGTCGGGCGAGTATTTCCGCAGCCATCTGAAGCCCGGCGCCAAAATCGTCGTGCTACGCGGAATCCCGACCACGCTCGACAATGAGCGTGTCGACGCGTTCAAGGCCGCCATCGACGGCTCGGGGATCGAGATCCTCGACATGCAGCACGGCAACTGGAACCGCGACAAGGCCTTCTCGGTCATGCAGGACTACCTGTCCAAACACAAGAAGATCGACGCGGTGTGGGCGGCGGATGACGACATGGCTATCGGTGTGCTGGAAGCGATCTCGCAGTCCGGCCGCCAGAAGGAGATGTGGGTGGTCGGCGGCGCGGGCATGAAGGAGATCATCAAGCGGGTGATGGACAAGGACGTGCAGGTGCCGGTCGATGTCTCCTACCCGCCGGCGCTGATTTCGAGCGCGCTTGAGATCACCGCACTGCGCTTCGTCTCCGACACGCCGGTCTATGGCCGCTTCATCATGATCACGCCGGAGAACGCCGAACGGTTCTACTTCCCCAACAGCCCGTTCTGAGGCGGCCGAGCCTCCGATCGACTGACGTTGCCATGACGGCGCTGCTCCCACGGGAGCAGCGTAGTATTCCTGAGTTCGAATCTCTTCGGGCGCGCCACTTCCGTACAAAACCGCGAACACCCGGATGGGTGGCTTCGTCGGCGAGTACGGCTCTCTCCAAGGTCGTCCTTGATCCATGGATTCGCACGACGTGCTGGTCGACTTCGACAGCGTCGATCAGCGAGCGCAAATAGGCTTTGCGGAACGGCACCTCGCCTTCGGTGATGTTTGAGCGCATCAGCTGCCCGAAGCAGGCGAGCTTGTCCGGATCAAGCCTACTTGCGGCTGCACCCTGATTCTCGATCCGCTCCAACGCTGAATGCGCCCGGCCCCGGTCGGCTTTGAGCTTGGCGATCTGCTCCTTGAGCATGTCGTCCGGCTCGGCGATGCCGTCGGCGACAAGCTGATAGAGCCTCCGCAGCTTGTCTTCCGCTGTCGTCCTTTCACGGGAGAGTTCATCGACCCGCGCCTGAACCTCAGCATCGGCTTTCACTCGTCGGTCCATCACGGTCTGAAGCAGCGCCTCCAGCCGCTCGGGCATCAGCACGCGTTCGGCCACATGGCGTGTCACCAGATGGTCGAGCTTCTCCATCGGCACCGTTCGCCCCTTACAGGCGGACTTGCCGACCCGGCCGGAGGTGGAGCAACTGTAGTAGCGATAGACCCTGCCGCTCTTCGATGTGCCGGTGCGCAGCGTCATGGCGCTGCCACAACAGGCGCAGTAGGCCAGCCCGGTCAGAAGGATCGGACCCGAGATCACCCGTGGCGGGCTATTATGCGGGCTCTTGGCTCTAAGGGCCTTCTGCACCTTGTCGAAGGTGGGGCGATCGAGAATGGCCGGCACCGAGATCGGGATGACTTCTTGCTGCGGCTTCAACTGACCCGTTTTGGAGCTGCGCTTGTTGAAGCTCCACTCCCCGACATAGATGGGATTGGTCAGGATCCCGTGGATGGTGCCGACGCCATAGCGGGCTCCAAGCCGGGTGCGGTAGCCCTTCACGTTGAGGTGTTTGGTGATCTCCTTGATGCCCATGGGGCCGGATGTGCCGTCTCCCTGCAGGTAGAGATCGAACATCAGCCGCACAAGCTCGGCCTCTACGGGATCGACGACGATCCGCTTCTTGGTGCGATGGCCGCGCTTCTCCACCTCTTCGAGGGTGAAGCCGAGCGGCAGGCGGGAGCCGTTATAGAAGCCCTGCCGGGCATTCTCCTTCATGGCCCGCAGCACGTGCTTGGCGTTCTCGCGGGACTGGTATTCGTCAAACAAGGCGATGACCTGCCGCATCATAACCTGGGCCGGATCGTCCCCGAGCTCCTGGGTGATGGAGACGAGCCGAACGCCGTGCTTTGCAAGGCGGCGGATGTACATCTCCAGCCCAAAGGCATCGCGAAAGAACCGGCTAAAGCTATGGACGATGATGACGTCAAAGGGACGATCATCGTCGCAGGCTCGCTCGATCATCCGCTGGAACTCGTGCCGGCTGTCGTCCATGGCGGACGCGCCCGGCTCGACATACTCCGCAACCACGGACCAACCTTGCCGCTGGCAATAGGCGACTGTCTGCAAACGCTGGTCAGGGATGGAGAGATCAACGTCTGCCTGCCGCGTGGTCGAGACTCGGAGATAAAGGGCCGCCCGGCTGGTGATCGGCAAGGTGACGTTCATGGTCCAATCGTCTCCCTCAGGTGTCTTCGGCAGCACCGTCACCTCAGGAGCGCATCAATCTCCCGTCTGAGAAACGCCTCGATCACATCGACTTCGTCGGAGGTGATCGGCACGGTCAACGGCCAGTCGTCTATGGCAAGCTTCTGTCCTGAATCATGCTTGCCGGAGGCGGCGCATGCAAGATATTCCTCTGTGCGTTGGCCCGACGCGGCTCCGAGGCGAGCAGAATCATAAGATGATGTGTTGGGTGTGCCCGCAATATGTCGCGACGGGTCATGACCGACATGGGCGCATGCTTTCTTGGAGCGGGAAGTCTGTGTGTGGCGCATGCGCGCACGATCACACCAATCTCCCAAAGGACGAGCATCCCAAGTCTACGCCGTATCACTGCATCGTACCGCGGCGCGCAAATACCTGCCTGCGGCACTGTGCAATGAAACTCTGATTTCGGAGATGACCCCATTCCGGACGTTCCTCTCGTCGGCTTCTGTCGGATCCGCTAGTCTCGCCAGATGCTCACCTTGCGACTTAGACCAGCGACCGACGCCGATACCGACTGGCTGACTGAGCTGTTCCTCTCGACCATGCAGCCGGCGATCACCGCCGCGCGCGGCGCTTGGGATCGCCAACGTGAAGAGACACAATTCCGGTCCCAACTGCGGCTCGCCGACACCAGAGTGATCCGGCTCGACCAGGAGGAGGTCGGCTTCATCACTGTTGCCCCAATCAGCCCCTCCTGCACCGAAGTTCACACGTTGTGCGTGAAAACTGATTGCCAAGGTGTAGGCATTGCAACAAGCGTGCTGCGGGAACTCATGTCAGCCGCCAGCGACGGCGGAGCTCTTGAGCTGTCCGTCCTCAAGACGAATGGCCGCGCCCATGCCCTTTACGAACGACTCGGGTTCGAGGTCACTAGGACGAGCACACACCACATACGCATGCGCTGGGTCCTCCGGCGCAGCTCGGAGAACGCCCGCTAGGGTCCAAACTCAATCAGCGTCTTGAGATCGCTGCAATCGGTTGATTCCATGGCCGCTTTCGATGGAGGTGCGCGGTGGCGGGATTGCTTTTCTGGCTGTCGGAGGAGGAATGGGCGCGGATCGAGCCGCATCCGCCGACGAACCAGCCCGGGGCGCGACGGGTGGACGACCGCCGCGTGATCTCAGGCATCATCCACATGCTCAAGTGCGGTGGGCGCTGGCAGGACTGCCCTGTGGAGTATGGGCCCGCGACCACGATCTACAACCGCTGGAATCGCTGGAGCAGGCGCGATCTGTGGCGCAAGCTGCTGACCGCGCTGTCGGCGCAAGGCCCCATCGATGAACTGGCCATGCTCGACGCCACCTATGTGAAGGCGCACCGCTCGGCGCATGGCGGCAAAGGGGGGTCAAAGCGCAGGCCATCGGCGTCTCGCGCGGCGGCCAGACCACTAAGATCCATGCCGTCTGCGACCTTCTCGGCCGTCCTGTCGCGCTAACGCTCACCCCGGACAATACCTCCGACATCAAGGCGGCCGAACTTCTGAAGAAGGACGTCACGCGCTATCGCCGCCTTGTCGCGGACCGCGGCTACGACGCCAACAGCTTCCGCAAGACATTGAAGGAGGCGGGCACGATCCCCGTCATCCCCGGCCGCATCAATCGCAAGCGGCGCATCCGCTATGACGAGCGTCGCTATCGCGACCGCTGGCTGATCGAGGCCATGTTCTGCCGTCTCAAGGACTTCCGCCGCGTGGCCACCCGTTATGACAAGCTCGCGGCTAACTTCCTCTCCGCCGCGGCCCTGGCCGCCGTCGTCGCCTTCTGGCTCTAGCGATTGAGGCAGTCTAGCCTGTGGTCATGGCCACCATTAGCGACGAGCAATATCCAGCGATCTCCATCCGGCCCGCGTCCCCGGCTGACGCGGCGGCCGTCGCGGCGGTTCACGTCGCAAGCTGGTGTGAGACTTATGCCGGATTGCTGCCGGAGGAGATGCCGCTCGCCTTGTCTGTCGCCGATCGAACCGAGCGTTGGAAGCACATTCTCGATCAGGCTTCCAACGCCGGAGGCGCCATCGTCTTCGTCGCCGAGCGCAACGCTTGCGTCGTTGGCTTTGCCTCTGGCGGCCCGCAGCGCGACCAAAGCTTTCGCGCTCAAGGTCTGACCAGCGAGATCACCGCCATATACGTGCTGCAAAGCGCCCAAGGTCTTGGCATTGGCCGACGACTCATGACGTCGGTTGCCAACGTGCTGAGGGATAGCGGCCACCGATCGGGGAGCCTATGGGTCTTGCGAGACAATCGGCCAGCACGCGCCTTCTATGAGGCTCTAGGCGGTGTCGTGATCGCGGAAAAGGAGGATCGGCGTGACGACGTGATCCTCATCGAAGTGGCCTACGCTTGGCGTGATATCGCCGCACTCGCCCCACAGCAGCAAACGTGACCCCATCCCGATTGAGTCGGGACCCTAACCAGAAGCGGACGCTGTGAGGATACTGCCGAACCCGCTATTCTCGCCGAATGACGATCACCGTTCGCAGGCTGCAGCCTGAGGAAACAAGGATCTTCCTAGAAGTGCATCACGCCGCAGTTCGGGGTGCCGCTGCTGCTGACTATCCGCCCGAAGTTATCGAGGCCTGGGCGCCGATCCCGATCACGGATCGGAACGTGGAGCGGACTCTCTTGAACCCCGATAACGAACTTCGCTTTGCTGCAGTCTCAGGGGGCGAGATTGTAGGTATCGGTGCAGTTGTTCTGCATCAGAGCGAATTGCGGGCTTGTTATGTTGCACCTGGTGCTGCTCGCAGAGGTGCTGGCAGTGCCATCGTGGAGGAAATCGAGCGAACGGCACGAGCGCATCATGTGACGTTCCTCGAGCTCGATTCTTCGCTCACGGCAGCGGCCTTCTATCTGCGGCTTGGCTACAGGATTTTAGAGCGCAGCATACACCGCTTGGGGTCGGGGCAACCGATGGCCTGCATCAAAATGCGAAAGGACCTGTAGGTCATCGTTCGACCCGTTGCGGCACTCGACGTCATCACCTCCCAGCGAAGGATGATGATCGATTTTTAGAGCGCCATGCGGTCAGGATGCGCTCGACATTGTCGTCCAGCGGATCTCCGGTATTGAGCTCAATGTCGTAGAACTTGCCCCGATGGATAGTTTCGAAGTCGCGTTTCGCGCTTCCTAGCGGCCGGTCTCCACGTTCCGTCTCGCGTTCTATCAAAACGTTCAAAGGACAATGCACAGCGACGAAGAACACGTCATGGGCGGACAACAAGCTGCTTAAGGTCTCCAGCCATCCGTCGGTGTCGAGGATGTGCTCCAGGATGAGGTCGTTGCCGGCATCGGCATAGGCTCCGAGCGATCCGTGAAAGCCATCGAAGAACGCTTTCCTTGCGTCTCCCCACGGGAACTCGCCGCTGCGGAAACGTTCGGTTGGGAGAACGCCTGCATCACGCAGATGATCGATAGAAATATGCCAGAACGGCTTCTCGATACGGGCTTGCAGTGCCCTTGCGATGGTCGATTTGCCACTGCTAGATGCGCCGTGAAGGAAAATGATCTGAGCCAAAGGCCACCTCGCATCTGGATGGCCCATGTACCGACCGATTGTGACGCTTAATAGTCAGCTTTCCGCCCATTTCGCCCTTTCTAGTTATAGGTTGCGACCTAGCACAGAATAATCAATCTGCTCATCCTCTTGGAAGGCGTTCGTAACCAAGCCATTCGAAGCAGAGATGCTCGCCGGGGAACACTCCCTCAACCAACTCGGGCACAATCGCCATACCCTGCGTTCCGTTGGCCAGAATCACGAGTGCCTTTTGCTCGGATGCCGAACCCATCGCGAAGGTCTTGTGGCGCCCTCGATCGCTATCTCCCCATTGGAAGAAGGTACCTCGCGCCGGCTCCAGCCCCCATCCCAATCCCCATGAGACGCCCGTATCTGCATCGGCGCCGTCGGGACGCAGAGAAAGAATGCCGGGTCGCCGCACCGATGCGTGTGGCACCAGCCATAGGGCGGCCGTCCCCGCTCGAAGATTTGCGCTGGTCAGCACCGCCTGGAGGAAGCGCGCATAGTCGCCCGCCGTGGTGTGCAGCGAGAAGGCGGCCATAGCCTGCTGAGGCTTGCGCTTCAATCCGGGCTGCTGCGCACGGTCATGTGGCGCAGCGTAATTAGCCTCGTAGGCCGATTGCCAGAGGTAGCTCGATTGTTTCATTCCCAGAGGCTGAAAAACCAGTTTGCCCATCAGAGCTTCAAGAGGATCGTTCATGATGCGCTCGGCCACTCGCTGGAGCCAAATGTAGCCCTCGCCGGAATAGCTGAAGCGTTCGCCCGGCGCGAAATGGGTCCGTAGAGGGAATTCCACGGAGCGCCAGTTTGGCAGCCCGGAGGAATGACAAAGTACCTGGCCAACGGTGACCTCTTCGGCCCGTGGATCATCGCTTACATACTCGGGAACCAAGGTCGAGAGCTTCGTCTCCAACGACAGATGTCCGGCCTCGATCAGCTGCAGCACGGCATAGGCGAACACAGGCTTGCTGAGGGATGCGGCGTCGAAGACGGTCTGGTCGTTCACCGCAACCCTTGTCGCGGTATCGACGACACCCGCGCTGCGTAGTTCTAGGCGACCGGAATTCACGAAACCGATCGATGCTCCCGGCACGCCAGCGCGCGCTATAAGCGCTTCAAGATCGTCGATTGTGGCTGCCATTTCTTCGGAGCGTCCCTGTTCCGGAGGACTGCCACTTATGGAAAGTGTCTCGCTCCGCCTCTAGCATGCTCGCATGTATCAGATAAGGACGCCCGGCTACTCGAAGAAGGACCAGGTCATGCGCTGGGCCTTGCCTGACCGGGTTTTCTTCGCCTGCGGCGCCTGCCACATCCTCGCGTATGCGTTCGTTGAACGATACGACCATCCGCAGCACGAGGTCCTCTGGATCAGGCCGGTCGCTGGTCACATCGGCAGCCACATTTTCGTGGCCAGCGACAGTTGGGCATTTGACTACCATGGCTATTCGGATCGGGGCCGCTACCTGGCGCATACGTGGCGTCGAGCACGCCAGCTCTGGCCAGGATGGGATGCGGATATCATTCGGCTACCCCGGGACGTTCTCGTCAACGAGGCGCGTTCCCGGAGCTTTCCTGGCCTGTGGCTGAGAGAGCCAGGGCAATTCCTGCAGGATGCCCTGCCGCGCGCCCACCGTTTCCTGGATCGCTTCCCCGCACCGCCGCTTATCCTGGCCGCCTTAGCCTGATTCGTCTCCCCCCGCTCTGCGCCGACGGTGGGTCGTTCAGTCGGCGCCCAATTCAGCGCGAATCCGAAGCCGAGTTGATGTGTAAGTGCAAAGCGTCATGCCACGTCATGCGGGTCCCGCCGATGGAGGTCGAATAAGCAAAGCTGTCATTCGCAAATCATGAAGCGATATTGCAACCCTTTTAGCGCAGGGATTCATGATCGTTGCTCGGCTATGACTTCCTTCATATGGAATTCAAGATTTCCGGCCGCTCCTGTGGGACGTAGTGTCCGCATGCCGGGACGGTGTGCAGTCGACCATGCGGAGCGATGCCTCGAGATGTGGGACTGGAGATCAGTGACTGAATGGGTGAGGAGTGGACAGAGACTACCGATCGATGGGCGTCCCTTGATGAAACGCCATCTGCCACCGCCCGTCGATGAACTTCCAGATTGAGCTTCGTAAGGTATGACGGTGTTCAGTGCCGTTGGTGAGGCGAAAGCTTCGATAGGTCAGCAGAAGGATGCCAGCGGCGAGTGGCCTTAGTGTAAAGTCTCTAGCACTCAACGCTTCTTTCTCATCTATGAACTCGGAGACCAAGCTTCTAACTACATCTTCCTTCGTATAGACTCCGCCGGAACGTCCAAATTCGATGAAGTCATCTGACAGTAGGTTTCGAACCATCTCCGGAGACCTCCGGACCGACGGATTGAAGAGCTCCTCTTCGAGGCCCCGGATAAGGTCAAGGGTGTATAGCACCGAGATCAGTCCATGTTCATTTGGTATCCTAAAGATGGTGCGGGCTTCTGCAACAAGTCGGGCCCCGCTCCGACGCAAGAGCCACGACGTCTGCTCTCGGGCGAGCGAGTCAGCACGGCTTATTGGCGCGCTTCGACCGTTCGGCTTCTCTCTCACCTACCTGAATGAGCAATACCGCTCATATTCCCCCTTCCGCGATGCCTAGCCCCAGCCGGTCTGCCACAACCGGGTCAAGGCCGTAGCCGCGTGAGCGGTGGCGCGAAGCGCCAGCCTTGATGCGGTTGTGGCGGACCGGTCTACTGGTCCTTCGCGGAAATCCTTTCCTGTTAATGGCGTTCGTCGGCGAGCGGAAATGTCATCGATCGGCGATAGATTGCGGGCTTCCCGCTGAAGTTGCTCGCATATCTGCATGATCGCCGATGTCACCCGCCGCGAGATCCAGCCTCGTTTGGCGACCGGCTGCGCGAGCGTACGCTATTTCCGGAGATCGATCCCTTCGCGCCCCTGCCGACTGACCCCGATCTGGACACACCGCTTCCGCAGGGCAGCGCGACCTAAAGCCCCAGCCCTCTGTTGCGCCCAAGGCTCCACTCGATGCCGCCGCCGTCGCGGGAGACACCGGAGATGTGGCGGCCGATCTGCTTTTCGAGCATCGGTTGCCACGGTACGAGCTGGAAGCCGAGACCGTCGTCGATCATGGCGAAACGCCCGCTGGCGAGGTTGATGGAGCCGGTGAGCCGGCCGGACACGTACTCGCCGGGCTGGCTCGGGGTGTAGGCAAGACCACGCTCCACCGCCATGGCACGACCGACACGTTCCACCTCGGCGGCCTCTAGGCGGACGAGGATGTCGCGCGGCGCCCGGACGGTGCCGTTTTCCAGTCGAACAGCATGACCCTGATCGACGAGGTTCTGGCGGCGGCGCTCCAGAGCGTCGCTCACCTCGCCCCCGAAACCGGCGACGGACAACTCGGTGCGTTGGCGCGATGCCAGT
>LNAP01001992.1_pt1 | contig 20950 bp, 7 predicted proteins | sample 602601 | NCBI WGS metagenome assembly LNAP01 (sample SAMN02440304, study PRJNA202911) | soil metagenome | biome: Subtropical and temperate rainforests or woodlands; isolation source: soil samples (1 kg each in a 20% v/v slurry with milli Q water) were... ...
CAAGGAGATCTCCTACATCCACGCCGAGGCGTACCCGGCCGGCGAACTCAAGCACGGCCCGCTGGCCCTGGTCGACGAGAACATGCCGGTGATCGCGGTGGCGCCGAACGGCCCGCTGCTGGACAAGCTGAAGTCCAACCTGCAGGAAGTGCGCGCCCGTGGCGGCCGCCTGATCGTGTTCGCCGACGGCGCCGCCGGCATGGGCGACATGGCCGACCACGGCGTCATGTTGCGGGTGGCCTCCGGCGGCAACTTCATCGCCCCGGCCGTGTTCACCGTGCCGCTGCAACTGCTCGCCTACCACGTCGCCGTGCTGCGCGGCACCGACGTCGACCAGCCGCGCAACCTGGCGAAGTCGGTGACGGTGGAATAGCGCGAAGGAGAGCACCCTGTGCGCGACTGTTCTTCGCGATAACCCCTTCCAGGAGCGGTGGTGCCTCAGGCGCGGCCGTAAACATCATGGAAACGCATGATGTCGCCTTCGCCCGGTTAGCTGCCGGATTGCTCTCGACATGGCCAGCTTCGGCATGAGGCTGCGTGTCGAATACGGCGGCCGCTTCATCGCGCTCGCTGTACTCATTTGGTACTCAGAACCCCCTGGCCACCTGCAGCCACGCACGTGCACTGCCGCGCTTGCCCAGCAACGCCGGGACGGCGCCGATCGGTGTGGCCAGTTGCACCTGCAGTTGCCAGGGGCTGGTGCCGATCCAGTTGAAGCCCACGCCGGCGCTGCTGAGGTTGGCGCGATTGGGGTCGCGAGTCCACGGCTCGGCATTGACGCGCAGGCTGCCGTGGTCGACGAACAGACTGCCTTCGCAGTGGCCGGCACAGTCGAACGGCAGATCGTGGCGCAGCTCCACCGTGCCGAGCCAGCCGCTGGCACCGGCGATGCTGGAGACGTCGTAGCCGCGCACGCTGTTCGACCCGCCCAGCAGAAACTGCTCGGAGGAGTCGAGGTTGCGGTTGCTGTGCTGACCACTGAGGCTGACGTAGAGACGGGTGGTGGCGCTGAGGTTTTGCAGGCGGGTGAGGCTGGCGTTCCAGTGGGTGTAGCTGCCCTGCGTGCGTGCGGTGGCGGCATCGGCCGCCTGCGCGGCGACCTCGTCGAAACCGAGCCGGCCGTGGCCGACGCTGAGGTTGGCACTGGTCAGCCCGCCACCGGCCCAGTGGTCGCCGTGCTGGCTGACGACGCTGGCGGTCCAGTGGTCGCTGTGGCGGTCGTTGCGCAGGGCGGTGGCATCGATGCGATCGCGCAGTTGCTTGCGATCGAACTGCAAACGGACGTCCAGACGGCTGTTGCGCGTACGCACCAGCGGCTGCGCCAGCCACGCACTGGAAGCCTTGGCGGTGCCGTGCGCATCCAGCGCATCGAGCGGACCGCCCAGCGCATAGGCCAGCATCGAGTACGCCGCGCCGAGCCGGGTGCCGTGACCGTTCAGGGTGAACTGGTAGCCCAGCCGGCCGTAGCGCATGCCGTGACCGGAAGAGAGTGCGCCCACGCTGAGCTGGTCGCCGTGGCGCAGCGGGTTGTTGAGGTCGAGATAGGTGCCCACGCGCAGGCGGCCGGTGTAGCGGCTGCCGGCGGTGTCGGCGACCACCTGGCCTTGCAGGGTGGGCCCGGCGTCGGCATGCACGTCGAGAGTCGAGGTGCCGGTTTGCGCGCCGGGACGAAGCGTGGCGTGAGGTTCCGCGCCGGGCAAGTCGCCGAGCAGCAGCAGGCTGGTATCCAGCGAGGACTGGGTGACTACCTCGCCGGGGCGCAACGGCGCCAGCGTGGCGCGCAGCAGGCCGTCGCTGACGCGGCTGCGGTTGTCCAGCCGGATCTGGTCGTAGCGCGCCTCGATCACCTGCAGGCGCACCGTGCCGCCGCTCAGCGTCTGCGCCGGCACCAGCGCGCGTGCCAGCGGGTAGCCATGCGCGTGGTAGTAATCAGTGATCCGCTGCGCCAGCGCATTGAGTTGGGTCAGGGTCTGCGTTTTCCCTTCGCCGTCGGCGACCAGCGCATGCAGCGTGGCGCTGTCGAAAACGGTATTGCCTTCGAGCTGCAGGTGCGTCACCGCAAACGGGGTGGCGTCGTCGATGGTGTGGTCGGCCGGCGATTCGATCACCAGGCCGGGTGAGGTGGCTGGCTTCTCCGTGGGCTTCGGCGGCACCTGCTGCAGGATCTGGCCGCTGTTGGGGATCGTCTGCGCCGGCGTGGCCAGCGGCAGGGCGAACAAGGCCAGCGCCAGCGGCGAGAGACGGAAGCGGGAAGACACAGACATGCAGCAGTCCTTGCGGTGGGCGGATAACGAGCGAGGGAGAAGGTTCACGGCAGGCGCACGCCGCCGTCGACGATGTGCACCGACGGCGCATGCAGGGTGTGCACGTCATCGTCCGGCGATGTTTCGTCCTGCTGCAGCCCCGCCACGATGGTGGTGACGACGCGGGACGCGCTGCCATTGATGACCTGCAGTGCCGTGGCATTCTCCGGCGCCTGCTCAAACAGATAGTTGAGTGCGGACAACCCGCTGCCGTCGATGGCGTACAGCCCTGCCGGGCTGCTCGCGGTGGCCGGCGTCTGCCATGTCAGCGCGCCCTCGGTGGCATCGGCGAGCGTGTCGCCACCGACCAGCCCGGTCACGGCACCGCTCAAATCGCCCGGCATCTGTCCGGCTTGGAAGTGGGCGGTATCCGCGCGGTACGTCAACGTCGCGGGCGTGACATCGGCGGTCGTGGTCGCGATGGCGTTGTAGCCGTAGTTGTTCGCGTCCCTGCCGCTGGCGGTGATGCCGTTGACCGTGACGGTCTTGCCGGTGCCGGCGTTCTTGTCGGCGAAGCTGCCGGAGCCGGTGAAGTTCACCGTGTCACCGGACAGCACACCGGCACTCGCCAACGCGACCGTATCGGCGGCGCTGCCGTCGTACACCTTGTTGCTTCCGGTGGCATCGACCGTGATGCCGAGCTGACTGATGTCGGCCGTCGTATTCGCGGTGGTGTTGAAACTGTAGTTGCCGGCGTCGGCGCCCGTGGCGGCGATACCACTGACAGTGATCGTCTTGCCGGTGCCGGCGTTCTTATCGTCAAAGGCTGCCGAGGCGTTGTCGAAGGTGACTACATCGCCCGTCACCAGACCGGTCGAACCCAGTGCCGTGATCGTTGCGGCCGTGCTGCCGTCGTAGACCTTGTTCACGCCGGTGGCATCGACGGTGATGCCGAGCTGGCTGATGTCGGCGGTGGTGTTCGCCGTGGTGTTGAAGCTGTAGTTGCCGGCGTCGGCACCGCTGGCGGCAATGCCGTTGACGGTGACGGTCTTGCCGGTGCCGGCGTTCTTGTCGTCAAAGGCTGCCGAGGCGTTGTCGAAGGTGACTACGTCGCCCACTACCAGACCGGTCGAACCCAATGCCACGATCGTTGCAGCCGTGCTGCCGTCGTAGACCTTGTCCACGCCGGTGGCATCGACGGTGATGCCGAGTTGGCTGATGTCAGCCGTGGTGTTCGCCGTGGTATTGAAGCTGTAGTTGTTCGCATCGGCACCCGTGGCAGCGATGCCGCTGACACCGACCGCCTTCGCGACCCCGACGTTCTTGTCGCCGAAGGCACCGGTGCCGCTGAAGTTCACCGCGTCACCGACGAGGAGGCCGGTGCTGGCCAGTCTCACCGTATCGGCCGTGGTGCTGTCGTAGACTTTGTCCACGCCGGTCGCGTCGACCGTGATCGCCCGTTTGGAAATATCGACGGTGTCGTTGCCGCCGGCGAGGATGTAGTTTGCGGCGTCGCCGGTGCCGTCGCTCAGGGTCAGGGTGCCGAGGGCGAAGCTCTTCCCGTTGCCGACGTTCTTGTCGGCCATGCTGCCGGTGCCAAACAGGGTAAGTGTCTCGTTGCCGACCAGGGTGCCGAGCACGAGGTCGCCGGCGTTGACGTCGGTACTGCCGTCATAGACGCGCGAGCCACCGAGGTCGACCACGTAGGGTGTAATCGTGCCCGCGGCGGTATGGGTGGCAATGATGTAGTTGCCGCCGCCGTTGCCGTCGTCGAGGACGTAGCCGGCATCGACGCCGAGCGTGCTGGCGTTCGTGCCGAGCACGTTCTTCGAGGCGAAGCTCTGGGTCAGGCCGGCGAGGCTGTCGCCGGCCAGCAGGCCGCCGATTGTCACCATGCCGGCGGAGTCCGTCGTGCCGTTGTAGGCCTTGCTGTCGCCGACGGCCGACAGGGTCAAGGTGGCCGGGGTGATCGTCAGCGTTCCGGCCGTATAGTCGATGTCGTAGCCCATCTGGCCCGAATACGGGCTGAGGTCGAGCGCATGGTTGCCGACGTTGCGCGCGCCAAGGCTGGCACCAGCGCTACCCAGGATCAGTGACGCATCGACACTGGCCAAGGGCAGCCAGAAGCCCGGCGTCAACGTGCCGTAGGTGTAGTTCGAACTGGTCTGGTCGCTGCCGTTGTAGACCAGGCTGACATTGTCGCTGCCCAGTGCCAGCGGCGTCATGAACGCGCGCAGCAGCGGTGCGGTATGCCCTGCGTAGGTGCGCCACACCGACGTGCTGCCGCCGGCGGTGGCGATGCCCCAAGAGATGAATCTGGCAGGGTCCATCATCTGCGCGGTGGTCAGGCCGGTGACATCACCGTAACAAGAGCAGCCATACGTCTGGCCGGTGGTTTCCCTGTCCCAGTAGCTGCCCAAGATGATGCTGCCACCGCTCCCGACTAGCCCGCCGAGAAAGTTTCTGCCGCTGACTGCGCCGGTGGCATAGGCTTGACTGATCGAGCCAGTTTGACCGAGCCCGACCAACCCGCCGACGTAGTCGACACCGCTGACCGCGCCAGTGGCATAGGTCCGGCTGATGCTGCCGGAGCCGAATCCGACCAGTCCGCCGACGTAGTTGCCGCCGTTGACTGCGCCAGTGGCATAGACTTGGTCGATCATGCCACGGTCGTCCCACCCGACCAGGCCACCAACCCTGTTGGCGGTGCCGCCATTGACCGCGCCGGTGGCATAAGCCTGGCTGATCGCGCCAAGTAGATTGGCCCCGACCAAGCCGCCAAGAGAGCTGTTGCCGCTGCCCGCGGCACCGCTGACCGTACCGGTGGCGTAGGCTTGGCTGATCGTGCCTTTGTTGTACCCGACCAGGCCGCCTGAATAGGAGCTGCTGTTGACCGCGCCGGTGGCATAGGCCAGGTTGATGGTGCCAGTGTTGTATCCGACCAGGCCGCCTGAATAGGAGCTGCTGCTGACCGCACCGGTGGCATAGGCTTGGTTGATGGTGCCGTCGTTGTACCCGGCCAGACTGCCGACTTCACTCCGGCCTGTCGTGCTACCGCTCAGCAGGCCGACGTTGCTGATCGTGCTGCCGGTGCTGGTGTAACCGAACAGGCCGACGTTGTCTTGCGTTGGCCGGTTGATGGTCAAGTCGCTGATGGTGTGACCCAGGCCATCGAAGGTGCCGGTGAACTGTGTGGTGCTGTTGCCGATGGGCGCAAAACCCGCGCCGCCGTTCCAGCCCGTCGTGGCGCTGGCATCGATGTCGTTGCCCAGGGTGAAGCTGTCACCCTGCAAGGTACCCACGCCTTGCAGGCCGTACACATCGGCCAACTGATACGGAGTCCCACTACTGCCATCACCGCCCAAAGCACGCACAAAGCTGCCGCCGGCCTGGGTGAAATCGGTGGCACTGAAAGTGGGCAAGGTCGCGCCGATCTGATTCCAGTTGCCGCCGCCGAGCACGAAGCTGCTCACGTTGAGCGCATTCGTATCGGTAATCGCGCCGCCGCTGTTCAGATGCAGGGCGTCGCCGCTGAGCGCACCGTTGATGTTGATATTGCCGGCGGTGGCAATCGCCAGCGTGCCGCTGTTCCAGATGGCACCGTTGTCCAGGCGCACTTCGCCCGCGGCGCTGCCGGGCGTGCTGATGGTGCGGCTCGCGCTCGTGATGAGGTCGTAGCCCTGCTGCGTGGAATACAGGCCGGAGAGATCGGCATTCGAGGAGGCGGTGTAGCCGCCGCCAGCGGTCAGGCCGGCAAGCGTGAGGGTGTCGCCGCCAGTGACGCTACCGAGAATCTTCGGGTCCGTGGGCGCGGTGACGCTGGCGATATTCGCCAGCGCCGCGCCGCTGCCGTCGAAATCCGGCTGCGCGTTCAGCGTGTAGGGCGTCAGGAAGACGCTCAACAGCGGCGTGGTATGACCTTCGTAGATGCGCCAAGTAGCACCGGTGCCACCGGTGGCGGAGATGCCAGCGTGGCAGCCGCTGCTACAGGTGAAGGGGATGCTGTTGAAGCCGCCAAAGCTGCCGATCTGCAGCATTTGCGCGCTGGTCAGTCCGATGGCACCGGCTGTGTAGGCGCCGGCACTGCTCTGGCCAGAGGTTTCCGTATTCCAGTAGACGCTTTGGAGTATAAAACCATTATTTTCCCCCACCGACCCGCCCGAACGATCATCAGGGGTGCCGGAAACGTGACCAGTGGAGTAGGCATTGCTGATGGCGCCGTCGCCACCAGCGCCGTAGTTTTGCCCTGCCAGTCCGCCCAGGTACATACCGAGTAGACCGCCGTCAACATTACCGGTGGCGTAGGCATTGGCGATCACACCTGACTTGCCGCTTTCCCCGTTCCTGCCCACCAGCCCGCCCGCCCACATAAGGCCACCCTCGGGATCAGCCACGAGATTGCCGGTGGCGTAGGAGGTCTCAATATAGGATGAGTTCTGCCCCACCAGCCCGCCAGCGTAATTGGCACCGCCGCCAGAACCGACGCCTGCACTGATGTTACCGGTCGCATAGGCATTCGAGATAAGGCTATAGCCAGACAGGCTCCCATTGCCACCCGCCAGCCCACCAACGTATTGGCCGAAGTAGGAAAGGTTAATATTGCCGGTGGCGTGGACATTCTTGAGAGTGCTGCCGTTGTAGCCCACCAGCCCGCCGATATAATAGCCAGAGTTACCGCTGAGATTGATATCGCCGGTGGCATAAGCGTTGTTGATGTTGACGACGTTATAGCCCACCAGTCCGCCAATGTAAGAACTGCCAGCGACAACGCCGCTGACGTTTCCGGTGGCATACGACTGGCTGAGGCTACCGGTGCCACCGAAGTAGCCCAACAGCCCGCCAATATAGTTATTACCACTGACAGTGCCAGTGGCGTAAGCATTGCTGATATTACCGGAACTGACTTGTCCAACCAGCCCGCCAACATAATCGGCACCATTAACACTGCCGCCCACCAAACCGATATTGCGCAGCGTGCCGCCGACAAAACCGAATAGCCCCACGTTGTCTTGTGTTGGCCGGTTGATGGTCAAGTCGCTGATGGTGTGACCCAGGCCATCGAAAACGCCAGTGAACTGTGTGGTGCTGTCGCCGATGGGCGCGAAGCCCGCGCCGCCGTTCCAGCCACTGGTGGCGCTGGCGTCGATGTCGGTGCCCAGCACATAGTTGGCCGCAAGGTTGTTGCCGATGCCCTGCAACGTGGTGCCGGTGGTGTCCCCTGCCACGCCCAGACTGGTGATGATGGTGTAGCTGATGGCGGTGCCATCGCTGCCGAGCTGGGTGCTGAAGCTGCCGCTGCTGGCCAGGTTGATCGGCGCGTTGATGTGGTAGGTGGCGGCGTTGCCTGCGGCCACGGCGGCCTGGCCGTATGCCAACGCCAGCCCTGCCGTGCCGCTGGCGTTCATGGCGGCGTTGACGTTGATGTCGTTCAGGGCGTTGAGGGTGAGGGTGTTGGCACCCCAACTCACCGTGTCGTTGACGTTGATATTGCCTTGCGTGCCCGCACTGCCGTCGGTGGACTGGATGGTGACGTTGCCGCCGCCAAGCTGGCCGCTGAGCGTGGTGCCGGTGATGTCGCCGCCGCTGGCGGCGATGGTGAAGTCGGTGGGGTCGATCAGCCAGGTGCCGTTGTTTCCCGTGGCGGCCAGGGTGGTGATCTTCGCGCCGTCGGCCACCTGCACCTGCGCGGCCGAGGTTTCGATGAAGCCGCCGTCGCCGCCGTTCGGCGCGCTGGCGTCCAGCGTGCCGGCCACCTGCGTGGTGCCCGCTTCCATGCCGCCGAGCAGCACGATCTTGCCGGCGCGGTTTTCGACCGTCCGCGCCTGGATCGTGCCGCTGTTGTTGACCACGCTGGCCAGCAGCGAATCCTTCGCACCAGCGCTCATCAGTACCTGGCCGCCGTCGGCGACGATCAACTGCTTGTTCTCGGCCAGGGCGTTCAACGTGCTGGCGTCGACCTGCATGTCGAGCAGGCGGCTGCCGTCGAAATTCAAGGTGACCGCGCTGCCACCGGCCAGTGCCACGCTGCCGGCGGGCGCATGGATCGCGCCCTGGTTGGACACGGCGTGGCCGAGCAGGGCCACGTAGCCGCCGGGCGCGGCGGTGATCGTGCCGCGATTGGTCACGCTGCCGCCGCCCGCGCCGCCAAAGTGCAGCGTGCCGCGACCCAGCTCGCTGTCGCTGACGTCGAGCGTGCTGGCGACCAGGCCGCCCACGTTGACCTGCGCGCTCTTGCCGAACAGCACGCCGTTGGGGTTGATCAGGAACACCTGACCGTTCGCATTCAAGTGGCCGAGGATGACGCTGCCGTTGGGGTCGGCGATGCGGTTGACGGCGATGGATTGCGCGTTCGGCTGCAGGAAATTGACCGTGTCCTGTGCGCCGATGTTGAAGCTCAACCAGCTGAGCGACAGGTTCTGGCTGTTCTGCTGGATGGTGGTGAGGTGATCGCCGTAGTCGATACGGCCGCTGCCGGCGGTGACCTGGCCACCGGTGGGATGGGCCGGGGACGCCACCGGAACGATCGCAGGACGCACGGCGACGACTGCCGCGGCCGGACCGGCGGAACCAGGCGCAGCGACGCCGGTTGGCGCAGCAGCGAGGGCCAGCAGGGGCAAGCTCAGGGGTAACGTGGCCCACCAGGCGGATACCCGCGTACGGCGCTGCGTCGAGGTACGCCCGGCCTTGCCGCGACCGCGGGCGAGTTCGGAAACGACCAGCCAGGTGCGACGGACCTGGCTCCAGACCAGCCGGTAGATGTGATTCACGCTATTCCCCTGTGGTGCAACGCAGATATCCCCGGTGCAAGCTCTTCTTGGACAGGCTCGGATGACCGGGTTGGTTAGCGGCGAATTTTGCGCGCGAAAGCACAGGCGACTTGATCGGCTGTCTCACTTGGGAAGGGAAGGATGGGGGAATCTCGAATAACAGCCTTTTTGTTCGTCATTCCTGCGAAGGCAGGAATCGCTTTGCGACCGCAAGGCCAAAATGGATGAGCGGCTTGCTTTGTGGAGCGATTCCCGCCTTCGCGGGAATGACGACATGGGGGAACGAGGTTTTTCGTGGATAAGACGGCAGGCAGCAGCGAGTCGGCACGCCGGGTCTCGCGCTGGTTCGAGGCACCAGCAAGCCTGAGGGCCAGCGCGGGAGGGTGTTGCGGCACGCCACGGCAGGCGGCGACGTGCGGGGTAAAAGCGGGTGCGCGGGCGCGCGTCCTGTAGCATGGGCGCGCGGACGGGGCCCGGGATGACCAGCAACAGCACAAGCCATGTCGAGGTTGAGGCAAACGTTTCCGCGCCGATCCACCACCACTTCAGCACGTGCGACATCGCACGAACGCAGCAGCTTGTGGCGTGGCGCGATCAGACCTCATCTTTTCTCGACATATCGGTGTCGCGTGCGCAGGTGGCCGACGGGTTTCGCGCCACGCTCGACCATTACCGGGTCGATGGCATGACGTTTCTCGACGCCTGCACCGACCCGACCACACAGTCCCGTACGGCGGCGCGAATTTCCACGGACAACATGCGCGATTACGTTTTCCACGTGCTGGTGGGGGGCGGCATTGAAACCACCACGGGCCTGTATCCGCGGCGCAAGGCACTGCAAGCCCGACCGGGCATCCTGACCCTGGATATGAACCAGCCAATGCGCATGGAGCGGGAATGCAGGAGCCAGGTCATGGCCTTGTTCCTGCCACGCGCCCTGGTGGAGTCGGTGCTGCCCGATGCGGAGTCGCTGCATGGCCGCGTGATCGACTACGCATCGCCGCTCGCGCGCCTGTTTCTCGGCGAATTGGAGGTACTTTCCAGGAACGTCAGCGCGATGAGCGAGGCCGAAGTCCGCGTGATGATGACCACCTGCGCGCGCCTGATCGTCGGGGCTTTCGCCAGACAATGCGGACTGAGTGGCGACGCGCGCGCCGCGATCCGCGCGGCGGTGTTCGGCAAAGTGCGACGGCATGTCGAGCACAACCTGCACGAGCCGGGGCTATCGCTGGAAAGCATCGTCGGCGCGTCGCGGTTGTCCCGCGCCACGCTGTACCGCCTGTTCGAGCATGAGGGCGGCCTGGCCACCTACATCCGCAATTGCAGGCTGCGCGAGGCCGCGCACGAACTCATCAAATTCCCGCAGGCACCGGTCGTGGAGATCGCCTATGGGCTCGGGTTCAAGAGCGCGGCGGACTTCAATCATGCGTTCCGTCGCGCCTATGACATGCCGCCCGGGGACTTCCGTACCCTGGCTGGCTTGCCCGAAAGCCGGGTGCCAGGCCGGCAGGTGGTCGCCGCCGTCATGCCGTGAGTGGCAAAGACTCGGATGTCTGGCCGCGCAGGCTCTTGTGGGAGCGGCTTCAGCCGCGGGGCTCTTCGTCACGTGGCGAAGAGCCCCATGTGTTTCGGTGCACCACGGTTTTCCGGAATCACGCGCGGCCGTAGACGTCGTCGTAGCGCACGATGTCGTCTTCGCCCAGGTAGCTGCCGGACTGCACTTCGATCAGTTCCAGCGGCAGCTTGCCGGGGTTGCGCAGGCGGTGCTTGCTGCCGAGCGGGATGTAGGTGCTAACACCTTGCCGTCGCAAGGCGACCACGATCCAGCGCACGGCGCGGTGATGATGTTTCTGTAGGCATCGGGGATGCCCCCTGGTTTGACCACGATGCGCTTGACCTGGAACCGTTCGCCTTCCTCCCATGAGTCGTAACTGCTTCAGCAGCGAATGCCTGCTGCGTTCGAAGCCTTTAGCTGTTGCTGATCTTCTTCATGTCCTGGATGGCATTGCGATGGGCTTCCAGCGTGGTGTCGTCCACGATGGGCAGGCACTTGCGCCGGCTCGCATGGAACGGATCGTGGGGAATTCGGAACCGACGTTAGGCCCGAGCGCAAATACTTTCCGGCCATGGCTGTCGCCACCGATGCAGCGTGGAGCGTTGGCGACGGGTTACAGACACGCCGCCGGATGCTTGGCCAAAGGGTGGCTGCCTTCGCAAGCCATCAAGCACTCCTGCGCCACGCCGCCAAGGCTGGGCTGGAGCGTGAGGCGTTTCCCCAGGCAGGACCGGTCCCCGCCGCGATGTGCTGAATGCGGCCGGAAGTGACGCGATCGGCCATGAGCGCGCTCCCCCATAAAGCCCTTGGCCACGACGCCGCACTCTTTGTCGATGGCGGAGGTTCTCACCTGCAAAACCCCCTCGAAGTGGGCGATTTCAAACGCCAAAAGATGAACCAGTTCGCAAATTCTTGCTTGAAATTCTGTTTTATCGTAATTTGGTACGGATAGTGCTTGCATTCGCAAATACGAACTCCAAGTAAACCTTCAGGGGATGCCATGAACAAGATCTACCGCGTGATCTGGAGCCGTGCGCGGCGTTGCTTCATGGCCGTCAGCGAGCTGGCACGCAGCACTGGGCCTGACGCCGGGGGCAACGGACGCGGTATTTTGCGTTCCGCGGACAGCAAGAATTTACGTCCGCTTGCTCTGGCAGTCCTGCTTGCGTTCAGTCCATGGACACACGCCGCCGATTTGCCTACCGGGGGGCAGATCGTGGCCGGAGCGGGCTCCATCACCCAATCCGATCGCACTCTTACCATCACGCAAAACAGCGCCAATCTGGTCGCGAACTGGCAGAGCTTCTCGGTTGGCCGCGACAGCACCGTGCAGTTCATCCAGCCATCCGCCAGTGCGGTCGCGCTGAACCGGGTGCTTGGCAACGACGTTTCGGTGATCCAGGGGGCGCTGAAAGCCAATGGCCAGGTGTTCCTGGTCAATCCCAACGGGGTGCTGTTCACGCCCACGGCACGGGTGAATGCGGCGGCCATCGTGGCTTCCACGCTGGAGCTGAGCACCGAGGATTTCCTGGCGGGCAACTACACGTTCACAGGCGACAGCCAGGGCAGCGTCGTCAACCAAGGCCATATTGAAGCGGCCCATGGCGGCAGCATCGCTCTGATGGCAGCGCACATCGTCAACGACGGTACGCTGGACGCGCCGGGTGGCCAGGTGCTGCTGGGTGCCGGTCGCAAGGTGATGCTGGATCTGGGTGGCACCGTGAAGTTGGAGGTGGAGCAAGGCGCGCTGGATGCGCTGATCACCAACGGCGGCGCAATCAGGGCTGATGGCGGCACCGTACTGCTCACCGCGCGGGCCGCGCAGGATCTGGCCGGCACCGTGATCAACCATACCGGAGTGATCGAGGCGCAGTCGCTCGATGCGGGCCGTGACGGCACGGTGGTGCTGCTCGGCGAGCAGGGCACGGTGACGGTGGGTGGGCTCATCGACGTGTCGTCGGCCGCCGGCAAGGGCGGCAAGGCCGTGGTTACCGGCGAGCGGGTGCTGCTCGATGACGGCGCACACGTGGATGCGCGTGGTGCCACCGGCGGTGGCGAAATCTACGTGGGCGGCGGCTGGCAGGGCCAGGACCCGGCGATCAAGCAGGCCAGTGCCACAGTGATCGGCGCGGGCGCCGTGCTCGACGCTTCCGCCACGACGCGCGGCGATGGCGGCACCATCGTGGCGTGGTCAGACATTCACCGCGCCGATGGAGTGACCCGCGCGCACGGCAGCCTGCTGGCGCGCGGCGGGATGCAGGGCGGCAACGGCGGCCGCATCGAGACCAGTGGTCACGGTCTTGATGTAGGGCGCTCACCTGACGTTTCCGCCTCGGCCGCTGGCCTCGGCGGAGCATGGCTGATCGATCCCTACGACCTGACCGTGGTAGCCGGCGGTGGCAACACCGGTATCAACAGCACCAGTCCGTTTCAGTCCGGCGGTAGCAGCGCATCACTCGGCATCGACCTGGTCGATACGGCGCTCAATAGCGGCAACGTCACCATCCAGACTGGCGCGGCTGGCGCGCAGGGCGGCGACATCACCTGGAATGTTGCCTACACCTACACGGGCGGAGCAGGCAGGTCGCTGACCCTCTCCGCTCATCGCGACATCATTTTGAACGAGTCCATCGGCAGCAGCGGCGGTGTGCTGTCGATGAATTTCAATGCTGGTGTCTACGGCGGCACGGTCGTACGCAAAGATCTGAGCAGCAATGGCGGCGACATCCGTTTCAACGGGCTCGGCACGATCTTCAGCGGTGCAGGCGCGCAACGGATCACCACGGGTGGTGGCGCAATTAATTTCTACGGCGAGACCCTGCTCGCCAACCCCAGCGGCCTGACGATTACGACCGGCGGCGGCCATGTCGACTTTGGCAAGGCTCTAGATTCCGGTAACCGCTACACCTATGACGCGACACCGAGGACCTGGAACGAAGCGCGCTCTGCCGTGGCCACCGGTGACGGCACCTCGATTGGCAGCAGCTACCTTGCGACAGTGACCTCGGCGCTGGAAAACACCGCTGTCATGGCCGCCGCCGGTGGTGCTGCCGCGTGGCTGGGTGGTTCCGACGCTGCAACCGAAGGGAGCTGGCGCTGGGTTACCGGACCGGAAGGCCAAGAGGATGGCGGGCTGGGCCGTGTGTTTCAGACATCGACCAGCGGTGGGTTGACTGGTTACGTGGGACATAACGGCGCCTTCGTGAACTGGAATAGCGGGGAGCCGAACAATCAGGGCGATGAGGATGCCCTGCAGCTCGGGGCGGGGGGGGCCGGTCAGTGGAATGATCTGCCGACTGATGACAACAGTAATGTGTTGGGTGCAGTCGTCGAAACCAATCTTGCTGCATCGCCGCTGACCATCGACGCCGGTACCGGCCGGGTCACTTTCGGTGACCGCGTCGGCGGCAGCAAGGCGCTGGCTTCCCTCGACGTTACCGCCGGCCTGACCGTCATCAACGGCGACAGTATCCGTACACTGGGCGAGCAGACCTACAACGGCAATGTCGAATTCGGCGCCTTGACCCAGTTCATCAACCCGAGTTTCGAGGATGGGTTGGTGGGCTGGACCATCAGCAACCAGCAGGTTCATCTCAATGGCGTCAGCACCATCGGCGGCTATCCCACGCCGGTGGACCTGACCTATCCCGCCCGGGTGGCGCCGGGTTGCAACGTCAGCACGGGCGCGGCGTGCGACACGACCACGTTGCAGAGCGGTTTCCAATTCACCACCACTGTCTCCGGCGATGTGTCCCCCGGCAGCGGTACCAAGTCGCTGGTGATGAATTCGGCAGGCACTTGCGACGCAGGCTTTTGCATCGTGCGCGGTCCGTATGTGGTCAGCGACAGCACGGTAACGCTGCCGCAGGGCGGCATGGTGTCGTTCAAGTGGCAGGCGAAGGGCGGCGGCGACGCCTATGACGTGTTCGGCTATCTGGTCAATGTGCACACTGGCGGCGTGCAGCCCATCCTGAATGCGACGGGGCCGAACGCATCGACGCCCCAGCCCTGGACGACGGCGCTGGTCAACCTGACCGAGCCCGGTACCTACAAGTTCGTATTCGTTTCCGGCTCGTGGGATGCAACGGGTGGCCAGGTGGTCGGTGCCCAGCTCTTTATCGACGACATCAAGGCGGCTGGTGGTCTGAAGTTGGTGGACGCGTCCAAGGCGACCTTCAACGGTGCTGTGAATGCGATGGACAACCAGCTCACCATCCGTGCCGACAAGATGGACTTCGCCGGCAATGTCGAGGGTACCAATCGCCTTGTGCTGGAACAGCGCAACCCCTTGCAGCAGATCGAACTGGGCGGCACCAGCAATGGTGCATCGAACACGCTGGACCTCACCGGCGCGGAACTGGCACGGCTGAAGGACGGCTTCCTGTCGATCACCGTGGGCTCCGAGAATGGTACCGGCGGCGTCCAGGTGATTGGCCCCAGCACGTTCAAGGACAACACGATCGTACGTGGCGGCACTGGCGGCATCTACCTCCAGGACACCCTGACCACCACGGCAGGCAATACCTTGACCCTGGACAGCAAGGGCATGGTGACGCAGACCGCAGGCGGTGTGATCACTACTGACGCGCTGGAACTGCTCGGTGCGGGCGGCATGCACCGCTTGAATGGCGCCGGCAATCATGTGCAGACGCTGGCGGCCAACACCGGCTCGGTGACGTTTGCCAATGACACGGCGCTCACCCTCGGAAAGGTCAATGGCACCACGGGCGTCACCACTACCGGCACCATCGATATCGCCACCGAGGGCGGCAACCTCGCCGTGAGTGAGAGCGTCCGCAGCAGCGCGACAACCACCGACGCGGTCGTGCTGAATGCCGGTCGCGCCAAAGCCGCGGGCGACGCCACAGGCGGCAACGTGATCGTGACGGCGGGCAAGACGGTCAGTGCAGGGGCAGGCGGGCGAGCCACGATCTACACCGGCGCGGTGGCTGGTAGCACTGGCGTGACCAACCTAGTGGGGAGCGGCAGCAACCGGTTCCGCTACGGCAGTGACGAGGCGTATTCCAAGTACACCGCGGCGCTGGGCACCGGCCTGTATGCGATCTACCGTGAAACGCCGACTATCGTCCACACGACCAGCAGCCAGACCAAGGTCTACAATGACCAAGGCTACACGCTGGCCGCTTCGGCGACCGGGATGGTCAATGGCGACAGCGGCGCGGCCACTGCAACCAGCAGCAAGGATGTCGGCACCTACACGGTCCAGCTCACTGACTTTGATACCGGGCTTGGCTACGACTACTCTTATACCCCCGGCACGGTGACCATCACGGCGCGTCCGGTGACCCTCACGGCGGATGGAAAAGCCAAGGTCTATGGCGAAGCCGATCCCGCCCTGACCTACACCGCAAATGCCGTGTCGGGGAATACCGGACTGATCCCGGGCGACGGATTCAACGGCAGCCTGGCCCGGACTGCGGGCGCCAACGTCGGCACCTACGCGATCGGTCAGGGAACGCTGGCCAATCCGAACTACGCGATCACGTACGTTGGCAGCAATCTGGTCGTCACGCCGCGTCCGTTGAACATCGTGGTCGATGCGCAGAGCAAGATTTACGGTGATGCCAACCCGGCGCTGACGTACGCCATCGAAGCCCAGTCCGCGGGTCGTGGCCTGGTGGCCGGCGATACCCTGGGCGGTGCGCTGGTGCAGAGCAACGAGAGCGCCGGTACGCACCTGATCGGCCAGGGCACGCTGGCCAACGGCAACTACACGATCAGCTACACCGGCGCGAACATGAGCATCGCCCAGCGGGCGATCACGCTGGCCGCTGACGCGGTAAGCAAGATCTATGGGGAGGCCGATCCGACGCTGAGCGTGCGCATCGTCAGCGGCAGCCTGGCTTCGGATGCGATCACCGACACGCTGTCGGAAGTCAGCGGCACGCTGAGCCGCGAGGCAGGCAGCAACGTGGACAGTTACGACGTGGCACTGGGCGCCGGCAGCAAGGCCGGCAACTACGCGATCACGTTCAACGCCGACAACGACGCCCTGACGATCACGCCGCGTCCGGTCACCGTGCTGGTCGATGCCAAGACCAAACCGTACGGCATGCAGGACCCGCCGCTCACTTATACGGTGCTGCCCACCTCCGCGGGGCAGGGCCTGGTGGCTGGCGATTCACTGCGCGGCTCGCTGGAAGCTGTTGCCGTCGATGGCGGGCTGCGCAAGGTGATCACCCAAGGCTCGCTGACGCAGGCGAACAACCCCAATTACGCGATCTCGTTTAGCGATGGTGCGCTCGCGGTGCAGGTGCCCAGTGCTGCGTTGCTGGCCGGGCTGCAGTCCGCACACACCCTGGCCCCGAATGCAGGCACGAGTGGCTCGTCCGGTGCCGGTTTCGGCCTTGGCGGGCTCTCGACGGCGGGTGACGGCGCCGCGACTGGGGCGTCCGCAGGCGGCAACGGTACGGGGGCTGCCGGTATCGGGACGTTGCATATCGTCGATGTGAATGGCCCCGCGCTGGATGTCGCTGCGGCGACCGATGGGACGGCTGTGGCAGTGGCGGGGAGGAGCGCCCGAGGTACCGGCGAAGGCGGCAGCGCTTCCGATGATGGGTATGAATCCGGCACGCGCGACCCGCTGGGCTCGTTGACCGTATTCGCGGTGGACGGCGGTATCCGTCTGCCCGCGTTCGCGGCTGCGGCTGGCGACACGCAAACCGAAGAAGGACAGAACTGAGGATGAGCATGAATCCACGAAACACCGAGCGGCGTTCCATCGCCAGCGCATGGGCCACGCGTGCCTCCATCTCACGCGGAGTCCTGCTCGCTGCCCTGGTGGCCAGCCCGGCGGCCTTCGCGCAGGTGCCGCCCGATGCCGGGCGGCTGTTGCAGGAAATGACTATTCCGCCGCAGCCGATCAAGCCGTCAGTCGAGTTGGAGCTGGCGGAGAACGAGACGCCGGCGGACATGACGGCTGGAGGCGCGCAGGTGGTACTCACGCGCGTGAGCTTCCACGGCGCCACCAAGTTCGGCCCGGAAATCCTCGGCAAGTTGACCGAGGACGCCATCGGCAAGCGCTACGACCTGGCTGGCCTGCGGCAGCTGGCGAACCGGGTGACCCGCTTCTATCGCGAGAGCGGCTATCCGTTCGCGCGCGCCTACCTGCCGCCGCAACGCATGGCAGGCGGCGAGCTGCGGGTGGACGTGCTCGAGGGGCGCTACGGCAAGATCACCGCCGTGGGCGAGCCCGGGTTGGCGGCGCGCGCGCAGCCGTTCCTGGCGGCACTGCGTCCGGGCGAAGTCATCGAGGGCGCGCTGCTGGAACGCGTGGCGCTGATCCTCGGAGACCAGCCGAACGTGGTGCTGACTCCCGTGATCCGGCCCGGCGAGGAAGTGGGGGCCGGTGATTTCGAGGCGCGTATCAGCCAGGGACCGCGTTTCGAAGGGCAGGTGGGCGTGGACAACCACGGCAACCGCTATTCCGGCAGCAACCGCCTGCGAGTGACGGGAAAGTGGAACAGCCCGTTCATGCTGGGCGACCAGATCATTGCCGGTGGCATCCGCACCAATGAGAATCTATGGCTGGGCCATGCCGGATACGCGCGGCCGCTGGGCGAGTCGGGTCTGCGCGGCGACATCAGCTATGCCCATACCGCTTACGAACTCGGCAAGGAATTTGCCGTGCTCGGCGCCACCGGCGTGGCCGATGTCACGGCGCTGGGATTGAGCTATCCGCTGATGCGCACGCGTACGCGCAATCTGATCCTGACCGTGCAATACCAGCGCAAGTCGCTGGAGGACCGGTACCGCCTGACGCATGCTGTCAATGAGAAATCCGCCCGCGCCATCCCGGTCAGCCTGCAATTCGACCTGCGTGACGGTTGGGGTGGCGGCGGTATCAGCTACGGCGTGGTGAGCTGGACCTCGGGCAGCGTGGCATTGCGCGGCGCCGACCAGCGTGCCGTCGACGACCTCACGGCCCGCAGCCATGGCAGCTTTCAGAAGCTGAACTTCGATGCCGCGCGCCTGCAGTATCTGTCGCCCAGCCTTTCCCTGTTCGCGCGCTTCGCGGGCCAGTACAGCCGCAGCAATCTCGATTCGTCGGAGAAGTTCAGTTTGGGCGGCGGCAGCGGTGTGCGGGCGTATCCGTCGGGCGAGGGCAACGGTGACCGCGGTTGGTTCGGTCAGCTGGAGTTGCGTTACAACGCCGGCCAGATGTCTCCGTTCGCCTTTGTCGACGCCGGTGCCGCGCGTGTCAACGCCAGGCCCTGGATGGCCGGGGAGAATCATCGACGGATCGCCGGCGGCGGCCTGGGTCTGCGTTTCGCGCAGGATCGCCTGAGCCTGGACGGCGCACTGGCCTGGTCGCTGCGCGGCGGCGATCCGCAGGCCGACTCGCAGCGGCAGCGTCCGCGTGTCTGGCTGAAGGCGGACTACGCCCTGTAGCGCATGATGCATCGCGCCCCGGCCCATGCGGCGATCATCACGTCGCATGGGTCGGAGTTCGCAAGCGCCTTGTACGAGTGTCTTCGCGGGCTCGCCTGCCACGGCAGAGACGCGATGGTGCGATACATCCTCAGGCTCGGCCGCGAGGAGTAACTCAGGCGCGGCCGTAGACGTCGTCGTAGCGCACGATGTCGTCTTCGCCCAGATAGCTGCCGGATTGCACTTCGATCAGTTCCAGCGGCAGCTTGCCGGGGTTGCGCAGGCGGTGCTTGCTGCCGAGCGGGATGTAGGTGCTCTGGTTCTCGCCGAGCAGGAACACCTTGTCGTCGCAGGTGACCTCGGCGGTGCCGGAGACCACGATCCAGTGTTCCGCACGGTGGTGGTGCTTCTGCAGGCTCAGGCTGGCGCCGGGCTTGACCACGATGCGCTTGACCTGGAACCGCTCGCCTTCCTCCAGCGAGTCGTAGCTGCCCCACGGCCGGTACACCACGCGGTGCAGCGCGTGCTCGCTGCGGCCGGCGGCTTTCAGTCGCTCGACGATCTTCTTCACGTCCTGTGCCGCGTCGCGGTGCGCCACCAGGGTGGCATCCGGCGTGGTCACCACGATCAGGTCGTCGACGCCAACGGTGGCGAGCAGGTGGCGCTCGTGCGAGCGCAGCAGCGAGTTGCGCGTGTCTATCGCCATGGTGTCGCCTTCGCCCAGGTTGCCGTCGGCGTCCTTGTCGCCGGTGAGCCACAGCGCCGACCACGAGCCGATGTCGCTCCATGCGCAGCTGACCGGGACCACCGCGGCGCGCTGGGTCTTCTCCATCACCGCGTAGTCGATCGACTTGTCCGGCACCAGCGCGAACGCGTCATGGTCGATGCGCACGAAGTCGAGGTCGACGGTGGCCTTTGCATGCGCCTCGCGCACCGCGGCGAGCATCGCCGGCGCGTGCGTGGCCAGTTCCTCCAGGTAGCGCGAAGCCTTGAACAGGAACATGCCGGAGTTCCAGTCGTAGCCACCGTTGGCGAGGTACGACTCGGCGGTGGCCAGGTCGGGCTTCTCGACGAACTGCTCCACGCGAAAACCGTGACCGTCGATGGCCGCGGCGCGGCGGATGTAGCCGAAGCCGGTCTCCGGGCGATCCGGGCGGATGCCGAACGTCACCAGCCAGCCCTGCGCGGCCAACGGCAGCGCCTGCTGCACCGCCTCGACGAAGGCAGCGGTGTCGCCGATCAGGTGATCGGCCGGCAGCACCAGCAGCACGGCGTCGGCGTCGCGCTGCAGCGCCTGCAACGCGCCCAGCGCGATCGCCGGTGCGGTATTGCGCGCCAGCGGCTCCAGCACGATGGTGGCGTCTTCGATGCCCGCTTCCAGCAACTGGTCGGCGGCGAGGAAACGATGGTCCTCGCTGGCCACCACGATCGGCGCGGCGACGCGCGGCAACTGCCGGGTGCGCGCGATGGTCTGCTGGAACAGCGTGCCCTTGCCGGCCAGTTCCAGGAACTGCTTGGGCAGGTTCTTGCGCGATACCGGCCACAGCCGGGTGCCACTGCCGCCGCTGAGAATCAAGGGGATGAGCATGGTGATCTTCCTGATGGAGCGTGTTTGCCTGCGGCTCACGGTTTGCCCGTAGGAGCGCACCCTGTGCGCGATGCTCTGATGTCAATCGAAGCAAGAGCATCGCGCACAGGGTGCGCTCCTACCGGTGGTGTCAGGCGTGCTGGCGCGAGAGCGCATCCAGCACGTCATGCAAGCCGCTTTGCCAATCGGGCAAAGCATAGCCGAAGCGCTGCTGGAAACCGGCGTTGTCCAGCAACGACCAGGCCGGGCGTTCGGCTGGAGTGGGGTAGTCGGCGGTGGTGATCGCCGCCACTCGCGGCACGCGTGCGATCAGCCCGCGCCCGACGGCGCCGGCGAAGATCGCCTCGGCGAAGCCATGCCAGCTGGTGGCGCCGCTGGCGACCAGGTGATGCGTGCCGGCCAGTGC
>LNAP01002984.1_pt2 | contig 20947 bp, 25 predicted proteins | sample 602601 | NCBI WGS metagenome assembly LNAP01 (sample SAMN02440304, study PRJNA202911) | soil metagenome | biome: Subtropical and temperate rainforests or woodlands; isolation source: soil samples (1 kg each in a 20% v/v slurry with milli Q water) were... ...
GAACTGGTAAGCCACAAGGAAGGAAATCACCATGTCTGTCTCTTCTACCCATGCCCCCTGTGATGAGCTGCTGCTCACCAGGGAAACGCCCGTACAACGACGCCGAGTACGCGCTGCCTGGCTGTTTCTGACGCCGATGTTGCTGTGTCTGGCCCTGGTGGCAGCCTGGCCGCTACTGCGCACATTCTGGTTCAGCCTGACCGACGCCAATCTGGCGGATACCGGTGGCGGAACCTTCGTTGGCTTGAGCAATTATCTATTCCACAACGGTACCAACTGGTCGGGCATTCTGGTCGATCCACAATGGTGGAACGCGGTGCGCAACACCTTGCATTTCACCGTGGTGTCGGTGGGACTGGAAGTCGTACTGGGACTGCTGGTGGCGTTGCTGCTGAACATCAAGTTCACCGGCCGTTCGCTGGTGCGGGCGTTGATTCTGATTCCCTGGGCGATTCCGACCATTGTCTCGGCGAAGATCTGGTCATGGATGCTTAACGACCAGTTCGGCATCATCAATCACCTGATGCTGAGCCTCGGCCTGATTGACGCGCCTCTGGCCTGGACGGCCGATGCGGATCTGTCGATGTGGGCGGTGATCATCGTCGATGTCTGGAAGACCGTCCCTTTTGTCACGCTGCTGATGTTGGCCGCCTTGCAGATGTTGCCAAGCGATTGCTACGAAGCCGCCAGGGTCGATGGCATTCATCCACTGAAAGTGTTCTGGCGTGTCACGCTTCCCCTGCTCATGCCCGCACTGCTGGTGGCGGCGATCTTCCGCATCCTCGACTCGCTGCGAGTATTCGACGTGATCTATGTGCTGACCTCGAATTCATCGAGCACCATGAGCATGTCGGTGTATGCCCGCCAGCACCTGGTGGAATTCCAGGACGTCGGTTACGGCAGCGCGGCCTCGACGCTGTTGTTTTTGGTGGTTGCAGTCATCGCCCTGCTTTATCTCTACCTCGGACGCCGTCAACTGGAGGTCCGGTCATGAACCTGCGCCTACTGAAAAAAGCCCTGTTGCGCCTCGGATTCTTGTTGCTGCTGTATGCGGTCTTCCCTTTCTACTACGCCATCGTGACGTCGCTGAAGCCGTCCAGCGCCTTGTTCGAGGTGAGTTACTGGATCGAAAACCCCGACTTCTCCAATTACGTGGCAGTGCTCAATCAAGCCTCATTCCTGCGGGCGATCGGCAACTCGCTGGTGGTTGCGCTGTGCGTGGTGACATTGGCGCTGTTCCTCAGCCTGACCGCCGCCTATGCCTTGGGCCGGGTGAAGTTTCGGGGGCGTGGCACGGTCTTGATGATGGTCCTTGGCGTGTCGATGTTTCCTCAGGTCGCGGTGTTGTCGGGGCTGTTCGAAGTGATCCGTGCACTGGGTCTGTACAACACCTCCTGGGCGTTGATCCTGAGCTACACGATTTTCACCCTGCCCTTCACAGTCTGGGTACTGACCACGTTCATGGGGCAACTGCCCCATGAACTGGAAGAAGCGGCAATCATGGATGGCGCCTCGCCCTGGGTCACGCTGACCCGCGTGCTGTTGCCGTTGCTCTGGCCCGCACTGGTCACCACTGGCTTATTGGCCTTCATCGCCGCGTGGAACGAGTTCCTGTTTGCCCTGACCTTCACCCTCACCGACACGCAACGCACGGTGCCGGTCGCCATCGCCTTGATTTCCGGCGGCAGTCCCCATGAGTTGCCTTGGGGGTTATTGATGGCCGCCTCGGTGGTGGTCACCGTCCCACTGGTGATTCTGGTGCTGATCTTCCAGCGCCGAATCGTTTCCGGTCTCACTGCCGGCGCGTTAAAGGGTTGATGCCCAACAAAGACAAGGAACAGCATCGTGATCAAATTGAAACTGGAAATTGGGCGGCATGCGCATTCTTCGCGACGTCAGCCTGGAAATCGCGGCGGGTGAATTCGTGGTGTTCGTTGGCCCTTCGGGCTGCGGAAAGTCGACCCTGCTGCGACTGATCGCCGGGCTGGATTCGATCTGCGGCGGCGACCTGCTGATCGACGGGCGACGGGTCAACGACCTGGAGCCGCGCGAGCGTGGTGTCGGCATGGTGTTTCAGTCTTATGCGCTGTACCCGCACATGAGCGTCTACGACAACATCAGCTTTGGTCTCAAACTGGCCAAGACTGAGAAGACCAGCCTGCGCGAGCGCGTGCTGAAAACCGCACAAATCCTGCAGTTGGACAAACTGCTGCAACGCAAGCCAAAGGAACTGTCCGGTGGGCAGCGTCAGCGTGTGGCCATGGGCAGAGCCATGGCGCGGGAACCGGACATCTTGTTGTTCGATGAGCCGCTTTCCAACCTGGATGCGTCCTTGCGGGTGCAGATGCGCAACGAAATTGCCCGACTGCATGATCGGCTGGGCTCGACCATGATCTACGTCACCCACGATCAGGTTGAAGCGATGACCCTGGCCGACAAAATTGTCGTGCTCAATGGCGGGCGCGTAGAACAGGTCGGCTCACCGCGCGAACTCTATGAACGCCCGGCCAGCCGCTTTGTCGCCGGTTTTCTCGGTTCGCCCAGAATGAATTTTCTGCCGGCGCGCCTACAGACGCCAGGCGAAACCAGCCTGGTGGATACCCTCGTATGGGGTATCACGCCCCTGCCCTTCGACAGCTCGAACCTGGCGACGAGCACGCAGCTGAGCCTGGGGATTCGCCCGGAGCATGTGTCGCTCAAACCGGCAGATGGAACTGCCGGCGTCGTCGTTACCGCGGTCGAATACCTGGGCAGCGAAACCTATGTGCACCTCGAGACAGGTCAAGACGAGCCATTGATCTGTCGTTGCGAAGTCAGCGCCGGATGGCAAGCGGGCGATCGGGTTGAGCTGCAGCTGGACATCGACAACCTGCACCTGTTCGACGCCGACGGCGCGGCCTTGAAGCGTCACCCGCAAACCATTGAAACCCTGCCGGATGGCGTCCCTCTGCGCTCGGCACGAGCAAGCGCCCTATGACTGTGTATTTGAATCCCATGAACGACCCAATGTCTTGCGCCCTTGACCTTGCGCAGCATGCGCTGAGTGATGGCCTGTCTCGCGTCAGCGATGATTATCGTCCCGGTTATCATCTTGCCCCCCCAGCGGGCTGGATGAACGACCCTAACGGGGTGGTGTACTTTCGTGGCGAATACCATGTGTTCTACCAACACCACCCCTTCGACGCGAAATGGGGCCCGATGTATTGGGGGCATGCCAAGAGCGCCGATCTGGTCCATTGGCAGCATTTGCCCATTGCGCTGGCACCCGGCGATGAGTTCGACCGTGACGGTTGTTTTTCCGGCAGCGCGGTGGTGTGCGGGGAGACCTTGGCACTGATCTACACCGGGCACACCTGGCTGGGGGACGTGGGCGACGAGCGCTCGATCCGTCAAGTCCAGTGCCTGGCGACCAGCAGCGACGGCATCCGGTTCGTCAAGCATGGCGCCGTCATCGAGACCGCGCCGCAAGACACGATCATGCACTTTCGCGACCCAAAGGTATGGCAGGAAGATGACTGTTGGTACCTGATTGCCGGCGCACGTCTGGGCGATGTGCCGCTGCTGCCGCTGTACCGTTCCACGGATCTGCACGCCTGGGAATTCCTCGACTATGTGGCCAGCGGCAGCGAGGGTGATGGCTATATGTGGGAGTGCCCGGACCTGTTCCGGCTGAACGGGCGCGATGTGCTGCTCTACTCCCCTCAAGGCATGCAGCCCCAGGGTTACGATCGGCTCAACAAGTACCAGACCGGTTATCGAGTGGGCCGACTCGACAGCGAATGGCACTTTACTGGCGGGCCTTTTATCGAGCTGGATAACGGCCACGATTTCTATGCGGCGCAAACGCTACTGGCCGCCGACGGTCGGCGCCTTGTGTGGGCGTGGCTCGACATGTGGGAAAGCCCGATGCCGAGCCAGGCTCATCACTGGTGCGGCATGCTCGGTTTGCCGCGCGAACTTGAACTGCACGCAGATCGCCTTTGCGTCTATCCGGCACGTGAGCTCACCGCTCTGCGCAAAGCGCCATTGCAGGGCACGCTCTGGTGGGGTGAGTCGGGTACGCGGTCGGTGCCGGAAGTGAATGGCGATATGCTCGAAATCCATGTGCATCTGGATCTGCTCGGCTGCACCGATGGCCACCTCGGAATCGCCTTGCGTTGCAGCGATGATGGCAAGGAAGAAACCCTGCTCTATTACGATGCGTCACTGCAGCGCCTGGTGCTTGACCGCAGCCGCTCGGGTGCGCAAGTCACCGGTCAGCGCAGCGTGGCGATAGACCCGACACAAGGGCAACTGGAACTGCGGGTGTTCCTCGATCGCTCGTCCATCGAGGTGTTCGACGAAAACGGGCGCTTCAGCCTCAGCAGTCGCCTCTATCCGCGGCCCGACAGTCTGGGCGTGAAGCTGCTGGCCAGCGGGAGTGGCGGGCGTGTCTCCATTCCCAAGGCATGGCCTCTGGCCTCGGGATGGTTATGAACAGCGTCAATCGAGTCGCGAGAAGCGCGGGCCCTGTGTCATGATCCTGCGTCAACCTGACCGGCCTCGCCTCGCATGACTTCAGTGAAAGACGTTGCACAGCTGGCCGGCGTGTCCCTGATGACGTCAACACCCCGGAAAAACTGAGCCCCGAAACCCTTCAGCGGGTACGTCGCGCCATTGATGAACTGCAATTCGTACCGAGCCTGTCGGCGCGCAAGATGCGCGGCGACAACCTCCAGTCGCGCACCATCGGAGTGTTCGCGCTGGACACCGCGACTACACCGTTCGCAGTCGAGTTGCTGCTGTCCATCGAACAGACCGCACAGCAGGCGGGCTGGAATGTGTTCATCCTTAACCTGTTGAGCAACCCGCCCACCGACCAGAACATCGACCTGATGTTGTCGCACCGTCCCGACGGGTTGATCTTCAGCGCCATGGGGTTTCGCCACGTGAACATTCCCGAGCGCTTGAAGAGCAAACCCCTGGTACTCGCCAATTGCCTGGCGGATGACAGTCGCCTGGTGAGTTATGTGCCCGACGACGAAACCGGGCAGTATCGAGCCGTACATCATGCGTTAAGCCAAGGCTATCGGCGCCCTCTGTGTATCAATTTGCCAAAACAGAGTCTGGCCTGGGACCTGCGACAAAAAGGCTTGCTGCGTGCCTGTCAGGCATTCGGTCTTGCGCCTGACGCACTCCTGCAATACGACCTTTCCGATCATGATGCCTATGGTGAAACCGCAGCCATCCTCGACCGGCACATCATTGATGGTCGTCCCCAATTCGACATTCTGATCTGTGGCAATGACCGCATTGCATTTTGTGCCTATCAGCTGTTGTTGGGCCGAGGCCTGAAAATCCCCGACGATGTCGCCGTACTCGGCTATGACAACATGATCGGTATCGCTGAGCTGTTCATCCCGCCGTTGACGACGGTGCAACTGCCGTACTACGAGATCGGTCGCAAGGCTGCCCGGCACCTGATCGAGACCATTGAGGTATCAGGAGCTCAGCCAGTTGATTGTCCATTGGTGGTCAGGGCATCACTGTAAGAATGAGCTCATTCGGTGATTACACGCCCGCTTGCTTTCGATGGGTCGTGAAAGAGCTTCGGGCGGCAACGATGAGGATGCATCAAATCCTGGGGGCTGCCGATGCATTAAAACCGCCTGACGAAAGACCGGGCTCTTGGGTTTCACTCAACCCGGCAGACCGCTAAAGTGGCGCAACCGACACCTGAGAAACGATGAACATGGATGTACTTCACCAAGGAAGTTGCCTGTGCGGCGCAGTGAAATATTACGTGGCCGCCGAGCTGAAAGCGGTTACCCATTGCCATTGCAGCCAATGTCGCAAGGGCCACGGGGCAGCATTCGCGACGTATGCAAGCGCACCCAGGTCGGCGATTACAATCATGGCGGGGGTCGAGACGCTCAAAACCTTTAACTCGTCTGGAGGCGTCGCACGACAGTTCTGTGGCGACTGCGGCTCTTCGCTGTTCTGGTCTGATTCCAAAGGCGAGTTTTCGGATTGGATGTCCGTGGCGATAGGCACGCTGGATACGCTGTTTCTGAATGAAAAACAGAAACACGTGTGTGTTGCATCGAAAGCGCCGTGGTACTCAATCGAGGATCGGTGGCCGCAGACGGAGTGAACGCTTTTGGCCAAAAAAGCGAAAGCACATGAGGTAGATTGAGACCTGATGCCAAATTCACTGATGGGAGGGACCGTACTATGACGACGCGAACTGAAACTGCCATCCTGGCCGGTGGCTGCTTCTGGGGCATGCAGGATTTGCTGAGACGCTACCCCGGCGTAGTGTCCACGCGGGTGGGCTACTCCGGCGGCGATGTGCCCAATGCGACTTACCGCAATCATGGCACGCACGCGGAAGCGATCGAGATTGTGTTCGATCCGGACCAGATCAGCTATCGCCAGATCCTCGAGTTTTTCTTTCAGATCCACGACCCGACGACGAAGAATCGTCAGGGTAACGATGTGGGTATGAGCTACCGCTCGGCGCTCTTCTATCTCAACGATGAACAGAAGCAGGTGGCCGAGGACACGGTGGCCGATGCTGATGCATCCGGCCTCTGGCCCGACAAGGTCGTCACTGAAATCATGCCCGCAGGCCCGTTCTGGGAAGCAGAACCGGAACATCAGGACTACCTCGAACACTACCCCAACGGTTACACCTGCCATTTCATTCGGCCAGACTGGAAACTGCCCAAACGAGGGTAATGGTGCGGCACACTTGCGAAGAGTCGGAGGCAAGATGATTTGTATCGCTGTGTATGTTCGCGGGCGATCTTACACAGCCATACACAACTGCCAGATCAGGACACATACGCAGTACATGAAGGTGAAAAAGTGGGCGGCGTCGCACACCTGGTGTTCTGCGATGAACCCAGGCTAAAGAGCCCACCCCCAGCAGGAGTCACCTCATGATCAATGAAATCGAAACCGTGCTTTACACCGGCAAGACCCACACCACCGGAGGCCGTAACGGCGAGGCGCGAAGCGACGATGGACGTTTGGACATCAAGCTTTCCGCCCCTGGTTCGTCAGGGAGTGGCACCAATCCCGAACAGCTGCTGGCTGCGGGTTGGTCGGCCTGTTTCATCGGTGCAATGGCTAAGGCGGCTGTCGCGTTGAAGGTGACCCTACCGAGTGACGTTGCCGTCGATGCCGAAGTGGACCTGGGCAAGACCGAAGACGCCTTTTTCCTCCAGGCGCGCCTCAATGTCAGCCTTCCGGGTCTGGACCCTGTTGTCGCACGGGCAGTGGTGGATGGTGCCCATCAGCGGTGCCCGTACTCGAAGGCGACCCGTGGCAACATCGACGTCACGATCAATCTGGTTTGATGCTGTTCACTTAGGGTTGGGGGACATATCCGTTTCTGCGGTGATGCACCCCGACCTTAAGTGAACACCCAGCGGCTGCACCGGCCACTGCAATCAATCATCCTCATGCAACTTGATACCGCGAGCATGCAGCACATACGGAACCAACAGCACCAGCAGCGTCAGCGCAAGGAACGCCGCCGATATCGGTTGCGTCACAAACACCAGCCAGTCTCCCTCGCTGATGGACAACGCATTGCGCAGCTGCTTTTCAGCCATCGGCCCCAGCAGCATGCCGACGATCACCGGCGCGACGGGAAAGTCGAAACGACGCATCAAGACCCCGCCCCACCCAATCGCCAACATCAGCAAAAGATCGAAGGAAGAGTGACGCATGCCGTACACCCCGATGGTGGCAAACACCAGAATCCCCGCGTTCAGGTACGGCCGGGGAATCTGCAGGAGCTTGACCCACAGCCCCACCAACGGAAGATTCAACACCAACAAAATCACGTTGCCGACATACAGCGAAGCCACCAGCGTCCAGACCAATTCTCCCGACGTCTGGAAGAGCATCGGCCCCGGTTGCAGGTTGTAGTTCTGGAACGCGGCCAACAGAATCGCCGCGGTGGCGGACGTCGGAATGCCGAGCGTCAGCAGTGGTACCAAAGAACCCGTCGCGCTCGCGTTGTTGGCCGCCTCGGGTCCGGCAACCCCCTCGATCGCCCCCTTGCCCTTGTTGCCCGCAAACTCTTTCGGGTATTTGCTCAGTTTGCGTTCTGCCGAATAGGACAGGAACGTCGGAATCTCAGCGCCCCCCGCAGGAATCGACCCGAATGGAAAGCCGATCAACGTGCCGCGCAACCAGGCAGGAACCGAGCGTTTCCAGTCAGCGCGCGTCATCCACAACGAGGTTAAACGGTGCCGGCCAGACGCTTCTTCTTTCTGATAAAGCAGGCTATACAACGCCTCACCCACGGCAAACAAACCGACCGCCACGAGCACGACTTCGATGCCATCCACCAACTCCGGCACCGCCAGGGTGTAACGGGCAATGCCCGAGGTCGAGTCCAGGCCGATCAAGCCGATGGTCAGCCCAATCCCGAGCGAAACAAAACCGCGCAGCATCGAAGCGCCGAGTACCGCAGACACCGTGGTGAAGGACAGCACCAGAATCGCGAAATACTCGGCAGGACCAAACCTGAGCGCCAGCGTGGCAACAATCGGGGCAAACAACGTCAGGAACACCGTCGCGATGGTGCCGGCCACAAATGAGCCTATCGCAGCCGTCGCCAGGGCCGGTCCTGCCCGGCCGTTGCGCGCCATGAGATTGCCTTCCAGGGCCGTGACCATGGAGGACGATTCACCGGGCGTATTGAGCAGGATGGAAGTGGTCGAGCCACCAAACTGCGCGCCGTAATAAATCCCGGCGAACATGATCAAGGCCCCCGTAGGATCGACCTTGGCGGTGATCGGCAGCAGCAGCGCAACGGTCAGCGCCGGCCCGATACCCGGCAAGACACCAATGGCGGTGCCGAGCAAACAGCCGATAAAACCCCACATCAAATTGATCGGGGTCAGCGCAGCGGAAAAACCAATGGCCAGGTTCGCGAGAGTATCCACCTTGTTTACCTCCTTCGGCCCGGATCAGATCCAGGCGTTGACAAGGGGCGGCAGGGAAACCCCTAGCCCGGCGTTGAACAGCCAGTAAATCGGCAGGGTCAAGGCAATGCCGATGGCGAGGTCCTTCACCGGGCGACGACTGCCAAACCCCCGCGCCGAACAGGCAAACAGCAGCCCGGCGGCCAGGACGAATCCGATGAGGTTAATCAGCACGGCCACCCCCACCAGTCCCGCGGTCACCCAGGCTGCGCCGGCTTTGCCGCCGGGCAGCGCTTGGGCAGCTTCGGCGCTGTGGTCTGCCAGCTCGCGAAAACCACCGGTGACGGCCTGATAACACAGCAACAGCCCGACCACACCCAGGAACACCGCGACACCGTACGGATAGACGTGGGCTCCCAGGATGACGAACCCCATCTCGGGCGGAAACCGGAATGCGCCCACCGCCAACACGGCGCTGATGGCAATCACGCCCACGCCGATCGCCAGTTGTACCGGCACGATTGCGCGAGGCTGGGTCATTTCGAAACCAGCCCGACCTCGACCAGCATCGCACGCAGCCGCACATGCTCTTCGTCGACGAATTTGCCGAACTCATCGCCGGTCAGGACGTTGGGTGACCATTTGTTGGTGTCGATATTGTCTTTCCAGACTTTGCTGTTGCTGGCGGCCACGACAGCGTCGATCACTTCCTTGCGCTGCTCGGGCGTAAGGCCAGCGGCACCGTAAACACCTCGCCAGTTGCCGATGGTCACGTCGTAGCCTTTCTCTTTGAGGGTCGGCGCATCGATGCCTTCAACGCGTTCTGGCGCGCCGATGGCGAGTACTCGGAACTGGCCGTTCCTGATGTATTGGCCAAGCTCGGCATAACCACCGGTGATCACCTTGATCTGACCGCCCAATGCCTGAGCAACGACTTCACCCCCACCCGCGAAGGCGACGTAGTTCACCTTGTTGACCGGGACACCCATTTTCGCGGCCAACTCGGCAATACCGATGTGATCGATCGACCCCTTGGAGCCACCGCCCCAGGAAATACTGGTTGGCTTGTCCTTGAAGACTTTCAACAAGTCCTCCAGGGTTTTGAATTCAGACTCCTTGCGCACGGCAATCACGTTGTACTCGGTGAACAGACGGGCAATCGGCGTCACGTCCTTCAAGGTAATTTGCGGCTTGTTCTGTTCAATGGCAGTGACCATGATCGCGCCGACAACCAGCAGCGCATTCGGATCGCCCTTGGTGCTGTTGGCGAACTGCGCCAGCCCCAACGTCCCCCCTGCTCCGCCCTTGTTCTCGAACGTGGTGGATTTGGCCGTGTTGGCCTCGACCATGGCTTTGCCCAAGACCCTGGCGGTCTGGTCATAGCCACCCCCCACGGAACCCGGGGCCATGAACTTGACGGTGTCCAGCGCAAAGGCCGGTGTCGCGAGCGCAGCTGCGGTAACGGCCGTTGCGATGCAGCGGCTGAATCGACGGAACAAAGCGGACATAAGTTGTCTCCCGATTGCATTGTTTTTATAGGTGCCGGGGCAATCGACCAGGGCGAAAAGCCTGCTCGATGCACATTGGCCTGCCAATAAGCGTAGGCCATGGTTAGGGAGACAGCATTTAACGAATTCGCTATCGTCACTCGCCTATGAAACGGACTCGCTCGAACCAGGAAGATGAACACATGACCAACCCTCATACCGATGACCGCAGCAGCGCGTGGTCGGTGTTTTTGATCTTCCTGCGCCTCGGGCTGACTTCTTTCGGCGGGCCCATTGCACACCTGGGTTACTTCCGTGAGGAGTTCGTCACACGACGACGCTGGCTGACCGAGCGCAGCTATGCGGATCTGGTTGCGCTCTGCCAATTCCTGCCGGGTCCGGCCAGCAGTCAGGTCGGCATGGCGCTGGGTCTGTCTCGCGCGGGATATCGCGGGGCGCTGGCTGCCTGGACGGGTTTTACGCTGCCTTCGGCCATTGCGCTGATCCTGTTTGCCCTGGGCATTTCCCATTACGGCACGGCCCTCGCGCCCGGCGCGTTGCACGGCCTCAAAGTGGTGGCTGTCGCGGTGGTTGCGCAAGCGGTCTGGGGCATGGCACGCAACCTGTGCACGGACGTACTGCGAGTCACCCTCATGGTCAGTGCAGCCTGCGTCGCCCTGCTTGAACCGTCCGCCTGGGGACAGGTCAGCGTGATTGCCGCTGCGGGCCTGGCCGGCCTACTGTTGTTCAAACCCGATCAGAGTGCCAGGCACGAGCCTCTGCCGATCACGATCAGCCCCCGGGCCGGGGCGCTCTGGCTGTCGCTGTTCCTGGCATTGCTGGTTGGCTTGCCGCTCTTGACCCAGTTGCTGCCCAGTCAAACCGTGGCGATGGTGGATGCCTTCTACCGGTCCGGCTCACTGGTATTCGGCGGGGGGCACGTTGTTTTGCCACTGCTGCAAGCCGAGGTGGTGCCTTCTGGCTGGGTCGACAACGAAACCTTTCTTGCCGGATATGGTGCCGCGCAGGCCGTTCCCGGCCCCTTGTTCACCTTCGCCGCGTTCCTCGGCGCCTCGATGAACCTCGCCCCGTCGGGCTGGATCGGCGGCATGATCTGCTTGTTGGCGATCTTTGTGCCGTCCTTTCTGTTGATCGTGGGGGTCTTGCCTTTTTGGGAGCGCTTGCGCCGCAGTTTGCGCACACAGGCCGCGCTGGCCGGCGTCAATGCAGCGGTGGTCGGCTTGTTGTTGGCGGCGCTGTACCAGCCTGTCTGGACCAGTGCCATTTTCAAGCCGCAGGACTTCGGTTTGGCACTGATCGCTTTGGTTGCATTGATGTTCTGGAAACTCCCGCCGTGGCTGGTAGTGGTCGGCTGCGGGGTCGCGGGGTGGCTGTTGAATATGCTGTTGTGAGGAACAGGACAATAGCCGACAAGCAAGCTATTGATATTCAAACATCTACTTCTTCAGAAACATTTGCTCGGCGCAATGCTGAAAAATGTCGGGCTATTCTAAAAACCTCTGTGGCGAAAACACGTCAGGACTCACGTTGATCAATGATCTGCAACAGGAGACTTGTCATGAAAGGCATGCTCGGCAGCATTGGATTGTCACTGTTACTGGCTGCGACGGCGGCGTTCGCGCATCACGGCTGGAGTGAATACGACTCCAGCAATCCCCTGCAGCTGAACGGCACGATAGAAGAATCCGGTTACTCCCATCCGCACGGCTTCGTGCGTCTCAAAACACCAGACAAAACCTGGAACGTCGTCCTGGCACCGCCCTCGCGCATGGAGAACCGCGGCCTTTCCCGGGAGATGCTGAGTGTGGGTAACACCGCCAGTGTGGTCGGCTATCAGAATCGCAACAAACCCGATGAGATGCGCGCCGAACGCATCACGGTCGGCGACAAGACCACCGAGTTGCGGTGATGCAGGCCACCGGATCAAGTCCGGGCAGCTGGCTGGACTGGGTCGGCTACTCGCAGCTTGGCGCGGCCATGCGCGGTGACCTGTGGCTGTATCCGATGGTCGAGGTGGTTCACATCATCGGATTTTCAGTGCTGGTCGGCTCTGTCGTGATGTTCGATCTGCGGGTCCTGGGGCTGTCGAAAGAGATTGCAGTAACGGCCCTGGCTCGCCACCTGCTGACCTGGTCCGTCCTCGCCCTGCTGTTGATCGTGCCCGCCGGGCTGATGATGTTTTCCGCCCATCCCCACGACTTCGCATCGAATGACATCTTCATCCTGAAGCTATGCCTGATCGCTACTGCCGGGCTCAACGCTGCGCTTTTCCACGTCGGGATTTTCCGCTCGGTCACCCAGTGGAACACGGGTGCTGCGGCGCCTGGAATCGCAAAAATCCAGGCGCTGTTTTCGATTGGGTTATGGGTCAGCGTGGTGTTGTGCGGTCGGTTATTGGCCTACACCTGATCATCAGGTATTGGTTTTCAACTTGGTCCACAGGCGGGTCGTCAGCCGTGCGATGGCCGCAGGGAGTTCCTCTACGGTAAACAACTTGTCCAGCACACCTGTCGGCGGATAAATCGCCAGGTCCTGCTTCACCGCAGGAACAACATACTGGTCCGCCGCCAGGTTGGGGTTGGCGTAATGGATGCTGTTGCTGATGTTGGCAATGACTTGCGGCGTCAGCAGGTAGTTCATGTAGGCGTAGCCATTCTTTTCGTGCGGCGCGCTCTTGGGCATGACCACCATGTCGAACCACAGTGTCGAGCCTTCGTCAGGGATCGAATAAGCGATTTCGATGCCGTTGTTGGCTTCCTTGGCGCTGGCGGCCGCCTGCACGATGTCGCCATTGAAACCGATCACCGCGCAGACATTGCCGTTCGCCAGGTCGCTGATGTATTTGGAGGCGTGGAAATACTGGACGTAAGGTCTGATCTTGAGCAGCGCCTGCTCGGCTTTCTTGTAATCCGCCGGCTCGTGACTATGGGACGGCAGCCCAAGGTAATTCAGGGTGATCGGCAGGATCTGCGTGGGGTTATCGATAATCGCCACGCCGCACTGGCTCAGTTTCTTGATGTTGTTTTCATCAAAAAACAGATTCCACGAATGGGTGACATCGGTGTTGCCGAAGATCGCCTTGATCTTCTCGACGTTGTAGCCGATACCCGCCGTGCCCCACATATACGGATAACCGTACTGGTTGCCCGGATCATTGACCTCGAGTTTTTTCATCAGCGCCGGATCGAGGTTTTTCCAGTTCGGCAGCTGGCTTTTATCGAGTTTCTGCACCGCCCCGGCTTTGATCAACCGGGACAGAAAATGGTTTGAAGGGCTCACCACGTCATAGCCGGTGTTGCCAGTCATCAACTTGGACTCCAGCACTTCGTTGCTGTCGTGAATGTCGTACGTTGCCTTGATCCCCGATTCCTTGGTGAACGTGGTCAAGGTGTCGTCGGCAATGTAGCCGTTCCAGTTTGAAATATTGACGACTTCGTCAGCGTAGGTGGCTGCCGACAACGTCGTAAGCACGACCATCAGGGAAATGTTATTGACGCGCATGTTCAATCACCGTGTGTTTGATGAGTTTTTATTGTTTGATCGCCGGGTGTTCTAGATTTCTGTTTTGGCCCTGATCGCCTCCACGCGCATTCGAAGCATGGCACCGATATCGAGAAAGGGGCGCGGCGGCAGCCACCCCGGTTGGGCCCTGCGCATCACCGATTCGAGGATGGGCGAGCTGTCACCGGATGCCAGTTCGGCGATCAAGCGCCCCCAAAGGGTGCCGCGTGCGACGCCCGAACCATTGCAGCCGGCCACCGCAAACACCCCTTCGTCGACCTTTGAAAAGTACGGTTGCCCGGTGCGCGAAGCGCTCAAGTGTCCGGTCCAGGTGTATTGAATGTCCTGCTCGTTCAAGAATGGAAAACGGCGTTGCAAGCCCAGCACATGGTGTTTGCGACGGTGCAGCAGCTCACTGTCGGACAAATCCCGGGAACGGTATTCCGCGGTGTTGCGGATCATCACGCGGCGGTCCGGAGTCAGTCGCACCGTGGCGCCCAGGGGCCGGGTGGACAGCACGCCCCAAGGCTCAACCGCGCCGATGGACGTGAACTCGGCGTCGCTGAGCGGCCGTGTCAGGCTGGCGCTGAGTTCCATCGGGAACGTCCCGCTGTCCTCTATCCCTGAGCGCGGAATGAACGCGTTCAGGCACACCAGGACTTGCCTGGCCTCGATGCTTCCATCGGCACCATTGGCGCGAATACGCCCTTTGCCCAAGCGCTCCAGGCCGGTGATATCGGTGTTTTCGAACAGGGTTACGTTAGCTGGCAGCGTATCCAGCAGGCCCTTCACATATTTCGCCGGTTGCAGCAATGCGTTGCCATTGCCGCACCAGATCGCGGCCTGGTAATGCGCGGTGCCCAGTTTTTTGCTCAGCGGTTCAGCTTCCAGAAAATCCGCAGAGGCGCTAACAGCACGTAGCGTTGCCAGTTTGGCCGCGACGTCGGTCAACTTGCCGGGATCGTTGACGGCGAAGAAGTAGCCCGATTCCCTGAATTCACATTCGATGCCCAGATGAGCGATGCGCTGACGCACTTCGTCACTGGCGGCACGTGAAATCGAGGTATCGACTTCAAAACCAGCAAACCCCGGGTTGCCGATCAACTCATCCTTGGAGGGATGTTCATGCCCGACCACGAAGCCCGAATTGCGCGCCGAAGCGCCCTGCGCGGCCCGCTGCCTGTCGACAATCACGATCCGCGCCTGCGGGTGCATTTCAGCGAGTGTGTGAGCGGCGCACAGCCCGGTGATACCGGCACCGACAATCAGCCAATCGGCTTTTTGCGTGCCTTTGAGAGCATCGCGAGCGGAAGAATTCCCCGCCTGCGCAATCCAGCCACATACATTGGTCATGCATCACCTCGTCTGCCTGTAGTTCCGCAAGCGCCGCACATGACGTCATCGCATGAGTCTTTCCGGCCGGCGCTGGCTAGAGCTAGAATCTATAAGGCCTGTAGTGATACAACCAACGTTATAAACTCATCGAGCCATTCAAAAAGCGCATGGATAAAATTCACCACGTACCTTCTCTCCAGGCCTTGCAGGCGCTGGTCGAGGTCGCAGGCTCGGGCAGCTTCACGCAAGCGGCGCAAAAGCTCTGTCTGACCCAAAGCGCAGTGAGTCGAAAAATCCAGCAGTTGGAGAGCCACTTCGACTTGCCGATGTTCGTCAGGAACAGCCGCAGTGTTCGGCTGACACCGGAAGGCGAACAGGTGCTTGCGACCGCCCGAAGTATCCTGGCGCAACTGAAAACCCTGGAAGATCGGCTGACACCGCAAAAACGCCCCTTCCGCATCCGCATGCATGTATCGCTGGCGGTTCGATGGTTGCTGCCAAAGTTGAGCGAGTTCTATCGAAGTCATCCGCAGGTTTCGCTGTCGATCGAAACCGTGGCCACGGAAGTGGTGGAACCGGCCATCGACAGCGACGCCTACATCCTCTATCTGCCCGAGCCGTCCCGCGATCCTGACTGCCTGACCTTGTTCGAAGAGGCGCTGGTGCCGGTGTGCGCCCCAAGCCTGTGCAGCACGACCCAGCCGTTGGAATCGGTGGCCGATCTTGTGCGGTTCCCACTGTTGCATCGCTCGGCGGACAAGCATGACTGGGTCCAGTGGCTGCACGCCAATGGCGGCCAGTCATTGGAGGACTACCGCCATATCCCCTTCAACCTCGACGAGTTGGCGCTCGATGCGGCGGCGCGAGGGTTGGGCGTCGCCATGACTGACCTGACCCTGGCAGGCGAATCACTGGAACGAGGCGTGCTCGTCGTTCCGTTCGGCCACCCCTTAAAGACCCGCGGCATTTACGCCTTGAACCTGCAACCTTCCGCCGCGGCTCATCCCGCCTGCTCGCTGATCATGCAGTGGTTCGCCCAACAGGCCGAACGGCCAACAGGCGAAGTTTGACCATCAGGATTTGACCCCTACGTTCCGCGCCCCAACCCTTCTGTCGCATTGGCAAAAGCAGCGCTCGCCTCTTGAACCAGCTTGCGCCATTCAACGCTGTTGATGAGCCCGGTGCGCTCCATCTCATCGGCTGCCTTGAGCAACTGGTCATATTGCTCTTCGGCATCCATCCGGATTTCGGGCACTTTCAGCAGCTGATACCAAGCCGCCAGGGCTTCGCTCTTTTGATCATCACTCATGCTCAAACTCCCAAAGACAGTCTTCGTTTCGAAGTTTTTTCATGAGTGACGTTCCTCGCTCCCGACATATGGCAGGCAGGAGCGCGACCACCATCGAGCTGCCATCGAGCCACATGCCTTGAAGCCGCCGGTCGCCCCCCGTCATTTCGGCGCCGTTTCATTACAGAATTGACATTCAACCGTGGGTCGATTGTGCGGATCGACTGGCTGACCTGGCTTCACTGCCAGGCAACCCATCGGCAGCCAACCCGCCCCTGAATAGAGGAAGTCATCATGAAAATGTTAATCCTCGGGTTTGCTGCTCTCCTCGCCACGAGTTCGGCCGTTGCCGATACCCAGACCGCCGAACCTGTCATTCACGACAAGACCGGTTTCTTCGTCCACCTGGATATCGCCAAAGACCTGTCCAGCAACATCATCACGCAGGATTGCGGCATCGTCCCCGCGCAGCTGATATACCTCGACCATCAGGGTCGCAAACACGTGCTGGATTACCAGGTCCAGGGCATGGGTTGCATCGGCGCTAACTGATCAGTCGCCTGTATTCGCAGAGGACCGGGCTACATTGGCGCCACTGGCTGACCTCTGTAGCCCGCCGCTGTGATAGGTCAGGTTGCCGACACCGCTTAAGGTTTGGGTACATATCCGTTTCAGGGAATAGGCTCAATGAAGCTGACGATGTCTCTGTAGCTCCGTCTTCAGCCAGGTGCTCGTTGGCTGAACGCCAGTTGCGCACCGCACTTCATAGGCTTTGCCAGACATGCTGCTTTTAGTGGCAGCAAGATCGATGAAGTCTTCTGCGCTGCTCACCAGGTTCTTGCCTTCGAGATAATTCAGCTTCTTTTCGAGATGTGCCCGAGCCTCGGGTCCAGGGTACTCACTGCCGTTGCGCACGAACTTGCACTCGCTGCGCTCCACAAAATCCAGCAAGCCCTTTATCTCCTGGTTCGCCTGTGTCGAGGTTTGAGCCTGTACACCGCCCGCCACAAAAAGGCCGATAGAAGCAGCGATCAGCCATTGGCGGAAAATGGATTGATTCACCGCTTCTTTCAAAATCCACATGATTACTTCCTTGTCCTGAAAGGGGTGACTTTCTGTGGAAAAAAAGGGGATCAATGAGCCCAATGCCTGTGCGCGAGCAGTTGGCCAAAGTCGCAGTTACTTATCCCTGTATCGGCATCAGACTCATTGATCGTTGCCCAGCTCAATGTTGGGCGATTTCCATCTAACAGAATGGAGATGCATTGGCGCGTCAACAGCGACCATGCACTATTTTTTTAGCAAAACTACTTCTGCACGTCTAATCACCTTTTTCCCCCGCCTTATAGGCTCAGGAAATATCCCGTTAAAGCCCCGCCACCACCATTCGTCGCATCAGAAACGCAGCGCGATTTTTTTGACAATGCTGGCTCAAGGTTTGCACAAGACGGTCGTAGCTGCCCCAGAACGACGTAATTCTGACGCGACAGCACTTACTTAACGCTTAGGACGCCAGCGATGCGCTTGGTCAGTCACCGGGAGATGTAACGTGTCAACTCTCAACGAAATCGCAGCGAACCACGCGAGAATGGCCAAGGCTCTTGTCGAAGCGTCGACCGGGCCGAGTGAGCGCCACACCCAGATTGTGGAGACTTTCGAAGTTCCAACCCTGGATGCGCAACACATGCCTCTGCACCTTATCGCCAGCGTGCAGGACAACCCTTTCGGGCAAGCAACGGCTTATTTGCTCTGACAAAGTTTGATCCGGCCAGCTTGTCGGGCAAGCGGAAAAGGTCCGCTTGCCGGCGCGGTAAGGTCGGGTACCACTTATTGGCCTAAACTCACTTGACTAGCCCGTTGGGGAGCTGCCGGAGTGGCATTCCCATGCTCGAAAATTTAGAGATGTCACGCGTCAAGCGCTTCGCTGCAAACGTTGCCGGCCGGGATTTCGCGGTCGGGGATATTCATGGCCATTTCACTCGGTTGCAGGATGCTCTGGATGCCGCCGGGTTCAACCACCTGGTAGATCGCCTGTTCAGTGTTGGCGATCTGATTGACCGTGGGCCGGAATGCCATGATGCCCTCGATTGGCTGGACAAAGCATGGTTCCACCCGGTGCGAGGCAACCATGACGACTACGTGGTTTACTTCGACACCTGCGACGTCGACAGCTGGCTCGACAACGGCGGCTCATGGTTCATGGACCTCCCTCTGATCGAGAAGCACGCCTTCGCGGCGCAGTTCGCCAGGCTTCCTATCGCGATTGAAGTCGAAACAGCCTACGGCCTGATCGGCATCGTGCATGCCGATTGTCCATTTCCGTCATGGCAGCAATTGCGAAAGGAACTGGAGTCGCCGGAAAGCAACAGGCGTCTGCAGGAGGTGCAGCACTTCTGCATGTGGTCACGACGGCGGCTCGATCAGCAAGAGACCCATGGCGTCGAAGGCCTGCGCGCACTGGTCGTGGGGCATACGCCGCTTTATATGCCCGTCAGCCTTGGCAATGTGATTCACATCGATACGGGGGGCTGGAGGCCGGACCGTGGTTATTTCACCCTGCTGGATCTCGAAACGCTCGAAACCATTCCCGCAAGCTGACTCAACACGGATCGGCCACTCAAAAAAAACCCGGCTTCATCAGCCGGGTTCTTTATTAGCGATTCAGGTGGCATTACTGCCACCGTCCATCAACAGCACTTCGGTCCAGCCTTGCTTCCGTAACGCGCTTCCTGGCGTTCCCGAAAGAACACCTCATAACTCATCACCGGTTTGTCCGGGTGTTTGGTTTGCATGTGCTCGACGTAGGTGTCGTAGTCGGGCATTCCGACCATCAGGCGCGCGGCCTGACCGAGGTATTTACCGAGGCGACTCAGGTCATTGAACATGCTGCACTCCTCGATCAAGCGTCCGGTAGTGCCTGGAATGGCGCTTCTTTGTCCGTACGTTCCTTGCTGCCCCAGGCGGCGATACCGACCTTGAGTGCAAAGAACAGGATGCTGAAGACCACCAGCAAGAACAGCGCCGTCAGCGTTGCGTTGGTGTAGGCGTTGTAGATCACGTGTTGCATCTGGTCGATGCTCTTCGCCGGAGCGAGAATTTGACCGTTGGCCAGGGCATCGCTGTACTTCTTGGCCAAGGCCAGGAAACCGATCGCCGGGTTGGCGTCGAACAGCTTGATGAAACCTGCCGTGGTGGTGCAGATCAGCAGCCACACAGCCGGCAGCATGGTGACCCAGACGTAGCGCTGGCGTTTCATTTTGATCAGCACGACAGTCGCCAACATCAGCGCGATACCGGCCAGCATCTGGTTGGAAATACCGAACAGCGGCCACAAGGTATTGATGCCACCCAGCGGATCGATCACGCCCTGGTACAACAAGTAACCCCACATCGCCACACAACCGGCGGTGGCGATCAGGTTGGCGGTCCAGGATTCGGTGCGTTTCAGCGCTGGCACGAAGGAACCGAGCAAGTCCTGCAGCATGAAGCGACCGGCACGGGTACCGGCGTCTACAGCCGTCAGGATGAACAGCGCCTCAAACAGGATCGCGAAGTGGTACCAGAACGCCATGGTGTTTTCACCCGGCAGAAGCTGGTGCAGGATCTGCGCGATACCGACCGCCAGGGTCGGCGCACCGCCGGCACGGGCCAGGATGGTGGTTTCACCGATGTCCCTGGCCACTGCTTGCAGCGCTTCCGGGGTAATCGCAAAGCCCCAGCTGCTGACGGTCTGAGCAACCGTAACAGCATCAGAGCCGACAAGCGCCGCCGGGCTGTTCATGGCGAAGTACACGCCCGGCTCGATCACCGACGCGGCGACCATGGCCATGATGGCAACGAAGGATTCCATCAGCATGCCGCCGTAACCGATGTAACGGGCATGGCCTTCACTGGCCAGCAACTTCGGCGTGGTGCCGGAAGCAATCAGTGCGTGGAAACCGGAAACCGCACCACAGGCGATGGTGATGAACAGGAACGGGAACAGACCGCCCTTCCACACCGGCCCGGTGCCGTCGACGAACTGGGTGAGTGCCGGCATTTTCAGGTCGGGCATGGTGATCAGGATGCCGATCGCCAGGGCCACGATGGTGCCGATTTTCAGGAAGGTCGACAGGTAGTCCCGCGGCGCCAGAATCAGCCACACCGGCAATACCGCGGCGACGAAACCGTAGCCGATCAGCATCCAGGTGATCTGGATCCCGGTAAAGGTAAAGGCCTTGGCCCAGACCGGATCAGCAGCAATCTGCCCGCCGAGCCAGATCGAACCCAGCAGCAACAGCACACCGACGATGGAGATTTCACCGATGCGGCCCGGGCGGATGTAGCGCATGTAAATGCCCATGAACATCGCGATCGGGATGGTCGCCATCACCGTGAAAATGCCCCACGGG
>LNAP01007888.1_pt1 | contig 20943 bp, 13 predicted proteins | sample 602601 | NCBI WGS metagenome assembly LNAP01 (sample SAMN02440304, study PRJNA202911) | soil metagenome | biome: Subtropical and temperate rainforests or woodlands; isolation source: soil samples (1 kg each in a 20% v/v slurry with milli Q water) were... ...
GTTCATCCAGACCAACATCATCGGCACTTACACCCTGTTGGAAGCTGCGCGCCACTATTGGGCGGCGCTGGATGATGCGCGTAAAGCCAACTTCCGCTTTCACCATATTTCAACTGACGAAGTTTACGGAGACCTCGAAGGTCCGGAAGACCTCTTCACGGAAACCACGCCGTATCAGCCAAGCTCGCCTTACTCCGCCAGCAAAGCCAGTTCCGATCACCTGGTTCGCGCCTGGAGCCGAACTTACGGCTTGCCGACCCTGGTTACAAACTGTTCGAACAACTACGGCCCATGCCATTTCCCTGAGAAGTTGATCCCGCTGATCATCCTCAATGCACTGGAAGGAAAGCCGCTGCCGGTCTACGGCAAAGGCAACCAGGTTCGCGACTGGCTCTACGTCGAAGATCATGCCCGCGCACTGTACAAAGTCGTGACCGAAGGCGTTATTGGCGAGACGTACAACATCGGTGGCCATAACGAAAAGCAAAACATCGAAGTGGTGCATACCCTCTGCGCACTGCTCGATGAACTGCGTCCCGATTCTGCTCACCGTCCACATGCCAGCCTGATCACCTATGTTCAGGATCGCCCGGGCCATGACCAGCGCTATGCAATCGACGCCAGCAAAATTCAGCGTGAGCTGGGTTGGACGCCAGAAGAAACCTTTGAAACCGGTATCCGCAAAACGGTCGAGTGGTACCTCAACAACACTGAATGGGTAGCTCACGTTAAGAGCGGTAGCTACCAACAGTGGATCAATCAGAACTACGCAGACCGCTCGAACAAGGCATGAAAATACTCCTGCTGGGAAAAAACGGCCAGGTGGGCTGGGAGCTGCAACGCTCCCTCGCGCCGCTTGGCGAGTTGATCGCGTTAGACCGACATGTTGTGGATGGTTTGTGCGGTGATCTGTCTGATCTCGACGCCTTGCGCGCGACGATTCGCCAGATCAAACCCGACGTCATCGTCAACGCTGCGGCCTACACCGCTGTTGATAAAGCCGAGTCCGAGACCGAGTTGGCCGACCGTGTGAACGGTCAGGCAAGCCAAGTCATGGCCGAAGAGGCCGCGACCCTGGGTGCCTGGCTGATTCACTACTCGACTGACTACGTCTTCAGCGGCCAGGGCTCCGCTCCGTGGCAAGAGTCCGATGCAGTCGCCCCGGTGAATCACTACGGCGCCAGTAAACTGGCCGGTGAGCAGGCAATTACCGCGTCGGGCTGCAAACACCTGATCTTTCGCACCAGTTGGGTCTATGGCGCTCGTGGTAACAACTTCGCCAAGACAATGCTGCGTCTTGCCAAGGATCGCGAAACCTTGAGCGTCATCGCCGACCAGATCGGAGCCCCGACGGGTGCAGACCTGATTGCCGACGTGACAGCGCTGGCCATTCAACAAGTTCTGCAACATCCCGAGCTATCGGGTTTGTATCACTTGGCGGCCAGTGGCGAAGTGTCCTGGCACGGCTATGCCAGCCATGTGATCGGTTTCGCCCAAGACAACGGCGAGCAGCTCGCCGTAACGGCGATCAATCCGATTGAAACCACGGCTTACCCAACACCTGCGCGCCGCCCTCTGAATTCGCGTTTGAATACTCAGAAGCTGCGTGACAATTTTTCTCTACACTTGCCGGATTGGCAAAGTGGTGTAACCCGAATGCTTAGGGAAGTTCTGAATAAATGAGCACGACAAATCGTAAAGGCATCATCCTCGCTGGCGGCTCGGGCACGCGTCTGCATCCGTTGACCCTCGGTGTATCCAAGCAGATGTTGCCGATCTACGACAAGCCGATGATCTTCTATCCGCTGTCGGTACTGATGCTCGCGGGCATGCGTGAAGTACTGATTATTTCCACGCCTGAAGACTTGCCGTGTTTCCGCAAGTTGCTGGGTGACGGAAGTCTGTACGGCATTAAACTGACGTATGCCGAACAACCTAGCCCGGATGGTCTGGCACAAGCCTTCATCATTGGCGAAGAGTTTATTGGCGAAGATCCTTGCTGCCTGATCCTGGGCGACAATATCTTCTACGGTCAGCACTTCTCGGACAACTTGCGCTCCGCCAGCACTCAACAAAATGGCGCTACTGTATTCGGCTACCACGTCTCCGATCCGGAACGTTTCGGTGTTGTCGAGTTTGACAAAACCGGTCGCGCTCTTAGCATTGAAGAGAAACCGCTGAAGCCAAAATCCAACTATGCAGTGACCGGCCTTTACTTCTACGACAACGATGTTGTCGAGATCGCCAAGAGCATCAAGCCGTCCGAGCGTGGAGAACTGGAAATCACCGACGTTAACCGTGCGTACCTGGAGCGCAAGACGCTCAACGTCGAAATGCTGGGCCGTGGCTTTGCCTGGCTCGATACCGGTACCCATGATTCGTTGCTGGAAGCCAGTCACTTCGTGCACACCATCGAACAGCGTCAAGGCCTGAAAGTAGCTTGCCTGGAAGAGATTGCCTACCACAACGGTTGGATCACTGCCGAGCAGTTGGGCGCTCAAGCCGACGCCCTGAAGAAGACTGGTTACGGTCAGTACCTGCAGAAGCTGCTGGATTCGCCTTCCCACTGATTCGAGCGTTCAATCCGTTCGAACAGTAGCGTCTAACCGGTGCAAGCAGGAATGGCATGCCAGTAAAACATCCCAAGGTTGCGGTTTTGCTGGCTGCCTACAATGGCACAGTTGACCTCGATCCTCGGCCAGTCATCTGTCGACGTAACCGTACATATCAGTATCGACCCCTCTACAGACGGTACCGAAGCTTGGTGCAAGGCTTACGCGGCTAAACACCCCGAAGTTCTGGTCTTGCCAGCTGCCGGCATTTTTGGAGGCGCATCTCGCAACTTCTTCCGACTCATCCGCGATGTTGACTTTGAAGGTTACGACTTCGTTGCCTTTGCCGATCAGGATGACCTCTGGCATACGGATAAGCTTCAGCGAGCGACCGATGCCATCCAAACCCATCAGGTCGATGCCTACTCCAGTAACGTCACGGCTTTTTGGCCAGACGGTAAAACCCATTTGCTGGACAAGGCGCAGCCTCAAGTTGAGTGGGATTTTCTGTTCGAAGCGGCGGGGCCCGGCTGTACTTACGTGATGAGCAAAAGCCTCGCAGAGTCGTTAAAGACTTCGATGCTCGCCAACTGGCAGCAACTACAAGATGTCACCTTGCACGATTGGTATTGTTACGCCTTCGCCCGCAGCCATAGTTATCGTTGGTACATCGACCCTGAACCGTCCATGAATTATCGCCAACACGAGCGTAACCAGGTAGGCGCCAACAAGGGGCTGAGTTCGCTGATTTCCCGTTATAAAACCATCCATGACGGTTGGTGGTTCAATCAGGTGCAGTTGATTGCGCACTTGGTCGGGCAGGGTACTGATCCTTTTGTGCGAAGCTGGCTGGAATTACGCCGCAGACACCTTATAACGCTTTCCTTCAGCGCCTGGCGTTGCCGGCGTCGGGGACGGGATAAAGTGTTTTTCTTTTGTATTTGCTGGGTGACTGCGTTGATAGGGAATAAGGCTAGATGACAGCCCTGAAGGTATTAGTTACAGGGGCAAGCGGTTTTGTTGGAGAAGCAGTTGTTTTCAGACTATTGGTGGATAAGAAGTTTTTTCCGATCGCAGCTGCTCGCAGTGCCACTCGCTTGCACGGACTGTGTCCGGTCCAACCCTTCGACTTGACCAACGCCAAGGTCCTACCTGCGCTTGATGATGTTCAAGTAGTCATTCATGCCGCTGCTCGAGTGCATGTCATGAATGAAACCGCAGTGGACGCGTTGGCCGAATTTCGTAAGGTCAATGTAGAAGGCACCCTCAGGTTGGCGCAACGTGCAGCTGCATCAGGGGTAAAACGCTTCATCTTCGTCAGCTCAATCAAGGTCAATGGCGAAAGTACCGCCGCAGGCAAGCCATTCAAAGCCGATGACCGGCCCAATCCGCAGGATCCGTACGGCGTATCCAAGTACGAAGCTGAGGAAGGTTTAAAGCAATTAGGTCGAGACACCGGCATGGAAGTGGTGATCTGGTTTATGGTCCTGGCGTGAAAGCCAATTTCCTGAGCATGCTGACCTGGCTTAACAAAGGTATTCCTTTGCCTTTAGGAGCGATTAGAAATCAGCGAAGTCTGGTTTCGGTAGGAAACCTAGTGAGCCTCATTGTCACGTGTATTGATCATCCTGCGGCCGCTAACCAAACCTTTCTGGTAAGCGACGGTGAAGACTTATCTACAACTCAACTGCTGCATCGTCTGTCCACGGCGCTGGGTAAGCCTGCACGCCTACTGCCTCTATCAGAGTGGTTGTTGAAACTGGCCGCATCGGTACTGGGCAAGCAGGCCGTCTCACAGAGGATTTGTGGATCGCTACAAGTCGACATTAGTAAAAATCGCGACTTGCTGGGATGGACCCCACTTGTCAATATGGAAAAAGCTATGCGTCAGACCGCTGGCCATTACCAGGAAAAGAAAACGAAATGACGGCTTGCTGGCTTCTATTAACGGTATTCGCCGTTTCCTGGATATTGACGTTAGTCTTGCGCCGTTATGCTTTGGCGAAGAGTTTGATGGATATACCTAACGAGCGCAGCTCTCATTCAATCCCGACGCCGCGCGGGGGAGGCGTGGCCATCGTTGTCTCGTTTCTTCTTGCGCTGCCCTTTCTCGAGGGCCTTGGTTTATTTAGTACCGAAGCGCTATTTGGGCTGTTTGGCTCTGGTCTACTCGTTGCTGCAATCGGGTTTGCCGATGACCATGGGCATATCGCCGCCAGATGGCGTCTGCTCGGACATTTCATTGCTGCTGCTTGGGCGCTGTTCTGGATTAATGGTCTTCCTCCCATTGAACTCTTCGGGGCCGTAGTTGATCTGGGCTGGTTTGGCAATATCCTGGCATTGGTGTATCTGGTCTGGATGCTCAATCTCTATAACTTCATGGACGGCATTGATGGTTTGGCCAGCGCTGAGGCGATTAGCGTCTGCTTGGGAATGTGCTTGGTTTACTGGTTTAGCGGCAATGTCGAGTTGGTTTGGGCGCCATTGATCCTGGCAGCCGCGGTGGCGGGTTTTATGTGGTGGAATTTTCCGCCAGCGCGAATCTTTATGGGCGATGCGGGGAGTGGGTTTCTAGGGCTTATTCTTGGCGGGTTGATAATTTTATCTTTGACCAATAATCCAATATTTTTATGGTGCTGGCTTATCTTGCTTGGTGTATTTATTGTCGATGCGACTTTTACATTGCTGGCGCGAATTATAGAAGGGGTCAAGATATATGAAGCCCATCGTTCACATGCCTACCAGTACGCTGCAAGAAAATATAATAGTCATGTCGTTGTAACGGGTTTTGTGGTTTTACTTAATGTGATTTGGCTACTGCCAATTTCTATTTTAGTTGGGATAAATTTTATTCATGGTGCTGTCGGTTTGCTGACTGCATACGTTCCTCTGATTGTAATGGTGTATAAAATTAGACGTTGAATCAAGATAAGAGAACCCTAAGGAAGGTCTAAAGTAACCACCGAATTTTGGTATACCAGCCATTTGGGGAGCTACCAAGAATCAGACTTGGCTTATTCTTAGTTTTTCTTGAATAGTATATTTTTTCCGCGTATTTCGCGCATCATAGGTGCACCTCTTCCGCAACAGCCGTTATCGCATCATCACGGACTCTAGAAAGCAAAGAGCGTGGTCTATTGCGCGGTGTATTTATCATTCCGCGATAGCGCACAGCCAAACTGGTGTTCGATCACTTGAAACAGGTGTTCAATCTTGGCCCGTATATGCGTCTTCGCGTATTCGATTTTTCGGCGCACTTGTGCAATCAAGCTCTGCTTGCCGTACTTCTTATATGTGCTGGGCCGTGCGGCAATTGACCAGATCATTTTATGGTCCTGATGCTCAGGACGCTTGTCTACGCCGATGTAACCCGTATCGTCAGAGACGTAAATTTCCTCGCGCAGCAACTGATCGACTTGCGTCACATCCGCTACATTCGCCGCGGTGCCGAAAGGCTATGTACCAAACCGGACTCGGCATCGCCGCCGATGTGCGCTTTCAGCCCGAAGAAGTACATCAGAACTCAACTGTTCGATTCGTGGTATTTCACCAGAAAGGGAAGTCTTTTTCAGGATTTCCCTAAATATAGTAATTACTTATTTGCTTAGATGGAGTGTTTTATATGTAAGTAAAGCGCGCCTAGTGTGGCGAGCAGCACGATAGGAGAGTTGAAAATATAAAGACCAAGGAGTATATATAAAGAATGGCGCAGCTAATGACCTGTTTAAGCTTGCCTGGTGTTGAAAGCCCAAGATAGTGCTTGTTGAAAATTAGATATCACAAGGACTACGCAACCATGTTGTTGATTCAAATAGCCTTAGGTTGTTTAAAAAAGAAGCCTCTTAAAAGAGGCTTCTCAGAAGGTTTCGTCGCTATTTTTTTACGGCGAACCACACCCAGCCATCGGCATTCTTTAGAAAGTACAATCCCTTGTTTTTCTGAAGCGCGGATTGACTCCCAGATGGAGCTGTTATCAAATTGGCCCCGCTGAGAGAAAAGTCAAAATTTTCCAGGTCTACTTTTACTTTGACTACATCTGGTCTTGGTGTTTCCAAACTGAAATGTTTAGGGGATACGGCATCTTCGCTAGAATAAGATAAATGCTGGTAGCGATTATAAGTGTCCGCCTCCTTGCCGGTGGGGTCGAGGCGAGTCCATAGTGTTTTTTGCGGGTAATAAAATATTCCATTTACTACATGTACTCCACTTGCAACTAGATACATTGCAGGCGTCATGTTCTCCAGAACCAATACTCGTTGATTCTCTAGCGGGATAGATGAATCGTTATTAAACGTACTTGCGACACTGTGCGGAGCTATATTGATCGGATTGAACGTAAGTGTAGTAGATGTAGACAGTCCTAAGCTGAGAAACACAAAAGCCTTGAAGTTTCCGGTAGAGAGGAAGTACCCAAGTGTTGCAACCAGAATCACTAATGCAGCCATTAAGTTAGTGTTGAATCCGGCCACTATCGTGTCGTTCAAGTCTCCAATTGCTTTGTAAACAACGTATGACCATAAGACGGATACGATCACGGCAGATACTTTTACTGCGGTTTTAGTTGTAGTTTGTCTACCTTGACTTGTTAAAAGTAATCCTGATAACAAGAGTGAGGCTAGCCCAAGTGCCAAGTCTGCTCTGTTCGCTGGTACACGGCCCCATAGCGAATATTTCGCAACGTCAGTCGGAATCCCGATAAACATAAAAAAAGTTATAAATAAAATGGCGAATGCTAACGAAATTTCGAGTGCGGTTAGTGATTTTTGTACTGCCCTTAAGAAGAAAAGAAATGCAAGAGGTAATAGCAAGTATGGGAAGGACGCAATTTCACTTTGATTGCTGAATGGGCTATCTAGTTGCTGCAGCGTTATGATGTTAGTAAATCCGCGCAGCAACGTTGGAATTGACATAGTTCCCCCGACAACGGTGGTCCGCTGGCCAGGATATACTGTATTTTCCATTGATTGAATAGCAGTTCTTGCATCGAGCCACCAGAATGCCAATATCACGGTAGCGACAGCAACTGAGATGATGAGGCTGCTAACAACTGCTAGATTGAAGTTTTTATATAGCTTGTCTCGAATTACTATACCTATGGTCAAAGCCATAAAAATATAAGCTAGTGAGACTTGCCAAGGCGGGTATAGCACAAATACAAAGCCAGCGAATGTAATCCCTAGTAAAGCTCCAAGTAGTATTTTTTTAAGTGTATTGTCCGTACGTAAAATAGAGTTTGCGCACACGAAAATTAGACTTGGAAAAAATACGGCATAAGCTGGCCAATTTGACCAGGCTACAACATAAGGTGTCGAACTAAATAATAATGAAATAAGGAAACTGGCCTTCCAGTTTCCAGGCAACATTATTGCGATTGCGGCCCATAGTGCGATTAAGCAAGAGAATACAGGGAATAGCCAATTCCAAGCCATTGCTCTTTTTAGGTCAAAGAGAAAGTATCCCCACGTGGCAGGTTTAGCTATGGCGGATATGTGCCATACCGGAACACCAGTCATGCCTACAATAAGCATGTTTTGACCATCTTCGCCATGGTTGGTGTTTACTACTGGATTCGCCGGATGATGATTGAATTGAGCTACAGCTAAAGGGGTTAGCACTAGCCATTCGTCACTTCTAATTCCTTGATTTTGTCCTGCAATGTTCAGCATATCCGCTTTTACATATGGAGCTTGGGAAAGGCCAAACTTAAATGATGAACCGGTAAAGCCTAAACCAACGAATATAAAAAAAACTACGATTATACTTGCTCCGAACAATTTCGGTTGACTTAAGTTTAGTCGTGTCTTGGTTTTAATCCAATTACTTATGTTCTCAGTGTAGAAGAAAAGGAATGTCAGAAAAGTAAAAGCAACGGCTATAATCAGCTTAATGGCCCTGACACGTTTTTTGTTATCATTAGCAGATCCATCTATTGTAACTGCTCTAGATGTATCATTGTTTTTGAGTACTACTTCTTTACCGGTATCAAGTTTTGCAATGATTTTTACTGAATAGTCGCCCGTTTTTAAGTCATTAGGCAGTGAGAATCTTAAGCGCCACCCAGATCTTAGCCAATCGCTCCGATTTGTTGCTTTAACAACATCGGGTCGCTCATATCGCTCGAATTGGCTATCGTATATTTTGTTATCGGAAAACCAAACTGATATTGAAGCTACTTGCTGAGTTGGTTTGTCAGCACCAACCCATCCTTGAGCAACTATTTTATTATCTTCTTGTTTTATTAAATCGACCGTTCCCTCACCAATCTGTTCTGACGAAAATGCCTCAGGCATTGCGGCACCGAAAAGTGTCAGGAATAGCAGTGCTGTAAAAAACAGATGTCTTGAAGCCTTTAGTAGTATTTGGTTGATAAGTGTTCTATTTGGGTTCATGAGTTCGTCGCTTGCGATAAAAGGTTAAGCGGTAAAGTTAGGCTTTGACTGCGAAAACAATGCCGGTAATTATTATCGCTACTCCGAGAAAATATTGAGGTTGAAATCTTTCTCCAAAAAATAAATGGCTTCCGATTGGAACAAGAACAAAAGCCAGTGCCATTAGGGGATAAACTTTTCCTAATTCAATTTTTTGGAGAACCCAGACCCATGCAATTGTTGTGATGCCGTATAGGGCGAAGGCGCTAAAGAGAGTTAAGAGTGTAGTGGGGTCAAAAAAATTCCCACTCTTTTGGAGGGATGTCGCGCTTAGCTTAAAAAGAATTTGACCTGCGGCAATTCCTAAAACGCAAATAAAAGCAATAAAATATGTCACGAGATCACCTTTTGATATTGTTTGAGAAATTTCTATTTTGTAAGTGGAAAGGTCTCTTTGGTATTGACTGGACGTCGTGGCCGATGAATGCAAGTATGAACTGTGTTCCAAGTATTAATGGTAATGCAGATAGCATTACGGTTCCTGCAGAGGTTGCCACGCCTGATTGCATTGAACTAATCCAGTGTGATATGCCAAATATTCCGCCAAGCGTAATCATTAGCAGTCCAATAGGCAGTTCAATGGAGGCTAGAGACATATCTCTAAGGTAGTAGTTGTAGAATATACGTTTCCCCATGTTTCTTAAGTGCTTGAAGAAAAACTCACCAATCACCTTGGAGATTTTTAAATTGCTCACTTCGTCAGCATATTTTGCGTCCATGGGAATATCCACCACTACAGCGCGCAAAGTATTTAGTCGAAATAACATGTCGGTTTCAAAGAAATAACGCCGGCTGATTTTTTTCATTGGTAAATGTTTGGCGACATCTCTATGTATTGCAGTAAAGCCATTGGTTGGATCAAATAAATCCCAATATCCAGATGATAGTTTTGTCATGAATGATAGTGCTGCATTGCCGAAAAGTCGTACTTTCGGCATTTGCCGTATTTCTTCCAGATCAAAAAACCGATTGCCTTTGGTATAGTCGGCCTCGCCGTTAAGGATCGGCGCGACAAATGCGGGTATTAGGGTCGGATCCATCTGCCCGTCGCCATCGACTTTTACAATAATATCCATACCGTCTTTAATAGCAGCGCTGTACCCAGTCATGACTGCGCCACCGACTCCCTGGTTTTCCCCGCACCTCACAACGATAACTCGTGGGTCTATACAATTGGCAATTACGAAGTCCCCAGAACCTTCAGGACAACAATCGTCTACCACATAAATTTTATCGACATCTGAAATCATATCGCTTATTACTTTCAAGATGTGATTTTTAACCTTGTAGCAAGGAATTACAATCGCAATTTTCTGATTCGAAATCATTATCGTGTATACCGTTAAATTAGAGTACTGAGCATGACCGGTGATATTAAAGTTTTACTCTAGGGGGCCAAGCTAATCCAAAGTCTTCATGGTCAAGTGTGAGGTTTGGATTGTACGCATAATCATTTTGTATATCCGGCCAGCGAGCCTGAACGTAAGTGACCTCTTTCATAAAACGCTCTTTCTTCTGTGGCGTATCTTCGAGGCCGCGCGTGGCAGATTCGTGGTGATACATTTCAGCAAATGGCGTCCATACGTTGATATAACCGGCTTCTTGTACGCGTAGGCAAAAATCAACGTCATTAAATGCGATTTTAAGATTTTCCTCATCAAGTCCATGGACTTGATTGAATATGGATTTTTTAATAATCAAGCAAGCGGCGGTGACTGCTGATAGCTCCTGAATCAGTGCAGCTCTGCAGAAGTAACCGTAGTCACCCTTTGGCAAGTATTTATGCGAGTGTCCTGCCACTCCGCCGACACCTACAATAACCCCACCGTGCTGCAGTCGGTCGTCTGGGTACCACAGACGTGCACCAACGGCCCCGACATTTGGCTGCAAAGAGATGGATACCATCTCATCAAGCCATTCCGGTGTAATGATTTCAATGTCATTGTTTATAAGTCCGATCAGTTCTCCACGCGCTTGGCGTACTGCGCCATTATTGAGCGCCGAGTAGTTGAAAGGACCGTCGTCGCGCATAACGCGAATATTGTCTTTCTGATCTATTTCAGCGAAGTACTCCAAAGACTTGGGATCATCGGAGCCATTGTCGATCAGAATGATTTCGTAGCTAGGGTAGGTGGTCAGCGTCTTGATGCTATCGATGCATTGCTTTACCAAGCCGTGGGCGTTACGAGTTGGAATTATCAAGCTGACCAATGGTAACTGTTTAGGCAACTGATAATGAACGCGGTACATACCCATTGGCAGGAGTTCTGTCGAACCAATATTACCCTTACGTTGCAAATGTTCGTCCAGCGCTTTCACTCCAGCCAAGGCTGCATAGGGCTTCTCATCGCCCGCCATTGCAGTACTGCCAGCATGTATACGCCAGTGATACAGCACTCGCGGAATGTGGATGATTTGCTCACGTTCCAACTGCTCGCTGCAACGTAACGCCAGGTCGTAGTCCTGTGCACCTTCAAAGCCTGGGCGAAATTGACCGACTTTTTCCACCAGATCTCTGCGATATACACCCAGGTGGCAAACCATATTTTGCGAGCGAAACAGAAACTCGTTCCAGTCCGATTTGAAATAAGGCGAGCTTCTTTTGCCGTTGGTATCGATCTTGTCTTCATCGGAATAAATCAGGCCTACATCTGGATTCTCAATGATGGTGCGAGCGACCCAGTAGAGTGCGTGCTCGGACAAAAGATCATCATTGTCCATCAGAGCTACGTATTGCCCTGTGGCGACTTCAAGCGCAGAGTTACTGGCACGGGAAATATGGCCGTTTTCCGAGCGGAAAACTACTTTAATGCGCTTATCTTCCTGGGCTAGCGACTTGAGATATTCATGCACGGCGGGTTGTGTCGACGCGTCGTCAGCAAGGCATAGCTGCCAGTTTTGATACAATTGAGCCCGTACACTTTCTACGGCCTCACGAAGCAAGTCGATAGGCGGGTTGTACACGGGCATGATGATCGAAATCAAAGGCTTCCTTGCCCATTTTCTGATTTCTTCATTCATGCGCCAGCGACCATTGTCATCTATGGTGTCGTAGTACGCGACCCACCTTGCATAATCGTGACGGTCCGGTACTTCGCGGGTTTCCTGTCCAATAAATGCAAACTCGCTTGCCCCATTGAGCCACCGAAGACGGGCGATAAGGCCTGCGATGCCCTGGCTTTTCCAGACAGCCAAAGCTTTTTGAGCCGTGCTTTGAATTCCGCCGCCCCGGCGGATGGTTGAAGGCAGTACCCGAAGCATTTTACGCAGGCGGCGCATGATCAGAATAGATCGACGCAGGGGGGCAGTCAGCTTCCAGCTGGAAGAGCTTTGCATACTAATAATCTGTAAGTTCAGATTATGGATGTGTGTATCTTTTTGTACCTGTTGAAGTGTGAGTTTGCCTTCCAGGTTTTGAATGTGCAGAGCTTTTTCATTGAGCTCGTCGGCCAGCAGGTTATTGAGTTGCAGTTGTTCCAACTCCAAATTTCTTTGGCTTAGCAGTTCTAACTGTTTCTGCGTGGACTGTTGGGTCTCTAGGTTTTTTTGGCTCAGCAACTCCAACTGTTTCTGTGTGGACTGTTGCAACTCTGCATATTTAATGTTTGCCGCTTCCAGTTCCCGCTCCAGCGAGTTTGTGAGGCTGGCAGAGGTTTCGTTCGATGCTGTTTCACTAAGCACGGTAATCTCTTGAGCGATTTGCTCATCCATAAGTAATGTCAAGTCTATTTCCAGTGTCAGTGTTTGAAGATCGACAGGCAAGACCAGATACGGGTCGCTGTTGAGGGACAGATACAGCGCGCTCTTGTCGGCGCGTCTGAATTTTATTACACCAGAATCGGACTCGTTTTCACCTTGCCACAGCCAAACGGTTTGAGCGTCACGGACGATTTTCATTTCATTGATTGTAAATGACTGTCGAGCGTCGATCGGGTCAAATCTCAGTACGTTGCTGTCAGTGGAAATCGCAGCCAACGAAAAAGCCAGTGTTTGTGCACCGTTTTGTACTTCCTGGCTGATTGTCATACGCTCGGAAAACGAGTCTGATGTGGCACTGTAATAAAGGGTTGCACGCGGCCGCTTAATTTGGGCTGCGCCAAAGGTATAAATTGTCTTGTCGGGAGACCAGTCAAGAAAATTGGAGATACTGCGCCCGGTCACTTTTTCCTGGAAACGAGCCTCTTTGGCTATGTAACGATCAAGGTCTTCAGGTGCGATGTGGAGGTTCACGCTTTCTAACAGTTGGATGATAAACGCCTGTCTGCTCAGGGTTGAGGCGCTGGCAGAAAGGGGGGTGGCACCCGCCAGCAGCAGCAACAGGGCGCGCATCAATAGATGGCCCAGTTCTACGCCTTCGGACATTTCCCATTCAACATCGATCAGGGACGGGGTCCCGTGATCATCAATAACGATGTTATGGGGAACGGCATCAATGTACCGCCCAGGCAACATATCCGTGATGTTTTCAAGACCAAGGTCAACTCCTTCTTTCGCAAGGAGTGCTTTCAAATGTTGGAGATACGCTGTGAGAAATGGATTGAAACTGAGGGTCGTCCAATCAATGGTGGTAGCCGTTTCCAAAAATTGCAGGCTAAGAATTTTTCCTTTGGCATAGGCATCTGTGGCAGGAAGTATGTACTTGAACGTCTCGTCTTGCTCGGGTGCTATTTCTTTTCCCAAGCGGCGATACTGAACTTCAATACCTTGGTCCGATTGAACAAACAGCGACTCCTTACAGTACGCCGCTTTTCTGCCAGTGCTGTAATGGTAGGCGAGCGTTGTTTCTGGGACCGTCGCGGTGCCGGCACAGGAAGCGGCCACCAGGAACGAGTTGGCTAACTCCATGCCCAGATCATTATCGATGACCACCGGCCACGCTTTTTCCAGATTGAAGTGTGTCAACTCGGGCAGTTGCGGATCTTTTTTTACGTTCTGCCAAGCCAGTGCCGCGGCGTCGAACTCGTTTGAGGTGAAACCCGCCTCGGTGATGATCGAGTTCGGCAGCTTGTAGTCCGGGCTAGGGGACAGGAACGTCGAGGATTTGAAGCCCGCTCGCTCGATCAGTCGCGCCAGCTCTTTTCGTCCAAAGGTTTTGGGTTGGCCTGGGGCGTATCGACCTTCGATGCCATACATTGGGACGCTGACATGGTCTTCCGGCGCGCCGGCGAAATACTTCAAGCCAAGCTGATTTTCTATGGCAATAAAAAGATGCCCGTCGGGTTTGAGCATGCCGCGAATACGTTTGAGCATGGCATAGGCAGGGTCAGCATCGGAGCTGAACATGCTGGCGTATTCCAGTACGCCGATAAGCGTGATGGCGTCGAATTGTTCGTCAGTCTTGAAGTCATCGAAGCGCTCCGCCAGAACCGTCACATTCGACAGTCCGCGAGTGCGACTGGCGGCAATGGACGCGCGTCGCGGGCTGCCTTCCAGGCTCAGCAACTGAGCGCCGGATTCACCGAGAAAGCGGCTGATTGCACCGCAGCCTGCACCGATCTCCAGGACCTTGCCTTTAAGCAGATGTTCGAAAGGGCGCAGGATATTGCCGCGAATGGAGCTCAGATGATAAAGCGTCGCCCAGTCGGTGCAGTATTGAGGCAGCTCTTCAGACAGGACGGATACATCCCCAGCATCGCGAATAATCGCGGCGAGTTTGTTTTCAGTCACGTCACCGTCGCTGTAAGCGATACCTTGGTAATCGGAACGCACCCATACGCCGGTCTGTTCGTCGCGGGTATACCCGTAGCGATCAAGTTCAAACATTTTCAGTTACCAATTTGATTTCCAAGGATGCACCTAAATCTATCAAGCCCAACACTTGTGGAGTGGGGGCTACGACAAAGTGAATAGAGTCGTAGCGTCGGTCGTGAGGCAAGATATCTTCACCGGACCTGGATGCGATCCCTACGGAAATAAAGTAATCACCTGTTGCAAGCCGGTTAACAAACTTCAAACAGGCTGTAGCTTCGGAGCCTTCGGAACCGATGGTTTGCATCGATTCACAATCAAGCAGGTATGAATTCGTGCCGTAAACTGTCACCCCTTCCTTGGTCTTGATGGTGAAGCCAAGTATTGGACTGACAACCATATGATTAAATTGTATCGCGAGATTAAGTTCGATTTCTTCACCCGATTCAATCGTGTTCGGGTACTCGCGTCCTGCAGCACTCAAATGAAAGTCCAGCAGACTGGCAGCACCGTCGCCCCAGCGATACTCATGGGAGTTGTAACCGGGCCGACTCGCATAGGCATTTTGCTCGAAACTGAGCTTCACCGCTTCAGGAGATCGGGCTGGCAGCGCAGCCAGAGGCTCGGGTGCTTCCTTTTTTTCTGGTCGCTTTTCGCGGCCGAAGAGAATGTCCATGTAGCGGTTAACCACCGGCCGAGACTCGCCGATGAGTTCGATTCTGCTGTCGTTGATCAGAATCGCGCGTGAGCAATGAGTCACCACCTGCTCACTGGCGTGGGTGACGAGCAAAATGCTGGTCCCGTTGTCTTTGAGTTGTCGCAGGCGTTCGAAACATTTGGCCTGGAATCGGGCGTCGCCAACGGAAAGGGCTTCATCCACGATCAGAATGTCGGGATCCACTTGGGCCTGTACAGCAAATGCCAGGCGCACGGCCATACCACTTGAATAGGCTTTCACGGGCTGGTCAATAAACTCGCCGATGTCTGCAAAGCCCGCGATTGCGTCGAACCGTTCGTTAACCTCATCCCGGGTCAGGCCCAATACTGCGGCGTTGAGATAGATGTTTTCGCGTCCGGTGAACTCCGGGTTGAAGCCGGAACCAAGCTCCAGCAACGCGGCAATACGTCCTCGGGTTTCGATCGAACCGGTTGTGGGCGTCAGGGTGCCGCAGATGATTTGCAGCAGCGTTGATTTACCGGAGCCGTTGCGACCCACGATGCCAACGGTTTCGCCTTTTTTTACATCGAAGCTGATGTCCCGTAATGCCCAGAACTCCTTGCCATATGTGGTGATCTCGTCACCCGCCCAGCGTTGCAGGCGCGGCATGATTGCCTGTTTCAGGCGATCCCGGGGTTTTTCGTAGGTATAAAAACACTTCGAGATGTTTTGTACGCTGATTGCGACATTATCAGAGGACATCAGCGAACCCTTTTCGTGTTTTTTGGAAGAACCAGAACCCGGCAGCGGCGATGAGTGCGCCAATGATCATCGCTATGCCCAGGCTGTCCCATTGAGGCAAATGTCCGAAAAGCAGAACATTACGGCTTTCTTCAATGATGTAGGTCAGTGGGTTGAGCCTCAGCCAAGGCTGATAAACCTCGGGTAACGCCGCAACGGGGTACAGCACAGGTGACAAAAACAGCAGCACGGTTGTCAGGACCGCGATGACATGCCCGACATCGCGCAGAAACACCCCAAGGGATGCGAGAAACCAGCTGAAGCCCAGGGTTGCCAATAGCAGAGGCACCAGAATCAACGGAAACAGCAGAGCCGTCCATTGCATCGTATGCGTCAGGATCACCTGGGCGATCAACAGGACCAGCAGGCTGATGCTGCTATGGAACAAGGCCGAACCCAAGGTAATCACCGGAAGAATTTCCAGAGGGAAAACGACCTTTTTTACGTAGTTGCCGTTGGTCAGAATCAGCGACGGCGCGCGGTTTGCGCATTCGGCAAACAAGCCATGAACAATCATGCCGACGAACAACAGAATGGCAAAACCACCCTTGCCCGTATCCATGCCGACCCAGCGTGCCTTGAAAATCTCAGAAAAAACAAAGGTGTATACGGCTAGCATCAATATCGGATTGAAGAAGGACCAAGCCAAGCCCATTACCGATCCACGGTAGCGCCCGACAACTTCGCGGGTGGTCATTTGCGCGATAAGTTGCCGGTTATGCCACAAGCTTTTGAGGAGACTGGCAGGTCCGCTTGCCGGAGACAGATGTGGATTCACTAGGCAAACACCTCAGCATTTTCGAGCAGGGCTGCTGCCTGATCCTTGGCGGACATGGTAGGTGCTTCCTCAAGTGGCCACTCGATACTGATGGCAGGGTCGTTCCATGCCAGGCTGCGTTCATAGGCAGGTGCGTAGTATTCGGTGGTTTTGTACAAGAATTCGGCTTTAGGCGACAGAACAACGAAGCCATGGGCGAACCCTTCTGGTACCCATAGCTGATGTTTGTTTTCAGCGCTGAGATAGGCACCGACCCATTTACCGAAAGTGGGTGAGCTTTTGCGCAGGTCAACGGCAACATCAAAGACTTCGCCCACCGTTACGCGGACCAGTTTGCCCTGAGGTTGTTTGATCTGATAATGGAGTCCGCGCAATACACCCTTTACCGAACTTGAGTGATTGTCCTGGACAAACTCGACGTCGCGGCCTACTGCAGCATCAAAGGTTTTTTTGTTGAAGCTTTCATAAAAAAAGCCGCGGTCGTCACCATAAATTTTTGGCTCAAAAAGGATGACTTCGGGGATGGCCAGCAATGTTGTTTTTATCGTCATGGATTCTCAACCAGAAAAAAGGGTGATATCACTGCAATGGCCATCTGTAAGAGGTGCAATGGCAGTGTCAACAGAACTTTTAGGAACGAAGCTGTCCTGGCAAGGACAGGTTCTCGCGAGTAAGCACTCACGATCTCTTTTGGGCGTGCTGAGGGAAAGTTGAAGGGGCTGATCTCACGCATAGTTATATTGCCACCTGACAGTGCATTGGGAATCATTCCAACTCGATTCATTTCGTTCCTTCAGTGGTTACCAAGTCTAATCAATATCATGTCTTTTCGACGATTTTCGCCACTTTTCTAAGAGCCTATCTGAATGTAAAAACGACTAGCTTACTAAAGGGTCTTAAGTCCATCGTGCCTACCGAAGAGTGTGGGTGTTATCGGGCAAGCGTGCTGGTCGCGGGCTGATACTGTTTAGCATTGGCCTTATTTTCGCTTGGCGTGACGAGCCCTCAAAGACCCTTCGCCGATGGCGGGCGGCACCTTACCATATGTGAGACGCAGAGGCATCCATGCCCCATATGGGTCGACCTTTGAATGTGCGGTTCAGATTCTGTTCAAGCACGCTGCAATGAAGAGGCTGATGTTGCTTGGCAGCGTTTGACGATAGATTCCTGATTTTTTCATCAGGTAAAGCCGGGTAAAAAACGAGCTTTGGCGAGCTTGTTCAAACAGCTCCATCGTCTGTTGGCTTTGAGGGGTCAGCCTTGGCCGGAAGCTGTTCAAGATTTGCAGGTTTTGAGTGCTCCATTCACTGAATCTTCCCGTGCACATTTTTGCCAGACGGGCCAATCGATCCCGCAACCCGTTATTTGCGCCGATGAGGTTCTCGTCGTGCTGACGATAATCAAGAGTGGGCTGAGGGTCATAGAAGACTTTTCCGCCGCAACCAGTGACGAGCAGATAGGTCAGCCAGTCATGGGCGACGATCACTGCATCATCCGGTGTCTTGGCCAGCAATTCGCGTGCTTGGGTGTTAATGAGCATGGTATTTGCGCCGGCAATGCTTTGAACCAAGGCATTACCGAACCCAGGCGCAGCGGCAAAAAGGGGAGAGTAGCCTTGGGCTTGTTTGTCAGCTGAAATCAGGCGTGTCCTGGAGCAATAAAGGGCAGGAATGCTTCGGGGAATAGCAGCTTTGGCAATGCTTCGTTCGAGTTTGTCCTCGAACCAGATATCGTCTTGATCACTGAACGCGTAGTAGTCGGCGATGATTGACTGATTTTTAATCAGTGATAGAAAATTTTTGGCAAAGCCTTGACGCGGTCCGCTCAATAGGATTAGACGGTCCTTGCCCAGCACCTGTTGATAGTTGTCCAGCACGACTAGCGTGTCATCGTTCGACCCATCGTCGGAAGCATAAATAATCCAGTTTTTATGCGTTTGCCTGATAAACGACTCGAGTTGCTCACCAAGAAACCTGGCCCCGTTATATGTGCAAAGCAAAATAGCGACTTTCGCCCTGGATGTCTCGACCGCTAGAGAATCATCAGTAACCTGACTTGAGCTCGAGCGATGTGGCTGCGTGTTCATTTTTAAATCTCAAGCATTGCCGAGTCGTACTAGTCTCAACAGGAGATTAGACTTCTGATTCAGTTGAACTCGGTGAGGATGCACAATTTTTGAAGCTGGATTTTTTGAGGTAAGGCGTTAGCTCATCGAGATTTTATCCGTGGAAAAGCGAGGCGTTGGGCATTTTAAGGGGGATTGCTCAAAATGTCTGTGTCAGCGGCACTTTGTCCCTATCGCATGATCAAATCCCTGTGTCCGAGATATTACGAAAGCGGTGCTCTACGGATTAGGAGGTGAGGGGGATGCACATGCTGCGAGGGGGGGGCGATCGCTGTCATGCGAAAACAGGATGCCCGCTCATGTTCGTGAATGAAATTTTGGCATTCGTCTTGAAATCGGTAATGTTGTTGGGGTAGTGGGGCATTTCCATGTGTCGAAGTGCTCGCGCAGGTACACTGTAGCAACGTCCGAGAGAGGGAGCGGGAATAGTGTTCGATGACGTTACGGATAGACTCAGGGTTTTTTTGGTTAGGGAAAAAACGGCTGATTCAAGTCGCCACCGACGTTGTGCTGGTGTGGATGGCTCTTTGGCTTGCCTTCATCGTCCGCCTCGGCATCGACGACATGTACAACCCCTTGAAGGTCCACTTCTGGCTCTTCGCGTGTGCGCCGGTTGTAGCCATTCCTTTATTTATTCGCTTCGGCATGTACCGAGCGGTCATGCGCTATTTTGGCAACGATGCGTTGATCGCCATTATCAAGGCTGTGAGCCTGTCCTCGTTGATCCTTGCGGTCGTGGTCTACTGGTACAGCAACCATGAAGCCGTAGTGCCGCGGTCCATCATCTTCAATTACTGGTGGCTCAGCCTTGTCATCATTGGTGGTCTGCGTCTTTGCATGCGCCAATACTTTATGGGTGATTGGTTCACCGGCGCTCAGCATGTGCCTTTTACCAATCGAAATGACGGTCTCACCAAGGTTGCAGTGTATGGCGCAGGCGTAGCAGGCAATCAACTGGTCGCGGCGCTTCGCATGGGCCGGGTCATGCGTCCCGTGGCATTTATCGATGATGATCCAAGCATTGCCGATCGTTCGATTGCCGGGTTGCAAGTCTACAAACCCAAACACATCCAACAGATGATCGATGAAACAGGCGCCCAGGAAATCCTTCTGGCGCTGCCGTCATCTACTCGCGCAAGACGTAGAGAAATTCTCACTATTCTGGAACGTTTCCCCCTTCACATCCGAAGCGTACCCAACTTCACCGATCTGGCCAGCGGCCGGGTAAAGGTCGAAGACATCCAGGAAGTGGATATCGCGGACCTTCTGGGGCGCGACTCGGTACCAGCGCAACCAGACCTACTCGAACGCTGTATCAAAGGTAAGACAGTGATGGTCACTGGCGCTGGCGGATCGATCGGCGCTGAGCTTTGCCGGCAGATTTTCTCGCTTGGCCCGACGACGCTTCTGTTGTTCGAGCACAGTGAATTCAACCTCTATAGCATTCTGTCGGAATTGGAGCAGCGCGCCTGCAGAGAGTCCGTTCCTGTCCGCCTGCTCCCGATCCTGGGTTCCATCCGCGACCAGGACAAACTTCTGGACGTCATGAAGACCTGGGGCGTGGACACCGTCTACCACGCTGCCGCTTATAAGCACGTCCCGATGGTCGAGCACAATATCGCCGAAGGGGTACTCAACAACGTCATCGGCACGCTCAACACGGCTCAGGCAGCGTTGCAGTCCGGTGTTTCCAACTTTGTGCTGATCTCCACCGACAAGGCTGTGCGCCCCACGAATGTGATGGGGAGTACCAAGCGTCTCGCTGAAATGACGCTTCAAGCGTTGAGTCGTGAGATTGCCCCGGTGATGTTCGGCGACAAGGCCAATGTTTCCCGGGTCAACAAGACCCGTTTCACCATGGTGCGCTTTGGCAATGTGCTGGGATCTTCCGGTTCGGTGATCCCGCTGTTCCA
>LNAP01000389.1_pt2 | contig 20935 bp, 22 predicted proteins | sample 602601 | NCBI WGS metagenome assembly LNAP01 (sample SAMN02440304, study PRJNA202911) | soil metagenome | biome: Subtropical and temperate rainforests or woodlands; isolation source: soil samples (1 kg each in a 20% v/v slurry with milli Q water) were... ...
GGTATCGTCTGTATGAAGCGCTTTCTGCAAAGTGCGCTGAATTCTTTCAGGGTCCAACGCCACTTCATCAGGTGTATTCGGCGGGATCGGATAGAGCAATCGCCACGCTTCCGGCACCTTTAGAATAAATAAAAATTCCTCGGGATCCGAAACATAATTGACATAAGCGATATCCGGGAGATATTGGGTGAAATCAGCCGTAGTTCCGACAAGTAAAAATCGTTCTTCAAGCGTATATCCTTCGAAAGAAAAGCCAAGCGTTTTTCTTACTGTACTTTTTGCCCCGTCAGCCCCCAGAAAATATGGAGTTTGAAGCTGCTCCTTGCCATTTGGCGTTTGGATGGTAACGGTGACATCGCTTTCATTTTGATGAAAATCAACAATCTCGGCATTGAATCGGAATTCTACATTTGAACGTTTTTGCAGGCGCTCGTATATGACCTGAACATAAGTAGATTGAGGGCATTGCAGCCGGAAAGGATATTTGGTTTCATCTTTCAGCAGGTTAAAATCAAATTCTGCATAAAGCCCATTCACGCGATCTCGATACTGAACCTTTTCGGCAATGATTCCCCGTTTCATCAATTCATCGGCAAGACCTGTAGACTCAAGCAGTTCCAACGTTCCCGCGTGAAATGTCGAAGCTCTCCACTCTTTGCTCGGCGCATTGTTTTTTTCTAAAACGGTAACCGGAATGCCTTCATGACTCAGAATATCGGCTACGGTCAACCCGACAGGGCCTCCCCCGGCAATAATAATTGGATTCATTAACATGATCACTCCTTCAGGTTTATGTAGTAACATGGATGATCCGTTAACGTAGTGTTAACGGTGTAAACTACACGTTGCTATATATAAACATTATCATGCCAATTTAGAATAGTCAATTATTTATTTTAAAAATAAACCGATGACTTAAACATAAAAAAAAGTCTTCTTTTGCACGACGCAAAAGAAGACCACCGCAATTCGAATCAATCCACCCAGGGCTCAACGGATACTTGTCACATGTGTCCCTTTCCTGTTAATGCCCCTTCTAACATATCAATAATCTCTAAGAATCTTTCCGCTTCACGGAATACATGATCCGCTAATAGCGGATGAATAATACTTTTTATTTTACATTGTTCGATTAAATCTCTGGCTGTTTTTTTGAAGTCGCGCAAAGATTTTACGGAAATCCTGTTTTGATCAAGGAATTGATTCAGCAGCGGAGCTGATTGGGATTGAGGACGCATGGAGTCTAAATCCCTGGCTTGATATAACAATTGATCAAAATCATGACTAAAATCTCGTGCTTGTTCCACTAGCTTTCGTTCGGATGGATCGAGAAGATGCCCGATGAACTTAGCATGTTCAGCCATAATTCGCAAGAAAAAAACATTTTCGTCAATAATTGCATCTTGAAGCGGTTCAAGTTTACCCTGATTTAATTCTACCAATCGATTGCGGAAATAATTGGCCTCTCTACTGATATGATCCACTAATAAGGGATAGTTCGTTTGCCCTGGCAGTTGACAGGTAAGGATGAGTCCTAATACTTTTCGTTTAAAAGACCAAATATGGGATACGGCCGAATACACTTCGTTATTGAATTGCTGAATGGCGGATAGATCGGTATTGTTACCCAAGGAATGTGATTTTTGCTCAATTCCTTCAAATATTTTGTAAAAAGTATGAGCTTCGTTAACAAGTTGGGTATCCTCACTGCGAAAACCTAGTCTTAAAAAGAACGAGTGCTCTTTCATAATGCGGGACCAAAAACGGATTTCGTCCAAAGAACGAACTACCAATGCATTCACCATACACTTGCCTCCATTAAGCTCATTTTGCATTACTATATGCAAATTGGGCTAAATGGGTTAAAGCCTACCCTCGCACGACTTTATTTGCTCCGTTTTTTTGATTGGCAGGGGAAATGGCTTAGGGGCCACTGAGCTCTTCGGAAATCTTCCGGGACGCCCGCTTTAATAATTGCACCGTTGGGGAAGAAGGCTCCGTGCTGATAAGGCCGATGGAGCCAAGGATGGTGATGGAGGCGGAGATTTCACCCAAATGATTGAATATGGGGGCGCTTACCGCAGCCAAACCGGTGATTACGCCTCCTTCTGTATACGCGTAACCCTGCTCCCGGATCGTTTTCATTTCATTTTCAAATGCGGCCCAATCGATCGCGGAATTGTTCAACTCCTTTTCAAGCAGGTCCTTCGTTATTTCTTTGCTTTTGTAGGCAGTAAACACTTTTCCCGTGGCGCTGTTCGTTAATGCAACATTAGAACCGACATTTATACCGATATTCACCAAACGGTTGCTCTGCTCCCATTTTACAAAATACGGACCGTTCTCCCCCCACAAACTTAAAGCTACCGTTTCATTTAATTGACGTTTAATATCCAACAAATAAGATTCTGCCACTGTAACAACATCCATTTGCTTCAAAGCTACCATACCCATTGTGATCAGCCTGGGCCCGAGGAAATATCGAAAATCCTTCTCGTCCTGCTGCAGCATTCCAACCTTGCAAAAGCTGACCAAATATTTATGAATCTTGCTCCCGGACATATCCAAACGCTTGCACAATTCTGAAACAGATAACGGTTTTCTAGCCTCCTCCAAACATTTTAATATACGAAAGCCCACTTCAATCGATTGTATTCCTTGGCTAGCCTTTTCCGCGCACATGAAATTTCAACACCTGTTCATTTATAATTTTCAAAAAAAAGATGACACCCCTGAGGAGCACCATCTATTTTTAACAACTTAGCTCACGGCAATGTTGTTTGCATTTTCAAAATGCGGCATTACATACTTGGCCACCCGCTCCATCGACTTCAATGTTTCTTTATGCTCCAGACCGCCGAAGTTAAAGTATAAGATGACTTCTTCAATACCGGCAGCTTCGCACTGTTTTAACACATTTACACAATAATCCGCGTCTCCGACTATGATGCTCTTCTCACCTAAGTCGGTTGTTTTCATATTCTTCAGACGATGCATAATATCGACGAAATAACGGATATGCGGCGGAGCCTTTTCAACATCCGAAGGGAAGGCAGGCAGGATGCCGTGGAAATATTTTAACATGCGCTGCTTTGTTCTTTCTGTTTCTTCCGCGCTATCGGTGACGTTAATAAAGTAAGAGCACATTGCCTTCTTGTCTTTAAATCCATGGGATTCAGAGATGTTCCTGAATTCCGACACCGCGTTTTGTACGCTGCCGAATACCATGGAAGCGGCAAATGGAGCAAAAATCACGCTTTCACCCATTTTGGCTGCTTTTTCCAGGGAAGGTTTGCTGAAAGAAGCGACATAAATATCAGGATAATTTCCGTTGCGGATTTCCGGTGTCAGTGAAAGGCTCGGGAACTTAAAGAATTTCCCATTGTATGAGAATTCGCCTTCTGCTGTCCATGCTTTTTTGATAATATCAAGCTCTTCAAAGAAGATTTCCTGGCTCTTGGAGAAGTCGATACCAAATGCCTCATATTCTCTCTCGTCGTAACCCCGTCCGGCAGAGAAGATTGCGCGGCCTCCGCTGAGCAGGTGCAGTAAGGCATATTCTTCGGCCATGCGCAGAGGATGACTCGTCGGCAGCAATACTGTTGCGGGAGCGAGCTTTACCCTGTTGGTCTGCGCAGCGATAAAAGTTAAAAATTGCGAAGGGGACGGCAGGACGCCAAATACTCCGAAGTGATGCTCAGGAACCCAAACGGAATTATATCCGAGTTCTTCTGCATAAACGCATTCTCTCACTGTGTCAAGAATGATTTTGTTCGGGTCTTGTCTTGTTTCGCCATAAGCGGGGGGGTTGTCCGTCAAAGTAAAATAACCTAATTTCATGTGAATTCACCTCATTGAATTGTTTTTTTGAAAATGGTGTAAGCGCTAACAAAATAATTAGTAAAAAAAGTATATAGTGGGCGCATCGGTACCAATAGTGTCTGCATTAAAAATATACTCTTTAGCGATGCAGCTATTTAAGCCTCCTTTATTCACTATTAGTGAATGCTATTCACCAAATATTACTTACTTCAATAATAAGATGAGACCAATCCATTTGTCAACAAAATATAGCTATTTTTTTTGAATATTTTAACTCCATAAAATATTGAAAATATATGATTTACACATACACTTATGACCTTGGTAAGAAAAAAGTCGGGTTAGATTAATCCTAACCCGACTTAAACCATTTCCCTGCAATCTTATTTTTATATGTCATTCATTTTTATTTCTTTTGTGCTGCAATTTTTTCAGCAATACCTGTTTCTTTCACCAATACTTTATAAAATTCACTTTCTGACTTCCACATATCACCAAACTCTTTCGGTCCAAGATATTCAATGACCATATTCAAATCATTAGCACTTTTTATGAAACTTTCATCGCTAATAATATTTTTAAATCCTTCAGCCAACTTCTTTTTGATGTCTTCAGGCAACCCCAATGGTGCAGCGATCCCAGTCCATGCGCTAGCTACGGCATCTACACCTTTTTCTTTAAAGGTAGGAACATCCTTAAATAATGGATCAGTCAAGCGTTTTTCGTCAGCGACACCCAAAACAATTACTTTACCAGCTTTAACATGCTCTTGTACTTCAACAGTGTTTACAAATATTGCATCCACATGTCCTCCCAAAAAGGCAGTCAGAGCTTGAGATCCTCCTTGAAAAGGAACTTGTTCAAGTTTCACATTAGCGGCTCTGGAAAAAGTTTCTCCGGCTAAATGTGTTATGGATCCGAGTCCGGTATGTGCGTAAGTAATGTCACTCGGCTTTTGCTTGGCATGTGCGATGAAATCATCTAAATTCTTCCATGGGGAATCTGCCAATACTGCTAAAACAACTTTCAAAGTGCTAGCCTGAGCAATTGGCTCTAAAGCCTCCGGGTAATTATGCTTGGTTTCCCCGTAAAGCGGTTGCAAAGTTAAACTGCTGGTGACAACGCCCAGTGTGTATCCGTCAGGTTTGGAATCCGCCAATTCATTCCAGCCGATTGTTTGTCCTCCGCCCGGCTTATTGACAACCACAATGGGTTCACCCAAATGCTGTACCGCAACTTTTTCCATGGCTCGTGCCATTAGATCTGAAGCGCCTCCAGCAGCTAATGATACTATCAATGTAATTGGCTTAGTTGGGTACTTCTCTGATTTATTTTCTCCTTTGGCTTGTTCATTGTTATTTGGGCTGCAACCTACAAGCAGCATGCCTAACATGAGAATAATAATAACAGGTTTGTTTGTTAATTTTTTTTTCATTTTGTGCCATCCCTTTCAGTCCCTTATCTTTATTATTTTTCTTACTTACGTTCTTTTAGCGTTCTCAGATCTCCTTAACTCGATTTTTGCTCTTGAGAATAGCCCAATTGACGATCTTATAAACAATAATCAACACTGCGATACCCAAAAGAGTGCCTGATAAAGGCCGAGTGAACAACGCCAAAATACTACCATTACTGACAATCAGGCCTTGTATTAATCCTGGCTCCATGATAGGACCAAGAACTATTCCAATGACCAAAGGCGCCATTTCGAAGCCTGCTATTTTCATAAAAACACCCAATACGCCAAAAAACAGTAGTAAGCCTAAATCAAAAATGCTATTGTTTACTGCATAAGCACCCGTTAATGTAATAATCGCAATGATTGGCATTAAAATATGTATCGGAGTTCTTAACACCGAAGCAAATATACCAACCAAAGGTAGATTAATGATTAATAGCAACATATTGGCGATATACATGCTGGCGATAAGTCCCCAAAAAAGATCAGGATGTTGATTGATCAAAGTCGGCCCCGGGGTAATTCCATGGATCAAAAATCCGCTTAACAACAAAGCGGAAGTAGCACTGAACGGAATGCCCAGTGATAAAAGCGGTATCATAGTTGCCGAACTAGCAGCGTTATTAGCCGATTCCGGTCCAGCAACACCTTCGATTGCCCCATTTCCAAATTCCTCTGGATGCTTACTGATCTTTTTCTCCATTGCATAAGATGAAAAACTGGATATTACCGAGGATGGTCCTGGAATGAGTCCTGTTAAAAATCCCAAAATCCCTCCACGAAATATAGGTGCTATGGAACGCTTCAACTCCTGTCGGTTTGGATACAGTTCACGAAAGCGAACCTTTTCCATTATTACTTTTCTTTTCCGTTCAGAAATAGAAGAGAGTACTTCCCCTAAACCGTACACACCCATTGCTAAAATCGCAAAATCAATACCCCTTTGTAATTCATTAACGTTAAATGTGAACCGATTAATTCCAGCTAAAGGATCTTGCCCAATAGTTCCCAGCATGATCCCGACAAGAACCATCAGAGCGGATCTAATCATAGACGTACCTGTAAGATTCGACAAAATAATCAAACCTAGGAAGGCTACAGCAAAGTATTCTGGGGGTCCGAAAGCTAAAGCGACTTTAGCCAATACCGGGGCAAATAATGTAAGACCAATGAGACCAATCGTTCCAGCGACAAACGATCCTATCGCTGCGATCGACAAAGCCGCGCCACCTCTACCTTTCTTCGCCATAGCGTAACCATCCAAACAAGTTACAACCGAGGCACTTTCGCCCGGGACATTGACAAGAATCGCGGTAGTGGAACCTCCGTACATCGAACCAAAATAAATTCCCGCAAACATTATCAAAGCTGGCAAAGGATCCATGCCATAACTAAGGGGCAAAAGCAGAGCTGTAGCACCTACGGGGCCTATTCCCGGCAGAACACCTGTCATTGTACCTATTATGACTCCGACAAAAGCTGCCAGCATAATGCCCGGCGATAAACTAACACTAAATCCGTGCATGAGCATTTCAAATATAGACAATTACTTCCCTCCTCTAAAGGTAATTGCCTCTCGGCATTCGCCTGGCAGATGGGACAAGGGTTTCCTCGTATCTACTCCCAGCCCGATTGCGACTGGCTGGTACAGCGCAAGAGGGAAATACGATAACGGGTACCATCTCTGCATGATTTCAGCGTCTGTCCATTCTTGAAAATGGTTTTCAAATTCAATTCTTCCAGCTTCTATGGTAACGGTATTCCGAATATGTTCCCAAAAATAAAGTAGAATCCGTATGCAAATCCACCCGAAATAACTACCGGAATGACCCATCCCTTTGTTCCAGTTACCTTAAGTAGAAAAAGTAAAGCTATAAACGTAGCAATTGCATAACCGATTATCTTAAGGAGGAAGATATATAATACAAGCCCCGCAAAAAACATACCAAACTTCTTCCAATAGATTGAAAATGATTCTTCTTTACTTTCTTTTCTAAGAACTGCAATAAAATTGATAAGAGCTAGAATAGTCGCTGTCGCTCCTGTCAAAATAGGCAGGAATCCGGATTTCGGTCCACTCAATGAACCGAACGATAGATGATTTGTAGCTTGAAATAAGAAAAATGCGCAGAACAACAGGAACACTCCTGAAAGTATTTTTTCAACCCCACCAAACCATAAATTTCTACGAAACATGTTATCCCCTCCCTTCCCATTTTGTGATACCGCTTACATTTTTATGATGTTCACTTTCTATAATCTTGTGGTTCAGCTATTGGGCATTCCATTCTTTAATGGTGTAAATGCATTCATTTCCGATAAACAGGGGGTCCGAATTCACCAACCGGACGGCATCCTCCCGGCTTTCGGCTTGAAGGACGTAGGCCCCGCCGGTTTGGTCGCTGAATCCGCCTGCGATTACCAGTTGCTCTGTTTCACGCATGCTTTGCAGGAAAGCCCGATGCCCGGAAATGGCATTTCCTGAAAAACCAGGCTTCTGTTCGATAAAGACTAGGAACTTTTTCATGTTCACACCTCTCCGTTTGATCTATTGTGTTTAAGCCGAGCCTTCCCATAGTTCAAGGCCCGTTCCAGGCAGAACTCGCTGAGCATAATCTCCGTTGCCGCCCGTTCTTCTTCAAAGGACATATATTTCGAAACCTCGAAAGCAGGCACCGGTTGGGATTTTCCGGATCGCGCACGCTTACTGCCCGAACGCCTCCAGGATGTTTTCGTTGCTCAAAATAGGGTTCGCCGTCACCAGATCTTCGATGAATTGTTCTCGTGTTGCGTCTTCCTCCCAAGTGTCTAAAATAAATATTCGTGGGATTCCTTACTTCCGTGGACAAACTGCATTTGGCCCGTTTTTTCCTGGAATCTCTTCTTTACTTCAATTAACGAATGCAGCATTTCTTCCTTCAGCTGGATCAGTTTATTGATTTCAACGCCTGTAAAAGTCAATGTAGCCACCAGTTTTTTGTCGAAAAAGAGAGGCACCGAGATGCAGCCGTTTCCGATCACCGATTCCCCAAGCTCAAGCACATAACCGTCTCTGCGGATCTGATTGATCTGGCCGATCAAGGAAGGGAAATCCACGACCGTATTTTTGGTGACCGGCTCGGCTTGGCCCGACTGAAACATCAAGAGCAAATTTTCATCCTTCATGCCGGACAGAAGCACCTTGCCGGAAGCCGTGGAATGAAGGGGCAGCGGGGTATGCAGCGGAACCCGCACTTGGATCGGACGGAAAAACCGCGCTTGATGGACATATTGCAGCGTCGAACCAATACGAACGCCGAGGCTGATCGTCTCCTGATAACGATTGGATAACTGCTCCATTTCGTTATGAAACTCACTGATCAGCATCATGATCAAGTTATGGGCGGAGCCGACGATGGAGCATTTGGGGCCTATCGCATATTTTTTACCATCGACATCCTTGATGACCCATTCTCTTCGTTCCAAATTATGCAAAATCCGGTAAACGGTCGGCAAAGGGTAGCCGGTCACATTCGAAATCTCGGGGACTGTAGATCCTTTTGTAATGGCAAGGAACTCCAAGATATCAAGAGCCCTGTCAATAACCTGTACGCGGTCTTTGCTATTGATTTCCATTCTGATCATCCTTTTTTCATTGAAAGATTATCCGTAAAATCGGACAGTTTCCAGCATATCATACAGCGTCCAATTTCACTAATCATCGGCTGAAAAACAGCAGCAGATAAGTATATTTTACTATAATCGTCTCGCCGTTTCTCCGATTGTTTTCGATTCCTTAAAGGAAACCAGGTGCGAAGGAACCGTACAGAGTCCGAGTACAAGCATAAGAGCCCCCCATACATAGAACGCATCAAATAAATCCGCCATATCTACTACAATTCCGAAAAAAACGGGGTCACGACATTGGCGACGCTCCACCCCAATCCGGAGAGATAATGCAGAATAAACTTCCATTATAATATTCCATATTATAGATTTAATTTCCACAAATTGATTAGTCTAAATTTAACATTGCATTCTAGCAGTTGTCAACGACATTTTAAATGCAATTAAATGCCATGAGTTATTTGGCAAGGTCTTACAAAAAAGTAAGTTCAATGTTTTATCAATCTTCAGAAAAGCTTGAATCAACGTTGCAATTAAAAGTCCAGTTACTAAGTTCCTTCCGAGTACACTTGAATAATGTTGAAAAAATAGATGGATGGAACCAGCGATATGCCAAAAATATATTGCTTTATTTGATCTTCCATCCTACTTGTACCCGTGAGCAAATATGTGATGCATTATTTACCTCCACACCATTAAAAACTGCATTAACGAATCTAAAGGTGTATTTGAATTACCTTAAGCAATTGAACAAATAAAAACCATTAATGTCGAAGGAAATTATGATGTTAAGTACGAGAATGCGTTAATATTACTGAATGAACTTCCCGAAACTGAATTTTTGCCGGGAACGTTGTAAGAGATAGAATCGAATTAGGATTCCATTTGTGCAAAGATGATTCTCAATAGAATTTTCGATAGTTTATATGCTATGTTTCGTGTAAATCGCGGTACACTTGGCTTCTCTGGGAGTTATAGAAACTACTCTCCCTCTATGGAGAATCGCTTTTCTCTTTAATACTGCTATTTTCTTAGAATTTGAACGTGTTTCATTTAGTACAAGACAACTGATGATGGGATGAAGTAGTAGAAGTTGTAAATTGTGGGGCGAAGAAAGCGCAAAAATACACATACCCAGACCTCTCACTTTAAAAAGTAGATATTCTGTAAATGTATGGTCGAACCTTTGGATCTCCACATAGGGCTAATGTCGCCTACTTCTGCTAGGAATCCGGCTATGGTGTCCCGACCCATTCCTTTAATGGCGAGTAATTGCTTCACATAAGGGATTTGCTCCATGAGCTCATCCAGCTTTGCCTCGAGTTCTTCAAACTTACTTTGAAGCAGTTCGTACTGTGCAAGCAGCAGTTTGAGCTCGATTCTTGCTAACTCAGAACCTTCTCTTATGCCCACCGATCGGCTTGCTGCTGCTTTTAGACACCTAATACGTTCCAGACCAAGGCCTCGCTTTGCCGCCTCTCTTAGATGCTTTAACAAGAATCCTCAGAAAGCAGTCTTACATATGAAGGATGAAAGATCAACACTTCCTTTAAAATTAATCAAAGCTTACAGGAAAACTGCTTCAAATCTTAAAGAACCTATTATGGCTTTACGCGATGTTTATCCGGATGAAGTTGAGGAAATTAGAAAGCAATATAAATGGCGAAAGGTGTAACTGAACTAACAAAGCCTTCAGACTTTCGTTCATGATTTTCCAATAATCATCGATATCCTGCTGCCATAAGGTTTTACTCCCATTAAAAAATGACCGATTCAAGCAAATAGCTTGACCGGTCATTTTTTTAAAGCACTTCCACTAACTTATTCGCCCGAAACCTCCCCTTCTTCTCCGACTGTGTACTGAAGGGCATAATTTTGACGTTGGACTTTGTTACAATCATCTTGACGATATGTTCAACTATTCTGGCATAGTTGATTAATAAAATAAGCTAAACCTTGACCTCCGTGGTGGTCAAGGTTTAGTCTGCCTGTTCGACTATAATTCTCCGTTAATGAATAACTTTAGGAACAAAACATATTTAAATTTATATTCCATCACTAGCGTTGCATTAATGTTTTCTTAATTTTCAATCTTAAGCATGCCAAGGGCATAAAAAAATCCTTTACAATGGAATGGAAGGTAGTACCTGTCCATAATCCACTAAAAAGGATCAGCTCATGGATACTATCTCGGCCACCTCCGAGGTAAGCGGATGCAAAGATCTTATCGTCCAGCCTGTTCACAGTTACAAAAAAGGGACTTACCCTTAGGTCTTTTCAGACCTTATGGCAAAGCCCCTACTGAATATTTCCTTAATGAAACGCGATATAATCCAAGTGACAATGATAATTATTCGAATTCGGATTCTTGGTATGCGTTACCACTAATTTAATCGAATGCGTCCCCGCAGTCAGATCTTGCTTGTCGAACGCCAATAACTGGTTCTGTTGGGAGGAGGCATAGGAGTCGAACGTCGTCTGAATGACGCCGTCAATATAAATATCAAATTTGCCTCCTCCGGGTCCCTTCTGGGTATACAATTGAACTCCAGTACCATTGAAGGTGTATTCCACGTATGAATTCAGTGTATTGCTCCACGAGATCGTGCCTGCATAGCTGGTAGCCCTGGATATATGGTTCCAAGTACCGCTGTAGGTAATGGAAGAATTGGTATCGTCTACGAACGTGTCCGTTGGCGGCTGAGACTGATTGACAGAAAACTCAATCAAATCCAGATTGCAGTTATTGTTCGACGCGTTCGGATTTTTATTTCCGGTTACAACCATTTTGATCGTATGCGTACCGTTAGGTAAGGAAGTCGTTTCATAGGCCACTACATCATACTGCGCCGAATTGGCATAAGAATCAAATGTCGAAACCTTGTTTCCGTCGATGTAAATGTCGAATATACCGGCAGTTGGACTCTTTTTCGTTACAAACCTCACGCCTGTCCCCGAAAAGGTATACTCGGCATAGGCATTGGTCTCATTGCTATTCCGTCCTGTGCTTTTGTAGAAATTCGTGTTCGTATTATCATTCCATGTGCCGCCATAGGTTACCGATGCACTTCGGTCATCGGTCTGTTCCAACGGAGATACGTTCCAATGTTCTGCATTAAAGCTATGCCTGCAGGGGAAATTTTACCGTTTGGTCCCGGAGGGACACTTAGTGCGAACGTTGCATACCTTTTGTTATAGTAATGAACCTTATTCGCCACATATTCAGCATTAAGCCAAGGAGAGACCGGCGACTCATTATTCGTAAAGGACCAATAATCTTCATACGCCGTCCAGCATTCTTCCCACGGTGTATCGTTGCCTACCGGCGGATCGCCTTGGATTAATTCGTGAAGTTTAACATCAGAATCTTTAGTATCGTCGTGAAATAATGCCAGTGTATTGGGTTGAATGGACTTTACATGATTTTCTAGTTCGGCCGCTTGACTGTTAGTAAGCGCTTTGGCATGGTCAAACCATACGGCTATTACTTCCCCATAGTTTGTCAGCAATTCAGTAAGTTCATTCTTTGCAAATTCCGTGTATGTACTCACACCGGTTACACCATTTGGAAAATGATACCTGTCGTCCGAATTAAAATAGATGGCGAACTTCAGCCCATATTTGGCGGCGGAATCCGACATAGCCTTCACTATATCAAGGTTTGGTGTAGAGCTAGTGGCGATATCATAATCTGTATAGGCGCTGTCCCAAGACGCCCATCCATAGCGGTGCTTGGCGACGCATATCACATAATCCATGCCTGCGTCCTTAGCAGCGGACATCCGTTGATCCGCATCGAAATCGGTAGGGGCAAACAAGGATGACGGAAAATTACTTGGGTCACCTTGGCCGCCGGTTGTACCTGTATAAGTATTAAGTCCATAATGAGGGAAAAACCCAAAACCTAAATGCACATACTCATCCGGGGTCATTGCTTTTGTACTTGATGAAAAAACGCAAACGAAAAATACCGATACGAACATACAAGCTACGCTTGTTACCTCCTCCAAATGTTCCATAGTCCATACTTGAACAAGTCAAGGCGCTCTTTGTCCACCAGGATCATCGAGCGGCGACTTTTTACTTACAGTGGCTGAAGCGCAGCCTTAAGGCCGTGATGTTCGGATAATTTCCTGCTACATCCCAATTTTCCCAGGGGTCGTCCTTCAAGGCATACAAACGGTCCCTTTGATCCCTCTCAACGATAAGCTTCCACTCCCCATCGGAGACCATCCGCCATTTGCCGAGATGCTGAGGTCCTTCGTCCAACCCGGAGATTTGAAATTTCCGTAAAGTATGGGCTTCACCCGTTAGAACCGGCATAAGAGAAACCGAGTCCTTTGCTTCTTCCATCGTTAAACCGGCGAAATCCAGTATCGTGCAAGCCAGATCCTGCAGCTCAACAAGCGCATCGCTGTATAGGCCCTTCTGCACGTTCGGGCCGCTTATGACAAGCGGGATGTGTACAGCCAAAGGCCTATATTCCGATCGATATTTTCCAGCATTGCGGCGTAATTTTGCCGGATGCTATTCCACGTTTCTTCCGGAAGGTTGCAGCGATTCGGCTTCAAGAATTGAACATTCTCCCATTCGGCTTTCATACGATGCGTAATATCCCACGGCTCGTGCGGTCCCACAAAATAACCATTAGGAACCACGGCTGGTCTTGAGGAAAGCCTTTCAACATTTGAATCCCATTTGGGACATCGATGGATTATTTAAAAATTAAACAACAGGTTAGTCTCTTTTTACGCATAAAATTACACATTTAGGATATTTATAAAGTATACAGATTTGCAAATGTGTAAACAATAAAGTATAATGGAGGTGTTGGGAGGGAATGAAGATGAGTACCGAAATTTTATCTATAGCTGAGAAACAGATCGACATTGCTTTTGCAGGACACGATGCCCCCCTATTGCAAAAAGAAGCCATCTTTGTTTTGAACAATTTTGCCATTAACCTCTGTGATGTCTATTCAAACGTTCTTAACTTTATTAAACCCGTGAATGTGGCACTCAAATCGGATCCTGCCTTTCTGTTTAAACCAGAGTACGTTTCATCTCTCAAGAAAATGCTCAATTACTCGGAGCGAGTTATGCACAGGGATTTGGGTTTACTTGAGGCAAAGTTGTCCTTTGATTCTTGGTTTTATGAGATTACAAGAACAGGTATACTGGTCAGTAATTACAATGACTCAGAACTGGTTAATATCACGGATGCGGCGGGATTCCTGGGCGTAACACGTCCAACGCTGTATAAATATATTGAGCGTGGTCTTGAGACCGTTGGAGAGAAAAACAATCAGCGTATTCCTCGGTTTATTCTTGAAGCTTGGAGAGATCCCAAAGTCGCTTTTCAATTACAGTGGATTTATCAATTGAAGAGAGCAAGGGACGAATCTCCACAGCAAAGACTTGATCGTATCAACCGATCCATTCAAGAGTTCGAATTGGAATACGGAAATTCGTTTGAACGACTGTTTGGTAAATTAAATGAACAAGAAATCGACGCACACCATGAAGCGGTTGATATTTATGACTGGAGAAATCTTGAGAAAGAGAAACAGGCACTTCTTGTACGACTGCGGAGGTGAAGGTAGCTTCAAATGGTTAATCCAGCGAAATACACTCACTTAATTGATAAGTACGAGACTTACCTCGTGAACACTCCCCTGCTGGATTTAGATGTTGATCCTGACACCGGTGAAACAACTGTTAAGATTACATTTGAGTTTATCCATCATCCACACCACGGAAACACTAAGCTTAGAGTGAGGGAATGGTATAATGCCAGCGGGGAGTTTGAGCAATATCTCATCCAAACTTGCTTCCTCAACTTCAACATAGAGTTGTTTAAATGTCGTCAGCTCGATTTTGGCGTCTGCTCCTACAATCGATCCGAGCATAGCGAGTTGTTCAGGTTTAAAAATCGAACCGCCCTCTTGGAACCCCGGCGACACAGCGAACTTCTTACTCGCCACTTTCCCACTCCCCTTCGCATTCGACTTTGCGACTCCACCTCTAAAGGGTACATACCCCTCCAGGGTATTGAAAAAGTTAAAAAGAAGGGTCACCGGCAAGTGACCATCGTTTATGTTATGCTACGTCGTATCCTTGTTCTTCTATGGCTTCCTTTACTGCATCCAGGGTTAACTTGTTTTCCTCATACTCTACTGTCACCGAGTTTTCTTGCAGATCAACTTGCCCCGATGCTCCGATGTCTTTCAGTGCCTTTTCAATGGAATTTACACAATGCTGGCAGGACATACCGCTTACTTGCAGCGTCACTTTTTTCATATTAATAGTCCCTCCGTTAGCAATAGTATTATTTCATCAATTTATTGACTGTAATGAGCAGTTCGTCAATGACCTCCTGCTCACCGGCTTGAAGCCGTTCCACGACACAGCTTTTCATGTGTCCTTCCAGCAGGAGTTTGCCCACGCTGTTCAATGCTGACTGAATTGCCGCGATTTGGTTCAATACGTCATCACAATATGTGTCCTTCTCGATCATTCCTTTGACTCCTCGAATCTGACCTTCGATTCGGTTCAAACGGGAGATCAGGTTGCTTTTCGTTTTATCAGAATGATGACTTTTTCTGCTGCCCTCTGTTGAGCAACAAGCGTTATCTGTTTCATTGTCTAACAGTTCGAGTTCATTGGACATGGCTATCACCTCCCCTTCATCATACAATACCCCCTAAGGGTATGTCAAGTTGTTAATGTAACATTAGTTGTATTTTCAGCAGCAATGTACAATGAAAAAGCATTGACACCTACCTAAGTACAGAGTAGGTAATATTGAAAAGGAGGAACGATATAGATGGTTTAACGATCAGCCAGGTTTGCCAAGACATGTAACGTCAATATAGAAACGGGTGGGTAGCACGCAAAACGGAAGCTAATATCTGCACCACCTCGTACGAAATCGGGATACAGAGTATTTTCTCAGGAAACGGTGAATGACATTCAATTTGTTTAAAAAGCCCAAAAAGTGGGGTTTGCCCTAGCGCTAACAACAAAAACGGCAGTCCAGTCGGGTCTATTTCTTGAATATATGATGTTCATCAGTGTCCCTCTTTTTAGTTTCTCAGGGGAGATAAATGGAACACCTTGAACAAGCATATTGTTCCACGCGTTCGACGATATCATTGCCATACAAGCTACTGTCTGTAAAAATTTCAATGGTTTTACTCATGGATTGCTTCATCCCTTCATTATTTTTTTAAGAACGGGGCATACCTGCTTTGGTAGCGGAAACGAACCGGGTGGCAGGACGGTCACTTGCTCTAATATCGATTTGAAGTTTTCCAACTGAGCGATTTTTTCTTCAATCTCTTTTATTTTTATTGTGGCGAATTCGTACATTTCCTCCGTTGGGTAGTAGTCCTCTTCTCGGACCAAAGCTAACAGGTGTTTGATTTCATTAAGGGTAAATCCCAGGTCCTGTGCTTTCTTTATAAATTTCATTTCGTCAACAGCAGCTTCCGCAAACATTCGGTATCCCGCTTGATTCCTGTCCGGTTTGGATAGCAGTTCTCGTCTCTCATAATATTTGACGGTCTCCACATTCACGTTAGTTGCTTTGGCCAGCTGGCTTACTGTAAGGCCATTCATAACGTACACCTCCTCTCTGATTATGATAAGGCCGGTACTATGGTACCGGGTCAACAAAAAGTTGAAAAACTTACCATTACAAACACTGCGGACAATCGAACCAAAGGTGCCAGGCAGGTCACTGGCTAACGGGTACCATATTTGAATCGCATATACAAAATGGGTGAATTATTAGGTTATTATATTAACCGTACCCGTGAGCTTCGGGTACATCAATTCGTTTGGGTAACGCATCGCTTATTGTCGAAGAACATGGAACCATGTGAATTAATTTGGAGCAACCCTAATATTGAGTCAGAATAAAGTTCACTTTTTCCTCACTAAACCTGCAATCTTCTATTATCCCTTGATGCCCTAACTTCAAAAAAGGTTGCTGGTCCCTTTTTGATCTGCAGCCTGCTCCATTCTATGTAACCCTGCCTGCCCATCCCGTACATCCTAATCTATCCCCTATTTAAAATAGAAGACGCAGCCCTTCAAAAATTTGTTTGAGCTGCGCCGTTCGTTTATTTTCTTTCAAATATGATCGATCAATGTGCGTTCTAATGGACAGGACCCGATTACCTAAATATTAAGGAACTTGAACAACGAACGGTACAGTAAACACTTTTCCTTCTCGTTGGAACTGTCCCCAAATTTTATATGTGCCTTTACTTGGGAATTTCGTCATGAACTTGGCGTCAGGCCCTTTTGCTTTCTCATCCACCGGATGAACATGAAGATATTGCTCGGTGTCTTCGCTCAGAACGACCACATGACCTACAGCTCCCAAATACTGCTCCAAATCGGTTATCGGTGTTTTGGTGTTTGCATCGGTCAGTTTGAAGTTCAATTCAAAATCCTGGCCGGCTTCCGGATGATCGTTCACCAGCGTAACTTCAACGCCATCCATAACTTTGGCATGGCCGTTATCCTTGGTCAGAGGAATTTGTGCTGCAGCGGCCCCTTCGACCTTTATCCATTCGGTTTTTGTTGTCTTGCTTCCCCCCGCGGGCACGTAATCGGCAATCAATTTATATTCTCCACCGGCCGGGAAGTTATTGGTGATCACAAATTCACCCTTGCCTTTGTATTCAGGATGAATATGGTTGAAGTAAGACAAATCCTTGCTCACCACAATCAAGTGAAGTAATTTCTCGTGCTCGATGTCAAACTTATCGACCGGCTTACCGGCTTCATCCTGTATATTGATTCGAATGCCGGTCTCTTTTCCCGCTTGAGCATTCTCTGTCGTCCAAACCGCTTTTGTTGCAATCGTGTTGTTGCTTTCACTTGCATGAGAATCAGATCCACCGTGTCCATGTCCTGCCTCTGCTTGTTGTCCTGCTTGCTGCCCTGCCTGCTGCCCTGACGGCTGGGCACCCGCCGCTGGAACATTCGCCTGTTTACCAAAGCCATACCCTGCAAAGAACGTCATGACAACTAGCAACAAAATCAATATAAACTGTTTGTAACTCATTCGATCGTCTCTCTCCTCATCTTTTCTGTCTACATTTTGCAATCTAAGGGCATTGAGCACAACAGATACCGAGTTCAGAGCCATAGCTGCTCCAGCGAGCCATGGTTCCAGATAGCCCATCGCTGCAATCGGAATTCCCACCACATTGTATGCCAGCGCCCAGAACAGATTCTGTTTTATGTTCACCATCGTTTTCTTGCTCATCGAGATCGCATCAGGAATGCTGTTTAAGTCCCCGCGCATCAGGGTTACATCCGCAGCTTCCATGGCCACGTCCGCCCCGGTTCCGATCGCCATGCCGATCTCTGCTGTTGCCAGTGCGGGGGCATCGTTTATGCCATCCCCCACCATCGCCACCTTTTTGCCGTTGTCCTGGAGCTTCTTCACCTCATTCGCTTTGCCGTCCGGCAGTACCTCCGCCAGTACTTGATCAATCCCCACCTGGCTTGCGATGGCCTTGGCGGTACGTTCATTGTCACCGGTGATCATGATCACTTCAAGGCCAAGCTCTTTCATACGAGCAATCGCTTCTTTGGAGGTTTCCTTGACCGTGTCCGCGACGGTAACCATGCCCGCATAACGGCCGTCCACGGCGACCAGCATAGCGGTTTTGCCTGCGGATTCCAGCTTGCCCATTTCTGCAAACGCCTTTTCCGCGTTCACATTGTATTGGGCCATCAATTTCTTTGTTCCAATCAGGATGCTTCTGCCTTCAACCACGGCCATGATGCCATACCCTGGGATCGCTTGGAACGACTCAGTCTGCGGCATGGCGATGCCTTTATTCCGGATGCCGGCGACAATCGCTTCTGCAAGCGGATGCTCCGAGTTCTTCTCAGCCGCGCCGACCCAAGATAGAACTTGTGCCTCGCCTAAGTCTTGTTCGATTCGTACATCAGTCAATTCCGGTTTACCCTTAGTGACCGTACCCGTTTTATCCAGTACGACCGTTGTCACCCGATGGGTGTTCTCCAGGTGCTCCCCGCCTTTGAACAGAATACCGAGCTCCGCGGCGCGTCCGGAGCCGGCCATGATTGACGTTGGTGTCGCAAGCCCCAGCGCACAAGGACATGCAATGACAAGTACGGCGATTGCCTTCTCCAGCGCTGCGGCCACATCGCCCGGTTCTACCGCGAAGTACCAGATTAGGAAGGTGATAACTGCTATGCCGACTACGATGGGTACGAAAATGCCCGATATGACATCGGCGACCCGCTGAATCGGCGCTTTAGAGCCCTGTGCTTCTTCCACAACTTTAATGATTTGCGACAGCGCAGTTTCTTTCCCTACCTTGGTCGCCTGTACCTTCAACACACCGTTTTTGTTCAGTGTCGCCCCGATGACCGGTTCCCCGGCGTGCTTCTCAACAGGGATGCTCTCCCCGGTTAACATGGATTCATCCACCGCCGACACGCCTTCCACAACAACGCCGTCAACCGGCACTTTCTCGCCTGGTTTGACCAAGAAAATGTCGCCGACCATAACTTCTTCCACCGGTACATTCAGTTCTTCGCCGTTACGAATCACGGTTGCCGTCTTGGCTTGAAGCCCCATTAACGACTTAATGGCTTCCGAGGAACGGCCTTTGGCCAGCGCTTCAAAGAGCTTGCCGAGCAGGATTAATGTAATCAACACGGCGCTGGTTTCATAGTACAAAGCCTCTGGAATATCCCGGATTGTGATGTACAAGCTGTAAAAATACGCTGCTGACGTCCCGAGAGCTACGAGCACATCCATATTTGCACTGCCGTTGCGTAAAGCCTTGAATGCCCCAATGTAGAATCTGGCGCCGATAATAAACTGGACCGGCGTTGCCAAGGCGAACTGGAACCAAGGCTGCATGAAAATTTCCGGCGACCAAATCCACGAAGTGAAAGAGAAGTGTCCAACCATAGCCCACAAAAGAGGGAACGTCAGGATGGCCGATATGATCAACATCCACTGTTGATTGCGAATTTCTTTTTGCCGGTGATCTCCACCACTCTTTGCTTCCGTTTTGGGTGCAGCTTTGTATCCGAGTTGCTCGACTTTTTTAATGATTTGCGCGGTGCTGACCATAGTTGGCATGTATTCCACATGGGCGGTTTCAAGTGCGAGATTGACTGTCGCTTTGACCCCTTCCATCTTGTTCAGCCCTTTTTCAATGCGTGTTGCGCAAGCTGCGCAAGTCATTCCCATAATGTCGAAATCCACGGCTTCCTTGACCGTTCCATAGCCCAGATCCTTGATCTTCTGCTCTATACGGGACATATCCACCTTTGCCGGATCGAATTGAACGGCTGCTTGCTCGAGTGCAAAGTTTACATTTGCGTGGGAAACGCCCTCTAATTTATTTAGCCCTTTTTCTATTCGGTTAGCGCATGCTGCACAAGTCATCCCGGTGACTTGAAGCGTTGCTTGCTGGTTCGAATTATCCGTTTGGGATTGGTTCATTAGAATCACCTTTTCGTGAGGACCAAATGGGTCCATTTTTGTTAGTTAAACGACTTCGTAACCCTGATCCTCGATGGTTGCTTTGATCGATTCCGGATTGACTGTGCTTTCATCATAATCTACCGCTACCGTATTCGATTGCAGATCTACTTTGGCCGTGGCGCCCAATTTTTTAACTGCGCCTTCAATTGAGTTGACACAATGGTTGCAGCTCATTCCTTGAACTTTTAACAATATGTTTTGCATAGTTATCCCTCCATATTTCGTTTCATATGCTCTGACCTCAATATACTATACCCCCCATATGTATGTCAACAGGCATGCAATAACTCTTTTCTCTATTTTTTGACAGACTTCGAACGTTTCCATTGAAATCCTCACCGGGACGGAATTGCGCGCCTGTCTTTCATTTCCTAGCATTAAGAATAGTTAGGTGACCTCCCACTATAAATTAATATTTTCTTTCATTTGCTCCCGTTTTCTTACGATTTCAACATAGACTTTCTTAAGAGATGGAGATATCATGCTCGCATGACA
>LNAP01001995.1_pt1 | contig 20913 bp, 25 predicted proteins | sample 602601 | NCBI WGS metagenome assembly LNAP01 (sample SAMN02440304, study PRJNA202911) | soil metagenome | biome: Subtropical and temperate rainforests or woodlands; isolation source: soil samples (1 kg each in a 20% v/v slurry with milli Q water) were... ...
CGCGACCCGTTACGACAAGCTCGGACAGAACTTCCTGTCGGCCACTCTCATCGCCGCAACCATCATCTATTGGTGCAATTGAGTCCGGACCCTAGGGCGGGTGGCCGCATAAAGGCGAGGCGAGGCTCAGCGAACCGCTGACGGCGCGCCGATCATTTTCGTTCAAGTTGAGGTACTTCCGCGGGCGTCAGGCTTCCAGCGCAATGGCATGGACATGCCGGCCGTAATCCGGTTCCTTGCGATGCACCGAGCGGCGGTAGCTGTAAAAACGCTCGTCGGAATAGGTATCGGCGCCGATGTCGTCAATCATCAGCACGCCGGCATTTTCGAGCCGCATCCGGATGAAGCCCGCAAGATCGAACATCGCATGGCCCTCGCGCGCCGCGGGAAGGAAGAACAGGCCGTTCTCCGCGTCGGCCTCGACGAAGCGCTCGACGAATTCGCTGCCCACCTCGTAGCTATGCTGGCGGATCAGGGGGCCGATGGCGGCGACGATGCCGCTGCGTTCGGCGCCGAGCTTTTCCATCGCATCGACGGTGGATTCCAGGATGCCTGTCAGCGCGCCCTTCCAGCCGGCATGTGCCGCGCCGATCACGCGCGCGTTTGGATCGACCAGCAATATCGGTCCGCAATCGGCCGCGGTGGCGCCGATCGCGAGACCTTCGGTGCGCGTCACGATGGCGTCGGCGAGCGGCCGCGAGGCGCCCTGCCATGGCCCGGTCGCGACCACGACATCAGGCGAATGGGTCTGGTGCACGCTGAGAAACCGCTCCGGCGCAACGCCAACTTGCTCGGCCATCCTTCGGCGATTTTCCACGACATTGGCGGGATCGTCGTTCGAGCCGATGCCGCCATTGAGGCTTTGATAGATGTCGCCGGAAACGCCGCCCTCGCGCGTGAAGAACGCATGGCGCAGGCCGGGAATGGCCGACAGCAGCGGCGATCCGAGACTCATGGCAAGACTGGTGGCAAGGCTCATTTCAAGATTCCTGCGATGCCTCGTCGGCCTGCTGCTCGTAGCTCTCGTCGCTGAATCCCACCAGCGAGGTGAGGCGTGGATCGGAGACCGCAAGCACCTTGAACATCGAGCCCATGCCGCCGCGGCCGCCGCCGGTCAAGCGTTTCAGCGCGCCCGCAATGTCTTCGGATACCTCGGGCGTGGCTTTGGCCATCAGCGTCACCGCGCGGGTTTCGATGCCGAGCCGCCGGAGGAAATCGCCCTGCGGCACCGGACCATGGGCGCGCGCGCCGAGATCCTCGGCGGCGCGCAGCAGTGCCTGAAAATCGACATGGGCGGTGACGTCGGCTTGCCCTGGATTTTTCAGGGGATCGGTGAAGCTGTGGCGGGCGATCGCCTGAAAGGTGTCGCCGGCGTCGCTGCGCAAATGACCGTAGTCGATGATCAGCGCTGCGCCGCCCTGGTCGCGCACCCGCCTTGCGATCTTCATCATCTCGGTATCGGGCCGCCACTCGAACACCGCGCCGACCGGAGCGGCGCGTACCAGCGGCGGCAGCAGCACCTCGAAACGCGGCAGGGGATCGCTGGCCGCGCCGAAGGCGAGCGTGCCGTCGCCGTCGATCTCGACGGTGCGTTCGTGCCAGCCGGTCTCGCGCTTCACCACCTGATGGATCGGCAGCACGTCGAAATACTCGTTGGCGAGAATGACGCAGGGACCGTCGGGTATCTCGTCGATGCTCTCGTGCCAGGCGACATTGCGTGCGCCCGAAAGCGTCGCCTTCTGCTTCTCGCGCAGCACCGGATTGATCTCGACGAGATGCATGCTGAGCGACTGGTAGAGCGGCGGCAGCACCCGCAGCGCGCGCAGCGCATCCGCCATCATGGTGCCGCGGCCGGGTCCGAGTTCGATCAGCCGCAGCAAAGGCGGCTCGCCCATCGCCTTCCACACCGATGCCGTCCACAGGCCCAGCAGTTCGCCGAACATCTGGCTCACTTCGGGCGCGGTGGTGAAATCGCCCTCGCGTCCGAGCGGATCGCGCGAAACATAATAGCCATGCTCGGGGTGGGTCAGGCACAATTCCATGTAACGCCAGACCGGCATCGGCCCTGACGATTTGATCAGCTTTTTCAGCTCAGCCTGGAGCGGCGAATGTTCGGTCACGGCCTGCCCTGAAGTGACTTAACTGGCAACCTTTACCTGCTTCGGTGTCTTGCGGCGCCATGCAAACATAATAATGATCGCGCCGATAATGACCATCGGTACCGACAGCAGCATCCCCATCGTCAGCCCGCCCCACAGGAATCCGAGTTGCGGGTCGGGCTCGCGAAAATGCTCGCCGATGATGCGCGCAATGCCGTAGATCGCGATAAAGCTGCCGAGGATCAGCCCAGGCCGTTTCAGCGCGCCGAAGCGGATCATGATGGCCAGGATCGTAAACAGCACGATCCCCTCGAGGCCGGCTTCGTAAAGCTGGCTCGGATGGCGCGGCAGCGGCCCGCCATTGGGAAACACCATCGCCCAGGGCACGCTCGAATCCGCCGGCCGGCCCCACAGCTCGCTGTTGATGAAATTGGCCAGCCGCCCCAGGAACAATCCGATCGGCCCGACCGCGGTGGTGATGTCGCCGAGCGACAGGATCGGGAGGTCGTATTTCCGGCAAAACAGGATCACCGCGGCGACGCAGCCCAGGAAGCCGCCGTGAAACGACATGCCGCCCTTCCATAGTTCGAAGATCTCGGCGGGATGCTCGACGAAGAAAGGAAGATTGTAGAACAGCACGTAGCCGGTGCGACCGCCGAGGATGATCCCGATCGTCACCCAGAGGATGAAGTCGTCCATTTGCAGCAGCGTGATCGGCGCCGGCCCGCCCCACAATCGTTCCTTCTTGATCAGCGAGCGCGCGTAGACCCAGCCCAGCACGATGCCGGCGATATAGGCCAGCGCATACCAGCGGATCGCAATCGGCCCGAGCGAAATGGCGATCGGGTCGAACACCGGAAAGGCGATCAGGAGAAAGAGCATCGAGTCCCGAGTTTACGAGAGATTGCGGCGATAGAGCGCCAGGAGCCGCTCCCAGTGCCGCTCGGCGGCGTCGCGGTGGTAGACCGGCCGCTTCGGGAAGGCAAAACCATGATGGGTGCCGGGATAGATTTCGACCTCGGCATTGGCGTCCTTCATTCCGGCCTTCACTTTCTCGATGATCTCCGCAGGCGCATAGATATCGGTTTCGGCGCAGCCGAAATAAAGCTCGGCCCTGGTCTTTTGCGCGGCGAGATGCGGACTGTCGGGCTGGTCGGTGGCCAGATGGGTGCCGTAGATCGAGGCGGCGGCCTTGACGCGATCCGGAAAATGCGCCGCCGCGTTGATGGCATATCGTCCGCTCATGCAGTAGCCGACGGTGCCGACGACATCCTTGCGCGCGGCGGCCTGGCCGTCGGCATAGGCGAACAACGCCCTGGTATCCTCCATCACGAGCGGAATATTGATCGAGTGCATCAGCTCGAACATGCGCTTGCGCTCCGGCGATTCCGGATCCGGATTGATCGGGCCGATCTCCATCACGCCGGCGCGGTAATAGAGATTGGGCAGCATGACATAGTAGCCCGAGGTCGCGAGCCGGCGCGCCATGTCGCGCAGTTCCTCGCGGATCGCCGGCGCGTCCATGTAGAACAGGACGATAGGAAACGGGCCGCCGCGCTCGGGATGGCTGATGAAGGTGGTGGTGTGGCCGTCCCTGGTGGGAATTTCGATCTGCTGGTCGATCATGGGCGTTTCTTTATCTGCTGTGATTCTGGTGGCGCTTATCGTCAATACGATTGCAAGTAAACCGCGGCATGACAAGGCGATCAGTGCCTTGAGGCGGCATCGGTGGCCTTGATCTGCGCCGCGCGGATCGCCATTGTTTCAGCCAGATTGTCTCAACTGCCGACCAGTTCACCGGAGATTCCCATGACCCAGACCAGCAATCGGTTTTTCGATGAGATCGGGCGCCTGATGAACGACGCCGCCGGCGCCGCCCAGGGCGTCAAGCGTGAGGTCGACACCGTGATGCGCAACCAGGCCGAAAAAATCCTGCGCGACCTCGACGTCGTCAAGCGCGAGGAGTTCGAGGCGGTCAAGGATATGGCCCGGCTGGCGCGCGAGGAAAACGAGGCGCTGAAAGCGCGCATCGCGGCGCTGGAAGCGAAACTCGGGGTTTCGCCGTCGGCGGGGCCGGCCTGAAGACGCACGAGGCATCCTATCGCATCGCCGTCATGGCCGGGCTTGTCCCGGCCATCCACGTCTTTGGCACCAAGAAAGCAAGACGTGGATGCCCGGCACGAGGCCGGGCATGACGGGAGAGAGGGAGCCGCTCTTCCCTCAAACCTCCATAAAAATCCCCGCATTTCCTTGTCATTTCGCCCCTTTGGGGCTAGAACGCCGCCACGTCCGCAGCCCCCGCACCCCTGGAGGCTTGCTGCGGCGTGCCAATGGGCCGCGATGCGGCCTTTAACTTTTTAGAAAACAAGGACTTAAGACAATGGCGACCGTCAAGGAATTGAAGGCGACCGCGCGTCCGGCAGGCGGCAAGGGGGCCGCACGGGCAGAGCGTCGCGCCGGGAGAGTTCCCGGAGTGATCTATGGTGACAACCAGCCCCCCCTGACCATCTCGGTCGAAGACGCGGAACTGCGCCAGCGCATCCTGGCCGGCCGGTTCCTCACCACGCTGTTCGACATCGATCTCGAGGGCAAGAAGCACCGCGTAATTCCGCGCGACTTTCATCTCGACCCGGTGAAGGATTTCCCGATCCATGTCGACTTCATGCGGCTCGGCGAAGGCGCCACCATCCGCGTCAGCGTCCCCCTCCACATCGTGGGCGGCGAAACCGCACCCGGCGTGAAGCGCGGCGGCACCGTCAACATCGTCACCCATACCATCGACCTGGAAGCCTCGGTCGACAACATTCCGCAATATATCGAGGCCGACGTCAGCGGACTGGAAATCAGCTACTCGCTGCATTTGTCCGACGTCAAGCTTCCCGCCGGTGTGAAGTCGCTGTCGCGCGAAGACGTCACGCTGGTGACCATCGTCCCGCCGTCGGGCTACGCCGAAGAACTGAAGGCTGCTGCGGCTGCCACTGCTGCCGGCCCCGCTGCTGCGGCTCCCGGTGCAGCTGCCGGCGCTGCGGCGCCTGCGGCTGGTGCTCCGGCGGCAGGTGCGAAGGCGCCTGCAGGCGGCGCCAAGGCGCCCGCTGGCGGCGGCGACAAGAAGAAGTAAAGCGCATGATCCGCCAAAGTGTCAGCGGTTTGGCGAAAGATCATGCGCCGCTTCGTGCGTGGGCGCGCGATCGGACGCAAAACCGGTGGCCACTTTTGCTGATCGCGCGCTAGCGCGGGATGCCGCGTCATGCGACTCTTTGTTGGCCTCGGCAATCCCGGCACCAAATACGCGCATAACCGGCACAATATCGGTTTCATGGTCGTCGATGAAATTGCGCGGCGTCATGGTTTCGCACCATGGCGCCGCCGTTTTCAGGGCGAGACCGCGGAAGGCACCATCGATCACGAACGGGTCATGCTGCTGCGCCCCCAGACCTTCATGAACGAGTCCGGACGCTCGGTTAAGGAGGCCCTGGAATATTCCGGGCTTGGCCTGGCGGACCTCGTGGTCTTTCACGACGAAATCGAATTGCCGCCGTCCAAGCTGCGCGTGAAGGTCGGCGGGTCCGACGCGGGCCATAACGGGTTGCGCTCGATCTCGGCGCATGTCGGCAACGACTACAAGCGGGTGCGGCTCGGGGTCGGCCATCCCCGCGACTGGTTGGGAGCCGGCCATCCCAGCCTCAAGGATGTCGTCCATCGGCATGTGCTGTCCGATTTCGCCAGGAGCGACCGCCCCTGGGTCGAGGCGCTCTGCGAAGCGGTCGCCGACAACGCCGGATTGCTTGCGGCCGGCAAGGATTCGTCGTTCCAGAACAAGGTGCATCTGGCCATGCAGGCCAAGGGATTTTTCGACAAGGACGAGGGCGGGAAACAGGACTGACTTCTCGCTTGCGCAGATAGTGTAGTCCATCGTCATGGCCGGGCTCGTCCCGGCCATCCACGTCTTGTTCTCGGCAACAAAGAAAGACGTGGATGCCCGGGGCAAGCCCGGGCATGACGAATACCGGTACAGAGGATGAAATGGGATTCAAATGCGGTATCGTCGGATTGCCCAATGTCGGCAAGTCGACGCTGTTCAATGCGCTCACCGAGACCGCGGCGGCACAGGCGGCGAATTATCCGTTCTGCACCATCGAGCCGAATGTCGGCGAGGTCGCGGTGCCCGATCCGCGGCTCGACAGGCTCGCCGAGATCGCGAAGTCCGGCCAGATCATCCCGACGCGGCTGACCTTCGTCGATATCGCTGGGCTCGTGCGCGGCGCCTCGAAGGGCGAGGGCCTCGGCAACCAGTTCCTCGCCACCATCCGCGAGGTCGACGCGGTCGCGCATGTGGTGCGCTGCTTTGAGGATTCCGACATCACCCATGTCGAAGGCAAGATCGCGCCGCTGGCCGATATCGAAACCATCGAGACCGAGCTGATGCTCTCCGATCTCGAGAGCCTCGAAAAGCGCGTCGACAACCTCACCAAGAAGGCAAAAGGCAACGACAAGGACGCCAGGGAGCAGCTCGACCTCGTCAGCCGCGCGCTGGTGCTGTTGCGCGAGGGCAAGCCGGCGCGGTTTCTCGATCGCAAGCCGGAGGAAGAGCGCGCTTTCGGCATGCTCGGACTATTGACCTCCAAGCCGGTGCTGTATGTCTGCAATGTCGAGGAAGCCTCGGCCAAGGAAGGCAACGGTTTCTCGAAGCAGGTGTTCGAGCACGCGAAGAAAGAGGGCGCGGTCGCGGTGGTGATTTCCGCCAAGATCGAATCCGAGATCGCGACGCTGTCGCGCGAGGAGCGCGCCGAGTTTCTCGATACGCTAGGTCTTGAGGAAGCCGGTCTCGACCGCCTGATCCGCGCCGGCTACCAGCTGCTCGACCTCATCACCTATTTCACGGTCGGCCCGAAGGAAGCCCGCGCCTGGACCATCCACCGCGGCACCAAGGCGCCGGCCGCCGCCGGCGTCATCCATACCGATTTCGAAAAGGGCTTCATCCGCGCCGAAACCATCGCCTATGCCGATTACGTCGCCCTCGGCGGCGAAGCCGGCGCCCGCGATGCCGGCAAGCTGCGGCTGGAAGGCAAGGAATACGTCGTCGCCGACGGCGACGTGATGCATTTCCGGTTTAATAATTGATCAACGAGCACCGTCATTCCGGGATGGTGCGCAAGCACCAGACCCGGAATCTCAGATTCCGGGTTCGATGCTTTGCATCGCCCCGGAATGACGATGTTTCTTGGGCTCGCAATGACATCAATGCATCTGGCCCTGGTCGCGGATCGCGCCGAGGTGCTCGTTGATGCGGAACACGATCAGGATGAATTCCGCGGCGATGCGCGAGAAGATGATGCCGACCACCACGCTGGCGATCGAGGACAGCAGCAGGATGAATCCCCCGAACGGGTTGATCGCCATCGAGGCGAGGGAGAACAGGATCCCGGATATGCCGAACAGCGTAATCAGCGCGATGACCAGCCAGTAGAAGGTCTTGATGATGGTGGGCGTGATGAAACGGTCCCACTGAAACAAATCCCGAAATTCAAACATCGGTCGTTCTCCGGCTGATCGAATATGCGTGACGCCCAAACCTGGCCAAAGGCAGCACAGGGCCTAGCTTCGAACGTTGCCCCAGGCAAGATCTGGACGAGCAACGAGCAACGGGCTCGCCCGCGGCGCACGAGCCATGCCGGCGGGCGGGTTGAGATTGCCGCAAATAACGGCCACAATCGGGCCTCCCTCACGCCAATCCCCTGCCATGACACTGACCTTCGAAGATTTTCCGCCCGGCCATTTCGGCACTTTCGGACCGCGCCATATCACGCGCGAGGAGATCCTCGCGTTCGCCGCGGAGTTCGATCCGCAGCCGATGCATCTCGACGAAGAGGCCGCCAAGCGCTCGATGCTGGGCGGGCTCGCGGCATCGGGCTGGCATCTCGGCTCGATCACGATGCGGATGATGTTCGACGGCTTCATCGGCCGCACCGCGTCGCTGGGCTCGCCGGGCATCAATGAATTGCGCTGGATGGCGCCGCTGCGGCCGGGCGACGATATCACGCTCGATGTCGATGTCGCGGAGGCCAGGGTTTCCCGCAGCCGGCCCGAGACCGGCATCGTCACGTTCAAATGTGGCGTTCGCAATGCGGCGGGCCAGGAATTGTGCGAATGGGTCTCGCCGATCATCGTGCGTCGGCGCGATGCCTCTACCGGGCAGGCGGGCTGATGCGCTTCTTCGAGGATATCGCGGTCGGGCAGCGGCGCGAGCTGGGCTCGTTCACCTTCACCGCCGAGCTGATCAAGAAATTCGCGGCGCAGTTCGATCCGCAGCGCTTTCACCTCGACGAGGAGGAGGGCCGCAAATCGCTGTTCGGCGGGCTGGCGGCGTCGGGCTGGCACATCGGATCGGTCTGCATGAAGCTCCTGGTGGCCGACGGCCAGCGCCAGGCCAGGGAAGCCGCCGCCCGCGGCGAGCAGGTCGCGGTCTGGGGACCGTCGCCGGGCTTTCGCGAGCTGCGCTGGATCAGGCCGGTGCTGGCCGGCGACACCATCAGCTTCGCCAGCGAGATCGAGCAGTTGCGGTCGTCTTCGAGCCGGCCCGAATGGGGCATCCTGCACGCCCGCAACACCGGCACCAACCAGCGCGGGGAGGTGGCGTTCTCGTTCCTGGCCACGGCGTTCGTGCCGCGGCGGGGTAACACTCCGTAGGACGGAACACGCCTTTCGCTAACGCATTTTGAACCTTGTGCCTGCCATAGTGACCAAGGGAAAGACGCTAGGGGACGACCATGATTGACTACAGCGGCCTGAAATTTGTCGGCTTTATCTTCGCAACCGTGACGCTGACGGTGATGCTCGCCACCGGCATGGTGGTGAAGGGCTATGCCGACGGGGTGTTTTCGCTCGAAAGCGCGCCGGCCGCGAGCCGATCGCTCACGGTTCGCTAACCATAGCGGCCAAATCCCGCATTTAGCTGGTCAGCGGCTCCAGAGCAGGGCCATCGCCACCACGGCAGCAAGCAGCAGCCCGACAAACCGGATCACGATGGTGCCCATCCGATGCGGCGAAGCCCGCAACGGAATCGGATTGCCGTTGTCCGGCCGAACGCTTTGCATGCAGATGTAGTCCCGGAAAGCTTTGCTTTAGCCAAAATGAAACCGCCGCGCTCCCTACCGGGAACACGGCGGCAAATCAACAATAAGCCGGTCAGCTGTTGCGAAGGCCGTCGGCGGCGCGTTTCCACTGCGTGACGTTGTCGGCGATCATGCGCGTGGACTTCATCGCGGCCTGGCTGAGCTGGGCATAGCCGGAGATTTCGCGCTGAACGCGCTGGCCTTCGGCATGCAAGAGGTCGCGCAGGCTCTCGAGTTCCGAAATCAGGTTCTCGATCTCCGCAAGCGAGGTTCCAGCCACTCGCTGGATCAGCGAGTTGACGTTGTTGACGGTGGCTTCCGTGCTCGGCTCGAGCGCGGTTTCCGGCGTCAGCGTCGGCGGGCGGCGCAGATAGGCGACGTCGTTGCGGACAAAGTCGCGGATCCCGGCTTCGACTTCGGAGACTGCCGCGAGATTGGGATCTTCCTCAGTCGATTCAACTTTTTCAGAACGGTTGGTGGCATTCATCGGCTATTCCCCTGTTTCGCGTGGAAGCGAGCGCGGATTGTCCCCCGCACGACGAAAGTTAGCGGACCCCATCAGTGCTGCCGATTTTGACGGCATCGGGGCCAATATGCGGCAATGCTCGATCTTTCGCAGGATTAGGTTACCAACTCCTCTTGAATCCCGCGGTCAGGCTTCTGTTCGGCATGCCCTGCGCGGTTTCGCCGATCGTGCCGCTGATGGTGACGCCGTCGAACAGCTTCTGCTCGGCGCCGATCTTGCTCAGCCATTTGTCGTCGGTGGACGACAGCGACTGGCCGGCGATCAGGCTGGTGCCGGTGCCGGCAATGTTCAGTTTGGCCGAGCGGTCGACTTCGTAGTTCCGCGCCGTATGTCCGGCGATGCCGGGAACCGGCGCCATGCCCTGCTGGATGACATTGTAACCGTTCTGCAGGGTGAGCGAATATTGCTGGCCGAGCGGCAGCGACTTGCTCAAGGAGGTGCCGAGCTTGCTTTGGTCCTGCGCGGGATCGACGCGTGCTTCGATCGCGGTCTGGTCCCAGATCGAGCCGACGCCGGGCGCGGTGACTGCCGCCCATGCCGTGCCGGAAGATTGCGACGGCGTCGCGTCCGGTGAATATCTCTGCCGCAGCAGATCGGCGCCGGTCAATGTCTGGGGCTGATGGACCACATTCATGTCGGCGCCGATCCGGGCATCCCAGAATGACGAGACCGGCTGCTTCACGGACAAGGCGGCTACGCCGTTCGGCTTGTCCTGCGACGACCACGAGACGTCGCCGCCCGCCTTTGTTTTCGGGGCCGCGCCGCCCTTTGGCGATGGACCGTTGATCAGGGTGGACGCATCGACGTTGAGCTGGCTCCAGTCCAGTTTGTCGATCTCGACGCCGGTCATATCGACGTCGTTGGTGCCGGAAGCATCCGTGGCTTCCGCCTCGGGCGCATCCGCCGTGTCGTTCGTCCATGCGGTTTGCGCATGCGCCGGCAGCGCATAGGCGAAGCCGATACCGGCCGCCAGCGCCAGCAGCGCAACCCGATCGATTCGTATCCTGGAAGTCATGACCCCGCCCGTAAATCAGCCCCCGAAGGATGCGTTCGCATCCGCGCAAAATTGTGGCGGGAGTTCCTCGATCTGTCGAGAAACAATAACCGTCATGCCCGGCCTTGTGCCGGGCATCCACGTCTTCCTTGTTGCCGTGTCAAAAGACGTGGATGGCCGGGACAAGCCCGGCCATGACGACGAAATGGACAAACCGCAATGACGGTTGAGCCTACGACGCGATCCTGGGCAGGTGAATCGGGTACCCGAGTGCCTGCTCGACCAGGTCGAAGGTATCTGCGAGCACGCGGATGCTGGACAGCCGGCCTTCCCTGAATTGCGCGAAATGGGCGATGCGCAGGCTGATCGGCTTGTTGGAATCGAGCGCCGTCAGCGAATAGCGCAGCATCGACGACGCCGAATCCGCGCCCAGCATGATCGTTTCGCGATCGAAGCGGTGGATGCGGACGTTTTCCGCAATCCGCCTGATCACGTCGAGTACCGCGGCCCTGCCGCGGCGCGCGCCGAGAAAGGGAAACATGTCGATCGGGCCGTAGATCGCCCAATCGACGTCCTCGTCGATCAGGGGTTCGAGATCTGCGAACTGGCGCTCGTTGATCGCGCGATGCAACGCGCGTGAGAAACGCCAGAGACTGTGCTCTGTCATGATACCGGATGTCCTGATTGGGATTGCAAAACAGCAAACGACATCAAAAAGGCGTCATTGGCGACGCCGTGCCGGGATGCTGCACTTCATTGTTGCGACCCCAGATAGAGGCATCTGCCTAGAATACAATCGTCATTTTTGCATTGCACAAATGCGCGAGTTCCGCCGAGTTCCCTGTCGCGGCGATGCCGTCATTCCGGGGCCCAGTGAACGAGCCAACCTCGGATATGCGATTGCACATCGGGGATTTCGAGATTCCGGGGTTCGCACGTCGTGCGCCCCGGAATGACGAGGCCTCATAATATCTCGCCGGGCGCCTTCTCGGTCAGCAGCGCAGAGAGATCCTTTTCGAGCACCTGCTGCACCAGATCGAACGTATCCATGATCTCGCGGATCTCCGCGATGCGGCCGTCGCGGAATGTGTAGAACGCCGCGATGTCGAATTGCACGACCCGGCGGTTGCTGCGCTTGCGGAAGAAGGCGCGGATCGTCGCCGCCACCTTGTCGGCCTCGGCAACGATGATCGGCACCTCGTAGCGCATGTCGAAATAGCGGGCGTGGACGGTCCGCCACATCTCGCCGACCTCGGCCTTGCCGTGGCGGCGGCCGAGATGCGGCAGGATGTCGATCGGCGCGTTGGCCTTGTAGTCGACGTCGTCGCTGCAGCAGTCCAGCGCGCCCGCGACATCGCCGGCGGAAAACGCCTCGAGAAAATTCAGCACGTGCCGGCGGTGAATGTCCTCGATCATTTTCAGTTCTCCGCCGGTGTTGCGCCCGGCCTGCATTTCCGATTCCCTTTTGAAGGGAAATCCGCTGACATCGATCGGCAAAAAATCCGCCCCGGTGAGCCTATTAGTGCTCCGGGATCGAAAATGGTTCATTCAACCGGAAGCTGTATTCAGACGAATGCTCCGGTGCGCCCAAACGCAACTGCGACGTCAGTTCTTCCTGCCGTTGGGGCTTTGGCCGGCCGGCGTCTTGCCGGAGGAGAACGGCGAGGGCACGGCGCCAGCCTTCTTGGTGTTCTTGTCGGCCTTAGGTTTCTTCTTTTCCTTGTTGCTGCGCATCTGACCCTTGGCCATGACCGTCTCCTGAGGCGCCTGGTTGAAGATGTGGCGCGCGATCATGATAGCAAATACGCTGACGTTTGTATGCGGCACCGGCAAGGGCCGCGACGGCCGCTCGCAGGATCCGCGTTACGATCCTGGAGCGGCCTTGGAGTGCCGGCGAACAAGATGACATTGACGCGAGCCGTGGAACAGGATCGGCGGCGGCCGATTGTCTGATCGTGCGGCCGTCGCATCGCCCGGCGAGCCGATTGAACAGGAAATGCCGCCATGAAACCATCAGCCATGCTCATCGCCGCCGCCGCGCTCACGCTCGTTGCGAATTCCGCTGACGCGAAGGGCTGCCTGAAAGGCGCCGTGGTCGGCGGCGTCGCCGGTCACTATGCCGGCCATCACGGCCTGCTCGGCGCCGCCGCCGGATGTCTCTACGGCCGCCACCGCGCCAAGGAGCAGGAGCGCCAGCAGCAAAGCCAAAGCCGCGCTCCCGCCGCCGGGCAGCAGAAGATGTAAGGCTGCCTGCCGATTTATTGCGAAGACGCAAAGTGAGGCGCGTCGGTGCCGTAGTGCCGTAGGGTGGGCAAAGGCGCACTTGCGCCGTGCCCACCACTCCCGGTGCCACGAATGGCGGCACGCTTTCGTTTCGCTCACCCAACTGCACCCGCGCGCGTTTGCCCATCAACATTTGCCCCAAGAAAAATCGACGGCGCAGCAAACCGCAGCATCTGTTCCGGCCCACAAGCGGCCGCGAACACGCAATGTTTGACCGGCGGCCGATATTCGCTTCGGAACGACACCGGTGCGTTCGGCGTTTTCTTGTCATGACCCACGGAGACCATCGATGACAAAGCCACTGACAAAAACCATCCCGCCCGTTCCCGAAGACAACCAGAGCCACAAGGGCCCCGGCAGCGCGCCCGGCGTTCCCCTCGACACCACCAAGGGCCACCGCGACGACGAGAAGCACAACATCCGCGAACAGGGCGACCACGGCAATATGGTGCAGAATACGAGCAATCGAAGGTCGGGGTGAGGGGCGCTTTGCGTAAGAAGAAGCCGTCATTCCGGGGCATGCGAAGCATGAACCCGGAATCTCGAGATTCCGAGTCCGGTGCTAAAGCACCATCCCGGGATGACGAGATCGACAATAGACCACCCGTCCACGCATAGGTTGCAAAAGGCACAGCACGTGATACCAGCGGCGTGGCAACAGGCCGTGTCCTAACTTCATGGAGGTGTATCATGCGCAAGCATCGCGATTTCGAAAATCTCCCCGGCTTTCAGCATCACGCGTAAGCGGCGGAAGTCTTTCCCTTCGGAAACCCACGTCAAGCGCGGCCGGCGTTTCGTCCATGGCGACGTTGAACTGACGAAAAGCTCGGCCGGAACGATTTGTGCCCGTGCGGCTCCGGACGCAGGTTTCAAAGCCTGCTGCATGAAGTCTGGGGTGTATGACGGGTCGAACCGGGATGACTACTTTAAGGGAGTAGCCGTGGATCGGCGCCGAGTTCAGTTCTCCACCATCATTCCGGGTGCGTCGCGATAGCGGCGAGCCCGGAAGCCATAACCGCGACAAGTCGGACGGAGACCGGCAGCCGCTTATGCGGCTTCCGGAATAACGCTCATGTTGGTCCGACTGAGGCCAGGACTTCCTCAGCCTTCGCTCGCGTTGGAAAACGGCCGAGTTCGCAATAGTCGGAATCATGCTCGGCCGAAGCTGGAGAGCGCAGCGCGACAAATTCGTCGCCGTCCTGCTGGACCAGTTCGGTAAGGTCTTCGCTTTTGAAAGGCATCATATCCCGTGCGCCACAGTGTGGGCATTCGTCGTCACACATACAGGACCATTCGTCCTCCCATCGACGGTCGCAACGATCGCATCTGTAGAAATTCAGGAACCATGCCATGCGAGTCTCCTAGGGTCGCAACCGATAATTTCCGCGGGAAACGAATTCGACAAATCCGCGGTCGCGCAAATATTGCAGTTGCTGACGTATCTTCGGCTTGACGTTCTGGTTGCCGGGATAGAGATCGCCGAGATGCCTCTCAAAAGCGTAGACTTCGTCCAGCGTGAAGTCGCGTTTGCCGAGCGACTCCACGCACTTCATCACATCGAGCAGCCAGCCGCGGGTTTCCGGCGATTCATTTCTGAGGAAAAGCGTCTTCTGCCACTCCGCGAGGACGATCTCTTTTTCGCGAACGAGACCGTTCTGCACGATATGAATCTTGCCGGACTCCGGGACACGGCTGAGCAGGATGTTGGAGCCGATCCAGCCGGCGCGCCGCGCGGTGGCGGCCAAAGGCTTTCGTTCCTCGATGATTTCGCGAACGAAAAAATGTTTCGGCACAATGGATAGATTGACGACCGCGAGCGACTTGAGATCGTAATTCATCAGAAAAAGATTTGGATTGTTGCTGGCCGCCAAGCGCTCGCATTTCGTCTTGAACGCGCCGTCGACGACCTTTGTGCCGAACTTTCCTTTTTGGCTTTTGAGTTCGAATTCCTCACAGCATGAAGTGCAATGGAAATCTGCGAGGGGACTATTGTTGGGAAAGGAGGAAATCTTTGCATTGCCGCAGTGTGGGCAATATGCCCAATTGCTCACCCAGGTCTCCGTCCACGTACGGGCACTTTGCGAGCCGCTGGTGTAGGCCGCTTGCGATTCTTCGAAGCCGAGTTTCATGAAGCCAGCGTAGCGGAACTCGTTCGAATTGTCAGCGTCGCGCGTCGACTACCTCTTCTTCCACCCGCCCCGATGCCCCGGCGCGCCGCCGCTCGATCTCGGCGTTGGGCCGAACTCCGGGCCGGACTGGCGCGAGTCGGTAGGCTGGAATATTTTGCTGCCGCCGCTGAACGGTTTTTGCGGCTTCGCACCGTCGGGGCGGTGGGGCAGGGACTCCGGGCCGTGCATTTCGTCGAGATGTGGCTTGTGCACCCGAGAGCCGGACTTTCCACCGCCGCCGGCCTTTAGGGCCGACTGTACGGTCTTTTTCTTCATCGCGCTGACCGGCAGGTTGGCGGCGTCGCCGTATTTCTTGGCGCCGGCGTAGGCGCCGGCCTTGCCCTGGACGACGCGCTGCTTTGCGGTGGGATCGTCGACCACGGCCAACTCCGTGGCCCGGAGGCGTTTCACCTCATCGCGCAGCCTTGCGGCTTCCTCGAAATTCAGGTCGGCGGCGGCTTCGCGCATCCTTGTTTCGAGGTCGTTCAGCACGGTCTCGAAGTTATGCCCGATCGAGATGACGTCGTCGGCCATGCCGCCGTCGCCGATCTCGACCAGCACATGGTCGCGCTCGTAGACGCTGTTCATGATGTCGCCGATGGATTTCTTGATGCTCTCCGGCGTGATGCCGTTGAGGGTGTTGTATTCGACCTGCTTCTCGCGGCGGCGATCGGTTTCGGCGATGGCGCGCTCCATCGAGCCGGTCATCTGGTCGGCATAGAGGATCACCTTGCCGTCGACGTTGCGCGCGGCGCGGCCGATGGTCTGGATCAGCGAGGTCTCGCTGCGCAAAAAGCCTTCCTTGTCGGCGTCGAGGATCGCGACCAGCGCGCATTCGGGAATGTCGAGGCCCTCGCGCAGCAGATTGATGCCGACCAGCGCGTCGAACGCGCCAAGCCGCAGGTCGCGGATGATCTCGATGCGCTCGATGGTGTCGATGTCAGAGTGCATGTAGCGCACGCGGATACCCTGCTCGTGCAGATATTCGGTGAGGTCTTCCGCCATCCGTTTTGTCAAGACGGTGATCAGGCTGCGATAGCCGGCCTGCGCGGTGGCGCGGACCTCGCCGACGAGGTCGTCGACCTGGGTGCGCGCCGGCCGGATGTTGACGGGCGGATCGATCAACCCGGTCGGGCGGATCACCTGCTCGACGAACACGCCGCCGCTTTCGTTCAGCTCCCAGCCGCCCGGCGTCGCCGACACCGCGACCGATTGCGGGCGCATCATGTCCCATTCCTCGAAGCGCAGCGGCCGGTTGTCCATGCAGGAGGGCAGGCGGAAACCATATTCCGCCAGCGTCGCCTTGCGGCGGAAGTCGCCGCGGAACATGCCGCCGATCTGCGGCACGGTGACGTGGCTTTCATCCGCAAACACCAGCGCATTGTCGGGGACATATTCGAACAGCGTCGGCGGCGGCTCGCCCGGCCGGCGTCCGGTCAGATAGCGTGAATAATTTTCGATGCCGGCGCAGGAGCCGGTGGCTTCCATCATTTCGAGGTCGAAGGTGGTGCGCTGCTCCAGCCGCTGCGCTTCCAGCAGGCGGCCCTGGTTGTTGAGCTGGTCCAGCCGCATCTTCAATTCGGACTTGATCGACTTGATCGCCTGCACCAGCGTCGGCCGCGGCGTCACATAGTGCGAATTGGCGTAGATCTTGATGAATTCGAGATCGTCCTGCTTGTGGCCGGTGAGCGGATCGAACTCCTCGATATTCTCCACGGTGTCGCCGAACAGGTTCACGCGCCAAGCGCGGTCTTCATAGTGCGCCGGGAAGATGTCGATGACGTCGCCGCGAACACGGAAGGTGCCGCGGGTAAAGTCGGCCTGGGTGCGCTTGTATTGCAGGGCGACGAGGTCGGCGATCAACTGCCGCTGGTCGATCCGTTCGCCCTTTTTCAGCGCGAAGGTCATCGCGGTATAGGTCTCGACCGAGCCGATACCGTAGATGCACGAGACCGACGCGACGATGATGACGTCATCGCGTTCCAGCAGCGCCCGCGTCGCCGAATGGCGCATGCGGTCGATCTGCTCGTTGATGGAGGAATCTTTTTCGATGTAGGTGTCGGTCCGCGGCACATAGGCCTCGGGCTGGTAGTAGTCGTAATACGAGACAAAATACTCGACCGCGTTGTCGGGGAAGAAGCTCTTGAACTCGCCATAGAGCTGCGCGGCCAGCGTCTTGTTCGGCGCCAGGATGATGGCGGGCCGTTGCGTGGCCTCGATCACCTTGGCCATGGTGTAGGTCTTGCCGGAGCCGGTGACGCCGAGCAGCACCTGGGTGCGGTCCTGCCGGCTGATGCCTTCGACCAGTTCCTTGATCGCGGTGGGCTGGTCGCCCTTCGGCTCGTATTCGGATTTGATCACGAAGGGGACGCCGCCTTCGGATTTCTCCGGGCGTGGCGGGCGATGCGGGGTCCAGATTTTCACCTGGCCATCTTCGCCCTTGAATTCCGGGCGGCCGTCGCGGATCAGCGCATCCAGCGCGTCCGCGGTGGCGGCGACGCCGAGCGCCTCCATCTTGTTGCGCGGCGGCCGGGCCAGCGCGGCGGCATCTTCCTCCTCGGTGGTGAAGCCGAATTGTTTTGCCAGTTCCGGGTCGAGGGTGGGGATCGTGGCGGAGGTGCCGTAATTGGCGGGGCCGAATTCGCGCTGCGGCGCCTCTCCGAACCCTTGTTTCTCCGCACCCTCCGCGTCGCGCTTCGCCACCTCCTCGCCGGTGCCACGCGTCGACGCCCGCGCGCGATGCGCGGCGGCCTCGCCACCGGCGCGGCGATCCCACGAATTGTCCGGCGGCGGCTGCAACCCGGTGCCGGAGCCAAGGCCGGCATCGCCGCGATTGATCGCGGGATTGAGCAGTTCCGCCAGCGCCGGCCCGATGGGCTGCACGTCGGGCCGGTGTGCTTTGGATTTCGGGGTTTTGCCGGGTTTTTTGGGGGTGTCTGGGTTCTTCGCCATGGACGGAATATGGGATGAGTCCGGTGGTGAGAAAAGGGCAAAGGCTTTTGGGGGGGACGTGGGGTGTTCCATTCTTGGCGCTGGCGCGCTGTGGCGGTAGTTGGCAGCAGGCGAGGCTCTCTTCCGTCATTGCGAGCGAAGCGAAGCAATCCATCTTGCCGCGTGCGAGACGATAGATGGATTGCTTCGTCGCAAGGGCTCCTCGCAATGACGGTGATGGGGGACATCGCGGCCGCGAGCGATCCCTTGTTCCGGTCGGCAAACCCCATCTACAATGCCGGTGGACCATTCCCCTGATCCCCGAGGACACCCATTGGCCAAGATAAATCCGCTTGCCGGCAAGATCGCCGAACCGTCGATGCTGGCGAATATCCCGCGGCTGGTGACGGCCTATTTTGCAGGGAAGCCCGACCCGGCGGTGCCGGCGCAGCGGGTGGCGTTCGGGACCTCGGGGCATCGCGGTTCCGCGTTCAACCACGCCTTCAACGAGGCGCATATATTGGCGATCAGCCAGGCGCTGTGCGATGCCAGGTCCGCCAAGGGCATCGACGGCCCGCTGTTCGTCGGCATCGACACCCATGCGCTGGCGGAGCCGGCGTTGGCGAGCGCGCTGGAAGTGTTCGCGGCGAACGGCGTCGAGGTGATGGTCGACGAAGGCCACGGCTACACGCCGACGCCGGTGATCTCGCACGCCATCCTGACCTACAACAAGGGCCGTGAAAGTGGTTTTGCCGACGGCGTCGTGATCACGCCGTCGCACAATCCGCCGGAAGATGGCGGTTTCAAATACAACCCGCCCAATGGTGGCCCGGCCGATACCGATATCACGGGGGCGATCGAGCGCGCCGCGAACGGTTTTCTTGAAGACGGGCTTCGCGGCGTGAAGCGCATTCCCTACGACCGCGCGCTCAAATCATCCTGCGTTCATCGCCATGATTATATCGGGCCCTATGTCGCCGACCTCGCCGATGTCGTCGACATGGAAGCGATCCGCGTCGCAGGCGTGAAGATCGGCATCGATCCGCTGGGCGGCGCGGCGGTGCGCTACTGGCAGCCGATCATCGAGCGCTACGGCATTGCCGCGACCATCGTCAGCGACGCCGTCGATCCGACGTTCCGCTTCATGACGGTGGACTGGGACGGCAAGATCCGGATGGACTGCTCGTCACCCTATGCGATGGCGCGGCTGATCGGCTTGCGCGAAAAATTCGACGTCGCCTTTGCCAACGACACCGACGCCGACCGCCACGGCATCGTGACGCGCTCGAACGGGCTGATGAACCCGAACCATTATCTCGCCGCGGCAATCGCCTATCTGTTCGAGCATCGCCCGCACTGGCGCAACGACAGCGCAGTGGGCAAGACCATCGTCTCCAGCGCGATCATCGACCGTGTCGCGAAAAAACTCGGCCGCCGCCTGGTCGAGACGCCCGTCGGATTCAAATGGTTCGTCGACGGGCTGAGCGACGGTTCGTTCGGGTTTGCCGGCGAGGAAAGCGCCGGCGCCTCGTTCCTGCGGCAGGACGGATCGGTGTGGACCACCGACAAGGACGGCATCATTTTGGGATTGTTGGCCGCCGAGATGACGGCGCGCACCCAGCGGGACCCGAGCCAGTTGTTCGACAAGCTCACCAACGAACTCGGCGTGCCCTACTACGAGCGGATCGATGCCCCCGCGACGCCGGCGCAGAAGAATCTGTTGAAGGCGCTGTCGCCCGAAAAGCTCGCCATGACGGAGCTGGCCGGCGAGCCGGTGCAGGCGGCGCTGACGGCCGCGCCCGGCAACGGCCAATCGTTCGGCGGCATCAAGGTCGTCACCGGGAGCGGCTGGTTTGCCGCACGTCCCTCGGGCACCGAGGATGTCTACAAGATCTATGCGGAGAGTTTTCGCAGCGAAGCTCACCTGCGGCAGATCCAGGAGGATGCCCAGCGCGCGATCGACAAGGCGTTCAGGAGCTAAGTGAACGCTGCGCTGAAAGCGACGCCGACATCGGCTTGACGATATCGAGATGAATCCCGCCGCACCGCGTGCATCTCAGCGTCCAGTATTCCGACCCCGCCTTTCCCGCGATGATGCGCAGCACCGCCAGGCGGGCGCGGCATTGCGGACAGTTGGAGCGTGCGGGAGCGGACGGTCTGGTTTCGAGCATGGGATGCTGGCCCTTTTCACATCAGGTCAAGCCGCGAATCGTGCCGCCTGCGGCAACTGCCCGGCCGTGGCGCCGCGGCGGTTGAGGTGATCGATCCGGGTCTTGGCGTCGGCGACCGCGGCATCGGGGCTGGACCAGGCGAAGCCGACCTCCAGCGCGGAGAACAATACGCCGTCGATGACGACCGGCTGTTGATCGGCCCGCCTGATCCTGGCGTGCCAGAGGCCGGTGCCGGCCTCGAACGTCTCGATGCTGAAGCCGTCATGGTCGGATGGCACGGCGTGACCTCAAGGTTTTCCAAGTTTTGAGGAAAACACGTGGGAGCAAAAACGCCTGTGAAGCCGTTCACATCTCCGGATTTTTTGAACGCGGGCCGCTTCCGCGCTTGCGCCGCGCGGCGGGACCGGCGGCGGCGCGGATGATCCAGCGCCGGAACGCGGCGAAATCGCGCTGCTCGGTCTGGAAGCTGCGATAGACCAGGTACCAGCGCATGCCCTTCGGCACCGTCACGGAAAAAGGCGCCACCAGCCGTCCGGCGGCGAGGTCGTCGTCGATATAGGGCCGGATGCCCATCGCCACGCCGACCCCGTCGACCGCGGCCTGCAGCGCCTGGCCGTAGAATTGAAATT
>LNAP01004597.1_pt1 | contig 20906 bp, 18 predicted proteins | sample 602601 | NCBI WGS metagenome assembly LNAP01 (sample SAMN02440304, study PRJNA202911) | soil metagenome | biome: Subtropical and temperate rainforests or woodlands; isolation source: soil samples (1 kg each in a 20% v/v slurry with milli Q water) were... ...
CCTGCATCGGCAGGCTGCGCCCACTCCTGCGCCAGCTCGCCGTACCACGACACATCCACCAACGGCGGCAGCGTCACCACCGTGCCTTGCCACAAGGCAGACTCGATCTCCAGGCGCAGGCGCACACCGGCTTCATTCACCTGCGGCATGGTGGCGACCACGCCGGTCACGCGCAGGTCGCGCCCCTCCAACCCCGGTGCCAGCGCATGGGACGCATAGGCACCGGCACGCAGACCGCACAGCGCAAACAAGGCCAGTGCCCCCGCACAGGCTGCAAAGCCCAAGGCCCACCACCGGGCCACACGCCGCCCGGAAGCCAGGTGACACGCCACCCGCACTGCCCTGTGCGAGCCACTGAGGAGCCACGCCCCGCCCGCCAGGGCCAGCACCACCCCATAGGCCCGCCCATTCCAGAGCAGAGGCTGCTGCAACTGCAGCGCCGCACCCACCAGAGTCCCCAGCAACCACGCCGGCAAGCGCCAAGCGCCCCGCACGGAACCGTCCTCTGGCGGATGGGGCGCAGCAGGATGGATGGCGCTGGGCGCAATGGGTGGCATGGGCAGATGCTAAACCCACCTTCCATCCCAGAAATGGGCTGTCTTCGCACAGGCTTGTGCAACACTGGCGCCCTCCGCGCCGAAATCCGGGCACCGCACTCCATTGCACGCCTGATCGGACATTCCCTTCACACCTCCGAGGAAAACCATGAGTGTTTACGACAAGCTGAAAGAACTGCAGATCACCCTGCCCCCCGTGTCGGTGCCTGCGGCCGCCTATGTGCCTTATGTGCAGACCGGCAACCTGGTGTTCCTGAGCGGCCATATCGCACGCAAGGACGGCAAGCCCTGGGCGGCCCAGTTTGGCCGCGACATCACCACCGAAGAAGGCAAGGCCGCCGCCCGCGCCGTGGCGATCGACCTGATGGGCACGCTGCACGCGGCCTGCGGGGGCGACCTCAACCGCGTCCAGCGCATCGTGAAGGTGATGAGCCTGGTCAACTCCACCGGCGACTTCACCGAACAGCACCTGGTGACCAATGGCGCCAGCGAGCTGCTGGGCCAGGTCTTTGGTGAAAAAGGGGTGCACGCCCGCAGCGCCTTTGGCGTGGCACAGATTCCCATGGGAGCGTGTGTGGAAATTGAATTGATCGCCGAACTGGCCTGAAAGACGGAGCGTACTGTGATCAGTCCGCTCCAAAAGGCACTCAGCCGCCAGGAGCCGCCGCCAGGCAGCCCGCCTGATGGGCGCTGCTGGCACTTTGCTGGATGGTGCGGGTGAACTGCTCCATGGCGGCCGCCGTTACCTGCAGGTTGCTGGAACCCGCGCTTTTGTTTTTCCACAAACCCCGAGCGTTCCCGCTGGACGTCCCATTCCGGCGAAAAAGCCGGCGCACAGCCCCTATTCGACGCGCATCACGGATGCGGGCTTGAAGCCTAAATCTGCGACCTTGCCCTTGCGCCCCCGTGCGGCACGGGCATTGTTGAGCGAACGGATTTCCAGCGTCTCTTCCCGCACCTTGCCGCCCCGACCCACGCCCTCGATGCGGATGCTGCGCGTGTAAGCGGCGGCCCCCGCCAGCTGGTCTTTGGACTCCAGGTCGATCAGCACCAGGCCGCGGCCGCCGTTGGCCATGGTCTTGAGTTCGCTGATCTCGAAGGTCAGGATGCGCCCCCCCGCCGAGGCGCAGGCCACATGCGTGGCGGCAGGCAGCGGCTGCCCCCCGGTGCTGCCCGCCGCATGGGAGGGTGGGCACACGCTCTCGCCATCGCCCAGGGTCATGAAGGACTTGCCGCCCTTCTGGCGCGACACCAGGTTTTCCACACTGGCCAAAAAGCCATAGCCACCCGAACTCGACAGCAGCAGGGTGGCGCTGGCCGGGCCGGCGAAGTAATGCAGCAGCTGGGTGCCCGATTCCAGCTCGATCAGGGTGGTCACGGGCTGCCCGTCACCTCGCCCGCCGGGCAGTTGCGCCACCGGCACCGAATAGACACGGCCATTGCTGCCAAACCCGATGAGCTGGTCCACGGTGCGGCATTCAAACGTGGCATAGAGCCCGTCGCCTGCCTTGAAGGCAAAGCTGGCCGCCTCGTGGCCATGGCCATTGCGGGCACGCACCCAGCCTTTTTGCGACACCACCACCGTCACCGGCTCGTCCACCACCTTGACCTCGGCCACGGCCTTCTTCTCGGCCTGGATCAGCGTGCGGCGCGGGTCGGCAAAGGTCTTGGCGTCGGCCTCGATCTCCTTGACCATGGTGCGGCGCAGCGAACCGGGGTTGTTCAGGATGTCTTCGAGCTTGCCCTGGCTTTCGCGCAGTTCTTTCAGCTCCTGCTCGATCTTGATGGCTTCGAGGCGCGCCAGCTGGCGCAGGCGGATTTCGAGGATGTCCTCGGCCTGCCGGTCGCTCAGGTTGAAGCGTGCGATCAGTGCGGCCTTGGGTTCCTCGGCCGCACGGATGATGGCGATCACCTCGTCGATGTTGAGCAGCACGGTCTGCCGCCCTTCGAGGATGTGGATACGGTCCAGCACCTTGGCCAGCCGGTGCTGGCTGCGGCGGGTGATGGTGGTCTGACGGAAGGCGATCCACTCTTGCAGCATCAGCCGCAGCGACTTCTGCACGGGCTTGCCGTCGAGCCCCACCATGGTGAGGTTGATGGGGGCCGAGGTCTCCAGGCTGGTGTGGGCCAACAGGGCCGTGATCAACTCCTGCTGCGGGGTCTTGCCCGTCTTGGGCTCGAACACCAGGCGCACGGGCGCGTCCTTGCTGGATTCGTCGCGCACCACGTCCAGCACGGCCAGCATGCTGGCCTTGAGCTGCGTCTGGTCCTGGCTCAGCGCCTTCTTGCCGGCCTTGACCTTGGGGTTGGTGATTTCTTCGATCTCTTCGAGCACGCGCTGCGTGCTCACGCCGGGCGGCAGCTCATTGACCACCAGCTGCCATTGGCCACGGGCCAGTTCTTCGATCTTCCAGCGCGCACGCACCTTGAGGCTGCCCCGGCCCGTGCGGTAGGCGTCGGCAATATCGCCCGCGCTGCTGATGATCTGGCCGCCACCGGGGTAGTCCGGCCCGGGCACCAGCGCGAGCAAATCCTCTGGACTCAACGACGGCGTCTTGATGAGTGCAATGCAGGCATCGGCGATCTCGCGCAGGTTATGGCTGGGGATTTCGGTGGCCAGGCCCACGGCAATGCCGCTGGCGCCGTTGAGCAGTGCAAACGGCAGACGCGCGGGCAACTGGCGGGGTTCTTCCGTGCTGCCGTCGTAGTTGGGCATGAAATCGACCGTGCCTTCATCGATCTCGTCGAGCAGCAAGCTGGTGATGCGCGACAGGCGCGCCTCGGTGTAGCGCATGGCGGCGGCGCCATCGCCGTCGCGGCTGCCGAAGTTGCCCTGGCCGTCGATCAGCGGGTAGCGCTGGGCAAAGTCCTGCGCCATGCGCACCAGTGCGTCGTAGGCCGACTGGTCGCCGTGCGGATGAAAACGGCCCAGCACATCGCCCACCACGCGGGCACTCTTGACGGGCTTGGCCGCCGTGCTGCGCGTGGGGCCGCTGTAGCCCAGGCCCATGCGGTCCATCGAGTACAGGATGCGCCGCTGCACGGGCTTGAGGCCGTCGCACACATCGGGCAGCGCGCGGCCCTTGACGACGGACAACGCATATTCCAGATAGGCGCGCTGGGCATAGCCCGCCAGATCCAGGGAGTCACCCCCATCGCCAGCGGTGGTGAAATCGAGAGTGGGTTGATCGCTCATTCGTTCGGGTTCGGTTCAATCACGTTCTGGTGCGAAGTCACGCGTGTCTGCAAGCTTGTCCCGGCCCAGGGCGCCGCCCGGGAGCTCCATGCGCACGCGGCCCGGAGCGGCGCGCTGGGCCAGCACGGTCGTTGGCGGCTTGAGCTGGGCATACAGGCCGAGCACGGTACGCACATAGTTCTGGGTTTCCTTGAAGGCCGGAATCTGGTTGCCCGCCTTTTTCACCGCGCCCTCGCCCGCGTTGTAGGCTGCCAGGGCCAGGTCCAGGCGGCCGGGAAACAGGTCAAGCAGATAGCGCAGGTAGCGGGTGCCGGCAGACACATTCACGGCCGGATCCACGAGCTTCTGCGCCACGGTCCGGCGGGCGTCCGCCGCCACGCCGAAGCGTCCCGCCGTGGCCGGCATCACCTGCATCAGGCCAATGGCGCCCTTGGGCGAGACGGCATCGGCGTCAAACCCCGATTCGGTGGCAATCAGGGCCTGCAGCAATGCATAGTCCACCCCCTGGTGGCTGGCCGATGCGCGCAGGTGGTGCCTCACGCGCTGGTAGTCGGGCGAGATGTCAAAAAACGCCAGCAAACGCGCACTGGCCGCGGGCAGCGCCCCCGGCACAGGCCGCAATGCACCCTGCGGCCCATCGCTCGATGAATCGAATTGCGTGCCACGAAAGAACAGCTGGTAACGCGCATCCGTCTGCTCTGCGGCGAAGTGGGTCACGCCGCGTTCGTCCACAAAGGCCCACAGATCTGCATGCGCCGGTTGCTGCGTTATCCATAGCAGCAGCACAGCCAGCCAACGCAAAAGGCCTGAAGAACGATGAATCATGGACATGGCAATACCGGCAATGCGCGGTCAGATATCCACTTCCACCGCGTCACCATGCAGCTCCATCAGCTCGCGCCGCGAAGCGGCCTCGCCCTTGCCCATGAGCTTGGTGATGAGCAAATCCGTGCCCCCCAGCTGCACGGGCAGCAGGCGGCGCGTGTCGGGGTTGAGCGTGGTTTCCCACAGCTGCTCGGCATTCATTTCGCCCAGGCCCTTGAAGCGGCTGATCTGGCATTTTTCGCGCGGCACGCCGTCTTTCGCGCATTTGTCGAGGATGGCGGTGAGCTCGCCCTCATCGAGCGCATACATCTTGGCCGCGGGCTTCTTGCCGCGCGCGGGCACGTCCACGCGAAACAGCGGCGGGCGCGCCACGTAGATATGGCCGGCCTCGATGAGCTTGGGGAAATGCCGGAAAAACAGCGTGAGCAGCAACACCTGGATGTGCGAGCCGTCCACGTCCGCATCACTGAGGATGCACACCTTGCCGTAGCGCAGGCCCGACAGGTCGGGCGAATCGTTGGGGCCGTGCGGGTCCACCCCCATGGCCACCGAGATGTCGTGGATCTCGTTGTTGGCAAACAGCCGGTCGCGGTCCACCTCCCAGGTGTTGAGCACCTTGCCGCGCAGCGGCAGCACGGCCTGGTTTTCCTTGTCGCGGCCCATCTTGGCACTGCCGCCGGCCGAATCGCCCTCAACCAGGAACACCTCGTTGTAGGCAATGTCGCGGCTTTCGCAATCGGTGAGCTTGCCGGGCAGCACGGCCACGCCCGAGCCCTTGCGTTTTTCGACTTTCTGGCCGGCCTTCTGGCGGGTTTGCGCGGCCTTGATGGCGAGTTCGGCCAGCTTCTTGCCGTATTCGACATGCTGGTTGAGCCAGAGTTCAAGCGCCGGACGCACAAAGCCGCTCACCAGCCGCACGGCATCGCGCGAGTTCAGGCGCTCCTTGATCTGGCCCTGGAATTGGGGGTCCAGCACCTTGGCACTGAGCACATAGCTGGCGCGCGCAAACACGTCTTCGGGCATCAGCTTCACGCCCTTGGGCAAAAGACTGTGCAGCTCGATGAAGCTCTTGACGGCGTTGAACAGGCCATCGCGCAGGCCGCTCTCGTGCGTGCCGCCAGCGCTGGTGGGGATCAGATTGACATAGCTTTCGCGCACGGGCTGGCCGTCTTCGGTGAAGGCCACGCACCACGAGGCACCCTCGCCCTCGGCAAAGTTGTCATGGCCACTGTCGGCAAAGCCCTCGCCCTCGAACAGCGGGATCACCGGGTCGCCGTTGAGCGTCTGCTGCAGGTAATCGCGCAGACCGCCCTTGTATTGCCAGGTTTGCGTGTCCCACGTCTTCTCGTTGACAAGCGAGACCGACACGCCCGGCATCAGCACCGCCTTGCTGCGCAGCAGGTGGGTGAGCTCGCCCAGCGGCAGGGTGCTCGATTCAAAGTATCTGGCATCGGGCCACACGCGCACCGTGGTGCCCTGCTTGCGCTCGCCGGCCTCCAGGGGGCGGGCCACCAGCGGCTCGATCACGTCACCCGCCGAGAACACCAGGCGCGCCACCTGCCCTTCGCGGTGGCTGCTGGCTTCCAGGCGCGTGGCCAGGGCGTTGGTGACGCTCACGCCCACGCCATGCAAACCGCCCGAGAAGCTGTACGCGCCGCCCTTGCCCTTGTCAAACTTGCCGCCCGCGTGCAGGCGGGTGAAGACCAGCTCGATCACCGGGGCCTTTTCTTCTGGATGCATGCCAAACGGAATGCCGCGCCCGTCGTCTTCGATGCCCACCGAGCCATCGGCATGCAGCGTGACCTTGATCTTCTTGCCGTAGCCGGCCAGCGCCTCGTCGGCGGCGTTGTCGAGCACCTCCTGGATGATGTGCAGGGGGTTGTCGGTGCGGGTGTACATGCCCGGGCGTTGCTTGACAGGCTCCAGCCCCTTGAGCACACGGATCGAACCCTCGGAATATTCGCTGGCGGACACAGAAGACGGTTTGACAGACATGGGGCGGATTGTAGTGCCGCAGCACCATGCGAACTGGATGAATACCCAGCCGTTCCAACCCTTGCCGTTGAGGGTCATGCAGGTGTCAGGCAGATGCGTGCGGTATTCGCTACATTCCCCACATGCCTACGAATCCCCCCAAACTGTCCATGCTCCAGGTGCTCGCGTGCGGGGCCGCCATCGTGACGCTGTCCATGGGCATCCGCCACGGCTTCGGGCTGTGGCTGCAGCCCGTCACCCAGGAAATGGGCTGGACGCGGCAGTCGTTCGCGCTGGCCATTGCCATCCAGAACCTGTCCTGGGGCCTGATCGGCATTTTTGTGGGCATGGTGGCCGACCGGTTTGGTGCCTTTCGCGTGCTGATGGGCGGCGCCGTGCTCTATGGCCTGGGCCTGGCCGGCATGGCGCTGTCACCCACGCCCACCCTGTTTGCGCTGACTGCGGGTGTGCTCATCGGCGCAGCCCAGGCAGGCACCACCTATGCCGTGATCTACGGCGTGCTGGGCCGCCAGATCGCACCCGAAAAACGCTCATGGGCCATGGGCGTGGCAGCGGCGGCCGGCTCGTTCGGGCAGTTTCTGATGGTTCCGGTGGAGGGCTGGCTGATTGCCAGCCTGGGCTGGCAGCAGGCGCTGCTGGCACTGGCGCTGATGGTGCTGCTCATCGTTCCGCTGGCTTTCGGTCTGCGCGAACCTGGATTTCACGGATCGGCCCCCGCCCGACGCGACCAGACCATTGCGCAGGCGCTGGGCGAGGCGTTCCGCTACCCCAGCTTCCTGCTGCTGACGGCGGGGTATTTCGTATGTGGCTTCCAGGTGGTCTTCATTGGCGTGCACATGCCCAGCTACCTGCGCGACCATGGGCTCTCGCCCCAGGTGGCCAGCTATTCACTGGCGCTGATCGGGCTGTTCAATGTGTTCGGCACCTACATTGCGGGCACACTGGGCCAGCGCATGCCCAAGCGCAGGATTTTGGCCTTCATCTACTTTGCGCGGGCCGTGGTCATCACCGTTTTTCTGCTGGTGCCCCTGTCGCCGCTGTCGGTGTATGTGTTTTCCGCCGTGATGGGGGCACTGTGGCTGTCCACCGTGCCTCCCACCAATGCCGCCATTGCGCAGATTTTTGGCGTGCAGCATCTGTCCATGCTGGGCGGCTTTGTCTTTTTCAGCCACCAGGTCGGCAGCTTCATGGGCGTGTGGCTGGGCGGCTACCTGTATGACCGCACGGGCAGCTACGATGTGGTCTGGTACATCGCGATCGGGTTGGGAATTTTTGCGGGACTGGTGAATCTTCCCGTCAAGGAAGCCCCCATCCGGCGCGCCGCGCCGCTGCCCGCCTGACCACACCCGTTCCGAACAATCCGTCCATGGCCCTGCACAACCCCACTCCACGCCCTGTATTCCGCCCCGCCCGGCTGCTGGGCTGGGTGGCCGCTGTGCTGGCCTTGCTGGCGGTGTTTGCGCTGTACACCGCGCCAGGCTTCATGGTCATGCTGTCAGACCAGCTTTGGGCATGTTTCTGAGGATTTCAAGCCTTCTAGGCCACGAGCGCTCATGAATCAACCGCCAGCAGCTCTTATTGCAATAGCAAACATTTCCCATGCACGGCACTGAAGCCCCTTCAGACTGGGTGCGCCGCTGGTCTCCCCTGGCACCGCCGGGCAGCACGGTGCTGGACGTGGCCTGCGGCGCGGGCCGCCACCTGCGCTGGATGCACGAACATGGCCACCCCACCGTGGGCGTGGACCGCTCCGCCGACGCCGTGGCGGCCTGCACCACCTGGGGCGAAATCCACTGCGCCGACATCGAAGCGGGCCCCTGGCCCTTTGCCGGCCGGCAGTTTGGTGCGGTGATCGTCACCCACTACCTCTGGCGCCCGCTGCTGCCCCTTCTGGTGGACAGCGTGGCCCCCGGCGGCGTGCTGATCTATGAAACCTTCGCCAGCGGCAACGAAACCGTGGGACGCCCCGCGCGAGCCGACTTTCTGCTGCAACCCGGCGAACTGCTGGCCGCCTGCGCGGCCCTGCGCACCGTGGCCTACGAAGACGGTTTTCTGGACGCACCCGCACGTTTCGTGCAGCGCATTGCCGCGGTGCGCGAAACCGCGCATCCAAGCCAGCCCGTTCGATACCGTCTGGACCTTGCGGTCTAGTTAGAATGCCCTTTTACCGTTTACCACTGCGGACATGACCTCTTCTTCCGTCCCCCTTACCGGCAGCATCGTCGCCCTCGTCACCCCCATGCACGAGGACGGTAGCGTGGACTACCCCGCCCTGCGCAAACTGATCGACTGGCACATCGCCGAGGGCACCGACTGCATCGGCGTGGTGGGTACCACGGGCGAATCGCCCACGGTCAACGTCGAAGAACATTGCGAAATCATCCGCGTGTCTGTGGAGCAAGCGGCCAGGCGCGTGCCCATCATGGCCGGCTGCGGCGCCAACTCCACCGCCGAAGCCATCGAGCTGGCCAAGTTTGCCCGTGGCGTAGGGGCCGACAGCCAGCTGCAGGTCGTGCCCTACTACAACAAGCCCACGCAAGAAGGCCAGTACCAGCATTTCCGATCAATAGCCGAGGCCACGGGCGACCTGCCCATCGTGCTCTACAACGTGCCCGGCCGCTCGGTGGCAGACATGCAGCACGACACCGTGCTGCGCCTGGCCCAGGTGCCCGGCATCATCGGCATCAAGGAAGCCACGGGCAACATCGAACGCGCCCAGTGGCTCATCCGCGACGTCCCCCAGGGATTTGCCGTGTATTCGGGCGATGACCCCACCGCTGTCGCCCTGATGCTGTGCGGCGGCCACGGCAACATCAGCGTGACCGCCAACGTGGCGCCCCGCCTGATGCACGAGCTGTGCGTTGCAGCACTGGCCGGCAATGCACGGCGCGCCATGGAAATCCAGTTCCAGCTGATGCCGGTGCACAAAAACCTGTTCATCGAGGCCAACCCCATCCCCGTGAAATGGGCCATGGCCCGCATGGGTCTGTGCGCAGGCACCATGCGCCTGCCCATGACCCCCCTGAGCCAGGGCTGCGAATCCACGGTCGAAGCAGCCCTGCGCGCCAGCGGCCTTCTGTAAGCCGCCCGTCCCCCGACACTTGAGACACTCTGAGGATTTCCGCGTGAATCACACCGCACGATTGGGCCTGCTGGGCCTTGCCATGGCCCTGTCCGCCTGCTCCGTCCTGGAAAGCGACAAGATCGACTACAAAAGCGCCACCCAGGGGGCCACGCTGGAAGTGCCGCCCGATCTGACGCAACTGTCGCGAGACAACCGCTACGCGGTGCCCGGCACGACCGTTTCTGCAGCAGCATTCCAGGCAGGCCAGAGCGCGAAAACATCGAACACATCCACCGCAGCGGCCAGCAAAATTGGCGATGTGCGCATCGAACGCAATGGCAGCCAGCGCTGGCTGGTGATCGACCGACCGGCCGACCAACTGTGGGAACCCGTGCGTGAATACTGGCTGGAGAATGGTTTCAACCTGGTTGTCGATCAGGCCGACCTGGGCATCCTGGAAACCGACTGGGCAGAAAACCGCGCCAAGCTGCCGCAGGACGTGATCCGCGCCACCCTCGGCAAGGTTTTTGATTCGCTGTATTCCACCGGCGAACGTGACAAGTTCCGCACGCGTCTGGAGCGCAATGCCGCAGGCGGCACCGAAATCTATGTCACCCACCGCGGCATGGTGGAGGTGTACACCAGCACCGCCAAGGACAGCACCGTCTGGCAGCCCCGCGCCGCCGATCCCGAGCTCGAAACCGAATTCCTGCGCCGTCTCATGGTCAAGCTCGGTGTGAGCCAGGAGCAATCCCAGGCGGTGGCGGCAGCGCCCGCACTGAAGGCCGCCACGGTGCGCATGGCCTCGGTGAACAACGTTCCCGTGGTGCAGATGGACGAGGGTTTTGATCGCGCATGGCGCCGGGTGGGCCTGGCCCTGGATCGCACTGGTTTCACCGTGGAAGACCGCAACCGCAATGACGGCCTGTACTTTGTGCGTTATGTCGCACCAGGAACCGACAAAAAAGAGCCCGGCTTCTTCAGCAAGCTGCTGGGCGGTGGCTCTGCCGCAACGCCACCGCTCAAGTACCAGGTGGTGGTGCGCAGCCAGGGTGACGCCACCACGGTTTCCGTGCTGAACGAGGCCGGCGCTCCCGAATCGTCTGCCAACGCCGAGCGCATCCTGCGCGTGCTGGCAGACGATCTGAAATAAGCCGGACTGCCAATGCTGCGCTTTCGCAGCTTGGGTAGCGGCAGCTCAGGCAACGCCACCGTGGTGGAGGCCGGCGACGGATCGCAGATTCGCCGCCTGCTGGTGGATTGCGGCTTCGGCATCCGGCAGCTGGCCACGCGGCTTGGCGCTGCAGGCCTGGGCATCGACCAGATCGATGCCATTTTCATCACGCACGAACATGCCGACCATGTGGGTTGCGCCAAAGCCCTGGCGTTGCGACACCGTGTTCCCGTATGGATGAGCGCCGGCACCCACGCGGCACTGGGTTTTCCCGATCTGGATGGGCTGCTGCGGGTGGCCCACGACATGGCGCCGATCGACCTCGGTACCCTGTGCGCATTGCCCTTCACCGTGCCACACGATGCACGGGAACCGCTGCAATTGCGCTGTACCGATGGTGCCTCTCACCTGGGTCTGCTCACCGACCTGGGCCACGCCAGCAGCCATGTGCTGCAGCAACTGCAGGGTTGCCACGCACTTTTGCTGGAAACCAACCATGATCCGGACATGCTCGCGGCGTCCGGCTACCCCGCCTTTCTCAAGCGGCGCATCGGCGGCGAGCACGGACATCTGGCCAACCATGCGGCCGCCAGTATCCTGACGGCCGTTCAGCACGCAGGCCTGAATCGGGTGGTGGCGGCCCACCTCAGCGCTCAGAACAACCAGCCCTGGCTGGCACAACAGGCGCTGGCGCAGGCGCTGGACTGGCCTGCTCAGGGTGTGGACATTGCCTCGGCCGTCGCAGGCACTGAATGGATCGACGTAACGCTGTCCCGCTAAGCGATGGATGCACACCCAGCAGGCGGTTGGCGGGCAATACACACACCACTGTCACGGGAATAGTCCCCCTGAACACGAAGGCCACCCACAAAAAAGCCCCGCACCTGCAGAGGTCGGGGCTTTCGGCTTCAGACACTCCAGCCAAGCTGGAAGCCTCTGAAATCGTTTCTGGCTTTACTTGGCAGCAGAAGCGGCGTTGGTGGCGGCAGTCGCAGCAGCATCCACAGCGGCCTTGGCATCGGATGCGGCAGTGGCGGCTGCGTCCACAGCGGTCTGGGCGCCAGTGGCGGCCGTGGCGGCGGCGTCAGCAGCAGCCTTGGCAGCGTCTACCGGAGCAGATGCGTCAGTGGCGGGAGCCGGCGCTTCCACGGGAGCTGGGGCAGGAGCAGCAGCGGGCTCTTCTTTCTTGCCACAAGCGGCCAGAGCAGCAGCAGCGATCAGGGTAGCCAGAACGAGGGATTTCTTCATTTCAATTTTCCTAAATAGACAGACAAAGAACTGGAATTGCCACCACGATCAGCTTCGACAGCCGTTGACGCGTTGGCGGAATGCATTTGCATGCGTTTCAGCGCAGTCAGAAATTATATTGGGGATTCGTCAATACTGACTAACACTGACTGAGCGCAAGCAGTGCATTCCATCTTTCAGATACACATTTGTATTAACGCTACAAACCCAAAGTGGTTGACGGGAAGCCGGGAGAACTTTTACTCCGCAGCCACTCATGGAGCGATTCACGCAGCAAAACGCGCCGATCCGGCTCGAACCCGCTGACCCCCACACAGTGCAAGGGATCAACCCGGTGCAGCACCCAGGCGGGAGACCACAAAGCACTGGGAAGGTCCAGCGGATCTGCCGACGGACTGCGCCGGCAGGTAATGATGTGATCCCAGGTGCCGCGCCAGCGCACAAAGCGCGCATGCCGCCGAATCACCTCATCAAACGTGCAGGCCAGCATGGTGAATCGCCGGCCACTGCGCGCCCACTGCTGCAATGACTCGATCACGGCGAGTTCACCCAACGGCCAGTCGTGAAAATTGGCATCACTCACCACGATCTCTGCCCAGCCGTCGCGGGCAGCGGTAGCCAGGCCATTGCGCACCAGCTGCATGAAGGCGTCCCGACCGCTGAACCGCCCCGAAGGCAAGTCCGGCAGCGGAGGGGCTGAGGGCACCGCATTGGTCATGGGGTTTCCTGGGCCTCTTGACAGGCATGGGCCCAGCCGGCGTCGCACCAGGCAGACAACAGCTGCAGGGCAGCGTCGCTCGCACGCGCCAGATCGCGGCTTTGCAGCCGGCGCTGATCCGCCAGGCGCCGCATCAATGTGGCATCGCGGCCTGCCGCACGATAGCTTTCGCCATTGATGAACACGTGGTGCGCGTCATACATCATGCGGGTGCGCCGGTCCAGCGCAACGCCCTCCAGCATCACCCCCGCGTCATTCGCCTCGAACCACACGCTGGGCTTGGGCTCGGTCAGGTATTCCCCCAGCGCGCGCTCCAGCACCAGGGGCTCGCTCAACGCGCGTTGCAGGGCCTCGCGGGCAAATGCGTGCAGCCGATCCGGGATCGCTGCCGGCTGCTCCACCGCTTCCTGGCCCGCATCGCGGTACAGCACGGGTGCATCCTCTTCGCCCGCATCCTCTGCCACCCGCGTCAAGAGCTCCTGGGCCAGTTCCGCCCGTGCTGGAACCCTGAAACCGATCGAGTAGGTCATGCACTCCCCTTCGGCGATACCGTCATGGGCATACCGGGGCGGAAGGTACAGCATGTCCCCGGGCTCCAGCACGAACTCCTGTTCGGGCTCGAACTGCGCCAGCACTTTCAGCGGAATATCGTCTCGCAAGCTCAAGTCTTTCTGGCGCCCAATGCGCCAGCGGCGGCGGCCATGGGCTTGCAGGAGAAATACATCGTAGCTGTCGAAATGCGGGCCCACGCCCCCGCCATCGCTGGCATAGCTGATCATGAGGTCATCCAGGCGCGCATCGGGCACAAAACGGAATTGCTGCATGAGGGCATGCACCTGGTCGTTGTGCAGATCGACACCCTGCACCAGCAAGGTCCAGTCAGGCTGCTGGAGGGCAGGCAATGCCCGGCGCGAAAACGGTCCGTGGCGCAGCTTCCAGACATCCTTGGCCTTTTGCACCAGCCGGGATTCCACCCCCTCCTGTGCAGCCAGTGCAAAGAGACCGGCGCGCAACACCGGCGGTTCGAACCCGGGGATGGCCTGGCGTACCAGCAAGGGTTTTTTCTGCCAGTGCCGGTGCATGAATTGCGCAGGGGTCAGGCCGCCAAGGAGGGGGAGGGGTTGCTGGATATCCATGAATACCTGTCCGCCCCATGACAGGGCCATTGATCAAACTGCGACAATTCTCCTATGGAAATTACCCAACAATGCGTGGTCGCACTGACCTGGACCCTGAAAGACACCCTCGGCGAAGAACTCGATGTGCTCGATGACCCGGTCGAATTCCTGGTGGGCGGCGAGGACCTGCTGCACCGGATAGAGGAAGCCCTGCAAGGCCACGGCCCTGGCGCCACACTTGCGCTCCACCTCGAACCCGAGGATGCCTTTGGCGACTTCAACGATCAATTGCTGTTTCTGGAACCCCGCAACCTCTTCCCCCCCGAAATCGAAGAAGGCATGACGTTCGACGGAAGCGCGCTGCCGGAGGGCGTCCACCCTTCCGCGCCCCGCAGCGGGCTCTACACCGTGACGGAAATCTATCCAGACCATGTGGTACTGGACGGAAACCACCCGCTTGCCGGCATTGCACTGCGGCTGCAACTCACGGTGCAGGGGGTGCGCGAAGCCACCGAAGACGAGATTGGCAAAGGCACTGCAGGCACGGGCTTCTTTCGCATTCAGCCCCAAGCGCCTGGCAACTCGCTGCTGCATTGAATGCCATGGCGGCCGGCTGCGGCCGCCATGGTGTGCCTGCCATTTACAGCCGGGAGATCTGGCCGTTGTACAGACGTACCCGGTCGCCAGGGCGCAGGTCGCCCGGATGGCTCACGTCGTAGGAACGATACCCCCCCTGGTCGAGCTGAATCGAGATGCGGTAGCCCCGTACCTCACCGCCACCGGCATCGCGGTTGCGCCCTTCGATGGCATTTCCTGCCAATGCGCCACCGACCGCGCCCACCGCTGTGGCGGCAGTGCGGCCCGAGCCCCCACCCACTTGGTTGCCCAGCACCCCGCCCACCACGGCGCCCAGCACGGCACCGACACCGGTGGTCTGCCCCTGGCTGCGCGTTTGCAGCACCTCAATGTTGGCCACACGTCCATATTCAGTGCCCATGGGCTGGTTCGAATAGACCGGCGCATTGCTCTGGTACCCCCCGGAGGAATATCCGCCCGAAGGGTATTGGGCTGGATATTGCGACGGATAAGGCTGCTGCGGCGCACAGGCGGCCAGTGCTCCCAGCAAAAGGGCAGAGCTTGCCAGCGTGGCGAAACGTGTGATCTTGCGCATAGGGGTTCTCCTTGAAATATTCCAGTGGTGGCAGGCCGTGGCGAAGCCATTACCCTTGACCACCCGGTGAATCGATTGAAGCATGGACCCGAGGTTCCCCGGGACGGTGAAGTACGAACGCAAAGGTCGGCCTGGGGCGCTGCGCCGCGTAGGAATGCGCCGACACACCGATGGCACAAAAACCGCCCCAGGGCCACCCGTTGCCGCTCACCCCTTGCCGGTGGAGCCGTAGCCGCCCTCGCCACGCGTGGTGGCCTCGAACTCGGTCACCACATTGAACTGCGCCTGCACCACAGGAACCATCACCAGCTGGGCCAACCGCTCCATGGGCTCCAGCGTGAAGGGCACCGTGCTGCGGTTCCAGGCACTGACCATGAGCTGCCCCTGGTAATCGCTGTCGATCAGCCCCACCAGATTGCCCAGGACGATGCCGTGCTTGTGTCCCAGCCCCGAGCGGGGCAGGATCAGCGCAGCGTAACCAGGATCTCGGATGAACACGGCGATGCCCGTGGGCACCAGATGCCAGGCATTGGGGGCCAGCACCAGGGGCGCATCCAGGCAGGCCCGCAGGTCCAGGCCCGCACTGCCCGGCGTGGCATAGGCCGGCAACTGTTCGGCCATGCGCGAATCGAGAATCTTGACGTCAATCTTCACTTCTTGCTTTCTGATGCGTAGTGGTGGAGTGCGGGAACATTCGGCGCCCGCCCGTGAGCGCTCGCACCGCATGAGAGTCGCAATGCCGGCGGTGCGCGCCACTGCCGTGCACCGGATGGACACCCACGGCATGCGCTTGCGCATTCACGGGGAAGGCAGGCGCCGGGCGATCTCGGCAATCAGCTGTTGGGCCAGTACACGCTTGGAAGCCCGTGGCATTTCGCAATGCCCCTGTGCATCCACCAGCAGCAGGGCGTTGTCGTCCTGCCCGAAGGTGGCGGGGCCGATATTGCCCACCAGCAGCGGCACGCCCTTGCGCTGGCGCTTGGCCGTGGCGTGCTGCAGCAGATCGTGGCTTTCGGCCGCGAACCCGACGCAATACAGGTCGCCCACCAGCGCATGCTGCGACTGGGCCACGGTCGCCAGGATGTCGGCGTTTTCGACAAAACCCAGCACCGGCATCTGGCCTGAACCATCCTTCTTGATCTTCTGGGTGGAGGGCATGGCAGGCCGCCAGTCGGCCACTGCCGCCGTTGCGATGAAAACAGAAGCTGTCTGCGCTCGCTGCTCAACCGCTGCAAGCATTTCCTGTGCCGATTGCACATCCACGCGGTGCACGCCGCGGGGCGTTGGCAGATGCACGGGCCCCGCGATCAAAACGACCTCGGCGCCCGCCTCCCGGGCGGCACGCGCAATGGCAAAGCCCATCTTGCCGCTCGACAGATTGGTGATGCCGCGCACCGGGTCGATCGCCTCAAAGGTCGGGCCCGCCGTGATCAGCACCTTGCGGCCCGACAGCAGCTTGGGCGAAAAAAAGGCCACCAGCTCGTCCAGCAGCTCCAGGGGTTCGAGCATGCGCCCGTCGCCCGTCTCGCCACAGGCCTGGTCGCCATTGCCCACGCCCAGCACCACGGCGCCATCCTGCGCCACCTGGGCCAGGTTGCGCTGGGTGGCCGGGTGGGCCCACATCTCGCGGTTCATGGCGGGCGCCAGCAGCAGCGGCACGCGCCCCGTGGGCCGCGCCAGGCACAGCAGGCTCAGCAATTCATCGGCCCGCCCCTGTGCCAGGCGCGCCACGAAGTCGGCGCTGCACGGCGCAATCACAATGGCATCGGCCTCGCGGCTCAGGTTGATGTGGGGCATGTTGTTGGCCTCGCGCGTGTCCCACTGCGATCCATAGACCGGCCGCCCCGACAAGGCCTGCATGGTCACCGGCGTGATGAATTGTTCCGCCGCCTCGGTCATCACCACCTGCACGGTGGCACCCTCCTTGATGAGCTGGCGGCACAAGTCAGCCGCCTTGTAGCAAGCCACGCCCCCGCTCAGACCCAGAACAATGTGTTTGCCAGCAAGCTCATTCATGGACGCGAATTTAGCAGACGGCAGAAGGCCCCGCCGCCGCCGCTTGCCGGGGGCCCATCTATAATCCCGATTTCCCACCACCAAAAAAGACATGACCAAATTTGTCTTCGTCACCGGCGGTGTGGTGTCTTCCCTCGGTAAGGGAATCGCCTCAGCCTCCCTTGCCGCNNNNCAAAGTCACCCTCATCAAGCTTGACCCCTACATCAACGTAGATCCGGGCACCATGTCGCCGTTCCAGCACGGCGAGGTTTTCGTGACCGACGACGGCGCGGAAACCGATCTCGACCTGGGCCACTACGAGCGTTTCATTGAAACGCGCATGAAGAAGTCCAACAACTTCACCACCGGCAAGATTTACCAGTCGGTGCTCGAAAAAGAACGCCGTGGCGACTACCTGGGCAAGACCGTGCAGGTCATTCCGCATGTCACCAACGAAATTCAGGAATACATCAAGCGGGGTGCGGGCATTGGCACCGACGATGCGGTGGATGTGGCCATTTGCGAAGTGGGCGGCACCGTGGGCGATATCGAATCGCTGCCGTTCCTTGAGGCCGTGCGCCAGCTCAGCCTCAAGCTGGGCCCCAACAACTCGGCTTTTGTGCACCTCACCTACCTGCCCTGGATTGCCACGGCCGGCGAACTCAAGACCAAGCCTACGCAGCACACCGTGCAGGAGCTGCGCAAGATCGGCATTCAGCCCGACGCCCTGCTGTGCCGTGCACAAAAGCCGGTGCCTGAAGAAGAACGCGAGAAGATTTCGCTGTTCACCAACGTGCCCGAATGGGGCGTGATCAGCATGTGGGATGTGGACACCATCTACAAGGTGCCCCGCATGCTGCACGAGCAGGGCCTCGATGGCCTGATCTGCGACAAGCTGCGCCTGAACACCCCGCCCACCAGCCTCAAGCGCTGGGACGAGCTGGTGTATGAAACCGAGCACCCCCGGGGCGAAGTCACCATCGCCATGGTGGGCAAGTACGTGGATCTGTCGGACAGCTACAAGTCCGTCAACGAGGCGCTGCGCCACGCGGGCATGAAGAACCATGTGCGCGTGAAGATCGAGCACCTGGACTCCGAAACCATCGACCACGCGAACGCCGCTGCAAAACTGGCCCGGTACGACGCGATTCTGGTCCCCGGCGGCTTCGGCAGCCGCGGGGTGGAAGGCAAGATCAGCACCGCCCAGTTTGCCCGCGAGCACCAAGTGCCCTACCTGGGCATCTGCCTGGGGATGCAAGTGGCCACCATCGAATACGCGCGCCATGTGGCGGGCCTGGCCAACGCCAACAGCACCGAGTTCGACCCCGCAACGCCCCACCCCGTGATCGCCCTGATCACCGAGTGGAAGGACGCGGACGGCACCATCAAAAAACGCGACGAGAACTCGGACCTGGGTGGCACCATGCGCCTGGGCGCACAAAGCTCGGATGTGCAAAAGGGCTCGCTGGCCCACAGCATCTACGGCGACGTGGTGACCGAACGCCACCGCCACCGCTACGAAGCCAACGTGAACTACCTGGACCAGCTGCGCAAGGCGGGCCTGGTGATTTCGGCCCTGACGCAGCGCGAGCAGCTCACCGAAATCGTCGAGTTGCCCAGCGCTGTGCACCCCTGGTTCATCGGCGTGCAGTTCCACCCCGAGTTCAAATCGACGCCCTGGAACGGCCACCCGCTGTTCAATGCCTTCATCGAGGCGGCCGTGGAACACCAGAAGCAAGCGGCGAAAGCCTGAGGGAAACTACCATGCAACTGTGCGGATTCGACGTCGGCCTCGATCAGCGCTTTTTCCTGATCGCGGGCACCTGCTCCATTGAAGGCCTGCAGATGTCGCTGGACGTTGCCGGCCAGCTCAAGGAGGCCTGCACTGCGCTGGGCATTCCCCTGATCTACAAGGGCTCGTTCGACAAGGCCAACCGCTCGTCTGGCACCAGCCAGCGTGGCGTGGGGCTGGATGCGGGACTGAAGATCCTGGACGAGGTGCGCCGCCAGCTGCAGCTGCCCATCCTGACCGACGTGCATGAAGCGTCCCAGGTGGCCGAGGTGGCCAGCGTGGTCGATGTACTGCAGACCCCCGCCTTTCTGTGCCGCCAGACCGACTTCATCCGCGCCGTGGCGCAGAGCGGCAAGCCGGTGAACATCAAGAAGGGCCAGTTCCTGGCGCCCTGGGACATGAAGAACGTCATCGACAAGGCCCGCGCTGCCGCGAAGGAAGCCGGCCTGTCGGAAGACCGCTTCCTGGCCTGCGAGCGCGGCGTGAGCTTTGGCTACAACAACCTCGTGGCCGACATGACCAGCCTGGCCGAGATGCGCAACTCCGGCGCGCCGGTGGTGTTCGACGTGACCCACTCGGTGCAAAAGCCCGGCGGCCTGGGTTCCGTGAGCGGCGGCGCGCGCGACATGGTGCCGGTGCTGGCCCGTGCTGGCGTGGCCGTCGGCGTGGCCGGCCTGTTCATGGAACCCCATCCCAAGCCCGCCGAGGCCTGGTCGGACGGGCCCAACGCCGTGCCACTCAAGCACATGAAGGCGCTGCTGGAAACCCTGGTGGCGCTCGATGACGTCACCAAGCAAAGCGGGTTCCTGGAAAACAGCTTCAGCGCCTGATCCGCAGTATATTTTTGATAGCTAACAGCGCTTATTCCATCAGCGCTACAGGCCAAAATGGCTTGAAAAATTTAAAACTTCCCATCAAAGGAAAACCATGAGTGCCATTGTTGACATCGTAGGCCGTGAAGTGCTGGACAGCCGCGGCAACCCCACCGTCGAGTGCGACGTGCTGCTCGAGTCGGGCGTGATGGGCCGTGCGGCCGTGCCCTCGGGCGCGTCCACTGGCAGCCGCGAAGCCATTGAAATGCGCGACGGCGACAAGTCCCGCTACCTGGGCAAAGGCGTGCTCAAGGCCGTGGAACACATCAACACCGAAATCTCCGAAGCCGTGCTGGGCCTCGATGCCTCGGAACAGGGTTTTCTGGACAAGACCCTGATCGACCTGGATGGCACCGAAAACAAGAGCCGCCTGGGCGCCAACGCCATGCTGGCCGTGTCGATGGCCGTGGCGCGCGCGGCTGCCGAAGAATCGGGCCTGCCCCTGTACCGCTACCTGGGCGGCATGGGCAGCGTGCAGTTGCCCGTGCCCATGATGAACGTCATCAACGGCGGCGCGCACGCCAACAACAGCCTGGATCTGCAAGAGTTCATGATCATCCCCGTGGGCGCGCCGAGCTTTCGCGAAGCCGTGCGCTGGGGCGCCGAGGTGTTCCACGCGCTGAAAAAAATCATCCACGACAAGGGTATGAGCACGGCCGTGGGCGACGAAGGCGGCTTTGCGCCCAGCGTCGAGAACCACGAAGCCGCCATCCAGCTCATCCTGCAGGCCATTGAAGCCGCCGGCTACACGGCGGGAGAGCAGATCGCCCTGGGCCTGGACTGCGCGGCCAGCGAGTTCTACAAAGATGGTATGTATGTGCTCGAAGGCGAAGGCGGCCTCAAGCTCAACGCCCAGCAATGGACCGACATGCTGGCATCGTGGTGCGACAAATACCCCATCATCAGCATCGAAGACGGCATGCACGAAGGTGACTGGGACGGCTGGAAGATTCTGACCGAGCGCCTGGGCCAAAACGTGCAGCTGGTGGGCGACGACCTGTTCGTCACCAACACCAAGATCCTGAAGGAAGGCATCGACAAGGGCATCGCCAATTCGATCCTCATCAAGATCAACCAGATCGGCACGCTGACCGAAACCTTCGCCGCCATCGAGATGGCCAAGCGCGCCGGCTACACCGCCGTGATCTCGCACCGCTCGGGCGAAACCGAAGACAGCACC
>LNAP01001996.1_pt1 | contig 20904 bp, 18 predicted proteins | sample 602601 | NCBI WGS metagenome assembly LNAP01 (sample SAMN02440304, study PRJNA202911) | soil metagenome | biome: Subtropical and temperate rainforests or woodlands; isolation source: soil samples (1 kg each in a 20% v/v slurry with milli Q water) were... ...
GTCGATATGCAACGCCGTCAGCTCATGCAACAGCTGGGCAAGGATTTCGATGCTTCCTTGCTCGACGAAAAAATGCTGCGCGAATCGGCCCTCAAAGGCTTGATCGACCGCAAACTGCTGCTGCAAGGCGCAGAAAACTCGAAATTCGCTTTTTCCGAAGCGGCTTTGGACCAAGTGATCCTGCAAACCCCTGAGTTCCAGGTGGACGGCAAGTTCAGCTCCGAGCGTTTCGATCAGGTTATTCGTCAGCTCGGCTACAGCCGCATGCAATTCCGCCAGATGCTGGCTCAGGAAATGCTGATCGGTCAGCTGCGCGCGGGTCTGGCAGGTAGCGGTTTCGTCACCGACGCACAGGTTCTGGCCTTCGCCCGTCTGGAAAAACAGACCCGCGATTTCGCGACCCTGAACGTCAAGGCTGACCCGGCGGCTGTGAAGCTGACCGACGATGAGGTCAAGGCCTACTACGACGAACACGCCAAGGAGTTCATGACGCCGGATCAGGTGATCATTGATTACCTCGAGTTGAAGAAGTCTTCCTTCTTCGATCAGGTCACCGTCAAGGACGAAGACCTGCAGGCGGCGTATCAGAAAGAAATCGCGAACCTGTCCGAGCAACGCCGGGCGGCGCACATTCTGATCGAAGTGAACGATAAGGTGACCGAGGCGCAAGCCAAGGCCAAAATCGAAGAAGTCCAGGCCCGTCTGGCCAAAGGCGAGAAGTTCGAAGCCCTGGCCAAGGAGTTCTCCCAGGACCCGGGTTCGGCGAACAACGGTGGTGACCTCGGCTACGCAGGTCCTGGTGTCTACGATCCGGCCTTCGAAACAGCGCTGTACGCGTTGGCCAAGGATCAGGTTTCGGCACCGGTCCGCACTGATTTCGGTTTCCACCTGATCAAGCTGTTGGGCGTCGAGGCTCCGGAAGTTCCGACCCTCGCCAGCCTGAAAGACAAGCTGACACGTGAACTGAAAACCCAGCAGGTCGAGCAGCGTTTCGTCGAGGCGACCAAGCAGCTGGAAGACTCGTCGTTTGAGTCCTCCGATCTGGCTCAGCCGGCACAGGACCTGAAACTGACCATTCACACCTCCAAGCCGTTCGGCCGGGAAGGTGGCGAAGGCGTTACAGCCAACCGTGCGGTGATCACTGCCGCGTTCAGTCCTGAAGTGCTGGATGAGGGTGCCAACAGCACCGCCATCGAACTCGATCCGGAAACCGTGATCGTGTTGCGCGCCAAGGAGCACTTGAAGCCTGCGCAATTGCCGCTGGAAAGCGTGTCTGCCGCCATCCGAGGGCAATTGGCCAAGGAGCACGCCAGTGCTGCCGCCAAGACCAAGGCTGACGAGCTGATCGCCAGCCTGCGCGAAGGCAAGGCGCCACTGGACAAGGCGATTGAGGGTCAGAGCTGGAAAGTCACCGCAGCAGCGACACGCGCTCAGGAAGGGATCGACCCGACTGTGCTGCAAGCGCTGTTCCGCATGCCTAAACCCGCCGCCAAAGACAAGCCGACCTTCGGCAGCGTGACCCTGGCCGATGGTAGCCTGGTGATCGTGCGCCTGAACGGCGTCAATGAAGCCGCTGCGCCGACCGAAGAAGAGAAGGCTCAATACCGTCGCTTCCTCGCCTCGCGCATTGGCCAGCAAGACTTTGCGGCTTACCGCAAGCAGCTGGAAGCCGAAGCGGACATCAAGCGTTTCTGATGCCTGACTGAGTTTCCCGCGCAACACAAAGACCCCGGCCGAAAATCCGGGGTTTTTTGTGGGTGACGGAAAAGTAGGCAGGCGCTCCCCGTCGCCTGGTTTTTTACTGAACGACTTTTTCCTGTAAATGGCAGTCATTACACTTGTAACTGTTTCAAGACACTAATCGGTGCGACGCTAAGCATCGATCTGTTGCACAATACGCCCCGGACCGTTTTCTTCAGGATGTTCAATGTTTAAATCATTTCCCGTGCGGGTTGTCGGGCTGGCTCTGGTGCTGGCGGCCGCGGCCGGTTGCTCGTCGAAAAAAGCCCCCATCTATGAGCATGAGAACTTCGACGACTCCGGAACGTTTTCGCGAAACTATCCGGTGACCGATGCGCAAACCTGCGAAGCCGCCCGTCGGGCGCTGCTCAGTCAGGGCTACATCATTACCAGCAGCGATCCGAAACTGATCAGTGGTCACAAAAGCTTCCAGCAGACTGGCGATACCCACATGGAGATCAGTTTCAGTGTGGTCTGTGCCGATGATGGCAGCGAAGGTCACCACGCCACCATGTTTGCCAACGCACTGCAGGATCGCTATGCGCTGAAGAAAACCAACAATTCCGCCAGCCTTGGTGTGGGTGTGCTGGGTTCGGTATCGATGCCGATCGGCTCGTCCGATGATTCGATGGTCAAGGTTGCCAGCGAAACCGTATCGTCGGCGAAGTTCTACGAGCGCTTCTTCACCCTGGTGGAATTGTTCCTGCCGCCGGAAGCGAAAAAAGCCGCGCACATCGTCGAGAAGCCGAAAACCGACCTGGGCGTGCCTGAAACCAAGGCCGCACCGGCGGCATTGGCGCCGGAGCCTGCGCCCGCCGCTGAACCTGCACCGGCACCTGCCGCGGAGCCGGTTGCACCCCCACCTGAACCCGCACCGGTCGCCCCGGCCGAAAACACTGAATCGGCGCCGTCGACGGAAAACGTCACGCCACCGCCGCAGTCGGATTTGCCTCCTCCGAGCGAACCGATTCCAGCCATGCCGGTCACCAGCCAGTAATCGCTCCTGACGTTCCGGGATCAGCCCACAGCTCGTTGATCCCGGAACAGCGTTCAATTGATCCGCGTCAACCCAGGCCGTATTCCTGCAGCCTGTATCGAAAAAATCCTGTGATAAATTCCTGACCGCCTGCTACGTTTTATTCAGTAGCGACGAAGCGTCGTGCCTGCGTCATTTTTCTTTCACTCGGGCACTTTATGCTCAAGGCGCTGGTCATTTATTCAAGCGTTTTTTCAATGAGCTGTGGGAGATTCACAATGGACGATTATCAAGAAGAGCTGCTCGAGTTTCAGGCGTTTGAACTGGACCCGCTGGAACCCGCCGAAGACGCTACCGAGCTGTAAGCGTCAGGCGGATTGGCGGTGACTGCGGCGAAATTCGCCGGGAGTCTGGCCGCTCCAGCGTTTGAAAGCGCGTTGAAACGCTTCGGCTGAGGCAAAGCCCAGCAGGTAGGCGATTTCACCGAACGCCAGTTCGGTGTCACGAATGTAGGTCATGGCCAGGTCGCGACGGGTGTCGTTGAGAATTGCACGAAACTGCGTGCCTTCCTCGGCGAGTTTGCGACGCAAGGTCCAGGTAGGCAGCTTCAGGCGTGCCGCCACTTCTTCCAGGTCGGGTTCCCGGCCACCATTGAGCAACGGCCCCAGTAACTGAGTGATGCGTTCACGCAGGCTGCGGGTGCGTGTCAGTTGTTCCAGTTCCCGTTCACACAGTTGCAACAGGTGCCGCCACGTACTCGGGCAGTGCAGCGGGTTGCGCTGGGCGAGGCTGTCCAGGCTCAGGCGCAGCTGGTTCTGTTCGGCGCTGAACTGGATTGGGCAATCGCCCAGCACCGCATAAGCGTCGTGGTAATCCGGTTCGTCGAATTCGATTTCGATACGTTCGGCGCTCAAGGGAACAGGGCTGACGCTGGACAATTGCTGCAACCATCCGGCGATGATCGAATCCACCACGAAGCGGTTGTAGGCGTTGTAAGGACTGATGGAATAGAACCGCAGCCAGGCGCCTTGGGCGTCTTCGTGGAAGCTCGATTGACCGCGATAGTTGGAGCCGTACAAGGCTTCGAAGCGAATCAGGCAACGTGCCGCTTCCCGTACTGTCGGCGCCTGCGCGGCGGTGACTCCGGCCAGGCCGGCCTGGCTCAGACGGCTGAGCTGGCCCATGCGCAAACCCAGCGCCGGGTTGTCGGTCAGTTGAATCGCGCCGTGGCCCAGGCGCATGTAACGGGGGATCGACAGCCGGGCGCAGGCTTCGCCAAGCCGCGCGGGGTCGAGGCCATACTGGTCGAGCAGGGGCTGAGGATCGATGCCGTGACTGCGCACCGCGTCGGCCAGGCTATGAACAAAGCCGACCGACAAATCGCCCAGACGCATCGGCAACGGTTTCATGGCTTACAACCAAAGATTCAGCAAGCGCGCGCCACGGACATTTCCACCGACGAAATGCTGGCCGTTGCTGCTGAGAAAGCTCTGCCCGGCGCTGCCCTGATCCCAGAATTGCCCGCGCAGGAACACACTCACACCGGCAATGGCCTGGCTGCTGGGCGGTTGAGCGGTCAGTGTCAGGCGATGCCAGGCCTGGCCTTCGCTGAGCTCGCCAGCCTTGAGACTGACGGAGCCGGGCGTCGACAAACCTTTGTAACCGCGCCATGGCTTGTCCCAGGTCCCGCGACCACTGACGAACGCCGGTACCGCGACCAACTGCGCACCCTGATCGTCGAGTTTGCGGTAGTTGCCCGGGTACCAACTGTCGCTACCGATCAGCACGCCCAGGCGGCCGGCCGGGGTGTCGACGACGCTGAGCGTGTGTTCGCCATTTGCTTCGATTACATCATGCTCGGCGAAAATCGGGTGCATCTGGCGCTGTGGCTGGCCAATCGGCAGACCATCGCGACCGAACACCACGCTGCTGTTGTACAGCGCGCCGCGACCGATTTTCAGGGTGCCGTCGATGATGCTCGGCTCAGGCAGCACGATGGAGCCCGCCACCAGTGTCACGTGAAATTCTTTCGCCAGACCACCGAACAGCGCCTGGTACTCCTTGGCCATGCCTTTGGCTTTCATGCGCAGGTGCGCATCGTCCAGGCGGTTGTCGCCCTTGGCGCTGATCAGGGCGCGGACGAACTGCAAGGGATTGCTCACCGCCAGCCAGTTCATGGCTTCCTTGATGGTGGTGGCCTGGTACAGCTCGTCTTTTTCGCCACTGACCATCAACCAGGTGCCGACATGTTCAGGCAGCACGACGATGGTTTTTTCATTCAACAAGCCCTGTTCCTGGGCTTTCTGCAGATAGGCCGCGAGTTTGCGGTGCAGGCGCTCGGCGCTTTGATAGTCGGTGGGGAAGAGTTCCGGCTGGATGCCCAGCAGGTTGCCGCGATCGGCAGGGGTGCCTTGATCGATGGCGAGATCGATTCGCAGGTCCGACAGGTAATGACCCACCGGACGGTCCGCGGCCCACATGGCGTAGGTTGTCAGGGCGGCAATCAATGCCATGGAGAAAGTCAGGTACAGAAGTTTGCGCATGGGAAAACAGTCGACGGCCGTTTGCAGGTTTCATGATTGGCGTGCAGATAAGGAACGAGGCTACGGTAAAACAGCGGATCAAGGGGCTGTTTTTTTGATTTTTTTGCGGTTCTTGGCGGAATGATGGCCGATGACGCCAAACCAACGCAAAGTCGTGTCGCCATGATCGATATGTGCTGAATTCGTCATCGCCTTGGCCTAAAGCGATCAAGCCGTTGGTGGGGGAATGGGCCAGTCTGGACGGTCTGTTCAAGGAGGTGATTATGATCCGACTGTCTCTGGCCGAAGCTCGTGAGTTGGCCGAATCGATTTTGCTGCATAACGGTTTCAACCTTGCCCACGCTCAAGCGGTGACTGCCACGGTGATTGCCGGCGAACGCGATGGCTGTGCCTCCCATGGTTTGTATCGGATTCTGGGCTGTGTCAACTCGCTAAGGGCCGGCAAAGTGGCGGCTGATGCACAGCCGCAAGTCATCGATCAGGCGCCATCGATTGTGCGTGTGGATGCGGCGGGTGGTTTTTCACAATTGGCATTCCAGGCAGGGCTGCCGGTGCTGGCGCACAAAGCCCGGGCAAATGGTGTTGCTGCGTTGGCCATCAATCGCTGTGTGCATTTCTCTGCGCTGTGGGTGGAGATCGAACAACTGACGGCGGCCGGTCTCGTGGCGTTGGCCTGCAATCCCAGCCATGCCTGGGTGGCGCCTGCGGGCGGCAGTCAGCCGGTGTTCGGCACCAATCCCATCGCGTTCGGCTGGCCACGCTCGGGCAAGGACCCGTTTGTGTTTGACTTCGCCACCAGCGCGATCGCTCGTGGCGATATCGAGTTGCACCGGCGTGCCGGCAAAGCGATTCCCGAGGGCTGGGGCGTAGACGGTCAGGGACTGCCCAGTACCGACGCCAGCGTGGTGCTTGATGCGGGCGCGATGCTGACGTTCGGCGGGCACAAAGGCTCGGCGCTGGCGGCCATGGTGGAGCTGATCGCCGGGCCGCTGATCGGCGACCTGACCAGTGCCGAGTCACTGGCTTACGACGCCGGGAGCAAGTCGTCGCCGTATCATGGCGAGTTGATCATCGCTCTTGATCCGCGACGCTTTCTCGGCGACTCCACCGAGCAGCATCTGGCCCGCGCCGAAGTCTTGTTCGAGAGCATTCAAGGGCAGGGCGCACGGTTGCCATCGCAACGGCGCTACGAGGCTCGAGCGCTTAGCCTGGTGGAGGGCGTGGAGATTCCCGAGGGCTTGTACAACGACCTCAAAGCACTGCTGGAATGAGTGAACGAATGCGCCACCGGAAAACCCGGTGGCGTTTTTTTTACAGTGGGGCCCGCTGGCCAATGCCATCCACCAGGCGGGCGATGCCCAGCGGGTTGGCGTTTTTCAGCGGGTCCGGCAAGAGCGCGTCCGGGCAGTTCTGGTAACACACCGGGCGCAGGAATCGCTCGATGGCCAGGCTGCCGACCGAGGTGCCACGTGCATCGGAAGTGGCCGGGTAGGGGCCTCCGTGTACCATCGCATCGCAGACTTCGACGCCGGTCGGGTAGCCGTTGAACAAGACTCGGCCGACCTTTTGTTCCAGCAGCGGTAACAGCTCGCTGTGATTGTGCAGGTCGTCGGCTTCAGCAATCAGTGTAGCCGTGAGTTGCCCGTGCAAATGCTGAAGTGCCTGCTGCAGTTCGGCTTTGTCGGCCACTTCCACCAGTATCGTCGCGGGGCCGAACACTTCTTCCTGCAACAGCGGGTCGTCATCGAGCAACAGACTGACGTCAGCCTTGAACAGTTGTGGCTGTGCTTGCTGGGCTTGATAATCGCGGCCGGCCAGATGAGTGATTTTCGGATGTGCGTACAACGCCTGCACACCGTTGGCGTAGCTGTTCAGCGTACCGTGGTTGAGCATGGTCTGGTCCGGTTGTTCGGCCATCAATGCGCTGAACAATTGGGTAAAGGCACTGAACGCTGGCGAGCGAATACCGATCACCAGTCCGGGGTTAGTGCAGAACTGGCCGCAGCCGAGCACCACGGAGGCGGCGAGTTCGCTGGCAATTTTTGCGCCCCGCAGTTGCAGTGCGTCGGGCAATAGCACCACCGGATTGATGCTGCTCATTTCGGCGAACACGGGAATCGGTTGAGGTCGTGCTGCGGCCATGTCGCACAGCGCGCGGCCACCCTTGAGTGAGCCGGTAAAGCCCACCGCCTGGATGGCCGGATGCTTGACCAGCGCTTCGCCGACCCCCGCGCCGTAGATCATGTTGAACACACCTTTGGGCATACCGGTTTGCTCGGCCGCGCGCAAGATCGCGTCGGCCACCCGTTCAGCGGTTGCCATATGCCCGCTGTGGGCCTTGAACACCACCGGGCAACCGGCGGCCAACGCAGCAGCGGTGTCGCCACCAGCGGTGGAGAAAGCCAACGGGAAATTGCTCGCACCGAACACAGCGACCGGGCCGACGCCGATCTGGTATTGGCGCAGATCAACCCGTGGCAGCGGTTTGCGATCAGGCAGGGCCCGGTCGATGCGTGCAGCATAAAAATCGCCACGACGCAGGACTTGGGCGAACAGGCGCATCTGGCTGCTTGTGCGAGTACGCTCACCCAGAATGCGTCCGTTCGGCAGCGCCGTCTCGCGGGTCACCAGCGCGATGAAATCATCGTCCAGTGCCTCCAGTTGGGTGGCGATGGCTTCGAGAAACTCCGCGCGGCGTATGGCCGACAGCGTGCGAAAGGTCGGGTAGGCGGCTGCTGCGGCCTGGGCGGCAGCGTCGACCTCTTCGGCGGTGGCCTGCATGAACGCGTAGGGCAGCGCCTCACCGGTACTGGCGTCATGGCTGCGCACGATGACCTTGCCGGCGGCGCTGCGCGCACCACCGATGTAGTTGTGTCCGATGATCTCGGGCATGAAAAGCTCCTGTCGGAATTTAGTGGCCCTGTAGGCGTCAGCTTGCTGGCGATGGTGTGTCCTAAGGCATCAATGTTGATTGACACACTGCCATCGCGAGCAAGCGGGCTCCTACAGGGGGATCGTGTCAGGCCAGTGAATCGCTGCGGCGCACAGGCGCAGGTTCGGCGTCGGTCAAGGCGGCGATGCGCGCGGCAGATTCGCTGTCCACCAGATGCAATGATTTACCCCGTGTTTCCCGAGTAAGACCGACAGCGACAATCGAGATCAGCGATGCACCGACCAGGTAAAACGCGATCGGTGTCGAGCTGTGATACTTGTTGAGCAAAGTGATCGCAATCAGTGGGGCGAGAGAGCCGGCGAAGATCGGCGCCACCTGGTAGCACAGGGACAACGCGGTGTAGCGCACGTGGGTCGGGAACATTTCCGCCATCAGCGCCGAGTAGGGTGCGTAGGTCATTGACTCGATCGCCAGGCCCAGGGTGATGGCGGCCATGATCAGCCAGTTGTTGCCGGTGTCCATCATCGGGAAACCGATGAAACCCCAGAACGCCGTGAGCACCGCGCCTGTCAGGTACACCGGCTTGCGCCCGACCAGATCGGACAGATAGCCCATCAGCGGAATCATGAAGAAGTGCAGCAGGTGGGCGCCGAACATCAGCAACAGAATTTCGGAAGTGTCTTTGTGCACTATCAGTTTCAGATAAGTAATCGAGAAGGTTACGACGGTGTAGTAGAGGATGTTCTCGGCAAACCGCGCACCGATACCGACCAGCACCGAGCGCCAGTGGTGACGCAGCACTTCAACCACGCCCAGTTGCTGTTGCCTGGTCTGCGCTTGACGGGCCTGGGCTTCCTTGAAAATCGGCGCGTCATCGACGCTGGTGCGAATCCAGTAGCCAATCAGCACAACGATGGCCGAGAACCAGAACGCCACGCGCCAGCCCCAGGCGAGGAATTGCTCCTCCGACAGGTTCGACGACAACAGCAGCAGCGCAACCGTCGCCACCAGGTTGCCGGCTGGGACACCGGCCTGCGGCCAACTGGCCCAGAAACCTCGACGATTGTCCGGGCAGTGCTCGGACACCAGCAGAATCGCACCGCCCCATTCGCCGCCAAAGGCAAAACCCTGGATCAGCCGCAGCAGCACCAGCAACACCGGCGCGGCATAGCCGATCTGGTTGAAGCCGGGCAGGCAACCCATCAGGAAGGTGGTGATACCGACCACCACCAGGCTCAGTTGCAGCAGGCGCTTGCGGCCGTATTTGTCGCCGTAGTGACCGAACACCAGGCCACCCAGTGGGCGGGCGAGAAAGCCTACGGCGTACAGGGCGAAGGCGGCGATGATGCCGTCGATGGGACTGTCGGTCTGACGGAAGAACAACTGGCCGAAGACCAGTGCCGACGCAGTGCCATAAAGGAAGAATTCATACCATTCGGCGACGGTGCCGGCCATGGCGGCGGCCACGACACGCTTGAGTCCCGAGGGTGTGGTTGCGCTTTGGGTGTGTTGAGCGTTGGGCATGCTGGCGTTTCCTGTAAGGGCGCAAAAAACAGGTAGCCGGGCCGGGCCTGCGAAGCCCCGCCCGGCAATCACTCAGAGACCGACGTCCGGCAAGTGCGGACGGTTGGCCAAGGCCTTGGCCATGATCTGCTCGACGAAGACCCGATCTTCTTCTGGCAGGGCCAGGCGTGGCGGACGGGTCAGCGCGCTGCCGCGACCGGCTATGGCTTCGCACAGCTTGATGCACTGCACCAGGTCGGCACGGGCGTCGAGGTGCAGGATCGGCATCAGCCATTCGTAAATCGGCATGGCTTCGGCATAGCGTCCGGCCTTGGCCAGTCGGAAGATGGTTTCGCCTTCTTTCGGGAACACGTTGGACATGCCCGACACCCAGCCTTCAGCGCCCACGGCAAGGCTTTCCAGCACCACATCGTCGAGGCCGGCGAACAGCACAAAACGGTCACCCACTTCGTTACGAATGTCGATGAAGCGGCGGGTGTCGCCAGAGGAATCCTTGAAGCACACCACGTTGTCGCAGTCGGCCAGGGCAATCAGGATGTCCGGGGTCACGTCGTTTTTGTAGATCGGCGGGTTGTTGTAGACCATCAGCGGCACGTCGGCGTTTTTTGCCACGTAGCGGTAATGCTCGGCGGTTTCGAACGGCTTGGAACCGTAGACCAGCGCCGGCATCAGCATCACGCCATCGACACCGACCTTGCGCACTGCGTTGGCGACCTTGGCCGCTTGCACACTGGTGAATTCGGCCACACCGCAAATCACTGGCACACGGCCGCGCGAGGCATCGACCGCGACTTCGGTCACGGCGATTTTTTCTTCAGCGGTTAGCGAAGTGTTCTCGCCTACCGAGCCACAAACCACCAGGCCCGACACGCCGTCACGGATCACGTTGGAAATGACCTGATGGGTTTTTTCCAGGTTGATCGAGAAGTCATCGTTGAATTGAGTGGTCACCGCGGGGAAGACGCCACTCCAGTTAATACGCTTGCTCATTGTTGCCTCCGGGTTGTTTATTGTATTTCGTATACGATATTTAAAATGAAAAGAATCGGCTAGTGCTTTTTTCAGGTTTGCGGGATTTCTTGCCAGCCGTCGGACCGGATCTTCGGTGCTTTAGCGATCAGGCACCGGGCCAGGTGTCTGACAGTCGATAGCCTTGTGGCCACGGATCACTTGGATCGAGCAGCAGTTGATGGGTGCCGGTAATCCAGGCCCGTCCGGATATGCAGGGGTAGATTGCGGGGTGCCCGGCCACTTCGGTCAGTGAGTCAATCCGACAGTGGAACTCGGAGCCGATAATCGAGCGCCCGATAAAGCGCTCGCCGACGCGCATCAAACCCTTGGCGTGCAACACCGCCATGCGTGCCGAGCAGCCCGTACCGGTCGGCGAGCGGTCGATCTTGCCCGGTTGAATCACCACTGCATTGGCGCCGGTGGCGATGCCGTTCTCATAAACGATGGGCGCGGCGATCTGGCAAAAGGAAATGTGCGACCACTCAGGGTTCAACGGATGCACGAAGCCCAATTGCTCATTGGCAGCACGGGTGATTTTCAGGCCGACCGCCACTAGATCGGCGGCTTCATCGGGACTGATTGCAAAGCCCAGGGTGCTGGCATCGGCGATCACAAAGCTGTCTCCGCCATAGGCGGTATCGACCTTGAGCGTGCCGACGCCTTCCACTTCGATCCACGCGTCGAGGCGATTGGCGAAGGACGGCACGTTTTTGATTTCTACCCGTTCGACCTTGCCGTCACGGCAATCGGCGACGGCCTCGATCAGGCCGCCGGGGGCTTCGAGTACCAATCGGGTTTGAGGTTCGGTCATCGGCACAATTCCGGTGTCGAGCAACACGGTGGCCACGCACAAGGAGTTGGAGCCGGACATCGGCGGGGTATCCGCCGGTTCCATGATGATCCAGGCCATGTGCGCCCGTGGGTCCTTGGCCGGCACCAGCAGGTTGACGTGGCGGAACACCCCGCCACGCGGTTCGTTGAGCACGAAGTTGCGCAGGGTTTCATCCCTGGCGATCCAGCGCGACTGTTCCCACACCGTGGTGCCGGGCGGTGGTGCGACCCCGCCGACAATCACGTCGCCGACTTCACCTTCGGCGTGGCAGCTGACGACGTGAATCACTTTTGATGAGCGCATGGTTTGCTCCTTGTTTTGTCTGTCAGGGCCCTATCGCGGGCTTGCCCGCGATGGGGCCATTAGCTACTTCACCGATTTGAGGAACGCTGCGGTTTCAGCATGCACCGGATTACCAATGACTTGATCCGGTGAGCCGATCTCGTGCACCAGACCGTTGCGAAAGAACGCCACGCGGTCCGACACGTCCCGGGCGAAGCGGATCTCGTGCGTTACCAGCACCATGGTCATGCCGTCTTCGGCGAGCATGCGCATGGTGTCCAGCACTTCGCCGACCAACTGTGGATCGAGGGCCGAGGTGGCTTCGTCGAACAGCATGTAGTCCGGCGACATCGCCAGGGCGCGGGCAATGGCCATGCGTTGTTGCTGACCGCCCGAGAGCTTGCCAGGGAACACCTTGAGCTTGTCACCAAGGCCGACGTGCGTCAGTTGCTGCACGGCCAGCGCCTCGGCTTCGGCCTTGCTTTTGCCCAGGACCTTGCGCGGCGCGAGCATCACGTTTTCCAGGACGGTCAGGTGCGGGAAGGTGTTCCATTGCTGGAACACGATGCCGATTTTCTGTCGCAGGTGATTGAGGTCGGTTGCGCGGTGATGCACCTCGACGCCATCCACGCGGATGCTGCCTTTCTGGATCGGCTCCAGGCCATTGATGCACATCAACAGGGTCGATTTGCCCGAGCCGGAGCCGCCGATGATGGACACCACTTCACCCTTGTTCACCGTCAGGCTGACACCCTTGACCACATCAAGGTCGCCGAAGGATTTGTGTACGTTGTCGATCTCAATCATTTTCTTGCCACCTTCTTTCCAGACGAGCGCCGAGGCGTGCGACCACCAGGCTCATGACGTAGTAGATAAAGCCCGCGATGCACAGCACCAGCAGCGGTTCCTGAATTCGGGTCACGATGGTTTGCGAAGCGCGGAGCAGTTCGACGATGCCGATCCACATCACCAGCGCGGTGTCTTTCATCACCCCTAGCACCAGGTTCAGCCAGCCGGGGAAGGCCACCCGCGAAGCCATCGGCAGGACGATCCAGCGCAGGTCCTGGAAGAAACTCAGGCCCAGCGAACGGCTGGCCCGGCGCACGGTCAGCGGTACCGACAGCACGCCGCCGCGCACGATTTCGGTGAAGTACGCGGCGGCGTAAACCCCGAGCACAATGCAACCCACGCTGAAAGCACTGATGTTCAGGCCGACGATGCTCTTGAGTGAGTTGAACAGCACGAACTGGATCAGCAGCGGTACGCTGCGAAACACATCCAGCACCCACGCCAGTGGCAGGCTGGCCCGTGGCAACAGCGCACGCAGCAGGCCGAACACCAGCCCGGCGAACGTGCCGAGCAGGATTGCCCAGCAAGTCAGTTGCAGCGTGACCCAGGCGCCGTTAAGCAGGAACTGCAGGTCGTTCCAGGAAAAACTGGTGGAAAACATAGTCACGTCCTCAGTAACGGAACAGCCGCCAGGCCATCAGCCGGGCCGTCGCGACGATCGCCTTGGCAATCAGGTAATACAGCACCGCGGCGATGGTGAAATATTCGAAGGTGCGGAACGTCTTGACGTTGTAGTCCTGGGTCACGCCGGTGAGGTCATTGTTGAGCCCGACAATCACTCCCAGAGACGTCATCAACACCGCCCAGACCATCTGGTTGCTCAAGGGGTAGAACACAATCCGCAACAGCTGCGGAACGACGATCATGCGGTAGGTCTGGAAGGCACTCATGCCCAGCGAGCGCGCGGCACGCACTTGCGTGCCAGGCACCGCCTTGAGCCCGCCGCGGAAATTTTCCGCGAGATAGCCCGCATTGTTGAAGGTGATCCCGGCCAGCAGAGCGAACCAGGAACTGACGTGCAGACCCAGTGAACCGAGGCCGAAGTACAGAACGTAGATCTGGAACAGCGACGGGGTATTGCGGGCAATCGACACCCAGCCGTTGCCGATAACGCGCAGCAGCGGGTGTCTGGTTTCGCGCATGACTGTCAGGGCCAGGGCGATCAGTACGCCGAAAATCATCGACAGCGCGGCGGTCTCGAAAGTGACCCAGGCACCGGCGAGCATGTCCGGCAAGGCGCGCAGGGTGGCGCGCCATTGGAAGGTGTAATCAAACATGCGCTAGGCTCTCCATCAGCAGGGCGGGTTGCAACCAGTTCGGCAGTCGCCCGCTGGCGCTGGCAGTGCAAGCGGCGTCAACGCACTCGGCGAGACTGGCGAAGTGCACTTTGCGTCCCACCAGACCGGGCGCGTAATGGGCGTATTTGCCCGAGTTGGTCATTAACGTTGTGGCGTTCGGCGGAATCACCGGCTCGCCGAGCATGCACCAGCAGGTGTCGGTCACCAGGGTGGCGCCGAAGGCTTCAATCACGCCGATGTGTCCGGCGTCACGCGCCTGTTCCAGCACTGCACGACCGCAAGTGATGGCGAGCACCACCTCAGGGTGTTTGTTCCGGCCGCGACACAGCCGTGCGAGGTAGGCGAACTCGCTGAGCGAAAAATGCGGGTTGCCCAGCGAGACCACCTCCACGTGGTTGTCACGGGCACTGTTGAGCTCGCGCCAACTGCGCAGCAAGTCCTCCAGGCGGATTGTTTCCACAGGCACCGGGACGTCGGCTTCCAGCACGTTTGCAGGGTCGAGTGCTTCGGGTGTGATCCCGGCGATATGAAACAACGGCGCGGCCGACGTGGTGGCGAACGCCGCCCCGAAAGCCTTCAGGTCGTCGAGGTCTGGCTGGCGCTGTTCCAGCCCCAGCACCACTGGAATCCGGCTGCCTGCGAGGGCACCGATGTGGTAGCCGAGCAAGGGGTAAAACGCATCGTCCAGCTCGCCCAGTTCCGGCAATTCGACGCGCAGACGGGCCTTGCGTGGCGCGTCCAGATGACAACCGATCAGGGGCGCGCGGCCGGTCAGGGCGATGCAGATATCCAGGTAGTCCGGGTACTTCAGAGTGCGTGCGCCAAGCACGCTGTTGGCGTAGACCACCGCGTTGGATTCGGCCCAGACGATCTGCTCGCCGGCCTTCGGTGCGGTGTCGAGCAAGTAGGGGGCACAGGTGAAACTGAGCTGCGCGCCCATCGCCATGTAGGCATCACCCAAGGCACTGGCCGGTTCGCCGAGCAACGGGTCGATGCCCAACTCTCGCCAGCGACGCTGGTCCACGGAAATTGAATTGAGGGTGGTGGGCACGCGAACCTTTGCGCCCCAGTGCACCAGTTGTTCGGCAAAGCGCAGGCTCGCAGGTCCTGTGTAAATGCAACCGTCGATGTGGGCTTGAGAGATATCCACCAGTTGGTGGGCACCTTGCAGTTCGGCCATGCGCAGAACAATCTGCATGGCCACCTGCGCAGCTTTGCCATGCTCGCCGTCGAGCAGCGAACGGTCGAACCTGGTGAGCTCGATCGGCTCGTTGGATTTGCCTGTGTGCATCAGTGTTTCGGTGGGCCGCCAGCCATCGATGGGCACGTGATCGAACGTCTCCAGCGAGGGGCCTTCGATTCGGGCGAAGGCTTTGCCGCGCAAGGTCGCAAAGGCCTCCTGGCCGATGCACAGCACCGGCAGTGAACGCTCGAAAATAGTCTGTGCCACGAGCACGCCCAACGTCAGAATCTCATCGGCTTCGGCCAGAACCAAAGCGGCAGGTGCATGACCGTTGCTGATCAGCTCCATCAGCACACTGCTGCCGGTACACGAACCGCGGCCACTGGGAATGGCCAGCACACGACCGCTCAGATGTTCGCCACTGAGCGGATGGTGACGGTCGATGACTTCACCTGTGCAAGGATCGACACCGCCCCAGAAGCTCAGCCCGACATCGGCAAACAGCAGCGCGCCCTGGGCGGAGCCCGAGACCAGGTTACGACCGATGAGAGCAGTGGACCCAGGCATGTCGGACACCTCAGTAATAAACCTTCGGTACGGTCAGGTCGGTCGGCGGGATCTCGGTGCCGACCCATTTGACGAACAGTTCTTTATAGCGACCGCTGCGCACCTGCTGATTGACGAACAAGTTGAGGTAGTTGAGCAGGCCGTACTCGCTGCGTTTGGCGCCCAGAGACACATAGTCGATGGTGTAAGGCGCGTTGCCGGCGATTTTCAGGTTTTTGTATTTGCCCGACTTGATCGTCGCGGCGGCCACGGTATTGGTCACCACCGTGGCGTCGATGTGGCCCTGCGCCACCGCCAGCAGTGTGTCGTTTTGTGACTGGTAGGCGCGGAAGGTGCCGCTGCCCCATTTCTTCACATCGCCTTCCAGGGCGATGGCTTCAAAAGTGCCGCTGGTGTTGCCCAGCGCTTTGCCCTTGATGTCATCGAAGCTATTGATGCCGGTGTTGTCGCGGGTCAGCACGACCATCTGGAAGGCGAAGTACGGCACGGTGAGGCCGACAGTCTTGGCCCGTTCAAGGGTGTCGGAGGTCGAGGCGACGATCACATCAGCCCGTCCGGAGATCAGTGCCGGAATGCGGTCCGGGAACGGCGTTTCCACCACTTCGGCCTCGACCCCGAGGATCTTCGCCAGGTCGTTGCAATAGTCCACGTCGAAACCGGCAGGCGCGTTGCTGGCATCGCGGAAACCCATGGGCGGGAAGTCCAGGGTCACGGCGCAGCGCAGCTTGCCAGAACCGATAATGTCGTCGAGCTTGTCGGCGTGCGCGGTGGCAATGAAGGAGGTACTGAGAACAGCGCTGAGGGCTACGGCAAATGCGGGGTTTTTCATAGAGGCCTCGTTCTGGGAAAGTGCTGTTAGATATCGTATTGAGGATTTCGTATACGATATTAACTATAGCAATGGCCGTGCCGGTTTTGCTTTTATCGCCGAATTTTTGCCAATCCTTGAAGCAGGGCGGCTCAGCGCAAGCGAATGGGCAACGGCGCGAGGGTGTCGATCAAGGAGGTGTTACGGAAGGGAGCACAGCGGGGGCTCAGCGCCCCTTAAAGGAACATTTTAACGACGGCTATCGCGGTACTCGCTGGGCGACAGACTGGTGAGGGCGCGGAATTGGCGGCTGAAGGCACTGTGGTCGGTGTATCCGCAGCGCAGAGCGATTTCGGTGATCGGCAAGTCGGTGTCAAGCAACAGACGCGAGCCTTCTTCCAGGCGGGACTTGTGGATCATCTGCCGTGGCGTGAGCTGGAACACCCGTTTGCAATGGCGTTCCAGTTGCGCCACAGAGAATCCGGCGATGGCTGTCAGTTCAGCAAGACTGATCGGTCGGGCGAAATGGCGGCGGATGTGCGCGTCTACGGCCGCCAGTTTCTGGAAAGCCGGATGGTTGGACTGGGGCAGTTGCAGGTCGCGGGAAATGCCGGCGAGGCCGACGATCCGCCCTTGTTCGTCACGCAGCGCGAGTTTATGGGTCAGGCACCAGACCGGCTGGTTGCCAAAATACAGATGCATTTCCAGTTGATCGGCCAGTTCACGGCCGGTGGACAACACGCGTTGATCCTGCGCAGTGTACAGCGGGCCGAAACGCTCTGGAAAGACTTGGTCGGCGGTCAAGCCGAGCAGTTGTTCGCTGTGCTTGAAGCCACAGCGCCGGGCCAGAGTCTGGTTGACGAAGATGTAGCGCGCCTCGCGGTCCTTGATGAAGAACACCACGTCCGCCAGGGTGTCGAGCAGCGTCGCGATGGGTTGCAGACTGCTCAGCAGCGTCGGCAAATCGCAGGGTTTGAACTGATTGAGTGAGGGGAACATAGTACTGGGGGCCTGGTGGCAACTACCGGGATCATAAAGACTCGGCAGCGCCCCCGAAACCCCGGCGCGAGCGTTTACGCGGGCGGGGTGTCGTCCAGGCACATCAGGGTTTCGATACGTGCCGGGCTGAACGGCGGTCGCGGGGCCGAGGGTTGCCAGTCGAACAGATACTGCACCGCGCCGCCACACACGCGTCCCTGACAGGCGCCCATGCCACAACGACTGGCCAGTTTTGCCGTGCGCCAGTCAACGTGCCCGGCCAGTGCAGCGTAGGGCACGTCTTCGCAACGACAGACCAGCGTGTCGGCCTGCGCCAGCGACTTGAGTTGCGGGTCGAGGCTGAAGGCGCTATTCAACGCCTTGGCGAAACCTTGCCAGCGCGCCCGACGTGGCCGCAATTGACGCGCCGCTGCGATGTTGCCGACGGCGGCATGCCCGGCAATTGCCCCTTCGACCAACGCCAGTTCACTGCCGCCGAAACCGGTGCATTCACCTGCCGCGTAGTGGTCGGCCCGGCTCGTGGCTTGCCAGGCATTGACCGCGAGCGCCGTGCCGTCGAGCGCACAGCCCAGCGCTTGACCGAGTTGGGTATTGGGAATCAGGCCGAAACCACAGGCCAGGCGATCACAGGCCAGTTCGACGATGTTGCCCTGTTGGCGCAGGCGCACTCCTTCCAGCCGTTCATTACCCAGGGCGGCCACGACGTGGGAGCCGGTGCGGTAATGACGATTAAACAGGCTAAAAGATTGCACAAGCTTGCCCGGCCAGCGCGGCAGTTGCAGGGCGAACCCGGCGACTGCGGAGGGCGAGGCCTGCTCGGCAATGCGCAATACGTCGGCACCGCTGTGTTTCGCGGTGGCCGCGCTGGCCAGTAACAACGGTCCGCTGCCGGCGATCACCACACGCTGACCCTGCACCGGCAGGCCGCCCTTGATCAGCGCCTGAAGGCCTCCCGCACCGGTCACCCCTGGCAATGTCCAGCCGGGGAAGGGCAGCAGCAACTCACGGGCACCGGTGCACAAAATCAGTTTGTCGTAGCCGATCAGCCATCCGTGATCGGCGTCTTCCACCAGCAATTGTTTGGGGCCGGAACAGGCGATCACACGGGTGCCACCGTGGTGGCGGATGTTACGGTTGGCGAGCAGTCGCTCGCGCATCTGTCGCGCTTGATTCGGCAGGCTGGCCTGAGGCCCGTCGCGCCAGATCTGGCCTCCCGGCAGTGGGTTGTCGTCGAGCACGATGATGCGTGCGCCACTGGACGCGGCAGCGAGGGCGGCGCTCATGCCGGCGGGGCCGGCACCGATGATCAGCAAGTCGGCGTATTCGTTCATGGTCGGGTCCGCACCTGCATGCCGTCATGGCACAGCGTCTGGCAGGCCAGTCGGCGGCGTCCGTCGATGGTCACCCGGCATTCCTGGCAAATACCCATTCCGCACAGCGGTGCGCGCCGCTGACCACTGATCGAAGTCCGACTGCAACCGTCACCGGCCAGGGCCAGTGCCGCGGCCACCGTCGTTCCTTCGGCGACGCGCAGAGTGCGGCCGTCCAGGATCAAATCAGGCATACACGGCCTCCCCGAGAAAGCGTTGCGGCAGATAGGCTTTTTGCGCAATCCCACCCAGCCCGATAACACCAATACGTAATTTACTCACAACCCGCTCCTGTTAATCAGCCAGATGTTGCAACAAATTTTCCAGACGCTGTTTCAGCTCCGCCACTTCAGCTTCCAGTGTTTCCACGCGCGCGGTCAGAGTCAGATCAGCGCTTTGTGCCCCGGCGCTGAACAGCGGTTCTTCATGGGTACTGGCCACATTGCTGACTTCGCCGCTGAAAAGATGCATATAGCGGCTTTCACGTTTCCCGGGTTCTCGGGCCAGACGCACGCAGAACGGGCCGTCTTCGCGGTTTGTCAGTTCAGTCAGCGTTTGTTCAACTTCGGCAACGTCCGAGAAATCATGCAGACGGTTAGTGCGGGTACGCAACTCGCCCGGCGTTTGTGCGCCGCGCAACAACAGCGTGGTCACTACAGCCACTTCCTGCGGGGAAAATTTGAGATTGCCGAATTCAGAATTACAGAAACGGTGCTCATACTTCATGGTACGTGAGCCGCTCAGGGTGCGGATAATGTGTTTGCGCAGCAGCAAATCCAGCGTTTGCTGAACGTCACTTTCGCTCAGTTCCATCACCGGCTCGCGGTTCGTCTTCTGATTGCAGGCCGTGGTCAGGCCGTTAAGGGTCATCGGATACTGTTCTGGCGTGGTGAGTTGTTTTTCCAGTAAACAGCCCACAACACGGGCCTCCCGGGCGCTGAGTTCGTGTTTCATGTTGCTCTCCTTATCGGGACGGGGGTGTCCATTCTTGCCAGGTTAATGCCGTCAGCACGTGATCCTGCCATTTGCCGTCAATCAGCAGGTAATCTTTGGCGTAACCTTCGCGTTCAAAGCCGAGACGTTCGAGAAGCTGGCCGCTGCGTTTATTGTGCGGCATGTAATTGGCCATGATGCGGTGCATTTTTTGCTGGCGTTGCATATAGCGGATAAGCGTCTGCAACGCTTCCTGCATCAGACCTTTACCCTGCCATTCCTGGCCGAGCGAATACCCGAGGAAACAGGCATGGAAAGAACCGCGCAGCACATTGCTGAAATTCGCCACGCCCATCACGCGATTTTCATCGGGGTCGAGCAGGATGAAGTAATACGCACTGCCTTGTTTTTGCATCTCGGTAATCAGCCCCAGACGCGCCTGCCATCCTGAGGGATAACAATGGCTTTCATCCCTGACCGGTTCCCACGGTTTCAGAAACGCGCGGTTCTCAGCGTAGTATTCAGCCAGCCGGTGCGCATCACGGTCATGAACCAGGCGCAGGACCATCCGATCAGTGGTAAGCCGCACCTTTGGCACGGCAGATTTGTAGCCAAACATCCCTTCCCTCCACATCCCGCATGGGTCGATAAATAGAATTTATAGGAAACGACAGATCACCGCTAATTCTGCCAGTCAGAGCGCGGCTTGACGATAAAAAAATATTATCAATAGCGCCCTATCTAAATGCCTGTTTCCGGTTCAGACTGGAACGGTCTTTTCTCCTTTCTGTATCTGCCGGACAGGATACATATAATCGCTCATGGTGAAGCATGTCTCTGGTATCACAAGCTCGGAGCTTGGGTAAGTATTTTCTGTTATTAGACAACGCGCTGGTTATTTTAGGCTTTTTCGTGGTTTTTCCGTTGATCTCGATCCGATTTGTCGATCAGCTTGGCTGGGCGGCAATGGCCGTCGGCCTGGCACTCGGCGTTCGTCAGCTTACGCAACAGGGACTGGGCATTTTTGGCGGGGCGATTGCTGACCGGTTTGGGGCGAAACCCATGATTATCACCGGCATGTTATTGCGCGCGGCGG
>LNAP01001997.1_pt1 | contig 20894 bp, 21 predicted proteins | sample 602601 | NCBI WGS metagenome assembly LNAP01 (sample SAMN02440304, study PRJNA202911) | soil metagenome | biome: Subtropical and temperate rainforests or woodlands; isolation source: soil samples (1 kg each in a 20% v/v slurry with milli Q water) were... ...
TTTGCCGGGCTTGGGCGCTATTTGCACTGGATCTGTCGGCCGATCTGATCGGAGCGCAATATGAAAAGTCGTTCAGGGTTGCTGGTGATCTGTCTCGGGTTGGCGGCCTGTCAGGGCAGCAACCCTTATGTCGCGACCTCCAATCCCCTGCCGCCGGCACCGCCTCAGGCCGCCACCACCTTCGATCGCAGCGCCTACCCGGCGCCGCCACGGGATTACGGGCGCTACCGCAGCTGGGCCTGGCTCAACGGGCGCCTGCCACCGGGCACAGCCTGGGCCGACTCGGAGCAGGTAGCTGAAGCGGTCAGCAATGCCCTCGATCAACGCGGCTTACGCCCACTGCACGACAACCGCCCGGCGGACCTGTGGGTCAGCGCCGACCTGCACCTGGAAAAGCGCCTGCGCCAGGTGCAGGACGACTACGGCTACGGTTACGGAGGTTATGGCTACAACCGCTACGGCCCCGGCTACGGCATGTACAACACAGTGCCGGTGGTGCGTACCTACGAGGTGGAAGTCGTGGTGGTGCGGGTCAACCTGTTCGACGGCGGCAGTGGCCAGCCGGTGTGGAGCGCCAGCGCGGAAACCTCGAGCCAGGGCAGCCTGAGCGAGCGCGCCGATGCGTTGCGCGAGGCTGTGGAAAAGGCCATGGCGGCGTATCCTCCTAGTTAGGCTCCGTACGAAGCTGCGCGATGGGCTGGGTTGAAAACAGGCTTCGCTCGCCAACTTTCGTACAGACCTAGCGACATCCCTTCAGGTGCATTTGCTCTTCTGGAGACACATCATGTTCCGCCCTCTTGCTTTACTGGCCCTGGCCGCGCTGCTCAGCGCCTGCGCCGCCAACCAGGTCAACCATGACTTCGACGCCAGTCGCGACTTCGCTGCCTATCGCAGCTGGAGCTTCAAGGAACCCGCCCTGCAATACCGCCCCGACGATCCGCGGATCAAGAGCGACCTGACCGAACAGCGCATCCGCCAGGCGGTCAGCGACCAACTGGACCAGCGCGGCCTGCGTCCGGCCGCGGCGGGCAAAAAGGCTGATCTCAACGTCCAGACTTACCTGATCGTCGAGAACCGCCAGCAGCAGGTCACCACCAATTACGGCGGCGGCTGGGGTGGCCCGTGGAACGGCTACTGGGGCGCGCCGATGTACAACGAAACCCGCAACATCACCTACAAGGTCGCCACCATCCAGATCGACCTGCTCGATGGCAAGGACGGCAAGCTGGTGTGGCGCGGCAGCGACGAGCAGATACTCAGCAGCACGCCGAACCCCGCCGATCGCAGCACGGCGATCAGGGAGACCGTCGGCCGGATCCTGGCGAACTATCCACCCAGGTAAGTCGCGGCATTCCACCGCGGCCACTTCCCAAACACAGCGCTGGCAGGTCGCCAGCGTTGTGTTGCAGCCTTGACTACACTCCTTTCACCCAGCGGAGGTTGCGCCCGGCGGTGCGCCGGCAAAGGAGTGCTTCATGTTTTCCCGCACGCAGTTTTCCGGACCGGCTCGGCAGCGTGGCGCTATTGGTCTGATAGGGGCGCTGGCGTTGGGCACGGCGGTGTTGTGCACGCTGGTGGTGGTCGACAGCGGGCGCCTGTACCTGGATCAGCGCGAGTTGCAGCGAGTGGCCGATAACGCCGCCTTGGAGGCGGTGGCGCGGGGCGGTAATTGCCAGGCCGGACTCAGCGCGGCGGCATTCGCCAGAGAAAGCGCGACGCGCAACGGCTTTGCGGTGGGAGACGACAGGCCGCTGATAGCCACCTGCGGCTCGCTGCAGACCGGTGCCGACAACCTGCGCACCTTCAGCCCCAATGCCAGCCAGGCCAGCGCCATCCGGGTGGTGGTCAGTGAGAGGGTGCCCACCAGCATTGCCCTCGGTGTAACCAATCTGTTTTCCGACAATCCCGTCAGCACCACGACCTCGTTGAGTGCCACGGCGGTGGCGGCTCAACCCAAGCCGCCGCTGGCGCAATTGACGATCCGCAGCACGCTGGCCGATCTCAACCTGTTGAACGGCGCCCTCGGTGGCCTGGCGGGTAGCGCGATCAATGTCAGCCTGCTCGGTTGGCAAGGCCTGGTCGATACCGACATCAGCCTGCTGAGTTACCTGAATCAGCTGGCCATCGACCTGGATGTGAGCGCCGGAAATTACAGTGAACTGCTCGACGTCGATACCGACATTACCCAACTGCTCCAGACCGCCATCAGCGTGGCCGAGAGAAATGGCGCCACCCTCGAGGTGCTGACAGCCCTGGGCAGCATCAAGGCCGCTGCGATCAATACGGTTCCGGTGAAGCTGGGTGACCTGTTGAAGTTGCAGACCGGCACCGCGGACGCCGGGCTGGATGCCAACGTCCAGCTGCTGAGCCTGGTCGAGGCGTTCCTGCAACTGGCCAGCAGCCAGAGCGCTGCGGCCGTCGAGCTGCCGGTGAGTGTGTTGGGGCTGGCGGGCGTCACCACCCGGGTCAAGATCGTGTCCCCCCCCGAGTTCGCGATCGGCAACCCGGAACTGGCCGCCGCCGACCCGCTGGGGCCCAATCGCATCTATGTGCGTACCGCTCAGGTGCGTGCATTGCTGACGGTGGATCTCTCGCTGATCAACAGCGTGTTGCAGGCAGTGAATGCCCTGCTGTCGCCGGTGGTGGTCACGCTCAACACGGTGCTCAGCGCCAACCTCAGCTGTGTGCTCGGTGGCCCCTGTGTAAAGACCGACCTGATGATCCTGCCGAACGGCGCGAACCTGGATGTCAGCCTTGAAGTGGCGGCTGGCGACAGTCATGTCACCGGCTATACCTGCGTCAGCGACAGCGACAACAGCCTTTCCGTCGACACCACCACCTCCGCGGTCAAGCTCAAGGTCGGTCGGGTGGACGCCAGCAACTGGCTGTCTTCGACCGCTCAGGTCAGTGTGAACCCGTTGCCGCTGGTGGATATCGGCGCGAGGACCTGCCAGGGGCTGTTTGGTCCTTGCGGGGCGCGCGTCTCGTTTGCCGGCGGCGGCAGCGAGGTGATGATCGACACCTCGATCGCCGGCACCCACGAGCCGAATTTCACCTTCGTCAATCCACCGAAAATGAAGCAGGCGCTGGCGGACGATGATTGGCACAGCGTGACCGCATCCAATGTGGTCAGCAGCCTGCGCGAGTCGCTGACCGGCATCTCGCTGATTCAGCATCCACCCACCATCGGCAGCCTGCTCGGGGTGGTGCTCAATACTCTGTTGTCGGCGTTGAACAGTGTGGTCGGCCTGCTGGCCACGGCTATCGGCGCCTTGCTCGGCCCGTTGCTGGACCCGCTGCTGAACAATGTCCTGGCGGTATTGGGCATCGATCTGGGCAAGGTCGAGGTGGGCGCCAACCTCAGTTGCGGCCAGGCCGGCCGGGCTTACCTGGTGCTCTGATCGCTCTGTACCAGCGGCAGTTCGATGCAGAAACAGGCGCCTGCGTCGGTGTTACTGACGCTCAGGCGCCCGCCCATGTTCTCGACTATGCCGTAGCTCACCGAGAGCCCGAGCCCGGTGCCCACGCCGACCGGCTTGGTGGTAAAGAAGGGTTCGAAGATGCGCCCCAGCAGGCGCGGGTCGATGCCACCGGCATTGTCTTCGACCAGCAGCCGCACCCGCTGCGCGTCATGCTCGGCGCGTATCGCGATCCAGGGCCGCAGGTCCGGATCCTGCTCGCGCCGGCCGAGCAGCGCGTCCCGGGCATTGACCAGCAGGTTGATCAAGACTTGCTCAAGCTGATCGACATGGCCGCGGACTTGCACCTTGAAGTCGATTGGTGCGATACGCAATTCCACGCCCTTGCCGCGCATGCCGTCGGCCAGCAGCGACAGGCAGCCTTCCACGGCCTGGGCCGGGTCGAAAGGTTGCTGTTCGATTTCCGAGCTGCGGCCAAACACCCGCATATGGTCCACCACCCGGCCGGCCCGCTGGACCTGGGCATCGATGCGCTTGAGCTTGTCCTGCAGGTAGTCGAGCTGCACGTCGCCGTTGTTCAGGCGCTTGAGCACGTTGACGATGGCCATGCGCATGACATTCAGCGGCTGGTTGATTTCATGGGCCAGCCCGGTGGCCATTTCACCCAGGGTGGCCATCTTCGCGCTTTGCATCAGTTGCAGCTGGGAGCGACGGACTTCGGTGTTGTCGCGGCCGACGGCCTGGATCTCCCGCAGGCGCCCTTGCGCGTCGAATACCCCGCGGTCGGACCAGACCCACCAGGCGTGTTCGCGCCCCGGCAGTTGCAGGTTGATTTCCGCGGTGCTGACCGGAAATTCCGGGGTCAGCTGGCGGATGCGTTGCACGAAGGCGGCGTGTTGTTCGGCGGACAGCCAGTCACCCAGGTTGGCCCCGGCCAGTTGTTCGGGCGGGCATTCCAGGTAGGTCGCCAGGGGCCGGTTGCCGAAGGTCAGGGTCAGGTCGGGCAGGTAGCGGCAGATCATCGCCGGGGAGTCTTCCACCAGGATCCGATAGCGCTCCTCGCTGAGTCGGATCTGCTCGGCGGCCAGGGTGGCGTCGGTGACGTCCAGCCACAGGCCGACGGCCTCGACCGGCATGCCCAGGTCGTCGCGCAGCAGCCTGGCCTCGTCGAGCACCCAGTGGTACTCGCCACGGCTGTCGAGCAGGCGGTAGCGGCTGCGCACCGCGCCTTCGCGCAGCAGTTGCCGGTTGCGCTCGAAGTAGCGGTCGCGGTCGTCGGCGTGCACCCGTTCCGCCAGGGCGCCGTCGTTGCAGTCGTTCAGGCTCCAGCCGAGCAGCGGCTGCAGGCTGTCGCTGAAAAACGTCGGCTGCAGCGCGCCCTCGACATAGCGCTGGACATAGATCACCGCCGGCGAATGGGCGATCAGGTTGTCCAGCCGGGCGTGGGCCGCGGCCGCCTGCTGTTCCTGATTCTTGATGTCGCTGATGTCCAGCATGAAGCCGACAAAACGCTGGTTCTGGCCAATGCCCAGGGCCTGCCCCTGCAGGCGGTACCAGATGGCCGGCAACTGCGGGTCGGCCCGCTGCATGCGTACGCAGAGCAGCAGGGGTTTACCCTGTCGCAACTCCTGCAGGCGGCTGCTCAGCTCCTGGCGATCGGCGGGGTGGATCAGGGCCAGCCAGGCCTGCAGCGACAGGCGCCGGGTCTGGGGCTCCAGCAGCAGGTTGAGGGCCAGCTGCGGTGCCAGCTGGATCTCGTTGTTTTGCGGGAACAGCTCCCACCAACCGGTGCCGAGCAAACCTTGCAAGGCCTCCAGGCGCTCCAGCTGGTGATGGTGCTGTTGTTCGCGCAAGCGTCCGAGCAGGGGCCCGGCCAGGGCGGCGCTCAATTGCAGCCAGTCCCGTTCGCTCAATTGCGGTGCCAGCTGGCGCACCGGGTAGAAGCCGCAGAGCAGCCAGGCTGCGACGCCATGATCGTCGCGAAAGGGCACGACAAAGCCCTCGCTGTTGCCGAACGCACGTTGCAGGCGCGGATGGTCGCCGAGGCCTTGAGTGAAGGTCAGCGACTGCGGGGCATTGCCGTTCAGGCTGTCCAGCCCGGTACCCAGGACCTGGCCCTTGTGCCACAGCTGCGGTGCCTCGGCGGCCTGATACAGGCCATGGATGTACCAGCCCTGTTCCTGGTCGTCGAGCAGCGCCAGGGCGAGGCAGGGGATATGCCAGTGCTGGGCCAGGGCATGGAGTTGCTCATGCAGCACCTCGGGCAGGCGGAAGAGGCTGCACAGGCGCAGTTGCTCGCTGATCTGCGCGGCGAACTGCTGGCAGTCCTGGCGCTGCTGCGCCTGCTGGCGTTCCAGCAGCAGGTCGCCGATATCCAGCAGGTGCAGGAGCCAGCCTTGGGTGGACGGTTGCACCCAGCCGCGCAGGTGCAGGGTTTGCCCGCCAGCCCCCTGAAAGTCCAGGTCGAGCACGTGCCCCTGCCAGTCGCCAGGGCTGCCTTCGACACTCAGCGCGCTGTGCGCCAGCAGGTAATCCAGCAGCGGCGCCGGTCCCTCGGCGGCCGGTGGCTGGGCCAGGGCGTGGCGCAGCGGGCCGGTCATTTGCAGCACCTGGGCGTTGTGGTCCAGATGCACCAGCAGGCCGACCCCGGGCGTGGCCAGGGGCGGCGCGGGAGGAAGCGCCTGGGGCGTGGTCCGGCCGAGAAAGCGCCCGAGGAGTTTGTCGCCCGAGCTCAAAATTGCAGACTCGACTGAGCGCTGAGGTTCGCCGGCAGGGCGGGCACGCTGCCCATGCCCGGCAGCACCAGGAAGGGGATGACCTGCCTGAGCTTGTCGGTGGAGTAGTGGACCCGCACTGTGAGCAGGCCGCCCGCGTAAGTCACGGTGGCATCGCTGGCGCTGTTGGCGTCGAAGTCGAAGGCCTCTGGAATCCAGGTCAGTTGCTCGCGCAAGGTGGTCTTCGCGCGTGCTATCAGGGCGGCGTCATAACCGGGCATGGTCGGGTCCAGGGCGACGCTGCGCCGCACCGCTTCGGCAGTCGCCTTGTTGAAGGACTGCACCATCAACAGCGGCACGCTGTAGCTGACCAGGCCATAAAACACGGCGAAAAAGATGATGAAGACCATGGCGAACTCGATGGCCACGGCACCTTTTTGTTTTCCCGGCAGGTTCACTTTCACGGCGGCGTCTACCCTGACTGCTAGTGGGTCATGTCAGCATAGGATCATTCAGCCAGAAGGGATGTTTTTTAACCGATGCAGAACTGGATTCTCTTGGCTTGGCTGGGGCTGTGCGCGGTGCAGGATATCCGCCAGCGTCATCTCGCCAACGGCTTGACCCTGGGGGGCGCGCTGCTGGCGCTGGGTTACTTGCTGTGGGCCGGCAACACCTGGCTGGGCGCCGATGCGGTGGACGGGGGCAAGGCGCTGTTGCTGGCGTTGCTGCTGACCGTGCCGGGCTATGTGCTGGGTCGGATGGGCGGCGGTGACGTGAAGCTCCTGGCGGCCCTGGGGCTGGCGTCCGACCCCTTGCACCTGCTGGGTACCTTCATCGGTGCCGCGCTGGCCAGCGGCCTGTGGTGGCTGCTCGCGCCCAGGCTGTTGCCCGCTGCCGACCAACCGCTGGCAAGGTCGTTGCGCCACCTCGATCCGCGGCAGGGGCAAAAGTACGCCTTTGCCCCTTTTGTCCTTGTCGGCATGGCCCTGACCCTGCTGTGGATCCGCTAGTCGTCGTGCGGCCTATCTCTATGTACATAGTCGGAAAGTAGTCTACGTTTATCCTGTACCTGCCCGAAGTGGACGCGGCAGGGCAGGAGCATTCGTCTTGGGCTTGCCAGGCATGGAGTTGCGCGTGAACAAGCTTATATCCGGCATCAAAGTACTCGTGGTCGACGACCAGTCGCTGATAGTCGAAGAGCTTTGCGAGTTTCTTGAAGGCAGCGGTTATCGCTGTGTCCCTTGTGAGTCCAGCCGTCAGGCGATCCAGCAGTTCAATGAAGATGCCGAAATCGGCCTGGTGCTGTGCGACCTGCACATGCCCGATCTCGATGGCATCCAGTTGGTGCAGGAACTGCAGCGCATCGCCGGCAAGCATCGGGTCTTCGAAGCCATCATGCTCACCGGCCAGGCCGACAAGCAGGATGTGATCAAGGCCTTGCGCGCCGGCATCGCCGATTACTACCAGAAACCCATCGACCTCGATGAACTGCTGGCCGGCCTGCAACGCCAGGAAGCGACCTTGCAGGAGCGGCAGAAAAACCTGCAGCTGGGGCATCTGAACCAGAAGCTGCAGTTCCTTTCCGAATCCATCGACGATCTTTACCAGGACCTGGACAAAGTGCGTCGCGCGCCACTCGCAACACCGACGACGCAGGCGTCGGATCAGGGCGGCGGCGAGGTGGAGCAGGTCGAAATCCCGGCGATCTTCAGCCAGCTGTCGCCCCGGCAGCTGGATGTGGCTCGCCTGGTGGGCAAGGGGCAGACCAACTACCAGATCGCCTGTGAACTGGGGATCACGGAAAACACTGTGAAGCTCTATGTGTCCCAGGTGCTGCGCCTGACCCATATGCACAACCGTACCCAACTGGCATTGGCGCTGGCACCCAGCAACTCGGGGTTGCGCCAGCGCGTGACCGCGCACTGATCCCTCCCGACGCGCAGCAAACCCCGGCAGTCCCGAGGGTTTGCTGCATCCTGCAGGCCGGCTTTTGTCATTCGCTGTGAGCCGCGGCTTCCTTCTATCTATTGGGCGAAAGCCCGGGCAATGGCGCTGACGCCAGGTCCGGCCAGGACGATCAGTAGCGCCGGGAAGAGAAACAGCATCATCACCACGGACATTTTCGCCGACATCGTTGAGATGTATTCCTGCAGGCGCGTCAGGCGCCGGTCATCGAGCAGCAGCTTGAGCGACTGCAACGACTTCATCGCCCCACCGCCCTGGTGGATCAGTTGTTGAAGGATCACGCAGGTGTCGGTGAACTCATCGACGGCCAGCAGCCGCGCGGACTTGTTCAGTTCTTCCCCCAGTTCCAGGCCGGAATCCACCCGGGCCAGCACCAGGCGCAATTCCTGGGTCAGGGCCGGCAGCAGTTTCTGCGCGTCCTTGCTCAACACCCGCAGGGCCTGTTCCACCGCCATGCCCGATTCGAACAGGATGCGCAGCAGGGGAATGAAGGTGGAGATATCGACCGCCAGTTGTTTCTGCCGCCTGCTGGCGGCCATGGCCAATAGACGCTTGGGCAACAGGTAGCCGAGGCTCAGGGCGAACACCGGGGCGACCCAGTGGTTTTTCGCCGCCGGGAAAAACACTCCCTGGATCACCAGGGTCAGGCCCAGGGCGAGAATCGGTACGCCGATCTGGCAGGCGGCGAACAGCGAGCGTTGCCGCGCGCTGCGCCAGCCCATGCGGTTGAGCAGCAACTGGGTTTCGTTGTCGAGCCTGACCGCATGCTGGCCGATCTTGCTGTCGCCCAGCACATGCAGCCAGTTGCCGAGTGGGTTGTCGCGCGCCAGGTGTCCCAGCAGGCGTTCGGTCACCTGGCGCGTGCGCCGGCGCTGCTCCAGCCAGCTGCTCAGCATCAGCAGCATGGCGGCGAGAAACAGCAGCGCACTGATCAGCAAGGCCGTCATGTCAAACACTCCGCAGCATGCGCCAGAGCAGCGCGCAACCGACGACCTGCAACCCGAAGGCGGCCAGCAGCATCATCTGGCCGCCACTCTGGTTCCACATGCTCATCAGGTAGGTCGGGTTGGCTATCAGGAAATAGCCGGCCAGTGACACCGGCAGGGCCGCGAGGACCATCGCCGTGATACGGGTTTCGCCGGTCATGGCGCGCAGTTGCCGGGCGGCCTGGTCGCGCTCGCGGATCAGCTTGATCAGGTTTTCCAACAGCTCGCTGGCATTGCCGCCATAGCGGTGATTGACCTTGAGCCCGAGGGCGAACAGGCGCAGTTCATCGCGCTCGTACAGTTCGGCGAAGTCGGCCACCGCATCCGGCAGGTTGACCCCCAGCAACACGTTGCGCTGGACCCGGCCCATGGCGTGCTGCAACGGATTGTCGGCGGCCGCGATGCCGCCCAGCACCGCGTCGGCCAGGGTGCGCCCCGACTTGAGGCTGCGCACGGCATGGTCGAGCAATGGCGGCAGTTGTTCGATCATGCGCTTGAGGCGCCGCCGGTACAGCCAGCTGATGTACAGGCGCAGCAACAGGGGCGGCGCGACGAGCAGGGCGAGCAACCCCGGCCACTTGCCCAGCCCATACCCGAGCATGCAGCCCGCGGCCCAGACCGCCAGCCATAGCCCCAGGCGCTCGGTGGGACGACCGAGGCCGGCGCGCAGAAAGGCCCTTTCGAGTTGGTTCCAGGAGGTCTTTTCCACGCTCGGTTGCGGTTGCCCCTGGGCCAGGCGGTCGAGCACCCGGGCGGTGCGGGCCTGGCGCAGGCCGCTGTAGAACATCCAGCCCGACAGCCCCAGCAGGGTCAGGCACAGGAGGGCAAGCAGCACGGGACCCAGCATGCGGTGGCGCTCCCTGGCTCAGTTGATGGGCAAGTCGGCGTCGCGTCGCAGCTTGTCGCCAGCGGGGTTGGCCGCTTCGCGCAGAAAGCCGAAACCGCTACGTCGGTTCAGACGGAACAGGGTGTTGGTGACGTAGATGTTCTCGCGCACGCCGACCACTTCCACCACCTCGCTGACGCAGCGCCGGCCATCGGGCAGGCGCGTCAGTTGAATCACCACGTCCAGGGCCGCGCAGATCATCTGCCGCAGGGTGCGTTCGGCCACTTGGCGCCCGGTCAGGCCCACCAGGGTTTCCAGGCGCAGCAGGGCATCCTGGGCATTGTTGGCGTGCACGGTGCTCATGGAACCGTCGTGGCCGGTGTTCATCGCCGTCAGCACATCGAGCACTTCGACGCCACGGATCTCGCCGAGGATGATCCGGTCCGGGCGCATGCGCAGGGCGTTGCGGATCAGGTCGCTGGCCTTGACCTCGCCGTGCCCTTCGGCGTTCGGCGGCCGGGTTTCCAGGCGCACCACATGGGGATGGCCCAGTTGCAGTTCGGCCACGTCCTCGATGGTCACCAGGCGTTCGTGAGGGTTGATCAACTGGCTGAGGATATTCAGCAGGGTGGTCTTGCCGGTGCCGGTGCCGCCGCTGATCAGGATGTTGCAGCGCTTGCCCACGGCCTCCTGGACGAATTCGAAGATGGCCTGGTCGATGGTCTGCATGGCCATCAGGTCGCTGCTCTTGAGCATGTCCTTGCGGAATTTGCGGATCGACAGGCAAGGGCCGTCGAGGGCGATCGGCGGGATGATGGCGTTGACCCGGCTGCCGTCGGGCAGCCGGGCATCGACCATGGGCGAGGACTCGTCGAGGCGTCGGCCCAGGGGCGCGAGGATGCGTTGCATGACCCGCTCCACATGGTGCGCGTCGATGAAGCGCAGGTCGCTCTGGTGCAGCACGCCATCGCGCTCGACGAACACCCGGTGCGGGCCGTTGACCAGGATCTCGGTTACCGCCGGATCGCGCAGCAACACTTCCAGCGGGCCGAAACCGGTGAGCTCGTCCACCAGCTCTTCGGCCAGGCGCTCCATTTCATAGCGGGAAATCGCCAGGTGCAGGCGGGAGATGTACTCGGCCACCTTGTCGGTAATGAAGCGCGCCAGTGCCTGGCGCGAACCTTCCAGCAGGTTTTTTCCCGACTCCTCGATGGCGTCGATGACGTAGCGATGCAGCACCAGCTTCAGGCCCTCGTGATCGGTGTTGCCGATGGGGCTGTGGGGCTGGGCGCCAAAAAGTTTTTCTGTGCTCATCGACTTCCCCTGAGGCGCTCGAACCAGCCGGGCCTTGCCGTGGGCAGTCCTTGGGAGCGCCTGGCCAGGCGCTCGCCGAGGGTCTTCAGGGCTTGGGTGAGGCCTTCGCGGGGGGCCAGTTCGAACAGCGTGACGCCCTGGTTTTTCGCGTTGAGTCGCACCTCGGGGCTGTAGGCCAGGACCGCGATCACTTCCAGGGCAAAGCTCTTGCCCAGGGTTTCCGCATCCGGCGCGACCCCGCGCAGGTAGCGGTCGACCAATAGGCGGGCGTGTTCCAGCTTCATGCCTTTTTCGCGCCAGAGGTTGAGCACCGCGAGGTTGCGGCGGCAGTCGAGCACGCTCTGGTCGGTGTACCAGAGCAACTTGTCGCAATGGCCGACGAAGGTGCGCAGGGCTTCGCTGTCCGGTTGTCCGGTGAGGTTCACCACGATGTGCTGGAAATGCTGGCGCAGGGCGCTGAGCAGCATGTACAGCTCGGCGGCGCTGGTGCGCTCCAGCGGCTCGTCATGGCCGGCGTAGGCCAGGATCCGCAGCCCGGCTTCGGTGCTGGTGAAGGCACTGTCGATCAGGGTCGCATCCAGGCGCCGCAGGTGGCGCAAGGCATCGCCGAAGTGGAACGAGCTTTCCAGCCCCAGCAGCGCCAGGCTGTCGCCGCGCGGCAGGCCGAGGTCGAGCAACAGGGTCTGCTGGCCGCTCTTCTGCACCACCAGCGCCAGATGGCTGGCGAGCAGGGCGCCATCGGCATCGCTCTGGGTGCCGTAGAGCACGGTCAGGCCGCCGAGCTGGGTGCTTGGCGTGACCTGGGGCAGGCGTTTGCTCAGGCGCCGTACCAGGCCGGCTACCTCGCTGGAGCGCGAGCCGTAGGCCACGAAGTCGCGGGCCCCGGCGCGCATGGCGTTGAGTACCAGTTGGTTGTCCATGCCGTCGCCCAGGGCGACGATGGCCAGCATCGGCTTGGCCTCCAGCGCGCCCTCGATCAGCGCCGCCTGGGTGACCACATGCTCGCGATCGAGGCCGACGAAGACCAGGCTGGCGCACGTCACATCCACCAGCGCCAGCAACTCGTCGAGGCTGCCGCTGCCCGCGCTGACCACCTGCCCGAGTGGCGCCAGGGCGCCTTGCAGCCATTCCAGGTCGGTGCCGTTGCGGGTGATCGCGAGGAAGGTCTGGCTCAGGTTCTGACTCATTGCGATAGCCCACTGCGTTGATTGAAGTTGCGGTTTTCCAGGGAGTACGGGCGGCACCCGTCCGGGTCGTGGTTGCGCAGCGGTACGTCGCCCTCGACAGGCACACCGCTCGACATCAGGGCCCGGATCAGGCCTTTGCACAGGGGCTGGGAATCATTGGACATGAAGAAGTGTCCTTGCATGATCAGGGTGTTTGTTGGCTCGCTTCGATGCCGCGTATGACTTCTATCTGGGCGCGACGCGCTGCGGCGTCGAAGGTTCTGCCGGTGGAGGGAGGGGAGGTGGACAGGGCCAGCTGGTTGAACTGGACCAGGGATCTGTCGGCGTTTTGCAGATGCTTCGATGCGCTTTTTTCGCCCGCCCAGTAATGCGCCAGGCGTTTCTCGTCGGCGCTGCGTACCGCCAGGCGCAGCACGCCGGCCTGGGCCGCGAGCATCAAGCGGCTCAGCAAGGGTTCCGGGACGGCCAGCAACACGCTGCGCGCGTTCAGGCGACGCTGGTCCTGCTTGAGTTTTTCCTCGGCACTGGTAGGCGGCGAGCCCGGCTTGCCATCGTTGGTCAGGCCCAATTGCTCGCCGATGCCAAGCACCCGCAGGGCCGGCACCACGACCTGGGCCGAGGGCAGCAGGTTGTTGCTGTCCTGGCGCAGGAACAGCAGCACATCGACGTAGTCGCCAGGGCTCAGTTGCCCGCTGGCGCCGATGACTTCGTCTACTGCAACCGCCAGGGCGCGCTCATCGGGACGGATCATGCGGGCCACGCTGCCACCGGCTTCGAAGCTTTCCTCGCTCAGCCAGGTCCCCGCCGACAGCGCCCGCCATGGGGTGCGTCCGATGACCTGATCGAGGCTTTTGAGGCTACCGGCGGGGGCGGTGCGCAGCCGCTCCAGCGTGACATCGCCAGCCTTGATGGGAACGAATGGAGGGATGTCGCGGACCAGCACCGCGACGGGCTGGCGGGTCGCATCTTCGGCGGAAGCGGTGACGGTCTGCACGGTGGTGGGGGAAGGCTGCGCTACAGGTTCCGCTGCGGGCCGACGACTCAATGCCACACCCCAGTAACCGGCAATGAGGGCCCCCACCAGAAACACCCCAGCCAACCCCATAGTGATACGACTGTTCATGACGGCTCTCCCTTTCCCGCTGCATCACCGACTCGCAAATTCCAACGAGCCAATTTCGCAATCAGGCAGCTATGAACATGCAACTATTTCGCTATTTGAAGGTAGAACAGCTGCAACAAAACGCCATTACTGTTGAGAAAATAACTTGGCTCCTCCGCGCCCTGTCCGATGCCGCGTTTTTTTGACGCCAAGGGAACGAACTAATACTTAATGATTAATCAGTTCTTACAGTTGTTGGCTGGAAGTTTGTTGACAATGCTGTGGTGGCACAGGGGAATCATGTTGCAACGCTGCAACACTCGGTGCATTGAGGAGAAATCAGATGTTCTTCATTCTCGCCACCCAATGGATCGCCCTTCAGACCTCCCGGCTCCTGCGTTTCCTCAAGGACAACGAGGGGGCGTCAGGGATCGAATACGCACTTATCGCCGGTATGGTGGCCGTGGCCATTTCGACATTTGTACCCGGCATATCGGAGGCTATCTCCGGTACCTTCGAGACTCTGCAAGCGGCGTTGGAGGGCGAGACTGCCGCTGCCCCTGCTGCTCCTAGTGGTGGCTAGTAAAACCGGTCCTCAAGGCTTTATCGAGGCGTCGCTACCCTCAGTACGCAAGTCACTTTCCAGGTATTGCCCATGAGCTCCTCTTCGTTTCCACGCCAGCAGCTTCTTCTCGTGGACGACGAAGAGGACGCGCTGCTCGAGCTGGCCGAGCTGCTGGAAGGTGAAGGCTTTTGCTGCTTCACCGCGACCTCGGTCAAGCTCGCCCTGGCCCATCTCACTCAACACCCCGACATCGCGCTGGTCATCACCGACCTGCGCATGCCGGAGGAGAGTGGCCTGTCGCTGATCCGGCGACTGCGCGATCACACCTCCCGCCAGCACCTGCCGGTGATCGTCACCTCGGGTCATGCCGACATGGACGACGTCAGCGACCTGTTGCGCCTGCAAGTGCTGGACCTGTTCCGCAAACCCATCTACCACGTGCGCCTGCTGGAGACCCTGAATACGCTGTTCCCGCAGCCGCACATTCATCTGGTCAATCCCTGAACCTGCGTGATGATCGATTCGTACCGGGAAAAAGGCAGCTCGGTGGAATTGAATGTCGCCAGCCAGCGTTACGAAGTGGGCGAGCTGGGCATCGGCGCGCGCCTGGCCGCCGCGTTCGATCTAGGCCAGGACAGCCTGGAGCCGGAAGCCAGGGTCATGGCCTGGCACGACTTCATCGCTGACAAGGCCAACACCACCTCGACCTTTGTCCTGGGGGGCACGCCATTCACCACCAGCGGTGCCTCGCCGGTACGCGACAGTTATGAAACGAGCCTGGGCGCGACCTATCGCGTCGGTGCCTGGAGCCTGGGCGGTTCGTACAACTACCTGACCAAGACCGACTTCTCTGCCGACACCTTCACCGCCAAGGTGCGCTACGACTTCTGATGCTCGCCTGAACAAAACGACCCGCCTTCGAGCGGGTCGTGTTCGTTTGGCTTGAGGGGCTTTTTACAACTGGTAGCTGAAACTCAGGGTGTAGCGCGGGCGGCGGTTGTGGGTGTCCAGCGCTTCATCGGACATCGGCTTGGCCGCTTCGAGGGAGATGTTGTAGTACTTGGCGTCGCCAAAGCGCAGGCCGATGGCGGCCGATGACAGGCTGTTGCCCTTGACCGGCAGTTCGTTGAACCAGGTGCGCGAGCGATCCAGCACCACGTATGGCTGGAGGATTCGCAGCCAGCGGTCTTCGCGATTGAAGCTGTAGTTCACCTCGTAGGCCGCGCCCCAGCCCTTGTCGCCGGACGCCTGGTCGTCGGGGTAACCGCGGCCGAAGTTCTGCCCGCCGAACACCGCGCGCTCGCTGTCGGGCAGGTTGTCGCGGCTCCAGTACAGGGCCGCCGACAGCACCCCTTGCCAGTTGTCGAAGAACTTGTCGCTCTGCACGCCGGACAGGCGCACGCGGAAGAAGTCCAGGTCATACAGGTCGTCGTTGGTCTTCGCGCCCAGGGCGTCCAGCCCCTGGTACACCCCGGCACTGAGAATCCTTAGTTGGCGTGCGTTGGCCTTGCGCCAGTCGCCCTCGAAGGCCAGGGCGCGAACGTTGGTTTTCAGTTCGACGCTCTGCGGATAACCCACCACTTGATAGCGGGTCTTGTCGTTGACCGCGTACAGGCGCGAACCCAGGATCAGCAGTTCGTTGGGCGATGCGATGACCGGGTGGCTCAAGCCTATGGAGTAGCGATCGTTCTCTCGGTGGGGCTTGAGTTCGAGGCCGTTGTCGAGCTGCACATTGGTCCCCGGGTCGGCGCGGTAGCGCGTGCCGTACAGGCTCAGCTGGGTGCCTTCGTCATTGAGAAACTGGTTGTAGTCCAGGCGGTAGTAATGCTCGTGATCGTCCCCCGGCGGGAACAGGCCGCTGAGGGTTACCTGCTCGCCCATGGCGGTCTGCGAGTTACTGCTGACCGCCAGCAGGGCTTGCAGGCCATTGCGGTTGTCGTCGGTGGTGCTGAGGCTGCTGGTGAAGGGTTTGCGGCTGGCCTGGGCAATCAGGTAGGCCGCGCCGTCGGTGGTGCCCGGTGGCGGCACCTGGGCTTGCAGGGTGACCCCGGGAATACGGCTCATCAGGGTGGTGTAGTGCTCGAAGGTCTTGCGGGTCAGCGGCCGTTCGGCCTTGAGTTTTGCCACCAGTTTGTCGAGGTAGGCCGAGACCGGGCCGATATCGCCCTGCAGTTGATAGTCCTTGATATAGCCCTCCACCAGGACCACGCGCACGGTGCCCTGGTCGAAGTTCTGTTGCGGCAGGAACGCGTAGGACAACAGGTAGCCGTCCTGCTGGTAGCGGCGGGTGATTTCCCGGGTGGCTTCGATCAGTTGCGCCAGGGTGCTTTCATGGCCGATCAGCGGCTTGTAGATCTCCGCCAGCTCGTTCAGCGGATAGAGGGTGCCGCCTTCGATCTGCACGGTGCTGACGTTGACGGTGGTGCCCATCATCAGGGGCTGGGCCTGGGGTTCCGTGGGTGGCGCCAGCTTGGGCGCCGGGGTCGTGGGGCGATAGGCGTCGGCCGGCAGGTTGGGCACCGGCAGGTTGCGGATGGTTTCGTTGCTATTGAGAAAGCTGGGAAGGTTTTCGGCGTGGACGTATGAGCAAAGCGAGACTAACAGCAAGGGAGCCAAAGCGCGCATAGGACACTCCATGGTCAAGTCGCAGCAACGCGAGAGGTACTTCAGTCGGCGGCGCTTGTCAGGGTCTTGGCCTTGATCAAGTACTGCAACCGTCATGCTCCAGACAAGAAAAAGACGAGAGACTCAATCGAATCCCTCGTCTCCAACCAAGCGTAGGCGCTGTAGGTAGGGCCGTCGAATCGGCCAGGTGCAAAACGCTTATCGGCTGCCGCCCAGGGTTCCGGTCAAGCCACCGAGCACACCGCCCAGCACGCCGGTGGTGCCTGTGGTCCCGCTGCCGCTGGTGGTGCCGCCGTTGACCAGGGTGCCGACCGTGGCGACGGTAGCGCCGACGGTGTTGACGGTCTGGCCGACGGTGCTCACCACAGGGTTGGGGGCGCTGGCGGTGATGCTGGTGCCTACCGTGCTGACGGCGCCGCCTACCTGGGTGAGCAGACCGGCGACGGGGGTGCCCACTCCGGTTGTGGCGCCGACTTGTTGGGTCAGGCTGGTGACGGTAGTGGTGACCGGGTTCAACGCTGCACCGACCGTGGCGCCGACACCGGCCAGTGGCGCAGTGGCGCCGACATTGGCGACACCGGTGCCGCCCAGGGCGCCACCCACCGAGGCCACCACGTTGCCGACCGAGGCACCGCTGACACCCGCGGCACTGACCAGGGTGTTGGTGTTGCCCGCATTCAAGCCGTTACCCAGGTTGACCACCGCACCGCCGACGGTTTCCAGCAGGCCTGCGCCGCCGATGCCGCCACCTGTGCCCGAGCCGCTGGTGGTAGCCAGGCCGCCGGCCGTGGTGGCGGTGGTACCGATGTTGTTCAGGGCGCCACCAAGGGTATTGGTCAGCGGGTTGCCGCCGCCGGTGGTGGTGATTTTGTTACCCAGGCTGTCGACCACGCTGCCGACCCGGCTGACCAGCCCGTCGACCGGGGTACCCAGGCCGGTCGCGCTGCCCACCTTGCCGGTCAGGCCTTCTGTCAGGGTGACGACCGGTACCAGCAGGTTGTTGCCCACCTTGTCTGTCACTGTCCCCAGGGGGCCGCCACTGGTCACGGTGGTGAGGGTGTCGCCGAGCATGCTGACCTTGCTGCCGACGCCGTCGAGTACCGGCGCCACCCGGGTGACCACGCCGCCCACCAGGGGAATGCTGCTGGTGCTGGTGGCCAGTTTGCCGCTGATGTCCGAGACGCCATCGCCGACGTCAGACACCACGTTGCCGACTATGGCCGTGGTCTTGCTCAAGGCCTGTGGATCGCTGCCCAGTTGGCCGAGGCCATTGGTCAGGCCATCGCCTACGGTGTCGACCACATTGCCGGAGGTGTTCACCGCGCTTTGCAGGACCCCGCCGACTACCGGAAGTGGAGCCAGCGCATTGCTGAGGGTGCTGACACCGTCGCCGACGCCGCTGATGGTGGTGCCAAGGTCGGACACCAGGGTCGAGGTGACCAACGGGGTGGTGGTGGGTGTCGTCGGATCGGTCGGATTCGTCGGGTTGGTCGGATTGGTGCCGCCGCCTCCACCGGTGCCGCCACCTGTGCCTCCGGTCCCGCCAGTGCCGCCTGTCCCTGCGGTGCCGCCGCCGGTCCCACCTGTGCCATCAGTACCACCGTCGATTCCGCCGGTCCCGCCTGTGCCTGCGGTGCCTCCACCGGTTCCGCCTGCGCCACCCGAACCGTCGCCGGAGCCGCCGGAACCACTGTCGGTACCTGCCGCGCTGTCAGGCGAGGAGCTGCCGGAGCTGCTCTTGTGGCCGCCACCGCCGCTGCTGCAGCCGGTCAGGCCGAGGGCCAGGATCAGGGCCAGTGCTGTGCTTGTTTTCAACCAGACTTGAGTTTTCATGAGTGAGATTCCTTGCACCTGTTACAACGTTTTGTTGTTTTCGATAACTCCCCAGTTCTGTTGCTGGAGATGTTTTCGTCCGTTGTCGCTATAAAAGGTCCAAGGGCTTTTTTTCACCATTCTCAACTTGGTATTAATAACTTATATATCGGCTGTTTTTGCTCCTGCGGAGGGACTAATACCAAAGGTGTGGCGAGCGGAAATGTTTTTAATAAAACATTATTAATCAGTATCTTGTGTTTTTTATTTGCGAAGTTTCAGAGCGCTAGAACGAAAGTTATATATATACAATTAATTGTCTGTCGGCGCCGTCACGGATTTGGCGTCAACTTGCCTTATAATCCGCAGCCTGGATTTTATTTGGAGAAACTTTATGCCTGCCCCTGTCTGGTGGCTGCTTTGCCTGCCGGTGATTGCCGGTGCTTTCCTACCCCTGCAAGCGGGAATCAACGGTCAATTGGCCAAGCAGGTTTCCAGCGTGCTGGCGGCGGCGCTGATCTCGTTTTTTGTCGGTACTGTGGCCTTGCTGGTCCTGGCCATGGCCCAGCGCGAAGTGCCCGGCCTGAGTGCCTTGAAAAGCCTGACCTGGTGGCACTGGTGCGGCGGTCTGCTGGGGGCGTTTTTCATTGCCACCGCGGCCTTCGCCGGCCCGCGGATCGGCGCCATGCTGTTCATGGCCCTGGTGCTCGCCGGGCAGTTGGGCATGGCCCTGGCGCTGGACCATTTCGGCTGGGCGGGTTTTCGCGAGGCGCCCATCAGCCTCGGCAAGATTGCCGGGCTGGTGCTGATCCTGGCGGGGGTGTTCCTGATTCGTCGCGGTTGAGGCGGGCTCAGGTCAACGGTTGCCAATGCCCGCTCATATGCTCCAGGTCGCCCGCGCCGGTCAGGCGCAAGTCACCGCTCGAACCCGCGGCGCTTGCCAGCAGGCACACCTCGCTGGGCAGGCGCACCGGCTTTCGGAAGTCCACAGCGATCTCGATATTGGCCGCCGGCAAATGCTCGCTCAACGCCGCCAGAGTCCGCGCCTTGTTCCACAGGCCGTGGGCGATGGCCTGGGGGAAGCCGAACATTCGGGCGCTCACCGCGCTCAGGTGAATCGGGTTGTAGTCGCCGGACACCCGGGCGTAACGCCGGCCGATATCGGCGGGGGCTTGCCAGCGCGTCAGCTCGCTGAGGCTGGCCTCGCTCGGCGGCTCTTCGGCCGCGGCTTCCCCCGGCAGTTGCACACCCCGGCAGAGCATCCGGCTTTGCGCTTCCCACAGGGGCCCGAGCGCGTCGTCGACGCTGGTCAGCAGATCGAAAACCGCGCCTTTGGCATGGGGCTGCAAGTTGTCCACACGCACGCCGATGCTCAAGTTGCCGACCCCACCCATGGGCCGCAGCACACGAATGCGGTTGGCCAGGTGGATCAACCCCAGCAGCGGAAAGGGAAAGTCCTTGGCGGTCAGTAGTTGCATCTGCAGGGCGAACGCCAGCACATGGGGATAGGTCGGCGGCAGCAGGCCGTTCTCGGTAAAACCGCAGACCTGGCGATAGGCCGCAAGCTTCGCCGGCTGCACGCTCACCGGGTGGCGCAGGCCATATTCAGGCAGCTCGGTGCCGGTGATCCTGCGGCGGGTCGCGGCCTTCCAGTACAGCTTGGGCAGGTTCGGCGGGGTATCCAGCTCATTCCATTGCAGGCTCATGTTCAGGCTCCCAATACGCTTTGCCCACAGACGCGCAGCGCTTGCCCGGTGACCGCGCCGGTGCCCGGCTGGCCGAGCCAGGCCACGGCTTCGGCAACGTCCTGCGGCAACCCGCCTTGCCCCAGCGAACTCATGCGCCGCCCGGCTTCGCGCAGGGCGAACGGAATGTGCGCGGTCATCTGGGTTTCGATAAAACCCGGGGCCACGGCATTGATGCTGATGCCGCGCTCCTGCAACAGCGGAGCCCAGGCCTGGGCCAGGCCGATCAGCCCGGCCTTGCTCGCCGCATAGTTGGTCTGCCCGCGATTGCCGGCGATGCCGCTGATGGACGCCAGCAGGATCACCCGGCCGTTGTCGCGCAGGGTGCCACTGTCCAGCAGTGCCTGGGTCAGCACCTGCGGGGCGTTGAGGTTGACCGCCAGCACCGCGTCCCAGAACTCCGGGGTCATGTTGGCCAGGGTCTTGTCGCGGGTGATGCCGGCGTTATGCACCACGATATCGATGCCGTCCGGCAACTGTTCCACCAGCCGGGTCGCGGCGTCTTCGGCGCAGATATCCAGGGTGATCGCGTGGCCGCCCAGGCGCGCGGCCAGGGCTTCGAGGTCGGTCTTGGCGGCGGGCACGTCCAGCAGCACCACCTGGGCGCCATCCCGGGCCAGGGTCTCGGCGATCG
>LNAP01001999.1_pt1 | contig 20886 bp, 14 predicted proteins | sample 602601 | NCBI WGS metagenome assembly LNAP01 (sample SAMN02440304, study PRJNA202911) | soil metagenome | biome: Subtropical and temperate rainforests or woodlands; isolation source: soil samples (1 kg each in a 20% v/v slurry with milli Q water) were... ...
GGGACTGCTCAAAAAATACCACGGCCGGGCGCTGTTGATCGCCACCGGCGCCTGCGCCGTGCACTGCCGGTACTGTTTCCGGCGCCATTTTCCCTACGCCGACGCGCACGCCGGCGGCTCACGACTGGAGCCGGCGCTGGCCGCTATCGCGGCCGACCCGAACGTTGGCGAGGTGATCCTCAGCGGCGGCGATCCCCTGACGCTGAGCGACCCGCGCCTGGCCGAGCTGACGGCGCGCATTGCCGCCATCCCGCACGTCCATACGCTGCGCATCCACAGCCGACTCCCAGTGGTGCTGCCGCAGCGGGTGAACGGCGACCTGCTGGCGTGGCTGCGCCGGCTGCCGCTGCGCAAGGTGCTGGTGCTGCACAGCAACCACCCGTGCGAACTGGACGCCGGGGTCGACGCAGCCCTGGCGACGCTCGCGGACGCCGGCGTCACGCTGCTGAATCAGGCCGTCCTGCTGCGCGGCGTGAACGACGACGTCGACACCCTCGCCAGCCTCAGCGAGCGCCTGCACCGTGCCGGCGTGCTGCCGTACTACCTGCACCTGCTCGACCGCGTGCAGGGCGCCGCGCATTTCGAAGTGACACAGGCCACCGCAGAAGCACTGCTCGACGTCCTGCGCGCGCGCCTGCCCGGCTATCTGGTACCGCGGCTGGTGCGGGAAATTCCGGGCGAACCTGGCAAGACCGTCATCGCCTGACCAGGCTGCGCGCCTGCGCCAGCACCGGCAGCAGGCCGGCGGTCAACGGCAATTCCAGCAATTCGTCGTCGCTCAGCCAGCGCGCATCCGCGGCGTCGTCGCCGGCCTGCAGCGGGGCATCGTCCCGCAGCGGCGCGCCGACAAAATCCAGGATCACGTAATGATGCGCAGCGTCCATGCGCTCGATCCAGGTCACCAGCGGCCCGATCGACACCTCGATGCCCGTTTCCTCGCGCACCTCACGCCGGCAGGCCTCGGTCACTGCCTCGCCCCACTCCACCTTGCCACCCGGCACGGACCACAGTCCCTGCCCGGGCGGGCGGCCGCGCTGGATCAGCAGCACCCGCCCGGCGGCGTCGAACACGAACACGCCGACCGCCAGCTGCGGGCGCACGGGCGGCGCCTCACAGGGTTGGCGCGTGTTGTCCGCTTTCAAGCGCCGTCTGGCAGCCGATACAGCGCTCGGCGGCCGGATCGGCCTCCAGACGGGCGCTGCCGATTTGCTCGCCGCACACGCGGCACAGCCCATATCGTCCCTGGTCGATGGCCGCCAGGGCGGTCTCGATCAAGCGGACACGATGCACATGCCGGTCGAGGGCGGCGATTTCAAGATCCTCGAGCAGATCGGCCACCGCCTCGTCGCCGCGGTCATGGACCTGGCCGGCCAGGTCCAGGTAACGGCCCTCCTCACTGCGCGCCAGCTCGCCCGCCACTTCGCTGCGCAGCTGCGCGTGTTCGTCGCGCAGGCGCTGGCGCAGGTGTTCGACTTCCTTGGCAGACAAGCCATTCATCATGACGTAAGTTCCTTGGCGGGTATTCGGGCGAGCGGCTCAGCGCTCGAGCAGCCGCGGCATCAGTTCCACCAGGTTGCAGGGCCGGGTGCGGTAATCGAGCTGCGGGGCAATCAGCTTATCCCAGGCCGTGCGACACGCGCCGGATGATCCGGGCAAACAAAAAATGTAGGTGCCGTTGGCCACACCCGCGACCGCCCGCGATTGGATGGTCGAGGCGCCAATTTCCTCGAACGAAAGGGCCCGAAATACTTCGCCGAAGCCATCGATGGTCTTGTCCAGCAGCGGCGCCACCGCCTCTGGCGTGCCATCCCGGCCGGTCAGGCCGGTGCCGCCGGTGCTCAGCACCACCTGCACCGCCGGATCGGCAATCCAGGCCGAAACCCGCGCGCGGATGCGGTACACATCGTCGGGCAGGATGGCGCGGCCAGCCAGGCGATGGCCGGCTGCCGCCAGGCGCCCAATCAGCAACGCGCCCGAGCTGTCCTGCTCCAGGCCGCGGCTGTCGCTGACGGTCAGTACCGCGATGCCCACGGGCAAGAATGCCCTGGATGTGGAATCAGCCACCGATCACCCTGTTCGCCATTACCGTGTGCCGGCCTTGCGCATACCCTGCGGGGTAAAGATTTCCGGGTCGATGTTCGAGTCCTTGAGCAGGCCGACCTTCGGCTGGCCGGCGCCGAGGTTGCCGTACCAGCCGAAAAACGTGGTGTAGCGGCCGTTGACCAGGTCGACCAGCTGATCGCCCCAGATCAGGTGCGAACGGCTGTCGTAGAGGTTCAGCACGTACGCCTCACCCATGCGCCACAGGCGGTCGCGCGCATCGTAGGCCTCGTGGCCCATGCCATGCCAGGTGTCTTCGTCGATGTGCGCCACGATGCGCTTGTACAGATGCCGCTGGCCGGGCTTGAGCGTCGCCTCGACCTCCCACACCCGGTGCAGCTCGTAGCGGATCAGGTCCTGGTTGACGTGTTTCTTGCCGAACAGATCAGCCGGCCGCTTGCCAGGATCGGCCAGCGCGTAGGCGTTGTAGGGCACGAACAGCTCTTTCTTGCCGTTGAGCTTCAGGTCGTGGCGCGATTCCTTGCCGGCGAACCACCACTGCCAGCGCGAGGACACCGTGCGCTGCCCGTCGGAGCCGAACGAGGGGCTGTCCTGAAAGCCGATTTCCGGCGCCTTGCGCACCCGCCGCTGGCCGGGCACGTACAGATAGGACTGGAAGTCGAATTCCTGCGCGAAGTTGCAGCCGCCGCCGATCAGACCGGACTGGCGCGGCGGCTGCTTGACCTGGAAGGCGTCACACAGCAGCGGTCCGCCGCTGCGGTGGAACCAGTCGCTGGCCGGGCGCTCGGCCTTGGGCACCCACCACATCCACGACTGCCACTGCTCCATGATCACGTCGACACGATTGCCGAGCGAGTCGACCAGCGGCGCGTCCATGAGGCCCTCGATGGCCTGGCCCTGATAGGCAACGTAATGATTCCAGCCCACCTCGAAGGCATTTTTGGGAATCGGGAACGGATAACCGCCGCCGTCCACGTGATTCTGCAGACACACGTAGCCGTCGGTGTCCCAGCCCGGGCACAGCTCGGCATGCAGGGCCTGCCGGGCGGTCGCCTCGTACACCCAGTCCGGAAACGAGGCGCTGCGCCGGGTCGGGTAAACGTGCATCCGGAAGGAATCCGGATACTGCCTGAACATGGCCAGCTGCCCTTCGGTCAGCTTGTCCCGATACTGGGCGTAGTTCTGCGCCGTGATGGTGAACAGCGGCTCGTCATCCGGGAACGGGTCCACCCACTGACCGCCGGGCGTGAAGTTGGCCGGCGGCTGCTGGATGCCGCCAGTCCACTCCGGAATGCTGCCGTCGGCATTGCCGGCGCGCTCGGCACCGACGGGAGTCAGCGGCGTGCCGGTCAGGCCGAGCGCCGCGGCCTCCTCGGCTGTGATGCTGGCCCACGCCGTGCCGGCGGTGGCAAGCGAAAGCACTCCTGTCAGCGCCGCCGAAATCACTCGCAACTGTCGATTTTTCATGTCCTGTCTCCTCCTTCCGGTACGTATGGTGCGGGTGCCGCGCCGGTCTTGATCAACCTGACGCTCGCCTCAATGCGCCATGACTCTCCCAACCTGTCGCCGGTCGCCGACCAGCCAGACGGCAATGGCCGGCATCAGGAAGATGGCACCCAGCATGTTCACAAAGAACATATAGGCCAACAGCACGCCCATGTCCGCCTGAAACTTGAGCGACGAGAAATACCAGGTCGCTACGCCAAGACTCATGGTCGTGGCGGTGAACATGACCGCGCTGCCAACCTCGCCGAGCGATCGTGCGTAGGCGTCCGCGAACTTCAGTCCGGCCGCCAGGTGCATCTGCGTGCGGGCGAACAGGTAAATGCCGTAATCGACTCCCACGCCGACGCCAAGGGCCAGAACCGGCAGGGTCGAAACCTTCAGGCCGATGTTCAGCCACACCATCACTGCATCCGCGAATACGGTCACCAGCGCCAGCGGGATCATCACTGCCAGCGCTGGCCGCCAGGAGAAAAAGGTCAGCAGGCAACACATTCCAACCGCAACGTAGAGAATGACCGCCATGCCCAGCTGCGACTCCTCCACCGCCTCGTTGGTGGCCGCCATGATGCCGGCGTTGCCCATCGCGAGCTTGAAGGTGACGTCCGGATTGGTGTTGCTGGCCTGAAAATCCTTCACTGCCTGAATGATCGGCCGCAGCGTCTGGGCCTTGTGATCGACCGGATAGATCGTGACCGGCATGACCGAGCAGTCGTTGTTGAACAAGCGCTCCGACATCTCGACCCGATAGATGTTGGCGGAAATCATCTCCTCATTGCGCGGCAGGCCGAGGAATTTCGGGTTGGCCTCGAAATTCCCCACGTTGCGCTCGCGCACCACCTGGGACAGGGACTTCACGGAGCGCACACCCGGCACATTGCGCACATGCCAAACGAAATCGTCGATCGTCTCCATGACCGCGTAATCGACACACCCGTTGGGCTTCGAGACCTGAGCAATCACCACCAGCTCGTCCAAGCCGACGGTGAACTTCGACACGATGGCGCGGATGTCTTCGTTGTAACGCGAATCCGCCCGGAACTCCGGCGCACCGGCCTCGGCATCGCCGATAATCAGTGCGCGCCGTTCGATGACACCCAGCACCAGCAAGCCGGTGCTGATGACCAGGATCGCCAGCGAGACCGGCTTGCGCGCCCCGGCCGCGAGCCACCCGAAGGCGGCACCGTCCGGCTTCTGCTGCGGCGCCTTGGAGCGCGCCAACTCTGCCGGGCTCATCTGCAGATAGGACAGCATCACCGGCAGCATGAACTTGTTGGTGATCAGCATCACCGCCACGCCGATGCTGGCCGTGATGCCAAGCTCACGGATGATTGCGATATCAATCACCGTTATGACTGCAAAGCCGGCCGCATTGGCAACCAGCGCCGTAGCGCCCGGGATGAACAGCCGGTTGAACGCCTGCCGGGCCGCCGCCCTGGAATCGAGGCCCGCGGCGACGCCCTGCCGCCAGGCATTGGTCATCTGTACCGCATGGCTGACACCGATCGACAGCACCAGGAACGGCACCATGATCGACAGCGGATCCACGCCATAGCCGACCAGCTTGATGCTTCCCAGTTGCCAGATGACGGCCGCGATGGACACCAGAATCGCCGCCGTGGCGAGCTTCCATGAACGTGCAAAGAAAATCAGAAGAATGTAGGTAATCGCCAGCGTGATGGCAAAGAAGCCGATCACGTCCTGCGCACCGTTGATCATGTCGCCGATGAACGTGGCAAAGCCGATGATTCGGATATTGACCTCACCCTCGGTTTCGTACTTGCTGCGAAGTTCCTCAAGCTTGTGCGCCATGGCCCGGTAGTCGACCTTGTTGCCGGTAACCGGGTCGACCTCCACCAGCTCGGCGATCACCAGTGCGCCGGACAGATCCTTGGCCACCGTCCGGCCGATCTCGTTGGAACGGGACAGATTCTCACGAACCCGCGCGAGCCCTTCCTCGTTGGCGACAAAGTCGGCCGGCACGATGCGTGAGCCGGTGAATCCCTCCTCGCTGACCGCGACGTAGTTCACGTTGGGCGTGAACAGCGACGTCACCGTGCGGACATCGATGCCATCCATCGTCAGGACGTCCTGCGTGACCTGCTCCAGGACCGTGAAAAACTTCGGGTTGAACATGTCGCCGCCTTCGTCCTCCACGAAGATGGTGATCATGTTCGAGCCACCGAACTCGGGCTTGTACTTGGTGTAGGTCTGCATGTACGGATGGGATAACGGAATCGACTTGTCGAACCCGGGATCGAGCCGTTGATGCAATGCGTGATAGGCAAAAAAGGCGGTGATGGCTACCGTGACGACCAGCACCCAAGCGCGGTAGCCGAGCAAAAAATCCGCAATAGCGGAAGCGACGCGTTCCAAGCCCGCGTTATAGCCAGCGACTTGCGCCATGGCATTGAACCCCTGCGACAGAAACCAACAAATTGAAACAGCCCCGCCTCAGCGGGGCAGCAGTTCAGCAAGCGACAGTTTCGTGATGCCCCCAGCCATGTCAGCGAGGTAGGCATCATCACCGCTGACCAGCACGGCGTTGATGCCGACACCCCCCGGGCGCTTGGCGACCCGTGCATCGGCGGAGCGAGGATCGACGACCAGCAGCACCCCGCCCGCCCCGACGATCAGCACGCGCCCGTCGGCCAGCACTGCCGCATCCAGCAGGAATTGCTCGGTATTCGTCCGCACCTGCTGCCATGACGTGCCGCCATCGGCGGACTCGAACACGTGGCCGTTCATACCGTAGATCAGGAACTTGCCTTCGGCCAACGTCAGCGCACCGAAGTAAGAGCCCCGATAGGGCGATTCAATGGGCGCGAAGTCGGCCAGACCATCGGATGAGCGATACAACACGCCCTTCTCGGCGACAGCCACGGTCACCCCGTCCGGCAACCAGGCAATGTCGAAAATATGGTTCTGGTACCAGTCCTCCACTGCCAACGTGCGCCGATCCCAGACTGCTCCACCGTCCCTGGTAATCCAAAGCTGGCCATTGGAGCCGACCACATACCCCGTATTCGCATCGCGAAAGCGCACGTTGAGCATCACATTGCGCGATTCCGGCTCGAAAGACACCAGCGCCCAGCTTGCACCGGCATCGGTAGTCTTCAAAATGACCGCGTCATGCCCAACGGCATAACCCGTTTTGTCATCGACGAAAGTAAGCGCGGTCAGTGTGCTGCGCGTCGGCACCTCGGCCTGCGTCCAGGCGCCGCCAGCATCATCCGAATAAATGATCACGCCGCGCTCGCCGGCCGCAACCACCCGGTCACCGGCTCTCGCGATGTCCAAAAAAACCACCTTCGTGGCCAGCGGAACCTTGAGCGCCGCTCGCGGCTCAGCCGCGGAGACATCCGGTCCATTACAAAGCAAAAGCGCCAGCAACACGCCAGCGAACAGACGTAACATCGCTCCCCCTTTTTCGCCGCCATCATCCGAGCGCGGAAAACACCCGACGGCGCGCACTGGCACCGCCGGGAAATTGGAACTACAACCGGGCCGCTCGCAAGCGCACCGCACCCTCAACGCGTACCGAACTTGCGCAGTCCCTGCGGCGTGAAGATGGAAATGTCGACGGACATCTCGTCGGTGGTCTCGAACTTCGGCGGCCCGAAACCGCTCAGCCGGCCCGCGGCCCCGTGCCAGTACGGGTAGGTGGTGTAACGCCCGTTGATCAGATCGATCTGCGAGTCGCCCATGATGCGCAGCAGGCGCTTGTCATAGATGTTCAGCACGTGCTGTTCGCCCATGCGCCATAGCCGGTCCTTGGCGTCGTAGGCCTCGAAGGCCACGCCCATCCAGGTGTCCTCATCGAAATACGCCACGTGGCGCTTGTAGAGGTGGCGGTAGCCGGGCTTGAGCTCGCCGTCGATCACCCACATGCGGTGCAGCTCGTAGCGCAGCAAATCCTGGTTGATGTGCTTCCTGCCGTAGATGTCGTCGTAGTTCAGGTTCGGATCGGCGATCTTGTACGAATTGGCCGAAACGAAAAGCTCCTTGCCTTTCTCGAGCTTGTAGCTGTGGCGCGGCTCTTTGCCGCCGAACCACCACATCCAGCGCGAGGACACCGTGCGCTGGCCGTCCGAGCCGAAGGAAGGACTGTCGTGAAAACCGATCTCAGGCGCTTTGCGCACGCGCCGTTGGCCGGGAATGTAGAGGTAGACTTGAAAATCGACGTTCTGCGCGTACATGCAGCCGCCGAACACCAGCCCCGACGAGCGCGGCGGCTGCTCGATCTGCCACGAATCGCACAGGAACGCGCCGCCCCACTGCGTGAACCACTCGTTCGACGGCCGCTTGTCGGCCGGCAGCTGGTACGGCCAGAACTCGCGCGAGCGGATGATCACGTCGGTGCGATTGCCCAGCGAATCGATCAGCGCGCCGTTGCCCATGGCGTCCATGAGGGTACCGTTGTAGTGGCCGAGCAGCGTGTTCCAGCCGGCCTCCTCCGGACTCTTGGGGATGGGGAACGGCACCCCGCCGCCCGGCTGCACGTCGATCAGGCACATCTCGTTCTTCTGCGCGTACTGCGGGCAGATGTCGATGTGCTTGGCCTGAACCTTGGTGCTTTCGACGAACCAGTCCGGATAGGACGTGCTGCGCCGGGTCGGGTAGACGTGCATCCGGAAGGTGTCCGGATACTGCTTGAACATGGCGATCTGGCCCGGCAGCAGGTTCTTCTCATACTGCTGGTAGTTCTGCGCGGTGATGGTGAACAGCGGCTTGTCGTCCGCAAAGGGGTCCGCCCAGCCCGCGCCCGGCTTGAAATTGGCCGGCGGCGCCTGAATCCCGCCGGTCCACTCCGGGATGGTGCCGGCGGCGTTGCCGGCGCGGGTGGCGCCGACCGGCGTCAGCGGCGTGCCGGTCAGGCCGAGCTGGGCGATTTCCTCGTCGCTCAGCTTGGCGTTGGCCGGACCGGCCACCGTCAGTCCCGCCAGCGCCGCCACGGCCATGCAGCGGCGGCTACCGTAGAAAAACGACATCTTCATACCCTCCAAGATGAACCCGGCACCCGTTCAGAACGAGTAGCTCGCGTTGAACGACAGGAAATCCCGATCGTTGGTGCCGTTGTAGCGGCTGGCTGCCGCGTTGAAGTCGTTTTGCGGCCCGAAGAAATTCGTGTAGCTGATGTTGCCGGTCCACTTGCCGTTGCCGTACAGGAAGCCCAGACCGACGGTCACCGCCTTGCGGTCATCCACCACCAGCTTGGCCGCTCCCAGCTCGTTGGAAAATCCATGGATATCCCAGCTGAAGGCGACGCTCGGCTCGAGTGCGATCAGGTTGAACAGGGCCGCATTGTAGGTCAGGGACTGGCGCACGACGAGCTTGCCGAAGTCCTTGCTGATGTCCGGCTCGAACAGCGTCGAGGCTTTCGGCAGCCCGCCGATCCAGCCCCACATGAGCTCCGCCACCGTCGCGTTGGCGTCCGCCTTCAGCCAATGCGTCACGCCCCAGTTCTTGTTGACGCTGAACTGTGCCTGATGGCGCTCGATTCGCTCGTAGCCTCTGACGCTGGCGCCGGGCGCCAAGCCTGGAACAAGGCCCGCACCCTGCAACAGGGGTCCGATTGACTGAATCGGGGCATTTCGCCGCCATGAATACTCGCCACTGAGCGCGACACCGGAAAAATTGGTGTTGAATGAGACGCCGAAGCGCTCGATATTCTCAGGGTATTCAATGAAAAAACGCCCGCCTGGCCCTGCCACATTGCGCGTCGCCGACAACATGGGCAGGTGATCGTGCAGGTTCTGGTAATAAAGGCCGACCTCGCCACCGTTGCCGAAATTCGGCAGGAACACCCTGAATGCAAGACCCCACTGACCGCCGTAGGAGGGGATGTCGTCGCCCGCTCTCACCAGACCGCCGCCCAGCAAATCGCAAGGCACGCCGTCAGGCGCCAGACAGCGCGGCCTCCCACCGACCACCGCATTGGCAAAGCCGCCACCGTCCGCGATGGCGTCCAGGGTGGCGAAAAAGGCGCCCATCGGATCGACCTTGATCTCGTCGTACCCGAACAGGTAGAAGCCTTCGAGCGTGTAGTTGTCGGCGAAGGTGTAGGCAATGTCGATGGCCGGCGTGCCCAGGAAGGCATCCTTCAGGTCGGAGCCCGGCGTGCGCAGCTTGGAGATGTCGACCGTGTTGACATCCGACATTGCCTGGCCGATGAAGGTGCTCTCGCCCCAGGAGATCACCTGCTTGCCCAGACGAACCGACAGATTCTGGTCCGGCAGAAAGAAACCGTAGACGTAGCCGTCGGTGATGTCGCCGTGCTGCTTGGCCCGATTCTCCGCCGCGTCCGGCAGATTCTGGTTGGCCATCTCGAAATCGTAGAACCAGTTACCGCGTACCAGGGCGCCGTAGCCGCTACCCTTGACCTCCAGGGTATGCGAGCCCTTGACCGCATTGGAGAAAATGTCCCATTTGTCCTGGAACAGGTAGCGGTTGCCGTAGACGCCCTGATTGAGTCGATCGGGCTTTGCCGTGCGCATGGAAAGACCCCAGGTGAGGTCGGTATCGAACGCGGCATCGAGTTCGCCGATCTTGAAACCCACCGCCAGCGCCGAACCCACTGACAACCCCGCTGCGCCGGCCAACACTGCGCCGGCCAGATTTCCGTACCTTGCCATGACTACCCTCCTCTTCGAAAAACCGAAAGCCCCTGGGTCGCGGGCGTCCTTCAACGCGCCGCCGCAGGCCACCTGCGCGCGGTGCACGGCCCGAACCACGTTCCATACCAGCGCCTGGCGCCGCAGCACCCTGCCCCACACTCAAGACGCCAATCGCGCCAGCGCGCGCCGCGCGGTGAAAGCACGAATCGGCGCGCGGGCAAAACCCGCCGACGCCGGCAACCTGGCTGGCGAAAGACCAGCCTGCCAGTCCGGCACACCGCGCCGAGGCGAGCCGAAAAGTGCCACGGACGGCATTTTCGGCACCTTCCTAGTGCGCGAGCCCGCGCGTCGACACCCGCTCCTTCTCCACGTCGATCAGCCAGGCGGCCAGCGCCGGCAGCAGCACGATGGCGCCGATCATGTTCACGAAGAACATATACGCCAGCAGCACGCCCATGTCGGATTGGAACTTCAGATCCGAAAAGAACCAAGTCGCCACGCCAACAGCCATGGTGCTGGCGGTGAAAATCACCGCCGTGCCGGCCTGCTTGAGGCCCTCGTAGTAGGCCTCCTTCAAATCGAGACCGCGGCGGATATTGGCCTGCGTCCGCGCGAACAGGTAGATGCCGTAATCGACGCCCACGCCGACGCCCAGCGCCACCACCGGCAGCGTGGACACCTTCAGGCCGATGTTGAGCAGCACCATCACGGCGTTGGCCAGAATCGACACCAGCGCCAGCGGCAGCAGGATGCACAACGACGCCCGCCAGGACAGGAACGTGAGATAACACAAAATGCCGACCGCCACGAAGAGCGCCGCCATCATGGTCAACTCGGCCCGGGCCACCGCCTCGTTGGTCGCCGCCATGACGCCCGCCGGCCCCGATGCAAGCCGGAAAGCCACCGCGGCGCCATCGCCTGGCTTGGACTTTGCAAAATTCTCCACCGCCTCGACCACGCGCCGCAGGGTCGGCGCCTTGTGGTCCCAGAGGAAAATGCGGATTGGAATGGCTTCGCAGGTGTCGTTGAAGAGCTTTTGATTCAGCTCGATATTGCGCATGGCCGAGCCGAGTCCCGCAGCCGTGCGCGGCAAACCGTAGAACTTGATGTGGCCCTCGTTGTTGCCGACGTTGCGGTCCTTCATCACCTGCGACAGGGTCGCAACCGCTTGCACACCCTCGACATTACCGACGTGCCAGACGAAGCGGTCGATGGTCTGCATCATGCCGAAGGTGGTGCAGCCGTCGCGCGGCATCTCGGCAATCACCGTCAACTCGTCGATGCCGACGCTGAAGTTGTTGATGATGGCCTTGATGTCCTGGTTGTAGCGCGCATCCGGCCAGAACTCGGGCGCGCCGACCTCGCTGTCGCCGATGATCAGATACTGCCACTGCCACCAGCCCAAACCCATCAGCAGCACAGAAACCAGGATCACCGCCGCCCCGCGCCGACGATCGGCAAAACCGGACAGAAAGCGGAAAAACGGTTTTTCCTGAACCAGGACGCGCGTACGAATGCGCTCGACGGTGCGCGGCGGCATGCTGGCATAGGACAGCAACACCGGCAGCATGAACTTGTTGGTGGCCACCATCACCGCCACGCCGATGCTGGCGGTGATGCCCAGCTCCTGGATGATGTCGATGTCGATGATCATGATCACGGCGAAGCCGACCGCATTGGCCAGCAGCGCCGTGGTGCCCGGTATGAACAGCTTGTTGAACGACTCGCGCGCCGCCGAGCGGGCGTCCGCGCCACCCAGAACCTCCAGCTTCCAGGTGTTGGTCATCTGAATGGCGTGACTGACACCGATGGCCAGAATCAGGAACGGCACCAGGATCGACAGCGGATCGATGCCATAGCCGAGCAGCCGGATCAAACCAAGCTGCCACACGACTGCGGTCATCGCCACCAGGATCGCCAGGCCGGTGATTTGCAGCGAGTTCGAGTAGAAGTACAGCATCACCGCGGTGATCAGCACGGCGATGACGAAGAACAGCACGACTCCCTGCGCGCCCTGGATCACGTCATCGATGAACTTGGCGAAACCGATGATCTTGACGTCGACGTTTTCGCTGCCGTACTTGGCGCGAATCTGCTCGAGCGCGGCCGCGACCTCCGTATAGTCCAGCGGCTTGCCCGTGGCGGGATCCTTGTCGACCAGTTCGGCGCGGATCAGTGCGCCGCGAAAATCATGTGAAACCAGGCGACCGACGTGCTGCGACACCAGCAGGTTGCGTCGCACCTGCTCGATGTTCTCCTGGGTGGGCTTGAAGTCGGGCTCGACCACACGGTGGCCGGCAAAGCCCTCCTCGTTCACCAGCACGTAGTCGACGTTGGGCGTGAACAGCGAGGTCACCGACGACCGGTCGACGCCCTTGATGAACAGCACATCCTGGGTCGCCTTCTCCAGCGTCTTGAAGAAATCGACGTTGAAGATGTCGCCTTCCTTCTGCATCAGGGCCACGATGATCACATTCGCCCCACCGAACTGATCCGTGTACTGGGTGTAGGTCTTCATGTACGGGTGGCCAAGCGGGATGGACTTGGTGAAGCCCGGGTCCATCCGCAGGAACGACGCGTGATAACCGAGAAAGGCCGTCAGCAGCGTGAGCACGATCAGCACCGCGACGCGGTTGCGGATCAGCGCATCGGCCAGCCAGGCGGAAACGCGCGCCATCGCGCTCGCGTAGTTAGACGTCAACATGACTCCTCCGAAACCGTGTGCGGCGCGTGCGATTACTTGATGTCGAGGGACAGGCTGTGGACGCCGCCCTCGCCGAATGCGAGCCAGGTCCCGTCGCGCTTCTGCAGCAGGCGGGCAATCTTGCGCCGGTCCGGCTGCGACATGAGCGCGAAGCTGTCGCCGCCGTCCCGGCTCACGGCGATGACGCCGTCGAGTCCGGCCAGCACCACCGCCCCGCCGGCGGAGATGGTCGCCGACATGAACGACTTGTCGGTGCCCGTCGGCACCAGGCGCCAGCTGGTGCCGTTGTCATCGCTGACCGCCACGTTGCCCAGCATGGCGAAGGCGATCACGCGACTGGCGCTGGTAGTGATCACGCCAAAAAAGGATCCCCGGTAGGGGCTGTCCAGCTGCGTCCAGGTGGCGCCGCCGTCATCGGAGCGGTACAGGACGCCCTGCTCCGAAGCCAGAAAATAGCTTCCCGACGGCGACTTGCTGATCCCGAACAAATGGCTGTCGAAATCATCGCGCGTCAGAATCACCTGGTTGGTCCAGGTCTTGCCGCCGTCTTCGGTTTGGAACAGGTTGCCGCGTCCACCGACCGCGAAACCGCGGGTCGGGGTCTCGAAATGGACATCCAGCAGCGGCACGTCAAGCTCCGGGTCGCTGAACTGTTTGACCCACGTCAGTCCCCCGTCCGCCGTGGCCAATATGGTCGCGTCATGCCCGGTCGCCCAGCCATGCTGCGCATCGACAAAGGTCACGGCGGTAAGAGTCGGATCGACAGGAACCGCGGCCTGCTTCCAGGTGGTTCCCTCGTCGTCCGAATAAAGGACGATGCCCCGTTCACCCACCGCGACGATGCGTTCGCCGGCTCGCGTGGCGTCCAGCAATAATGCACGCGCGACGTTGCGGCCGGTTGCTGCGGGATGGGATTCCTCGGCGCGGGCGGGATCGGCAAGCATCGCAACCGCAGCAACCGTAAACATCGCGAGCAGGGCGCGAAATCCCCGCGCGAGGTCGCGATGAATTCTTCCTGTCACCTTATCCCCCTGATACATAATGGACAAAATGCCCCCATAAAAAGGGGGCTAGCGTCATTCGCGCTTTGGTGAAGTGGTATTACATTTTGCGGTGCAGTGCCCTGGCGTCTGCGGCGGACGCCAGGGACGATTAGCAACGACTCTTAACGTACACCGTATTTACGCAGCCCGGCAGGCGTCATCAGCTCCGGATCGGGCTTGCCAGCGGGCGAGAAATCCGGCGGAAAGGTACCCTGCTTGGCGCCGTGGTTGAAATACGCGTTGGTGCCGGCATGGCGGCCGGAAATCAGGTCGGAATGGTCGTCACCCCACCAGTGCACCATCGGCACGTTGTAGTAGTTCAGCAGATAGGCCTCCGACACCCGCCACAGGCTGCCCTGTCCGTCATATAGATCGGCGAGCGCGGCTGCCCAGCTGTCCTCGTCCACGTACACCAGCCGGTGCGGCCCCAGGTGGCGGAAGCCGGGCTTGAGCTTGCCCTCGATCACCCACACGCGATGCAGCTCCCAGCGCTTGAGGTCGGAATTGACGTGGCCCTTGCGCACGATGTCCTTGAAGTCGTACTGCGGGTCGGCCAGCTTGTAGCTGTTGTAGGGGATGTACATCTCCTTGCGCACCGGCGGCAAAAAGTCGTACCACTCCTCGTCACCGGTCTGCGCGAACAAGTTGCGGGCGTCCGCCGTGCGCAGGCCGTCCGAGCCGGTTCCGGGGCTGTCGTAGAAACCGATCTCGGGCGCCTTGCGCACCCGCCGCTGGCCGGGCACGTACAGGTAGGCATCGAAGTCCGCCGACGCGAAGTAGTTGCAGCCGCTGAACATGGTGCCGGCGGTGCGCGGCGGCGCCAGGTCTTCCTGCGAGAAACACCAGGCGGCGCCACCCTTACGGTCGAACATGTCGCCGGTCGGCCGCTCGTCGTCCGTCATGAACATCGGCAGCAGCCAGCGCTCGCGCTTGACGTGCTCCGCGTATCTGCCATCCGGAAAGGCATTGAAGCCGTAGCCAATCGAGGTGAACCACTTGCCGAAGAAATAGTAAGTGTGGTTCCACATGGCCTCACCCCCGTCCTTGGGGATGGGGAAGGACACGCCCGGCCGGAAGGTTTCCCGCGGCACGCAGCGCTGGGCGGTGTTCGGCCCGCCCGGCGGGGGATCGCACCAGTCGGTGTGGGTGGCGTTCCAGATGGAGTTCTCGTACAGCCACTGCGGGTAGGACGCGCTGCGCCGGCTCGGGTACACGTTCAGCTTGAACGTGTCAGGATATTTCTTGAGCAGCGCGACGGTGCCCGCCGACAGCTTGTCCGCGTACTGTTCGTAGTTCTGCGCCGTGATGGTGAACTGCACTGCGTCGTCCTTGTAGGGATCGACATACCACTTGCCTTCTTCGTAGCCGGCCGGCGGCACCTTGATGCCGCCCTCCCAGGCCGGAATGCTGCCGTCGGCATTGCCAGCACGAATGGCGCCGATGGGCGTGAGTTCCGTGCCCTCGATGCCCAATTTGGCGGCCTCTTCAGGCGACACCTTGGCGATGGCGCCGCCGACAAAAAGCGCAGCGGCGCCGCCAAGGGCCATGCCGGCCAGGATCGGTAGATTTTTCATGAATATTACCTAAAAACTTTTCAGTCAGTTCGTGCAGCGCCGCAGACAGCACGCTAGCGCATGCCGTACTTGCGAAGACCTGCCGGCGTCTGAATACCCGGGTCGGGCATGACATGATAATTGATAAGATCGCCGGGATTGCCGCTGATATTCGGCCAACCGGCATTGGAGGCATGCCTGCCACTGATCAGATCGGCATGGTCGTCGGCAAAGTGATGCACCGTCGGCACATCGTAATAATTGACCAAATAGCCCTCGGATACGCGCCACAGGTTGCCCCGGGCATCGTACATGTCGGACGCAACGCCGGCCCAGCTGTCTTCATCAACATAGGTGATCCGGTACGGCGACAAATGTCGATACCCAGGTTTGAGCGTGCCCTCGATTTCCCATACCCGGTGCAGCTCGTAGCGAATCAGGTCGGTGTTGACGTGGCCGGGCCTCACGATGTCTTTCATCGTCACACCGGGTTGGGCCATCTTGTAGCTATTGTAGGGCACGAACATTTCACGGCGTTTGGCGGTCCACACGTACCATTCCTGGTCCCCGGTCATGGCTCCCATGTACTTCGAATCTGCCGTCCGCAGGCCGTCGGAGTTGGAACTTGGGCTGTCATAGAAGCCGATTTCCGGCGCCTTGCGCACGCGACGCTGGCCGGGAACATACAGGTAGGCATCGAAATCAGTGGTCTCGAAGTAATTGCAGCCGCCGAAGATGCTGCCGGCGTTCCTGGGCGGCGCCAGTGTCTCTTGTGAGAAGCACCAGGCAGCGCCACCGTTACGGGTGAACACGTCGCCCTTGGGCACCTCTTCCAGATTCATCGAAGACGGTACGATCCAACGCTCACGCGTGGCGAATTCGGCATAGGTGCCGTCCGGGAAGGCGTTGAAGCCGTAATGCGTGACGGTGTAGTACTTGCCGAACCAGTAATAGGTATGGTTCCACATGGCCTCGGCGCCGGTCTTCGGGATGGGAAAGAAAACCCCCGGCCGGTACACCTCGCGCCTGACGCAGCGCTCCTCGCGATCCTTGCCAAGTGACGGATTGCACCAGTCCGTATGCGTCGCATTCCAGATGCTGTTCTCATAGACCTCCTTTGGGTAGGAGGCGCTGCGCCGTGTCGGGTACACGTTCAGCCTGTAGCTGTCCGGGTACTTTTTGAGCATTGCCACCTGCCCCTTGGATAGCTTGTCCTCGTATTGCTGGTAGTTCCCGGCCGTGATGGTGAACAGCGCCTTGTCGTCGGCGTAAGGGTCCAGATACCACCCGCCAACCTCATAACCTGGCGGCGGGGCTTTGATGCCTCCCTCCCAAGCTGGAATGGAACCGTCTGCGTTGCCCGCGCGGATGGCCCCGAATGGCGTCAGCTCGGTGCCCTCAAGGCCAAGCTTGGCGGCTTCTTCCGGCGAGACCTTGGCATAAACGGCAGCCGGCGCGCCAGCCAGCAGCGTAGCCAACAGTAGGCACGCCGTAACCTTCAAATCCTTCATCAGTCAACCCCTTGCAAACTCAGCACAGCGGCCGGCGCCCGCGTCTGGGCGCCGGCCGGGTGGAGCGTTCGGCTCAGAACGTGTAGCTCACGTCCAGCGACAGGAAGTCGCGGTCGGTGTTGTTGACGACACGGCTGCCGTTCGGACGCCACTGGTCGTTGTCACCGTCGAAGAAGAAGGTCTGGTTGATACCCAGCTTCCAATTCAACGCATAGTCGAAGGTCACCCCGACCGACAACTGTTTGCGCCCGCCAACGAACAGCGTCGCCCCGCCGAACTCGGGCGACACGCCCTCTACGTCCCACTTAAAGGCGGTATTGAAGTCCATGTTGATGCGGTTGAACAGGATATTGTTGTAGGTGAGCGTCGAGCGGGCCACCAAGCCCCAGAAGTGGTTGGTCACATCGTCAAAGCGAACGAACCCGTCCTTCGAAACCAGCGCGGTCGGCGCTCTTTCATGGCCATTCAGGTCGTGACCCGGCATGTCCTCTACCCAGCCGTAGGCGATTTCGCCGATGGTATTCCACTGGTCAGCACCCAACAGCATGGGCATGGGCCCCCACAGACGCTGGCCAGTCAGCTGAAGCTGATGCCGCTTGTAGCGCTCGAAGCCTTCGTATTTGCTACCCGGCGTGAAGGCGGTACCCGCCAAATCCGAGCCCGTAGCAGCGACAACCAAGAAATCTGTACCCTGCAGCGGGGCGTTGCGCCGGTACGAATATTCGCCACCGATCGCCCACGAGCCGAGCGTAGTGTTGAAACTGGCACCATAACGCTCTACGTCTTTAGCGTAATCAACGAAAAATCTTCCCGGGTCCGCCGGCGAAGTCCCCACGATCGAAGACAGCTGCGGATTATGGTCGTGCAGCTTCTGGTAATACAGGCCAAAGTCGAAGCCATTGCCCAGACTCGGCGCGTAGTAGCGCAGCGCCACACCATACTGGCCGCCATACGACGGAATGTTGTCCCCGGCCCGCGTCACCGGAATCGGGCCCAGCGCCAAGTGACAGCTTCCACCGTCCGGCGCCGCACAGAAGGGACGCCCCATGCCGTCCACCGCATTGGCAAAGCCGCCGCCGTCAGTGATGGCATCTTGGGTGCCGAAGAATCCGCCGTAGGGATCAACCTTCAGCTCGTCGTAACCAAACAGGACGAAGGTTTCCAGCGTCAGCGCCTCATTCATCTGCCAACTGAAATACGCCGCCGGCGTGCCGACCAGGGCATCTTTCAGCTCAATCCCAGGCTGACGTAATTTTGAAATGTCAACGGTATTGATATCGTTCAACGAACCACCGATGAAGGTGTTCTCACCCCAGGAAATGACCTGCTTGCCAAGACGCACGGTGAACTGGTCGGCACTGCCCAGACGGGTCAGGAAATAGGCGTCGGTGATGTCGCCATGCATGATGGCGCGGTTTTCCGCGGCATCCGGAAGACTGTCCTTCTCGCTGGCCATGGCGAAGTCATAGAAATAATTGCCACGCATGAACGCGCTCCAGCCGTCGCCGTTCAACTGCAGGTCATGCGAAGCCTTGACCAGGTTGGAGAAAATGTCCCATTTCTTGTTGAACAGCTCTCGATTGCCATACTGGTTGTTGCCAAGCAGCAGCCCGGCCTCGGTCTGGCCCGGCGCCCACCGACTGGGGTGGGGAATGGTCAAAGACGGGTCCATTTTCTCGGTCCGCAGCTGCAGGCCGTAGCCCAGCGTGGTGTCGAAGGAACCCTCCACGGCCCCGTCGAACAGCTGAAAAGTGGCGGCCTGGGCGGCGCTGCCGGCGGCGGCGAGCGCCGCTGCGGTCAGCCAGTAACGACCCGTGCGGGTCGGCAGCGTGACGTTCTTGCGTGATTTCATATCCCCTCCCGGTTATATCCACTAACGGCCAGGCCGGCCACAAGGCACGGCGACAAACTCGTCCGGACGAGGAGGGGCTGGTCCGCTGCGCAAACGCACAAGCGGCCGTTCAAGAAAAAGCTGCACAGATCCCTTTGACATCCAGCGCAGCGTCAATCGCTTTGTCAGACTGCGGGCACCCCTTCCCGTAGCCAAACCCCCTCTTCACCCCCTAACAATGCCGGCGCTGCGCCCTCCAGGCCGCCACCAGCACTGAGCGGCGCGGACCGTAGCACCGGCCACAACGCCCTGTCAACAAATGGAAATACTGCCTCGCCGTGTCGAGAACCGACCCGGCGGAGCCGGCGCGACAGCCGCCAGCCCAGCGGCGATAATCGTCACGGTCCGCGTACCCGCCCTGCCCGAACCGGAAGCCCCTGAATGCACCTGCACGACACGCCACCGACCGAGCACAGCGTGGAGCCGGCAACGTTGTTGCAGCTGGCGCGGGATGTGCTGGACACCGAAGCGGAAGCGGTCCGCCAGCTGGCGCCGCGCCTGGGCGAGCGCTTCGTCGCCGCCTGCCGCCTGCTGCTGGCCTGCCGCGGACGGGTGGTGGTGCTGGGCATGGGCAAGTCCGGCCACATCGGCGGCAAGATCGCCGCCACACTGGCCAGCACCGGCACGCCGGCCTTTTTCGTGCATCCGGGCGAGGCCGGTCACGGCGACCTTGGCATGATCACGGCGCAGGACGTGGTGCTGGCCCTGTCCAATTCCGGGGAGACCTCGGAAATCCTGCTCATCCTGCCGATGATCCGGCGGCTGGGCGTGAGCCTGATCGCCATCACCGGCGATCCTGCCTCGACGCTGGCCCGCGAGTCGGACGTGAATCTTGACGCCAGCGTGGAACGCGAAGCCTGCCCGCTGGGCCTGGCGCCAACCGCCAGTACCACCGCCACGCTGGCCCTGGGCGACGCGCTGGCGGTGGCGCTACTGCACACACGCGGCTTTTCGCGCGACGATTTTTCGCGCAGCCACCCGGGCGGCAAACTCGGCCGGCGCCTGTTGCTGCATGTGGCCGACGTGATGGTCAAGGGTGAGCGCATGCCGACGGTGAGCCACGCGGCCAGCCTGGCCGAGGCGCTGCTCGAAATCACCCGCAAGGGCCTGGGCATGACCGCCGTCGTGGACGCCGACGGTCGGGCGGTGGGGGTATTCACCGATGGCGACCTGCGGCGGGTGCTGGAAAGGGTCGACAACGTGCGGACGGTGGGCATTGCCGAGGTCATGACACCAGGCGGGGTGCGCATCGGTCCGGACCTGCTGGCGGCCGAGGCGGCGCAGCTGATGGAAAGGCGGCGCATCAACGCGCTGCTGGTGGAAGACAGCGACGGGCGCCTGGTCGGTGCGCTGAACATGCACACACTGCTGGATGCGGGCGTGATCTGAACCGGTCCCCGAGCGCATCGTGCGCGCTTGATGCGCCGGCGTTTTGCCGTGCAGGAGCCCGGCCATGCCGGGCGGCAGATTGCAATCAGGGCCATCGCGCAGCGCAGCTGCGCTCCTACACAAACGGACGAATCGGCATGACATCAGGCGATAACAATCACGCGGGGCCGGATGCCGAATTGCGGGCGCTGGCCGCCCGTATCGATCTGGTGGTGTTCGACGTTGACGGCGTGCTGACCGACGGGCGCCTGTACCTGGGCGATGACGGCACCGAGTTCAAGGCCTTTCACGTGCGGGACGGGTACGGCTTCAAGCTGCTGCGGGAGGCCGGGGTCAAGCTGGCAGCGCTCAGCGGGCGGCGCTCGTCGGCCGTCACCCGGCGCATGGATGAGCTGCAGGTCGACATGTATCGCCAGGGTTGCCAGCACAAGGACCGGGATTTTCTGGACCTGTTGCAGCACCTGGGCATAGACCGCCAGTCGACGGCATACTTGGGGGACGATGTGATCGACCTGCCCGCCATGCGCCTGGCGGCGTTGCCAGCCGCAGTTGCAGACGCCCATCCGCGGGTACGCGCGCTGGCGCGCTGGATCACGACGCTGGGCGGCGGCCGC
>LNAP01007958.1_pt1 | contig 20879 bp, 19 predicted proteins | sample 602601 | NCBI WGS metagenome assembly LNAP01 (sample SAMN02440304, study PRJNA202911) | soil metagenome | biome: Subtropical and temperate rainforests or woodlands; isolation source: soil samples (1 kg each in a 20% v/v slurry with milli Q water) were... ...
GCCACCCGAAGCACGCTGCGGCACCTCGTGCCCGCGGGGACGCGCCGGGTCCTGCTGCAGGGCGACGCCGCGACTGTCGCGGCCGCCGCGCTCGACCTCGCGGAGGCGGGCATTGCCTGCCACTGGATTGCGGCCGATCTCGATGCCTGCGCCGCTGCCGGCTGGTCGGTTGACGATGAGCGGTGGCCGATGACGCGTGGCGAGGCGCTCGACCGTGTGTGGTTCGTCCATGATCGCCACGATGGCAATGCAGCCGCCTCGCGCCAGTATCTTGCCTGGGAGATGGGACTGATCGACCAGCTCGACGATGCCGAGCGCGCCTCCTTCGGCGCGTTGCCGCAGGGCGTGTTCGGCTAGCTCGCTGTCCGGCTGAAATGCAAAACCCTCCCGTGGCAAGCGGGAGGGTTTTTGTTTGCCGTCGTCGGTGGATGCAAATGAACAGGGCGGGTGAAGCACCCGCCCTTGAGTGATGTCCGGTCTCGGGCTCAGCTTTTCAAGGTGCTGGAACCAGCCCGTGCCGCCGCCTCTTCCTGCTGGAGGCGCAGCATTGCCGCTTCCTCCGCCGCCTCGGCCCGGTTCTGCTTGCGCTTGCCCCAGGCCGTCATGGCCAGCGAAGCGAACATCACCGCGAAGATGGCCATCGCACCCGGCCGCTCCAGCACGTAAAGCGGATTGCCGCCCGAGAGCTGGTAAGAGCGCAGAAACTCCGTCTCCAGCATGCGTCCGAGCAGGATGCCCACGACCACTGCCGAGACGGGATACTGGTAGCGCTGCAGCGCGAAGCCGAGCAGGGCGAAGACGAATAGCGTGATCGGTCCCGATGTCTCGCCACTCACGGCATAGGTGCCGAGCGTGGCGATGACGAGGATCGCCGGCAGCACGTAGCGGGTTCGCACCTTCACGATGCTGCTGGCGACGTAGATGAAGCCGATGCCAACCACCAGCAACACGATCGCCTGGACGATGTTGTTGAGGATGATGGCGTAGACCATCGGCTTCTGCGTCTCGATGAAGCTCGGGCCGGGCACGATGTTGTGCATCATGAAGGCCGCGATCAGGATCGCCGTGGCGCCGCCGCCGGGAATGCCGAGCGCCAGCATGGTCGCCATGGAGCCGCCCTCGGCGCTGGCGACGGCTGATTCCGCCGCCACCACGCCCTTCGGGTTGCCCTTGCCGAAGGTCGCGCTGTCCTTGGCGGTGCGCTTGGTCTCGGCATAGGCGATGAGGTTACCGATGGAGGAGCCGACGCCCGGCACCGCGCCGATGATGATGCCGATGATCGAGCCGCGCAGCAGCACCCCGGGGAATTTCAGCGTGCCCCAGCAGCCCTTCAGGATACGGCGGAGGCTGACCTCGCGCGAGCCTTCGGCCTCGATGATGTAGTCGCGGCTGGCGAGGCTGAGGAGCTGCCCTGCCGCGAGCAGGCCAATCATCGCCGGGATAGGCGCGATGCCGTCGAGCAGCACCGGCAGGCCCATCGTGCCGCGGGTGAAGCCGGCGGTGTTCATGCCGACCGTTCCGAGCAGGATGCCGAAGGCGGCGGCGAGCAGGCCACGGCTGATATAGGTGGAACCCAGCGAGCCCAGCAGCAGCATGCCCCAGATCGCCACGGCGAACATCTCCACCGGCCCGATCCGCAGCACGATGTCGGCGAGCGGCTCGATCACCAGCAACAGCAGCACATAGCCGCCGATGCCGCAGATGGTGGAGGCGAACAGTGCGTAGCCCAGCGCCTCATTGTGCTCGCCCTTCTTCGACATGGCGTAGCCGTCAAATGTCGTGGCGAAGGAGGATGGCGATCCGGGAATGTTCATCAGGATCGCCGGCACCGACCCGCCGAACCCCGCCCCGGTATAAACTGAGGTGAGGAACACGATGGCCGAGAAGAAATCCATGTAGAGCGACATCGGCAGCACGATCGCCATGGCCATGGTGATCGAGATGCCTGGAATGGCGCTGAAGACAAGGCCGACGATCAGGCCGGGGACGATCCATCCCCACGACCCGACCGAGGAGAACATGATGCCGAGCGCTTCCTGGAAGGCGGAAATATCAATCATGCTCGTGCCTCAGAGAATGCTGGTGAACATGGGGAAGGGAATCAGCGCCCGGAAGCCGTAGATGGCGACCACGGTGACGGTGAGCGAGAACAGCAGCAGGTGGAGCGGTCGCCGCTCGCCGCAGATCGCCATGGCGGCCGCGACGAACAGGAACATCGCTATGTCGAAGCCGATCACGTCGAGCAGGAACACCATGAGGCCGAGCGAGGCGCCGAGGGCGGCCATCTTGACGACGTCGGAGCGTTCCGACGGCAGCATCGGCGAGAGCGGGTCCAGTTCGGCCGGTTTTTTCGCCGTCTCGCGGGCGTCCACCTTGTGGAAACACTGAGGCACGATGAACAGGTACATGGCCAGCGCGAAGATCGCGACTGGCTGCACCAGCAGAAGATTGTTGATGCTGAGCGAAACGCTGCGGGCATCAAGTATATACCAGATAATCAAGGCCGCGATCAGCGTGACGAGAGCCAGATGACCGTAATCGATAACGTAGCTTTGCCGACCGATACGCATCGTCATCTCCATAATGCGACGAAGGGAGAGAGGACGGGCGAGGACACGCCTCACCCGTCATGCGTGATCCAGCCTATTTGAGCAGGTCGACGTACTTGGCCATCTTGGCAGCGTTATCGAGATACGCCTTGTCGGACGCTTCCGGGCCGTACCAGGTGGTGGCCAGTTCCTGCAGCTTCAGCGCTTCGATCGCCTTGGGGTTCTTGCTCGCCCGCTCGACCGCGCCGGCGATGGTCTTGTAGATGTCCGGCTGCTCGTTCTTGAGCTTGGTGGTGACGGCCCAGCCGCGCTGGGAGCCTTCCACGAAGTCGGTCTTGAGGCCGCTCGCGCCGATCAGCGGCGCGTCCGGATACCACTCGACCTTCTCGGCGGCGAAGATCGCCAGCGGGCGGACCTTTGTCTTCAGCGGCAGGAAGCCCTCGCCGCCGACGAAGCCGACATCGACCTGGGCGCCGGCGGTGGCGTTGCGGGCGGGGCCGCCGCCGTCATAAGTGACGATGCGCAACTTGGACGCGTCGATCTCGGCGGCCTGGAAGGCGAGCACCATGTTGGCGAAGTCGGCAGAGGCCGGCTGTACGCCGATGCTGAGGCTGGTCGGATCCTTCTTCAGCTTCTCGATCACTTCCGCAAAGGTCTTTACCGGACCGTCGGAAGAGGTCGCCGCCAGCGTGTAGTCACGCGACGGCAGGTTGATCATCGAGAAGTCCTCGACCTTGTAGGGGGCGTTCTGTAGCAGCACGGTCAGCGGAATGTAGGGCGCCGCCGAGGTGCACAGGATGCTGTAGCCGTCCGCAGGCTGGTTGAGCGCGTAGGAATTGCCGAGCTGGGTGCCCGCGCCCGGCTTGTTGACGATGACCAGCGGCTGTCCCAGCTCCTTCTCGAGATAGGGCATGAAGGCGCGCGAAAGCCGGTCATTGTAACCACCCGTGGCGAATGGCACGATGACGTTGATCGGACGTGAAGGGTAGGTTGCCGCGCGCAGGATCGACGGCATCGCAACCATACCGCCGGCGACGGCTAGCCCGCCAGCAGCGACTTTGAATGTATCTCTGCGTGTGAAGTCTGTCATGTTTTCCTCCCGCCGTTCCATCTGAGTTCGAGCGGCCTGCGGCGATGCGCTGAATGGCCATGTGGATTAGGCCCGTATTCGTCAACTGTCAACAGAATTGCCGGATCAATCGATGATGCGCCTTGTTGGCGCTGTCCGGGCATTCGTGGAAACTATGTTCAAAGACAACAAAGCTAAGGGTTGAACGCCTCGGCAGGGCCTTTGACGGGCGGGCGATGCATTCTTCAATCTGTTGACAGTTGTCAATAATGCTGCCTCAATCCCCTCAAGGCACCCGCCAGGACCTCGGTCGCTTCGAGACGGATGCCAGGGAGGTTGCCATGTTGGCTCGCAGGTTTTTCACCCGGAACCCCTCATCGTCGGCAATGGGCCACGCGAAAGCGAGTGGCAGGCATTGGCAGGTATGCTCCTGATGGCCGACATCCCGAAAAAGTCGGGTGTGGTACGCGGGAGGTCCTACCAGTCGATCGGTTGGTGGCTGCGGATAGCCGCCACCTATGCGCTGGCGACTGCCGCCGGCTACGTCGCTTCGCTCCTTCACGTCCCGCTGCCCTGGATGCTCGGGCCGCTCTTCGTCTGCGGCGTACTCACGGTCCTTGGCGTGCCGCTGCAGGCGGGGCCGCATCTGCGCGAGATCGGCCAGGTGGTCGTCGGCCTTGCCATCGGCATGCGGTTCACACCGCATCTGCTGCTGGTGTCGCTGGAGCTGCTGCCGGCGATGCTGGCCGCCACGCTCTACATCATCGCGGCGACATTCCTCGGCGCACTACTGATGCGCCCGCTCGCCCGGATCGATCCGACGACAGCGTTCTTCGCCACTGCTGCCGGCGGCATGGCGGACATGGCTGTGGTCGCCGCAGCCCGTGGAGGCGACACCAATGCGGTGTCGATCGTCCACGCCCTGCGCGTGACGACGGTGGTCAGCGTGGTGCCGTTCCTGGTGTTCGCACTGGGCGAACAGGGGACGGTCAGCACCAGCGAGGCCAACCTGATCAGCGACCTGCCGCTGCTGCTGCTGGGGCTCGTCATCGCCTATCTCGGTGCGCAGCTGCTACGGCCGACTGTCATTCCCAATCCCTGGCTTCCGAGTGCGGCGCTCGGCGCTTCGGGCCTGCTCAACGTGGCGGTGCCGGGCACGATGATCGTCGCGGCCCAGATCATGATCGGCGTCTGGCTCGCCATGCGTTTCCAGCGCGACCTATTCGTCAGGCTGCCGCGTGTTGCGGCGGCCGGCCTTCTGGTGGCGCTGCTTCTCATCGTGGCCGCCGCCCTCGGCGCGAAACTCCTGTCCCTGGCGACCGGCCTGCCGCTGACGACGAGCTTCCTCAGCCTCGCGCCGGCCGCCATCACCGAAATGGTGCTCACCGCCAAGGCGATGCACGCCGACGCCGAACTGGTGACCGCTTTCCACATCGTGCGCATCGCAGTGATCTCCTCGACCATTCTCGTGGTCTTCCGCGTCTACCGCTTCGTGCTGAGAGGCCATTATGAATCTGGGGTTTGAGGGTCGGCGGGCGATCATCGTCGGCGGCAGTTACGGCATTGGCGAAGCCACCGCCGAGATCCTCCTGCGCGAGGGTGCGGATGTCGTCATTGCCTCGCGCAGCCACGACAATCTGCAGGTGGCATCGGAGCGCCTCGCCGCCGCCACCGGCCGTGCCCCTAGCATCTTCGTCGCCGATGTCGTGGCCGATGCGGAGGCGGCTAACGAGCTGGCAGCGCAGGCGCGCCAACGCTGGGGCGCGCTCGACATCCTCGTCAGCGCGGTCGGCGGCAGCGTGCGGGCCGACTTCGACACGCTCTCCGACGAGGACTGGCTCGGCAGCTACCATTTCAACGTGCTGTCGACGGTGCGGGTGGTGCGCGCGGGCGTGTCGCTACTGGAGCAGGGACGATCACCCGCCATCGTCACCCTCGGCGCGGCCGCCGCCAAGATGCCCTATGCGCATCAGGTGATGACCAACGTCCACAAGGCCGGGCAGCTCGGCCTGGTGAAGACGCTGGCGTTGGAGCTGGGCTCCAAGGGCATCCGCATCAACAGCGTCGGACCCGGCCGCACGAAAACGGCGCTCTGGATCAATCGTGCCAGTCGCATGGCTGCGGAGCGCGGCGTCGGCATCAGCGAAATCTTCGAGGAGTTCTCCGAGGAGATCCCCCTCAAGCGCTTCGCCGAGCCGGCGGAGATCGCGGTCATGGTCGCGTGGTTGGCCAGCCCGCTCGCCAGCTATGTCACCGGCCAGGCCATCAATGTCGACGGCGGCATCGCCCGCGGTCTGTTGTGAAGGAGAAAGACGTGCCGGACAAGAACAGCGCCTCGCTCCATATCGGAGTTCTCGATGGCGACGACATCGGCCATGAGATCGTGCCGGCGGCGCGGCGCATAGCGGCGGCGGCCGCGCAGGCGACGGGGCTGGAGATCGACTGGCTGCCCATCCCGATCGGCAGGCGTGCGCTGGACGAGCTCGGCCACACCATGCCACCGGGAACGCTTGAGACGCTGGGAACGCTCGACGGTTTCATCCTCGGACCGATTGGCCATCAGGCCTATCCGAAGGTGCCGGAGGCGATCAATCCGCACCCGATCCTGCGCAAGAGCTTCGACCTCTTCGCCAATGTGCGGCCCACGCGCTCCTATCCGGGGCTTGGCTGCCTCTATGACGACATCGATCTGGTGATCGTGCGGGAGAATAATGAGGGCTTCCAGCCCGACCGCAACGTCGTCGCGGGCTCGGGCGAGTTCCGCCCCACGAACGACATGACGATCTCGGTCCGCGTCATCACCCGCGAGGGCAGCCGCAAGGTCGCCCGTGCGGCGCTGGAGATCGCTCGCGCGCGCAAGAAGCGTCTCACGGTGGTCCATAAGAACACAGTCTTCAAGCTCGGCTGCGGCATGTTCGTCGAGGAGTGCTACAAGGCCGGCGAGGAATTTCCCGATGTAACCATCGAGGAAGTCATCGTCGATACTTTCGCGATGAAGCTGGTGCGCGAGCCGCAGCGCTTCGACACCGTCGTCACCACCAACATGTTCGGCGATATCTTGACCGACGAGGCGGCGGGCCTGGTCGGTGGGCTTGGTATGGCGCCGGGCCTGTGCATCGGGCGCGGCGACATCGCCATGGCGCAGGCAACCCACGGCTCGGCCCCCGATATCGCCGGCAAGGGCATCGCCAATCCCTACGCCATGATCGAATCGACCCGCATGCTCATCGAATGGCTCGGCCGCCGTCGCGGCATTCCCGCGGCCGGCCGCGCGGCGGCGCTGATGAAGATCGGCATCGACACGGCGCTTGCCGATCCTGCCACCCGTACTCCCGACATTCGCGGCACCGGCACGCAGGCCGACATGGTTGCCGGCATCCTTTCAGCGATGGAGAACTCCCACCATGCGGCAGCATAAGATAGCCCTCATCCCCGGAGACGGCATCGGCTCCGACGTCATTCACGCCGGCCGTCGCGTGCTCGACGCGCTGGCCGAGGCCGACGGCAGCTTCGGTTTTCAGTTCGAGAGCTTCGACTGGGGCTCCGACCGCTACCGCCGCGTCGGCCGGATGATGCCGGAAGACGGTGTCGACATGCTGCGCGCCTTCGACGCCATCTATTTCGGCGCTGTCGGCGACCCACAGATTCCCGACCACATCACGCTGTGGGAACTGCGCCTCGCCATCTGCCAGGGGCTCGACCAGTACGCCAATGTCCGCCCCTCGCGGCTCCTGCCGAACATTGCCGGGCCGCTACGTCCCGAACTCGGCCGCGAGATCGACTGGGTGATCGTGCGCGAGAACAGCGAGGGCGAATATGCCGGCGCCGGCGGGCGGGCCCATCGCGGGTTGCCGATCGAGGTCGGCATCGACATCTCGGTGTTCACCCGCACCGGCATAGAGCGCATCGCGCGCTTTGCTTGCGAACTCGCCATGTCGCGGCCGCGCCGCAAGCTCACCATCGTCACCAAGTCCAATGCGCAGCGTCACGGCATGGTGCTGTGGGACGAGGTCTGCCGCGGTGTGGTGCGCGACTTCCCCGAACTCGACGTCGACTGGATGCTGGTCGATGCCATGACCATGCGCATGGTGCTGCGTCCCGGCACGGTCGACACCGTGCTCGCCACCAACCTGCACGCCGACGTGCTGTCCGACCTCGCTTCGGCGCTGAGCGGCAGCCTCGGCATCGGCGCGACCGGCAATCTCGCGCCGGACCGCAGCGCCCCGTCTATGTTCGAACCGATCCACGGTTCCGGCTTCGACCTGATCGGCAAGGGCATCGCCAATCCGATCGGTGCCTTCTGGAGCGCGGTGCTGATGCTTGAGCATCTGGGCGAGCCACGCGCCGCCGCGCGGCTGATGGCGGCGATCGAGCAGGTAACGCAGGACGGCGTCACCCTGACCCCCGATCTTGGCGGCACGGCGCGCACGGATGAGGTCACCGAGGCGGTGATCGGCATCATCAGAGAACAAAATGTCGCAGAAAAGGATACTGCACGCAGCGTCGCGTAGAAACTACAAGCCTTCCAACGTTAGATTGTTTACAATTGACGGATGGACATGAACCGCGACCTGACTCACTTGAGCGATCTCTCCGTTGTGAAGAGCGTCTCACTCACGAGTGCGCTCGAAAAAGAACTCGAGCGCCTCATCCTCACTGGTGAACTGGAGCCGGGCGAGCGGATCAACGAGATTCATCTCTCCAATCGCTTCGGCACCAGCCGTGGCCCCATTCGCGAGGCGACGCGCAGCCTCGAGGCGAAGGGGCTGGTGGAGGTCGTGCGCAACCGGGGCGTCTTCGTGCGCCGCCTCTCGGTCGAGGACGCCATCGAGATCTATGACGTCCGCGCGGCGCTGTTCGGGCAGGCCGGGCGCCTGCTTGCCGAACGTATGACGGACGGGTTGCTCACCGAGTTGACGAGGCTGGTGGACGAAATGGATATCGTCGCCGAACAGGGCAATTTCGACGAGTACTACCCGCTCAATCTCGCCTTCCACAATCTCATTGTCACTTCGTCCGGCAACCGGACGCTGGTTGCCGAATACCATCGTTTCGTCAACAAGTTGCATTTGTTCCGCGCACGCGCGCTGGTGCAGGGTGGCGGCCTCGCCGTGTCGAACCGCGAGCATCGTGCAATGCTGGAAGCACTGGCCTCGGGTGATGGCGACAAGGCGCAGATGACACATTGGCGCCATGTGGCGCTCGCCAAGCGTCGCCTCATCGCCGCCGTCGACGGCGCGTCGCGGATCGACTGACACGGCCGTCGATCCGCCCCATCCTGCCGGCGTCAGGCGGCGGCGCGGGCCTCGATCTGCCTTGAGGCGACGCGAGCGGCGAGGCGAATGGCGGATTCCAAAGCGCCGATATCGGCCACACCCTTGCCGACGATATCGAAGGCCGTTCCATGGGCCGGGGTGGTGAACACCACGTCGAGGCCGGCGGTGATCGTCACGCCCTTGTTAAAGCCCTTCAGCTTCGTCGCGATCTGGCCCTGGTCGTGATACATCGCCAGCACGCCGTCATAGGCGCCGCCGAAGGCCTTGATATAGACGGTGTCGGCCGGCCACGGCCCGCTACAGTCGATGCCTTCGCGCGCCATCGCCTCGACAGCCGGGCGGATGATGTCGATCTCCTCGGTGCCGAACAGGCCGCCTTCGCCGGCATGCGGGTTGAGCGCAGCCACGGCGATGCGCGGCTTGTCGATTCCGGCCTTGCGCATGGTGTCGTCGGCCAGCCTCAACGCGCGGACGACGGAGTCGAACGTCACCTGCTCGACAGCCGTGCGCAACGACACATGCGAGGTAACGCGCGTCATCCACTGGTTCTCCAGCACGTTCATCTCGCTGAACGGGCCGGTGTGGTCGAGCAGATGGGCGAACATCTTGTGCTCGTCGGGGAAACGCCAGCCCCCCTTGAACATCGCCTGCTTGTTGAGTGGGGCGAAGCACACGCCGTCGATCTCGCCGGCCTTGGCGAAGTCGATGGTGCGAGCCAGCGTGTCGCCGGTGAGGCGGCCGGAATCCGGACTGGCGACGCCGAGCTCGAAGGCGTCGGGATCGATGTTGCCGAGATCGACCAGCGGCACGCCGGGCGCGTTCCAATCGACGGCGGCCGGAGAAGCGTAGCGCCGGTAGGCGAGGGGCACGCCCGCCTGCCGCGCACCAAGCTCCAGCACGCGCGCGTCGCCGACCACGACGAGCCGCGCGACGTCGCGCCCGCGTCCTTCATGAAGGATGCGCGCCGTCTGTTCCGGGCCGATGCCGGTGCAGTCGCCGGGAACGAGCGCGAGGATCGGAAGCGATGAACGGGTCATGGAACTACCTGCCATTGTATTTCGGTGTTCTGGGGTCCAGCGGGCTGAGCCGCGCGGGAGTGGCGGAATCGTCCTCCAGCGTGCGCAGGAAACGCGCCTTGCCGGCGAGGATGTGCCTTTCGAGCAGCCGCGCGGCAGACGTGCCGTCGCTCTGGCGCAGCGCTTCGAGGATCGCCTGGTGCTCGTCATTGGAGGTGCGCATGGAGCCTGCCAGAACCAGGCCGCGCCGCCGGAACAGATGCAGTTCCGCCTCGAGAAGAGGGTAGATCTCGATCAGCTTCTCATTGTCGGAGGCGACCAGCACCGCGTGGTGGAACTGGTTGTTGAGCATATAGAAGGCGGCGATGTCCGACGCCTCGATGGCGGCTTCCATCCGGGCGATCATGTCCTCCATCCCGCGTAGCTGGGAGGTCGTGATGATCGCGGCGGCCAGCCGTCCCGCTGTCCCGAACAGCCCGGCGCGGATGTCGTAGAGATCGAGCGCCTCCTTTGTGCTGACCTCGCGGACGAAGAAACCTCGGTTGAGCTCGCTGCGTAGCAGCCCGATCTGTTCAAGCGCCCGGCAGGCCTCGCGCACGGGCCCGCGACTGATGCCGAGCCTGAGCGCCAGCGTGCTCTCGTTGATGCGCGTGCCGCCGGTAAGTTCGCCAGTGCCGATCATGCGCTCGATCTCGCGCTGAATGACCGGCACGAAGGACGCGGTGCGCGGAATGCGGGCGTGACCGGGTGGCGCGGAGCGATGCATGACGGCATCTCGCCCGCTGAAATGAAAATTGTCAACACTAATCACGAATATGATGGCAAAAGCCGCCTTCTTGCGGGCGCGGACATATTCCGCATGGGAAGGTTCGGAGGTGTCTCATTTCAATGATAATTGAGCATTCGTAACGATAATGATCTTCGAACGAAAGGCGGAGGGCCTCCAGGGTTGCGTACAGGAAGGTGGCCAATAACCACAATTGTTGACAGTTGGCGAAATCGCGAACACTATCCCGCTCGCCAAATTGGGCCGTTACCGCTGCCCGACATTCCAGGAGTTTCCATGACGACGTATTCCATAGCGGTCATTCCCGGCGACGGGATCGGCAACGAGGTGGTGCCGGAGGCGCAGCGGGTGATTGAGGCGGCCGCCCGCAAGGGAGGCTTCTCCTTTGATTGGACCCATTACGATTGGAGCTGCGAGCGTTTCACCAAGACCGGTGCCATGATGCCGGCGGATGGCCTCGACCAGATCCGCAACAAGGACGCCATCTTCCTCGGGGCCGTCGGCTTTCCCGGCGTGCCGGATCACGTCTCGCTCTGGGGCCTCCTGATCCCGATCCGCCGCGGCTTCCACCAATATGTGAACCTGCGCCCGGTGAAGCTGCTCAAGGGTGTCGAGAGCCCGCTGAAGGGCCGGGGGCCGGGCGACATCGACTTCTACGTCGTGCGCGAGAACAATGAGGGCGAGTATTCGTCCATCGGCGGCCGGCTCTATGAGGGCGGTGCGGATGAACTGGTGATGCAGCAGTCCATCTTCACCCGTCGCGGCTGCGACCGGGTGATGCGCTACGCCTTCGAGTTGGCAAAGGGCCGGAAGAAGCACGTCACCTCGGCCACCAAGTCGAACGGCATCAGCCACACCATGCCGTATTGGGACGAGCGCTTCGCCGCGATCTCCAAGGAGTATCCCGGCTACACCACCGACCAGTTCCATATCGACATCCTGACCGCGCATTTCGTGCGCAACCCGGACTGGTTCGACGTGGTCGTCGCCTCGAACCTGTTCGGCGACATCCTTTCCGATCTTGGTCCGGCGGTGGTCGGCTCCATCGGCATCGCGCCCGGCGCCAACATCAATCCCGAGAAGGAATACCCGTCCATGTTCGAGCCGGTGCACGGCTCGGCGCCGGACATTGCCGGCAAGGGCATCGCCAACCCCATCGGCCAGATCTGGTCGGGCGCGATGATGCTGCGCCATCTCGGCGAGGAGGCTGCGGCGGTATCGATCGAGAACGCGATCGAGGACGTGCTCGCCCGCCGCGACAGCCTCACCCGCGACCTCGGCGGCAAGGCCAGTACGCGCGAGCTAACCGACGCCATCATCGATTCCTTGTCCTCCTCGGCTGCGCACGCACCGGCGGCCTGAAGAAACCTCAACGACAGTACAGGAAACGCCCCAAAGGAGCCGTTACATGACGCTGCACCAGACCAATCCCGCGCATGCCCAGCCGATCGTCGAGGGCCTCACGCGGCAGGTGGCCGAATTCGTCGTCGACACCAGCCTTGCCGACCTGCCGGACGAGGTGATCGAGCTCGGCAAGAAGTCGATCCTCGACGGTATCGGCCTCGCTCTGTCCGGCTCGGTCGCCAAGAGCGGCGAGCACATCCAGAGCTATCTCGCCGGGCTCGGCATCACGGAAGGGCCGGCGACGGTCATCGGCACGTCACTCAAGGTGGCGCCGCGCTTTGCCGCCTTCGCCAATGGCGTCGGCATTCATGCCGATGACTATGACGATACGCAGCTCGCTGTGGGCAAGGACCGGGTCTATGGCCTGCTTACCCATCCGACGGCTCCGGCGCTGCCGGCGGCTCTCGCGGTGGCGGAGGCGGGCGGGCGCTCGGGCGCCGACATGATGCTGGCCTATCATCTCGGCGTCGAAGTGGAGTGCAAGATCGCCGAGGCGATCAACCCGCGCCACTACCAGCATGGCTTCCACGCCACCGCGACCTGCGGCACCTATGCCGCGGCCGCGGCCGCCTCGAAGCTCAAGGGGCTATCGGTCGAGCAGGTCGTGCGCGCCTTTGGTTGCGCGGGCAGCCAGTCGGCGGGCCTGCGCGAGAATTTCGGCACCATGATGAAGCCGTTCCACGCCGGCCGCTCATCCGAGAGCGGCGTCGTCGCGGCGGATTTTGCCGAGCTCGGCTGGACCACGACCGACAAGATACTGGAGGCACCGCGCGGCTTCTTCCAGGCGGCCGGTGGCGGCTTCGACGCCAGCGCTATCGCCGGAAAGCTCGGCCAGCCCTGGACCTTCGCCTTCCCCGGCGTGTCGATCAAGCCGCATCCGTCGGGCTCGCTCACCCATCCCGGCATGACCGAGATGCTGCGGCTCATCCGCGAGCATTCCATCAAGGCGGGCGATGTCGAGCGGGTGGATGTCGGCACCAACCAGAACATGCCAAATGCGCTGATCCACCATCGCCCGAAGAACGAGTTGCAGGCCAAGTTCTCCATGGAGTTCTGCATGGCGATCCTGCTGCTCGACGGACGCGGCAGCCTGCCGGAGTTCACCGACGAGGTGGTGGAGCGACCCGACGTCAAGGCGATGATCGAGCGGGTGAACTTCCATGTCCATCCGGACGCTGAGGCGGCGGGCTACGACAAGATGACGACGATCATCGACATCCACCTGAAGGATGGGCGCACCATTTCCGGACTTCGGCAAGGGCAGTCCGGCCAATCCGATGAGCTATGACGAGTGCGCGGACAAGTTCCGTGGCTGCGCCGAATTCGCCAAATGGGACAAGGCCAAGACCGAGGCCATCGTCCAGACGATCCGCCGGCTCGAACAGGTCGGCGATATCCGCGAACTAACCCGCCTCTGCGCCTGAGGTACATCGGTGCCGGACGCTTCTCCCTGTCGATGACAGGGAGAAGCACGGCTGAACTTCCGTGGGTACATTCCTCCTCTTCGGTCCCGCTAAACACCCAATCTCAGTGTCCGCGAAGCCGGCAGCAAGCCAATCAGTTCAGCCATTCGGCGGAAGAGCCGACATATGAGCGAACGTACTCGCGGCGAAGTCCAGCAGTCCGGCGTCCCTGCCGCGCCTCGCCATGATGGACAGGCCGACCGGGGCGCCGTCCACGGCGGCGACGGGGATGGTCAGCTGCGGCAGGCCACCGAGACCTGCGGCGCAGAGCAGCGCCATGGTGCGGCGACGATAGCCGATCTCCACCGCGTCCGACGCCGTGCCCCGTAAGGGCGCGATGCAGGGCGAGGTCGGCAGGCACAGCAGATCGCCATCTCCGATGCGCTCGTCCAATGAGGCGGCGATCTCGTCGGCCTTTGCTCGCGCGGCGGCGGAAGCCTCCTGTGTGACCTTGGAGGCCGCCTCAAACCGCTCGCCGACGCCCTTGCCGAAGACCGGGCGCTGTTCGGTGATCCAGTCACCCAGCGAGGCCCATATCTCGCCGGCCTGGGTGAGGCGGAAGGTCTCTAGCCAGTCGTCTAGGCCATCGGGGGCGAGGGTTGCGTGGGCGCGGGCGCCGAACTGCACCTCGATGAGATTCAAGCAGGGTTCCAGCGCCGAGCGCACCGCCTCGTCGGCGCGGGCGAACGCGTCGTCGAGCACGATCATGCGGTCGAAGCCCACTCCCAGGGTGCCGCCGAGGAGCGCTTGAGCATCGCGGCGTCGCGGGCGAACCAGCCGACGGTGTCGAAGCGCGGGGCGAAGCGGGAGACGCCGTCGAGCGAGATACGGCCATGGGTCGGGCGCAGGCCGAACAGCCCGCAATAGCTCGCGGGCACGCGCACCGAACCACCGCAATCGGTGCCGAGCGCAAAGTCTACCAGTCCGCCGGTCACCGCGACCGCCGAACCGCTGGAGGAGCCGCCGGGCAGGCGATCCGGGGCGCGAGGATTGATCGGCGTGCCGTAATGCGCGTTCTCGCCGGCGATGGAATAGCAAAGCTCGTCGCTGATGGTGCGGCCAGTGAGCGACGCACCGGCCTCCAGCAGGCGGGTGATCGCGAATGCCGTCTCGGTCGCGGGCGGATGGGTTTCCAGCCAGGCGGGATGACCGAAGCCAGTGCGGCTGCCCTCAACGTCGAACACGTCCTTCGCCGCGAAGGTGAGGCCCTCTAGCGGGCCCCGCGCCGCGCCGGGACGAGTGACATTGTTGTCGCGGCAGAACGCGCCGAAAGTCTCGTCCAGCATATCGGGCACTCAATTCGGGCGATGGATCGTCGCGGCCGGACGGCTCACGGTGCGGCGGCCGCGCTTGTAGGCGAACAGCACGGGGGCGAGTTCGGCGACCGCCTCCTCGGTCTTCGCGCAATCCAGCACCACGAAGTCCGCCGATTTGCCGACCGCGATGCCGTAATCGGCGGCATTGATCAACTTCGCTGACCTCTCGGTGATCATGTTGAAGCACTCGCGAATGTCTGAGGTGGCGCCGATATGGCAGATGTTGGCGTTGAGGTTCGCCATGCGGATCAGCGAGCAGTCGCCGAACGGCGTGAACGGGTTCAGCACGTTGTTGGTGGACAGCGAGCAGTTCACCCCGTGGTGCAGCAGCTTGTGGGTGTGGGTCACGCCGCGCGTGTGGTTGCATTCGTGGTCGCGGCCCATGAGAAACAGGTCGGTCGAGGGCAGCACGGTGAGCGCGACGCCGGCATCGCTCAGGCGGCGGGCGGCAGCCTCGAACCGCTCCGGGCCGGCGGCAGCCAGCTTGGTGACGTGGCCGATGGCGGTACGCCCGCCCCAACGATAGCGGTCCGCCAGTTCGCAGACATAATCGAGGTCGAGCGTCTGCGCGGTCGGGCCGAAATCGAGATGCATGTCGATGTCGGCATCGAACTCGCGCGCCATCGCGAAGACCCGGTCGATCTGGCCGTGTGGGTCGCTGTCGGTATAGGGCGCCGCGCCGACGACGCGGGCACCGCGCCGCAGCGCCTCGACCATCAGCTCGTCGGTGCCGGGATTGTTGAGCAGGCCCTCCTGCGGGAACACGCAGATCTCGATATCGACTGCCCAGCGATAATCCTCGATCAGCGGCAGCACACCCTCCAGTCCGCGCAGGCCGATGCCGGGATCGACCTCCAACTGGGTGCGGATGCGGGTGGTGCCGTTGGCGATGCACTTTTCCAGCGTGCGCTTGCCGCGCTCATAGACGTCCTCGGGGGTAAACCCCTTCTTGGCCTTGGCGACCTCCGCGATCGCCTCGGGAAGATCGCCGCGCTGGGCGTGGCAGCGGTCGAGAATGCAGGATTTGTCGAGGTGCAGATGGGTCTCGACGAAGCCCGGCGATACAAGGCGCCCGCCGACATCGAGTTCCTCGCCCTCCGCCGCCAGCGTCGGCTCGATCGCGACAAAGCGCCCGCCCTCGATGCCGAGATCAACAGTGCGCTCCGGCGCATGCGGGAGGCGGGCATTCCTGACAATCAGATCCATCTTTGTTCGCTCTTCATCTCACCAATGCGCGGGTGGTCTCGCTCCGGCTCTTGTCGGCGCGCAGCTTGGCGCGCCAGGCGCCGGTCTCGACCATGCCGGCAATGACGGCCGCCAGGACCTTGGCGACCGCATCGCTCCCTCGTGGATTCATGGTCCGCTGCGACACCACGACGGACAGGCGCCAGGACGGGGTCGGGTCGACGATGGGCAGCGCGATCATCTCGCCGCGTTTCATCTCGTCGATGAAGGCGAAGTGCGGCATCACCGCCAGCGCAGTGCGCTGCTGCACGAGTTGGGCGATGGCCGGCAGGCTGTCGCAGTCCATCGCGACGGGGACGATATCGTGGCGGGCGGCGAACTGCTCGATCACGGTGCGCAGCACATTGGGCGCACCCGGCAGCACGATGGGGTGCTCGAACATCTCGCTGAATGAAACTTCGCCGCGCGAGGCGAGGGGGTGGCCGGGCGGCACGAACAGCATCAGCTCCTCGACCATCATCTCGGTCCAGGCGACGTGCTCGAACGCCTTGTGGTCATAGAGCAGGGCGACATCGAGCCGGCCCAGCTGGAGGAATTCGTCGAGATAGCCGGTCATCGCCTCCACCACGCGCAGGGTGATGTTGGGCTGGCGCTCGGCCATGGCATTGATCAGCGGGATGGAAAGGCCCCGACAGGCGGAGGTCGGCAGGCCGACCGCGACGCGGCCCGACGGGTTGATCGATTGCGAGCGCACCACGTCCTTTACGCGGTCGACCTCCTCGAGGATGCGGCGGGCGTGGTCGTAGAGCTGCTGGCCCATTTCAGTCGGCGTGACGCCGCGCGCATGGCGCAGCAGCAGTTCGACGCCGAGCTCGTCTTCGAGGTTCTTCATCTGCTGGCTTAGCGAGGGCTGGGCGATCCGCAGGATTTCGGCCGCGCGCGAGAAATTGCCGCTTTCCGCGATCTGCACGAAGTATTTCAGCTGACGAAGATCCATGAACCACCTTTCACGCGCCTAAAGTCTGCGCGTCGGAACTTAAATGTCAAACTGAGCAACAATGCATCATATGCATAATCTATAGGCACTATATTGTGAATAATATAACAATATCAAATAGTTATACTACTTAATGAGGCATCATTTATGCCTATAAATGTGTATGATAGGCAGGGCCTATATCGCCGATTGGAAAATCATCTTTGTCGATGGGCGCCGCTTATCTCTAGCTTCTCTTCATATCGAAATACGGGACTCCACGTCCGCCGCGTCCCGTAGATGTCGGGAGACAAGACATGCCTTCAGCACGATTTCTACGCTGCCAGATTCTGGCGGCGACGGTAGCGCTTGGCCTTTCGACCACCGCAGCACTCGCCCAGCAGGAGCCCTGCATCGGTAACTCCGTCGCCGTGACCGGCCCGGCGGCGTTCTCCGGCACGGCCATCAGGATGGGCGCGCAGATCGCCATCGACGAGATCAACGCCAAGGGCGGCGTGCTCGGCAAGCAGTTGCGGCTGGTGCAGTATGACGATGCCGGCGCCCCGCCGCGCGGCGTCGACAACACCCGCCGCATCGCTCTCGCCGACAAGTGCATCGCCATTCTCGGCGGCTTCCACTCCACCGTCGCGGTGGCGCAGGTCGAGCCGGTCAGCGAGATCGGCATTCCCTACATGGGCGTGTGGGCCGCCAACACCAAGGCGATCGAGAACGGGCGCGACCCGAACTTCATGTTCCGCATCTCGGCCAAGGACAAGTGGGTCGCCCGCTTCCTGGTCGACGAGGCGCTGAAGGTCTCGAAGAACGGCAAGATCGCGTTCTTCTATGAGAACACCGGCTGGGGCAATGGCGCGCTGCCGGACGTGAAGGCCGCCATGACCGCGCTCGGCAAGGAACTGGTGGTCGCCGAGACGTTCAACTGGAACGACCAGGACATGACGCCCCAGGCGATGCGGGCGCGCGATGCCGGTGCCGACGTCGCCATCTTCTGGGCCATCGACCGCGAGGGCAACCAGATCCTGCGGTCCATGGACAAGATCGGCTACAAGCCCACCATCATCGGCGCCTGGGGCATCAGCGGCAATCTCGGCGATCTCGCCGGGCCGCTGGCGAACGGCGTGCGGGTCATGCAGACCTACTCGTTCCTGAGCGAGCCGAGCCCGCTCGGCAAGCAGCTGCTGGCCAGCCTCGACAGCAAATACGGCCTCAAGGACCCCCAGAAGATCAAGGCCGCCTCCGGCATCGCGGATGCCTATGACGCCGTCTATCTGCTCGCCGACGCCATCACTATCGCCGGCGCCTTTGACTGGAAGAAGGTTCAGCAGGCGCTCTACGAGGTGAACCGCGACGGCCTGATCGCCTCCTACAGGCCGGCCTTCGACAAGAAGGATCCGGAGCGCCAGGACGCGCTGCTGCCGGAGCACTACCTCCTCACCGTCTGGCACGACGGTGTGCTGATGCCCTTCAAGGGCTCGCCCTACGACAAGTGAGGGCGCGGGCGCGGCGTTGCCCCCCGTCGCCGCGCCCGAATTTTCCTCGACCTAACCTTTGAGAGTCAGGAAAGCCGCATGTCGTCCGTGGTGCAGTACATTTTGTCCGGCCTCGCCATCGGCGGCATCTACGCGCTGGTGGCGCTCGGCTTCCACATCATGTGGTCGTCGGCGCGGGCGGTGAATTTCGCCCATGGCGACACGCTGATGATCGGCGCGCTAATGGCGGTGTATCTGCTCTCCGCCGGGGTGCCGCTGTGGTTGGCCTGCCTGATCGCCATCCTGGTCGGCGCCGCCTTCGGCATCGCGCTGGAGCGCCTCGCCATCCGCCCGTTCGCCAGCCAGCAGGGCTCGGTCGGCTGGATGCTCTCCACCATCGCCATCGGCATCATGGTCGAGAGCGTCGCCACCATCGAGACGCAGGGCTATGCGCTGCCGTTGCCGTCCCCCGGCGTCGCCTTCTCGGTACAGGTGCTGGGCGCCGGCGTCTACCCCCAGGAATTGCTCATTCCCGTGGTCGCGCTGGCCGCGATGTTCGGGCTGCGGGCCTTGCAGCGCCATACGCTGATCGGCCGCGCCATGCAGGCGGTGGCCCATAACAAGAGCGCGGCCGCCTTGATGGGCATCGACGTCAACATGGCGGTCGCCTTGTCCTTCGCGCTCGCCGGCCTTCTGGGCGCGGCGGCCGGAATTCTCGTGGCGCCGGTGGTACAGGCCTCCGCCACCATGGGCGTGCTGCCGGGCCTGAAGGGTTTTGCGGTCGCCATCATCGGCGGCATCACCTCGGCGCCGGGCGTGGTCATTGCCGGACTGGCCTATGGGGTGATGGAGAAGTTCGTCGAGGGCTACATCTCCACCGCCGCGCGCGAGATCATCGGCTTTTCTGTGATGATCCTGGTGCTACTGGTGTTCCCGCAGGGCCTGTTCGGCAAGCGCGAGGTGGCCAAGGTATGAAGCACCTCACCTCGCTCGGCTTTCTCGTCCTTGCCGCCATTCTCATCGTGGTCCCGCTGACGGCGGGCAATGAGTACGAATTGCGGCTGTTCATGCTGTTCCTGATCTACGGCGTCATCGCCGTGGGGCTGAACGTGTTGATCGGCCTTACCGGGCTGGTCTCGCTGGGGCAGGCGGGGCTGTTCGCGCTCGGCTCCTATACCGGGGCCATCCTTGCCACCCGGTTCGGCTTCGACATGCTGTCGGCCAGCATCATCGCGGCGGTGGTGGCGGGCATCTTCGGCGTGCTGCTGGCGTATCCCACGGTGCGGGTGCGCGGCGTCTATCTCGCCGTGGTGACCATCGCCTTCGGCCTGATCGTGGAGAACGTCGCCATCGAATGGCAGTCGGTGACCGGCGGCACGCAGGGGCTGACCTCCATCCCGCAGCCCAACGTGTTCGGCATCCGGCTGTCCGGCTACGCGTTCTATGGCGTGCTGGCGGTGACATTATTCCTCGCGACGATCGCCACCCATAACCTCAAGATGTCGCGCTATGGCCGGGCCATGCTGGCGGTGTCGCAGAGCGAAACGGCGGCGCGCGCGCTCGGCGTGAACGCCACCGCGATGCGCACGCTGGCCTTCGTCGTGGCGGCGGTGACGGCGGGCATTGCGGGCTCGTATTACGCCTTCCTCAACTCCTATATCTCGCCCGACATTTTCACCTTCTCGGACAGCATACGCTTCCTGCTGATGGTGATTTTGGGCGGGGCGGCCTCGACCTTCGGGCCGATCATCGGCGCCTATATCCTCACCTATCTCCCGGAATATCTTCAGCAGTTCGCGGTCTGGCAGAAGTTCGCCTATGGCGCGCTGCTGTTGATCGTGATGTTCGTCATGCCGCGCGGCATCATGGGTTCGCTGTTCCTGCTGGTGAAGCGCCTGCGCCCACAGAAGCGCGCGGTCGACCTCGCTGACGGCCTGCCGGCCGAGCAGACGCTGCGCCATGAAATTCGGGAGCAGGAAGCCGAGCTTGTGGCGCGCGACCTTACCGTGCGGTTCGGCGGGCTGACCGCTTTGTCCAAGGCCTCGCTCCGGGTGAAGCCGGGCGAAGTCCATGCGCTGATCGGGCCGAACGGCGCCGGCAAGTCGACCTTCGTGAACACGGTGTCGGGCTTCTACAAGCCGACCGAGGGCGCGTTCGAGCTCGACGGCATCCAGCTCACCGGCATGCGCTCGCACGAGATCGCCCGCGTCGGCCTCGCCCGCACCTTCCAGAACACCGAGCTGTTCGGCGAACTGACGGTGCTGGAAAACGTCATGGTCGGCTACCAGCAGCGGCTGACCTACGGCGTCGTGGCAGCGGTGCTGCGCACCCCGAGGATGCGCCGCGACGAG